>Ga0213876_10002437_pt1 | contig 10944 bp, 11 predicted proteins | sample BarmaccomBMRX_R9_FD_160113 | JGI IMG/M metagenome (GOLD analysis project Ga0213876, IMG submission 160113) | Root-associated microbial communities from Barbacenia macrantha in rupestrian grasslands, the National Park of Serra do Cipo, Brazil - RX_R9 | ecosystem: Host-associated > Plants > Roots...
TGCGTCCAGCCCCAGACTACGTGCAGGTGTTGCGTTTCGTCGGAATCCCAGGGATGATTGTAGACCGAACCCCTCCGGAGCCAAAACCAGCACAGAAACAGCACGATGGTGCCAACCAGTTCCCAGGGCCGAAGCGGCGCGCCGGCCGCGTCCGGCGCTTCCGGCGCTTCCGGCCTGACGGTTGGCAAGGTCTTCATCAATATGGTCTGACTGTAGAAACGTGAGCCGGGACCATAACCGGACTTGCTGCGGACGCAAGCAAAGTACCTGCCGGCTCGGACCGCCCCGCCCGCCGGCCAAGGGTTAGCTTACCGCTCATCGGGGCGCGCCGTCCCGCGCAGATGCCCGTACCTTTCATCCCAGGATGCCGGCAGGCGGACCACCGTCATCTCCGGTAACGTGACTACCGCCAGCATCTGCCGGGCGCGCACCAGCACTTCTTCCTGGCCGGCACGCCGGATCTCGAACCTGCACCAGAACCGGCTCCGCTCGTATTTCTCGAGCCACCCTTTAACGACAAGGCGGTCCCAGAGCCTCGCCGGACGGCGGTAATCGATCTCGGTTCGGATCACCACCGGGCACTCACCCCCTTCGATCATGCCTCCCAAGTCCCAGCCCAACTTCTCGGCCAGCAACGAACGGTTCGTCTCGATGAAGCGCAGGTAAGCAAGGTTGTGCACCAACCTTCCGGCGTCGGTGTCGAAAAACATGACGCGAACTTCCGTCTCCAAAACCAGCGTATCCATAGAGGAAAGTCCGGTTCAGGCGTCGGCCAGATGGGCGCGAAGCTGGCCCAGGTCCCGGATGGGAAGTTCACACGTAAAATTTTGGCACAGGTAAACCACCGGTCCGGAGGCAGCCGGTCGCATGGCGCGCAGGGCTTCCACGTGTTGCTCCAGCCACGCCTGGCTCTCGCCGCCGTCGGCCAGCAACACGATCCCGTTTGGAACAAATTTTTGCCGGATCGCCTGCAGAAATGCCGGCAGCTGCGGGTCGTTGCGAGTCGCTGCCACCACGATCTGCATCGGTTCGGCAATGGCCGCATCCATGGCGACCAGCAGTAACGGCAGCGCGGCAGGCATCCGTTCCAGGGTCGGCCCGAACGATCCGACGATGCGGGATGCAGAATGCTGAAAGTCTTTTTGGCCGAAAATCCGGGCCAGGCGCGCCAGATTCAATGCCGCCACCGAGTTTGCCGCCGGCTCAGCCCCGTCATGGTCATCCTTCATCCGGAACAGGATGTCCGGCGAATCTTCCGCGGTGTTGAAGTAGCCGCCTTTCGGGTCGGCGAAAAGGGCGTTCATCTGGACCTGCAATTCGCCGGCCCAGCGCAGCCAGCCGGCATCGAAATCGCTTTCGTACAGGTCCAGCAGTCCCTGAATCAACGTCGCATAATCTTCGGCAAACCCGTGAACACGGCTCGGTTCCCCGCGGAAACTGCGGACGAGCCGGCCCGGAAACAACTGCGTTCTGATAAATCGAGCGGCCTGCTGCGCCGCCTCCAGGTAGCGTGGGTCACCGAAGACCTGGTGCGCTTTAGCCAGCGCGGTGATCATCAGCCCATTCCAGGCCGTCACGATCTTGTCATCTTTATGGGGCCGGGGACGCTGGTCACGGGCGCGCCGCAGTTTTTCCCGGGCGGACTCCAGCAGGGCGGCAACCTCCTGCGGCGTATGATTGGTCAGCTTGGCGACCAGCTCGTTGTCATTCTGCACAAAGAGCACATTCTGGTTGCGCAGTTCACCATGCGGATCGCTTGCCGGATCGACGTTGCCGCCGCGCTCGACCCCGAACGTCCGGCAAAACACCGGGGATTCGTCCGGAGTCAAAAGCTGGTCGACCTCTTCACGCGTCCAGACGTAAAAGGCGCCTTCACGCTTCTCGGTTGCACCCGGCGTCGCGGGCAGCGAATCGGCATCTTCGGCCGAGTAAAAACCGCCCTCGGGACTCCGCAACACGGTAAGAACGTACTCGAGCGTTTCGCGGACCGTTTTGGCGAAGAGCGGGTCAGGGCTGATCTGGTACGCCTCGGTGTAAACCGCAACGAGCTGCGCCTGGTCGTACAACATTTTCTCGAAATGCGGCACGTGCCACCGGCCATCGACCGAGTAACGATGAAAACCGCCTCCGAGCTGATCGTAAATTCCGCCCAGCCCCATCTTGCGCAGCGTGAAGAGGGTCATGTCGAGTGCGGTCGCATTCCGGGTGCGCTGCGCGCAACGCAGCAGGAATGAAAACACGGAGGCCCGCGGGAATTTCGGCGCCGGGCTGAACCCGCCCTCTTCGGGATCAAAGCCGGCCGCAAACTGCCGGTAGGCAGTGTCCCGCCACTCAACGTTGAGCGGGACGGTTTCCCGGGCTTTGACCTCGTCCAGGTAGGTCTGGATGGAGTGAAAAACATTTTCGCCCTGCGCCAAAATCCGGTCGGACTCATTAGCCCAGATTTCCGCCAGCCGCTTGAGTAAGGTGCCGAACCCGGGACGGCCGTAACGATCCTCGGGCGGGTAATAGGTTCCCCCAAGAAACGGCTGCAGCTCGGGGGTAAGAAAGGCGCTGAGCGGCCAGCCGCCCGAGCCGGTCGTACTCTGAACAAAGAGCATGTAGACGCGGTCCACGTCCGGGCGTTCTTCCCGGTCAACCTTGATGCTCACGTAATGGCGGTTGAGAATCTCCGCAAGTGCCTCGTTCTCGAACGACTCGCGTTCCATCACGTGGCACCAGTGACAGGTGGAATAACCGATCGAAAGGAAAATGAGCTTGTTCTCCGAACGCGCCTTGGCGAAGGCATCTTCACCCCAGGCGTACCAGTCCACCGGGTTGTAAGCGTGCTGCAGCAGGTACGGCGATTTTTCGTGGATCAGCCGGTTCGGATTCCGTTGCCCAGACATGGGCTACCATCCCACGGGCACACGGCGGGCACAACGGAAGAAAACCGCACCGCGGGCACGGCGTCACACCACGATCACAGCGGAGAAGAACCACACGGCGCCACGGCGCAACACGGCGACCACGGCGGGAAGAAGGAAAAAAATCCTTTAATAACATATGTACGTTACGTTATCACTTCCATCGTATGGACGATGATGCGATCGGTACCATCCTCCTGGATTCTGCATTTAGAATCCATCGCAAACTGGGTCCCGGCCTCCTGGAATCTGCATACGAGACAATCCTTGCGTACGAATTGAAGCGGAATGGTTTGAAGGTTCAGAGGCAGGTGGTTATTCCCATCGTCTATGAAACTATAGTGCTCCCGAACGGGTACCGGGCTGACATCATGGTTGAAGACCGTGTAGTTGTGGAAGTAAAATCCAGCGAATCTCTTCAGCCGGTCCACAGTAAACAACTGCTCACCTACCTGCGCTTGGCCAATAAACGGCTTGGTTACGTGTTAAATTTCGGTGAGTACAGTTTAAAGGATGGAATCAGCCGGGTCATTAACGGATGAATCTATCCCCTCTTCCGCCGTGTTCGCCGTGTTCCGCCGCGGCGCCGTGTGATTGTTTTCTCCGTGCTCGTGGTGTGACCGGGTGACGCGGGAGCCGATCCCGGTGAAGATCTCCCACGCGATTGTACCGGCTTTGGCCGCGAGTTCGCTCGCCAGGATTTCCTCGTTGCCCTGCCGTCCGATCAACACCGCTTCCTCGCCCGGCAGAACCCGTCCGGCGTTGGAGAGATCTACCATGATCTGATCCATCGTCACCCGGCCTAACAAAGGGCATCTAACTCCCTTCACCAAGACCTCGGCGTTGTTACCTGACAAATGCCGCTGGTAACCATCGCCGTAACCTACCGCCAGGGTGCCGATTAACATCTCGCGCGGGGTGATGAAGGTGCGCCCGTAGCTGATGCTGCGTCCCGGGCCGACCGGCCTGACCAGGCTGACCCGGGTCTTCCACGTTAATGCGGGGATCAGCCGGTCCTGCCACGCCGGCATGGGTGAAATGCCGTACATGGCCAGTCCGGTGCGGACAATGTCGCCGCTTCGGGCTCGTGAGCCAAACCTCAGGAGGCCGGCGCTGTTGAGGAGGGCGGCGGGCGTCATGGTTGAGCCGAGACGTCGATGCAATTCGCCGTCGAAGCGGGCGATCTGGTCGTCAGTGTAAGCCGGGTCATCATCGGCGACGGGCAGATGGGACGAAATGGCGGCCAGGTCGAGGTTCGACGCCTGCCGGACCGCCTCGAGGACCGGTTGCGCTTCATCGCCCCAAAGGCCGATCCGGCCCATGCCGGTATCGATGACCAGGTGAACCGGCAGGCGCGCACCGGGCCGAACCAGCGCCGCGTAGGCCTCCGCTTCCTCCGCGGTTGAGATCGACGGGATAAAGCCGCCCTCGACCAGGGCACTCCGCTCCTCGGGCAACGCCGGCCCAAGCACCAGGATCGGTTTGGTTGCCCCGGCCGCCCGGGCGAGTTGAGCTTCGGCGACGTTGGCCACCGCAAAAAGGTCGGCATCGGCGTCCAGCGCATGGGCGACGGCAGCCAGACCGTGGCCGTAAGCGTTAGCCTTGATTACCGCCGCCATCCTGACCCCCGAGGTGGCGTGGTTTCGAAGCACCTGCAGGTTGTGCCGCATCGCGGACAGGTCGATTTCGGCCCAGGAACGATCTACTTTGGTCATGGTTGCGGTGAGATCCGTCCAGGGCTCGTGGAAAGAGCGCCCGCCGGGGTTGGTAAGGTACGCCGGCGTCTGGCCCGGTCGATCCAAACCCCAGCCAGGAGAAGCAGCAGGAACCCGTCACGCCCAAGCGCCTGGGCGACGCTCTGAGGGCCGAGCGCCGGACCTAAACAGCCGCAGTCGATGTTAAGCCCGCGATACCAGGCACTCAACAACGCCGCCGTGAAGGCGATGAGCAATGCCGTGATGACGGCCAGGGCGCCGGTCCGCAGCGCGGGAATGAAAAGGCCCGCTCCCGCCGCCACTTCGAGAAAAGGCAACCAGAGCGCCAGGACGACCGCCACCGGCCAGGGCGCCAGTTGATACCGCATGATTTGCTCCGCAAACGCGTTGGGATCAACCGCCTTGACGGCGCCGGCAAAAATGAACACCACGGCAAGTGCAATTTCGCTGAGGCCGGCGCCCCAGCGCACGAGTCTCTGCCGAAGGTGCATGGCGCCGTTCCGTGACATCAGAAATTCGGATGGTGCTCCTGCCAGCTTTCCCAGCCGCCTTTCAATACGAAGACCGGTTCGATGCGGCTTTGCCGCAGGCGTCCGGCGACCTCCTCAGCCAAATGACAGGAGGCCGCGCTGCAGTAAACCAGTACCCGCTGGCCAGGCTGCCATTGGTCCAGGAATTTCGGGAAATCAGCTTCCCAATCCACCAGGTCCAGGTGTACCGCCCCGGGTGCGTGCCCGGCCCCATAGGCCGCCGCCGCCCGGGCGTCGACCCAGAGGGTGCCGGCACCCCAGGACTCGGCCGTGGCCAGCGTTACTTCACCCGGCCCCAACGCTTCCCGGTTCCAGGGCGGGCGGTGCGGATGAAAGCCGGCGCTCAGCAAAGCCGGTACGGCGCTCAGAAGGCAGAGAAAACCGATCTGGCGGATCAGTTTCATCCCATCTCATTTGATCCGGACATACGCGTAGTGCGCGGCGGGATTCTCGGCCGGGTAATCCATTTTGATGACCAGCGTGGCGCGCTCCGCGTGCGATGTGTCCGCCGGTGTGACCTGAATGGTTGCTTTCTTGGCGGGCAACGCATCTCCCACGGTGGCTTTGATGCCCGGCGTGCTCGAGGAGACTGAAACGATCTTTGCCGGTGAGTCGTCGGAGACGGACACCTCGATGGTTTTCGGTTCGGGCGCCTCGCCTACCTGCCAGTACACCATTTCCGGTGTGATTTTGACCGACTCCGGGATGTCTACGATCAAGCGCAACACGGCCGGAGTTTGCGGTGAGTCGCTCGTTGTGACCAGGATTGCCTTTTCCTGGTGTCCCACCCGGCCGCCAACGTTGAAGCGCGCCTCAATCTCACCGGATTCGCCCGGCAGGTATTCCTTTTTCGTCAGGGTTGCAGTGGTGCAACCGCAGGAGGTTTGTACCGAGCTGATGGTGACCGGCCCAGTGCCGGCGTTCGTGAACCGGTACTTGGCAATCACGGTGGACTCGGCCGGTTTGGCGGTGAAGGTCTGTTCCTGGTTGTCCCACCGCAGACCGGCGTAGGCCGAGGTCATCATTGCGAGCAAAAAAACGGTGACGGCTTTCATTGAAGAGGGGCGATTTTCTGGAACGTCCGGCCGCCGATGCGGCGAGCCGCAGGCCTGGTGCAGACGTTTGGCGATTGTATATTAGTTTGATCCCATGTACCAGATCGTCTTTAACGAGATCAGCGCCGCCGAGATGGCGGCCATCCCTAAGGAGTTGCAGCTGGAATTGCTCGCCGAATTCCAATTTCTGCCGGACGACCTGGACCAGCTCGACTCCAAATCGTTCGGCATCATTGAGCGCGAGGGAAAAAAGCTTTACCGCTATCGCGCCCACGATTACCGCATCTACTTCGAGCGCAGCCCGGAAGGCGTGCTGGTCCACCGTGTCCTGCATAAAAACACTATCCGGGATTTTCTTTTCCGGTCGAAGCTCCCGATGGCTGAGGATGAACAACTCACCCGGAGCTCTGAATTCTGGCGTTTGATCGAGGAAGGGGAGAAAACGAAGAAATAGGCGGGCCATCCGCGCGACCGAATCGAAGCGAAAGCCCTTAGCATGTCGGACTTGGACCCGCTCGCTCCCTTGGTGATTGATGAAAGCGTCCGGCAACGAACCTTTCCGATCACAAAAAAGAAGATTTTCCTGAGTCACGCCGCGGTCACGACTCTGCCGGAGGCGGTCGTGCGGGCGATGAACGAATACAATGCACTCTGGTCGACCACCTTTCCGGATTATCCTGAAACCCTCGCCCTGATCGCCGACGCAAAAAAGACGGCGGCTGAACTGATTCGCGCTGAACCGGACGAGATCGCCCTGCTCGGGCCGACGTCATTAGGCCTGAACCTTTTCGCGCTGGGCATTCGCTGGCAGCCGGGTGACGAGGTGATCTGCTACTTCGAGGATTACCCGGCCAACGTGTATCCCTGGCTCGGCCTGCAGAGTCAGGGCGTGGAAGTGCGGTTTCTTCGGACGCCAAACCTCGGCGAAATTACGCCGGAACAGATCCACGCCGGCCTGACGCCCAAGACGCGCCTGGTCGCGCTGGCTTCCTGTCATTTCGTTTCCGGCTACCGGCTTGATCTCGCCGCGATCGGCCGGCTCCTTCACGAGCGCGAAATCCTGTTCAGCGTTGACGCGATCCAGACCCTGGGCGCATTCCCGACCACGGTCGAGCACGTCGATTTTCTGAGCGCCGACGCGCACAAATGGTTGCTGGGTCCGGTATCGATCGGAGTGGTTTTCGTGCGGAAAGACCGATTTGAGATCTGCCGGCCGGCGTTGCTCGGTTCGCGTAACATCAAGTCTCCGGGTTTAACCGCGCAGGTGGAAATGGAGTTTATGCCGTCAGCCCAAAGGTATGAACCGGGCGTTCTGAACATGCCCGGAATCGTTGGAATGCAGGCGGCGATGCGGTTGCTGCTGGATGCCGGCATCGAGCGCGTGGCGGAGCGCATCACCGGTCTGCGGGCTTACCTCGGAGAAGGCCTGCGGCAGTTAGGCTTTGACCAACTCGGGCCCACGCACCCGGTCAATGCCGCCGGTATTCTCACCGTACGTCACTCCCGTTACGACATACCCAAACTCTATGAACGTTTAACGGCCGCCGACGTTGTCTGTTCACTGCGCCAGGACCGCCAAGGTAATCAATACGTCCGGTTCAGCCCGCATTTCTACAACACCGAAGCCGAACTCGACCACGTTTTGAAGCTGATAGAAAAGTGGTGACTGCCGGGTGTCGGTCACACGGCGGGCACAGCGGGTGTGGCGGGCACAGCGACAGAGTTCACACGGCGAACACGGCGGGCCACGGCGGGAAGAGGGGGAAAGAGTTCGGAGTTCGGCGCGGAAGAGAACGCCACGAATGGAAGAGGGTGGCGGGTAACGGGTAACGAGTAACGAGTAACGAGTAATGGGTGGCGGCCACGAGCTTGGGGAAGCGCCGCCCATGTCAACTCTGTAACTCTTCTTCCCGCCGTGTTCGCCGTGTGAACTCTGTCGCTGTGCCCGCCACACCCGCTGTGCCCGCCGTGCGATCGTGTGCCCTTAATCTGTGTCAATCTGTGTAATCTGTGGATGTTTTCTCTTTTCTGCGTCCTTCTGCGTGTTCTGCGGATGAACTTTTTAATCTGTGGATCCGCCGTGCCCGCCTACCCCAGATCCAGAATTGAACCGAACTCAGGATCGAACAGGCGTTTATAGGTCCGGACCGCAAAACCGTCGGTCATTCCGGCAAGGTAATCACAGACGATCCGGGCCCGCATCCGATCGGTGGTCTGTTCGCGGACGAGGCGGTCAAAACTTTCAGGGAGCAACCGGAGCGCCGGCTCCGAATCGCGGAGGTACATATCCGCGAACGCGCGGAAGATTCCCTCGAGGATTACCCGCCCTTTCCGCTCGAGCTGATGAAGTTGGGAATGGTCGAAAACGAGGTCTTGTGAGATTCGCTTATAAAGGTTGGCCTCGGCGCGAACCGCAGGATCGACCGACAGTCCGAACCGGTAGCGGTTGGTCAGTGCAGCCATCGGATTCTGACGTTCCCGGATCGACGTCGCCCGGATAAAGTAACCGATCTTTCTCCCGAAACGTGGCTCGGCTTTGCGGTCCTTGATGGCTGACAGCACCGTCGCGGCGTGGGTTGCAGCATCGCCCGTCAGGTTCTTTTCGCTCGCCCAGCGTTCTACCCGCTCGAAACGCAGGAAGCCGGCGTTGATGCTGTCGACCAGGTCGTTGAGGCAGTAGGCGGTGTCGTCCGCCCAATCCATGATCTCGCACTCGAGACTCCGAAAACGGTTTAATTCCGGGATCGCACCCAGGTCGACGCCGGCAAACACGAAGTCACGGAACCGGGCTTGTTCGTCGTATAAAAAATGGTTTTCAGCGGAAGGATGGTCCGCGAAAAAACGCTTATACTTCAGGATGCCGTCGACAAACGCCCGGGTGGGGTTCATGCCGCGACGGGCGGTCAGGCCCGGGTAGATGGTTTCCGTAATGATCCGGAGGCTTTGGGCGTTACCTTCAAAGCCGCCGAACGTTCGCATCAGATGGTGCAACGTCCGCTCACCGGCATGTCCGAACGGCGAGTGGCCAAGGTCGTGCGTCAGACAAACCGCCTCGACCAGGTCCGGATCGACATAAAAACCGCTGGTTAACAAAGGCGAGGTCTGGTGCAGGAAGCCGCAAATGCTCCGGCCGATCTGGGCGACCTCCAACGAATGGGTGAGCCGGGTGCGGTAAAAATCGAATTCGCCGGAGAGAAAAACCTGCGTCTTGGCCTGCAACCGTCGAAACGCCGAGCTGTAGATGATGCGGTCTCGGTCGGTCTGAAAAGGCGTGCGGTAATCGTCCGCATCGCGCGGCTCAGGAGATTCGAGATCGAAAGGCCCGTAAAACGCGTTCGGCTGGAGTGGGGTCACAAGCCGGTGATGATACCTGGCTTAACGGGCGAGGGCAATCAGGGGAAGTTCGGTCACACAGCGGGCACAACGTAAGAGTTCACACGGCGAACACGGCGGGAAGAGGGGAAAGAGTTCGGAGTTCGGAGTTTGGAGTTCGGGGTTCGGTCACACAGCGGGCACGGCGGGAAGGCGGGCACAACGTAAGAGTTCACACGGCGCCACGGCGGAGCACGGCGACCACGGCGGGAAGAGGAAAGGGTTCGGAGTTCGAAGCGGCAGAGAATGCCACAAATGAAGAGGCGCCGGGGCTGGTAATCTTTTTTCTGCGTGTTCTGCGGATGATTCTGTCTTCCCACCGTGCTCTACCGGACGATTGGACCCGGTGATACGACGTCTCCGAACCCCGAACTCCGAACTCCGAACTCCGAACCCTTTCCTCTTCCCGCTGTGCCCGCCGTGTGACCGGGGGGCTGGTTTATCGTTTGACGTGGGCCAGGCGGAGGACGAGGTCTGAAACGTCCATCGCGCCTTGGAGCAGTTCGTGGCCGAAGGACCGGAACGTCACGTCGCGGCTGGCCAGGATCAGCATCACGCTGAGGATGGCAAAATTGATAAGGTAGATTACCATCATGGAGAAGAACGTGCCGTGCTCGATGAGATCGGTCTGGCCGTTCCAAAGCATCCAGATTGTGAACGTCAGGTGAAACGTCCAGGTAAACCCGATCGCCCCAAACAACCAGCGGCGGTACGGTTCGACGTCAACGAACGCGCTCAGGCCCCCGTAGATCATCAACACCAAAACGCTGTAGATCGGGAAAAAATACGGCGCCAGCGTAATCCAAACGTTATTTGTATCAGTAACGATATAGCCGCCTTCCGCCCTGACCTTAAACTTGGACACGCGCCCGCCCATGAGCCACACCCAGACGGCGTGGCTGAGTTCGTGTCCGAATACGTACATCACGAGGGGCCGGGGCAAGCCGAAAAACGCGATGAGCCAGATGATCGAACCGAGGGCAAAGAACCAGAATTCCTCCGAGGCCCAGAACCTGTGATGGATGGTTACCTGCGAAAACGAAAGGAAGAACGCGCGGGTGAGAACGAAAGCGGGCGGGATCAGGAAAACGGCGATGACCTGTTTCAGCCAGCGCAGGGGGATAACCGGCCCGGTTTCCATCCGGGTCGATCCGGCTTGGAGGCTGGCCTTGAGCTTGCGACGAGGTTTACCGGCCACGGCTCAGATCATGGGATGGCGGGTGTCGGGTGTCGAGTGACGAGTGTCCCCAGAGCACGCAGAAAGGAATCCACGAGCTCGTATTGCGGACGCTGAAATCCAATCGCCGGACGCCGTGTGACCGAACCCGGCACCCGTTACCCGTTACCCGTTACCCGTTACCCGTTA
>Ga0213876_10002438_pt1 | contig 10935 bp, 11 predicted proteins | sample BarmaccomBMRX_R9_FD_160113 | JGI IMG/M metagenome (GOLD analysis project Ga0213876, IMG submission 160113) | Root-associated microbial communities from Barbacenia macrantha in rupestrian grasslands, the National Park of Serra do Cipo, Brazil - RX_R9 | ecosystem: Host-associated > Plants > Roots...
CCGGCTTTCGGCGACCGGCCTAAACCTTACCTGATTCGACCCTATCGGGTCGTCTCAATGGGCGCGCAATCGCGTCGTCCGGCGAAGATGCAATCTTGCAGCTTCTTCATCTCCCACAAGCGATTGACGAGCCAAAATCCCGCAATGAGGATCACGAGACAGACGATCACCGCCAAAAGGTTTACGGTGTCGCGCCGGGCTTGCGCATCCTTCTCTTCCCGCGTCGGGCCGGTCGGCTTTGGCATAAGAACCTTCGAGGTGAATCGAACTGACGCGAATCGTTGACAGAGAGCATACCTCTTCGCGCGACGCTATCGGCATCGTTCCATGATATGGCGTATGGAAAAGGCGAATTCGAATCGCGGCGGCATCACAGGGGCGTGAAATCGCGCGTTTTGCGCCGTGAGCCGAAAGATCAGCCGCTCGGCCTCAGGATCGCCGCGATCTTTCGCTTTCTTCCCGAGCCTCGGCACCTTATGGCGGCCTTACGGATCGCAAGCGCTCATGAATGTTCTCGCCGCCCGCGATCCGTCGCCGGCTCAAAGCAGGACTCGAACGCGCCGACCAGTCGGTTTGGCGCTCGCGACGGCGTTTGTCGCGACCCTGATGCCGCTTCGCGCCTTGGCGCATCCGCACGTTTTCGTCACCACCCGCGAAGTGGTGGTCTTCGACGCGGACGGGCACGTGACGGCGATCAAGAACGCCTGGGCTTTCGACGACTTCTACACGGCCTATCTCGAGCAGGGGCTCGACAAGGGGCCGGATGGCCGCTATTCGCGCGAAACTCTTGCCGAACTCGCCAAGACCAACACGGAAGGGCTTTCGGACGCCGACTACTTCACCTTCATCAAGGCGAATGGACGGAACGTGAAATTCGCCGCGCCTTCGGATTATTGGCTCGAGGACACGGGCAAGAACCTCGTCTTGCATTTCACGCTGCCGCTCGCCGAACCGGTGAAGCCGAGCAAGGCCTTCGTCATGCGCATCTATGATCCGACCTATTTTGTCGCGTTCGATCCGGCGCAGGATGAGAATTCGGTGAAGCTCGAGAATCAAAAGCCGGGTTGCACGCTCCTGGTGCGCAAGCCGCCACAGAACAACGCGCTGAAGCAGATGCTGGCGCAGATCGACGTGACCCAGCAACCCACGCTCGAGGACGCCGGCGCCGCTTTCGCCGACAGCATCCTGGTCGCCTGTCCGTGAAGGCCTGCTCGCGATGCGCTGGTTCCTGAGGAGAAGGCGTTCATGACGCTTGTGGCCGCCGCCCCCAAGGAGCACCGCGTGTTGTTGCGGATCGCTCTTGCGAGCATTGCGCTTCTTGTCGCGGCCCTCGTGGTCTTCGGGCTCGGCGCGCTTCTTGCGGGTGCGGTGCCGGCAGCACCGAAGAACCCCTTTGGCGTTGGCATTCGCGAAGCGACGCAATCGAGCTCAGGCGTAGGGGGTTGGATTCGCGCCGAGCAGGCATGGTTCTATCGCCAATTGGAATACGCGCTGATGCCCGGACCCGGACATTCGGGAATGGCCTTCGGGATGATCCTCCTCGCCTTCGCCTACGGCGTGTTCCACGCCGGCGGGCCCGGCCACGGCAAGGCGGTGATCTCGGCCTATCTGATCGCCAATGAGCAGGCGCTCAGGCGCGGCATCCTCCTGTCTTGGGCCGCGGCGCTCCTGCAGGCGCTCGTCGCGATGGGCATCGTGCTCACTGCCGCCCTTGTCCTGCACGCGACCGCGATCGGCATGACGAGGCTTGCCGATCATGTCGAGCTCATCTCGTTCGCGGCGATCTCGCTCTTCGGCCTCGCTCTCACTTGGCGCAAGGCCGCCCCTGTCGCCGCGCTATTGGGCTTCGAGCGGCAAGCGGTGGAAGGGATTTCCCGTCGCGCTCACGGCCAAGCCCACCGCCATGCGCATGACCACGCCCGGGCCCATGGTCATGACGCCCATGGTCATGACGCGCATGGTCACGACGCGCATGAGGGGTGCGACCATCATGTGCCTCTTGAACTCGTGCAAGGGCAGGAGTTTCGCTGGCGAGATGCCGCCCCGGTCGTGCTGGCGGCCGGATCTCGACCCTGCTCGGGGGCCATCATCATCCTGGTGTTTGCGCTTTCTCAAGGCATATTGGGGGCGGGCATCGCGGCTGTCTTCGCCATGGCCTCAGGTGTCGCCATCACGGTGAGCACGCTCGCCATCCTCTCGGTCTTCGCCAAGCAGGCGGCGCAGCGCTTTGCCGGCCGGGAGGGTCGTTACGCACTTGCCGGTGCGTCACTCGAGCTCCTGGCCGCCGCTTTCGTTGCACTGCTCGGCATCGGCCTTCTCGTGACGCAGCTCGGGGCGAGCCTCGGCTTCAATATCTTCAAGGATCTGCCGATGATCGGCGCCGGCTGAACCCCGCGCGACTCTTTCGTCGAGCGTGAATGCGACGCGAGGCCAGGAGTTGTTTGTGCCGCCCCGGCATGGTAGCCCGACCCGGCTCGCCGCGAAGCGCTTCGCTTCCACTACCGATTGAGGTTTCCGATGGCCATGAATTCCGCCGAAGGGCAAGCGGCAGGCAACGCGCCGAATGGACAGGCTTCGCAGAACAGCGCAAGCCTGCAATGCCTCGCGCAGTATACGAAGGATTTCTCCTTCGAGAATCCGAATGCGCCGCGTTCGCTGCAGCCGCAGCAGCAACCGCCGAACATCTCGGTGCAGGTCAATGTCAACGCGAGGCCGCTCGGGCCCGGCGATTTCGAGGTCGAGCTCTTGATCGAGGGCAAGGCCGGCGAGGCGCCCAATCTCCTCTTTGCCTTCGAGCTCGTCTATGGCGGCGTTTTCCGCCTCACCAATATCCCCGAGGAAACCGTGCACCCTGTCATCATGATCGAGTGCCCGCGCCTGCTCTTCCCTTTCGGTCGGCAGATCATTGCGGACGCCGTGCGGCAAGGCGGATTCCCGCCGCTCTACATCGATCCCATCGATTTCGCCGGACTTTATCGGCAGCGTGCCACCGAGATGGCCGCAGCTCAGGGCCAGCAAAGCCAGACCGTCTGAGCAAGCGCTCGGAAGAACGCGCGAACGCCTCGAGGACCGTGCTCGAGAGCTGATCGGCGCTTTGGCGCGCCTTCGCACCAAAGCATCTTGGGGTCCTTCTCCGTGAGCTTTTGTTGCGATCTCGCCTTGCGGCTTGATCGCGGCTAGACTCCATGAAGGCGGGGACCTTCGGCCTCGCCCGAAAGGGGTGCGTCATGACAGTTTCGCTTCGCGCCTTGCGTTCCTTGCTCGTGGTCGTTGCGCTCTCGCTCACCGTCTCGGCCTGTGGCGTCAACACCATCCCGACTCTCGAGGAGCAGGCCAAGGCACGTTGGGCCGACGTGCAGAACCAGTATCAGCGCCGCGCCGACCTCATCCCGAATCTCGTGGAAACGGTGAAGGGCTATGCGGCGCAGGAAAAATCCGTTCTCACCGCGGTGACGGAAGCGCGCGCCAAGGCCACCTCGATCAAGGTCGACGCCTCGACCATCACGGATCCGGCGAAGCTGAAGGAATTCCAGGACGCGCAGAACCAGCTCTCCGGCGCGCTTGGCCGGTTGCTCGCCGTCTCGGAAGCCTATCCCGATCTGAAATCCAATCAGAATTTCCTGGCCTTGCAATCGCAGATCGAGGGCACGGAAAACCGCATCGCGGTCGCAAGGCGCGATTACGTGGATGCGGTGCGCCAGTTCAACACGGCGCTTCGCACGTTCCCAACCGTGATCTGGGCCTCGACCCTTTACCGTTCGTCGAAGCCGATGGCGGAATTCACTGCCTCGGAAGGGGCCGAAAAACCCCCGCAAGTGAAATTTTGACGATGCGTCGCCGTCGCGTGCGCGGCGCCATCACTCGAAACCAGATTGCGCCGCCTGCGATTTTCGCGGCCGCGCTCGTCTTTTTCTTCTGGCTTTTGCCACCTTCCTTTGCGGCCGCCGCCGATCCGGCTTTCCCGCCGCTCACCGGGCGCGTCGTCGATGCCGCAAACCTTCTCACGCCAGACGCACGGGCTCGTCTGGAAGACAAGCTCAAGGCCTATGAGGAAAAGACATCCGACCAGATCGTCGTCGCGACCGTTGCCTCGCTCGGCGACCTTACGATCGAAGATTACGCGAACACGCTCTTCCGCAGCTGGGGCCTCGGTCAAAAAGGCAAGAACAACGGAGCGCTCCTTCTCATCGCGCCAAAGGAGCGTAAGCTTCGCATCGAGACCGGCTACGGTGCCGAGGGTGCGCTCACGGATGCGGCCTCGAGTACCATCCTGAACACGGTCGTCGCACCGAAATTCCGGCATGGGGATTTTGCCGGCGGCATCGAGGCCGGCGTCGACCAGATGCTTGCCATTCTCGGAAGCGATGCGGAGGAAAGCGGCCGCAAGGGTGCGGACAAAACCTCTTCTCAAGACGATATCTTGTCCGAGGTGCTGCCGCTGATCATCTTGATGCTCGTGCTGTTCTTCCTGTTCAGGTCGCGCGTCGGGCCTGATGCGGCTCGCTACCACCGAACCCGCAACGGCTCTTGGATCGTCACCTCCGGCGGTTTCGGCGGCGGCTTTGGAAGCGGCGGCTTCGGGGGAGGTTTCGGCGGAGGAGGTGGGGGTTTTGGCGGAGGTTTCTCCGGAGGCGGCGGCTCCTCGGGGGGCGGTGGCGCATCGGGAAGTTGGTGAGGCGACCACGATGATCGACAGAACCGACGAGGAGCGCATTGCGGCAGCGATCACCGAGGTCGAGAAGACGACGAGCGGTGAAATCATGGTGGTCATCGGGCGCGCGGCGAGCGGCTACCACCTGGTGCCGATCGTTTGGGCAGCTCTCATCGCTCTCGCCTTGCCGATGCTTTTGCTCCTTGTCTTTTCGCTGACCGCTCGGCGCCTCTACGAAATCGAATGGATCACCTTCGGCGTGCTCGCCTTCGTGCTTTCCTTCGGGCGCTATCGCTACAGATTGGTGCCGCGCTGGATCAAGCGGGGCCGCGCCCATGAGGCCGCGCGCGAGCAATTTCTGGCGCGGCGCATCTCCTACACGCACGCGCGCACCGGCATCCTGATCTATGTGGCGCTTGCCGAGCATTTCGCCGAGCTGGTGCCCGACGCCGCTGTCGCCGAGCTCATCGACGATGCAAGCTGGAAGCCGGTGATCGAGCGCCTCACCGCGAAATTGCGCGAAGGGCGAGTGGGCGACGGCTTGGTCGAAGCGGTGGAATCGGGCGGGGCGATACTCGCATCAAAACTTCCACCGCGCCCCGATCACATGAACGAGCTCCCGAACAAGGTCGTGCTGCTGTGAGCCGATCGGCCCGAGCCTCGGGAAGGGGGCCCACAAGCTCCACACAATGGGGAATATGGTTCCCCTTCCCCTCGCGGCGTTCGGACGCTCGGCCGGGGTGACAGCGGTGTGGATCGCGGTTTCCCTTCCGGCCCACGATGACCGCGCGGGGTCACTACGACCTTTGCGGCCTTGCAAAATCGCCGCAAATTGCCTCTAACGCCTCGGCTCCGCCGCGAACCGCACCGCGGCATCCCCCTTTCAACCGGGAACGGCTTCACGACCGATGCTTCGCCGCCTTTATGAATGGGCCTTGTCGCTCGTGGAAAAGCCGCACGCCATCTGGGTGATGGCGGCGATCTCCTTTGCCGATTCGTCCTTCCTGCCGCTCCCGCCTGATTTCCTGCTCATCCCAATGTCGGTCGCGAGGCCAAAACGCGCGCTGACCTATGCGATCGTGTGCACGATCGCCTCGGTGGCGGGCGCCGTCCTCGGCTATGCGATCGGCGCCTTCCTCTGGGACACACTCGGCCAATGGATCATCAAGATTTACGGCCTTCAGGGTAAGGTTGGGACCTTTCGGGAGCTTTATGCGCAATGGGGCGCCTGGGTGATCATCATCAAGGGTTTCACGCCGATCCCTTATAAGCTCGTGACCATCGTCAGTGGCTTTGCTGGTTACAACTTTACGGCTTTCATCCTTTTGTCGCTCATCACACGCGGCGCGCGTTTCCTTGCGATCGCTATTGTCCTGAACCGCTTCGGCGACCAGGTTCGCCACGCGCTCGACCGCCATTTGACCATGATCGTAAGCGCTGGCCTCGTCGCGCTCTTCGGCGGCGTCGTCGCTTCTCTCTATTTCTTCTGAACCGTGCCATGGCAACGATCGAAGCCGCTTCCCCTTCTCGCATCCCCGCCAAGCAGGCCAGCATCGCGGTGCTGGTGCTTGCCGCGCTTGCCATCGGCGGCGCCTGGTTCTCACAGCTCGTCTTGGGACTTGCGCCTTGCGAGCTCTGCCTCTTGCAGCGCTGGCCCTACTACATCGGCGTGCCGATCGCGGCCGTGACAACCGCGCTCGCGTTGCGATCAGGGTCGACGAGGCTCGTGGCGTCGCTGCTTTCGACGCTCGCGCTCATCTTTCTCGTGAGCGCCGGCCTTGCGGCTTATCACGCCGGCGTCGAATGGGGCTTCTGGCCGGGACCTTCCGCTTGCACCGGCCAATATGTCGCCCCGGCAAGCACGGATGACTTCCTCAAAAGCCTCGATGCGGCTTCGTCCGTGCGCTGTGACGAGGCCGCCATTCGCTTTCTTGGTTTGTCGCTCGCCGGTTGGAACGTGCTCGCCTCGCTTGTGATCGCTGGCATCGCGGGGCTCGGCGCCAAAGGCGCAGGCCCTCGCAAGCCGGGCACAGCGCAGGCCCTTGCGGCTAATCATTCAGGGTGACGTTTCGCACCCACCATTGCGGCTCGAATGTCGTGATGGTCTCAGCCGCAATCGCGGCATGAAGCTCATCCTCGAAAAGGCCGAAGACGGTGGTTCCCGAGCCGGTCATGCGCGCGAGCACGCAACCTGCTTGAGAGCGAAGCCACAAGCTCGCGTCGCGCACGGCCGGCGCAAGACCGATCGCCGCGGATTCGAGATCGTTGCCGCAGCGCGTGATCGCGGTGAGCCATTTGGCCGGTGGCGACAAGGGCGCAGGCGGCACAAATCGCGGTGAGGCGTTGGTGTTGCCTTTTTGCGCGAAGGCCGCGAACACGCGTGCCGTCTCGAGCTGCACGCCCGGATTGACGAGAACGGCAGAGAGCAAAGGCGTGCGCAGTTTCGGCCCGAGGATCTCGCCGCGCCCACTCATCATGCGGCACTCGCCGAATAGGCAGATTGGAACGTCCGAGCCTGTCTCTTGCGCCGCTTTCGTGATCGGCGCGCTTTTGAGCGCCAAGCCGTTCAACTTCGCGAGGAGCCGTAAAGCCGCCGCTGCGTCGGCGGAGCCGCCACCCAGCCCCGCCGCGACAGGAAGGTGTTTCACGAGCGCGAACCGACCCTGCCTTAGATTCGGGACACGCCGCGCCAAGGCTCTCGTCGCCTTGAGTACCAGATTCGCGTCGGGCGCGCCCGCGGCCTCGGCGAAGGGTCCCGTGACTTGAAGCGAAAGCTCGTCATCAGGCGCGAGAGAGAGCTCATCGCCAATCGAGGCAAAAGCCACAAGGCTCGCGAGATTGTGGAACCCGTCGGGACGCCGCCGCTCGACCGCAAGCGTCAGGTTGATTTTCGCGGGAGCAAATTCGACAAGGCCGCCTTCGACGATGGGCGAACCGTCACTCGACGGCTCGCGAAGGCGTGTCGACATTGCCGATGAGTGCGCGAATTCGGGCGGCGTCAGCCGCCGTCCGCCTTCGCCGGCTCGCTCACCGCCTGAGGCGTCGGCGGCTTGTCGTCGAGCATGCCGGTCTCGATCTTCCTGAGGATGCCCGGCAAGTCCTCGGGCTCCGGCTGCATGTCGCGAGCATGCGCCCATTGGAACGTCGCTTCGAGCTTGCGCCCCACATGCCAATACGCGTCGCCGAGATGGTTGTTGATGGTGGCATCGTTGGGTTTGAGCTCGATCGCCTTCTCGAGCTCACGCACGGCATCATCATAGCGGCCCATGCGATAGAAGGCCCAGCCGAGGCTGTCGATCACATATCCATCCTTGGGGCGAAGATCGACGGCGCGCCGCAGCATCTTGAATGCTTCGTCGACATTGAGCCCCTGATCCACCCATGAGTAGCCAAGATAGTTGAGCACGAGCGGCTGGTCGGGTGAGAGTTCGAGCGCCTTTTTGAGATCGCCCTCGGCTTTCGGCCATTGCTTCGAACGCTCGAGACAGATGCCGCGATCGTAATAAAGCAGCCAATTCGACACGACGGGCGGTCCCGAAAGATCGATCGCCTTGCCATAGGCGTTCGCAGCCTCGGCGAAATTCTTATTCGCCCGCAACGCATCCCCGAGCGCCGCATAAGCCTCGAGATCATCCGGATGAGCGTCGATGACCTTGTGCATATGCGCGACCGCATCGTCATATTTTTCCAGCGCGACGAGATCGAGACCGATCTGCAGGTCTGTCGATTGCCGCAAGGGCGAATTCGCCGGCACCTCGCCATAGGCCCCGATCGCCTGCTCGTAGCTCTTGCCGCGCTCATAAATCTCCCCGAGGGTGACGGCGGCGACCGCGTTGGAAGGGTCGAGGAAGAGCGCGAGGCGCAAATAGAGCACGGCGGCGAAATCCTCGCCCTCGCGCCCGCTGCTCGCGGCAAGGCCGAACAAGGCTTCGGCCGCGCCTTGCTGCGCGGTGGAAATCAGGCGTGGCGTGGCGGCACCCTTGTCCACCTCGACGAGCCCTTGCTTGATGAGCGGATTTCGCGGTGCGTTGCGCTCGAAATCGCCGAAAAGCCGCTTGGCCTCCGGGACGTCCCCGTTCCGGGCCTCGAAACGGGCGCGAGCGTCGACGAGACGAAGGGTTGTCGGCTCGAGATCCTGCGCCTGCTTATAGTATTTGCGCGCCTCCTCGGCATTGCCGGCGAGGTCGTTGATCAGAGCCATGTGATAGCACCGATAGGCAGCGATCGCGTCGGCGCCCTTGAGTCGCGCCAACGTGGCGAGTGCCTTTTGCGTGTGACCGAGCCCCGCTTCCGACCAGGCGGTCAGTGCAATCGCGGTCACGTCCGACGAATCCGCGCCGCCGAGCTTCGTGAGAAAATCGTGCGCCTGTTTGAAATCACCGATCTTGATGGCCCTTACCGCAAGGGCGAGATTCGCCAGTGTGTTGTGCTGGCCGCGGCCCTGAAGCTTCGATGCGTAGAAGAAAGACCCTTCGATCTCGCCTGCCGCGAGCATTGCCGCGAAGGCACGCTCCATCAGCTCGGGATTACCTTTGTCGATCGCGAGCGCGCGTCGATAGAATTTCGACGCCGATTGCGGGTCGCGATCCGCGCCCGCGACCGCGGCCGAGAGATAGTCTCCCGACAACGTCTCGCTGCTGCTCGCGGCCGCCTGATTTTTCGCCACCGCGGCCGAAGATCCAATGCCGAGGAAGGCGGTGAGGCCCGCCAGGAGCAGGACGGCGGTACAGGAAGTGCGGAGCCGAAGAACCATGGAATGCGCTTCTTTCTCAAAGCCGCTCGAGGAAGGCGCGAGGTTGGACGCGCGCCAACTCCTGCCTCGCACGGCAAATCTCGTGTTGCAAGGTGACCTTTGCCGAAACTGAGTGTTCTTGAAATCCCTCCTGGCCGCCCTCCGATCGCGGCACAAAAACGCACTGCGCTTCTTTTCGGGCGGGTTTATGGCGCAAGCGACGATCAAGCTCGCATCGGAGCGCCACACCAAGCCCCGCCAGCTCACATGTTCGAATAATTGGGCCCGCCTGCGCCTTCCGGCGGCACCCAAGTGATATTCTGCGCCGGATCCTTGATGTCGCATGTCTTGCAATGCACGCAGTTTTGCGCGTTGATCACGAAACGCGGCCCTGTCCTGGCAGCTTCATCCGCGTAAACGACTTCGTAGACAGCTGCCGGGCAATAAAGGCGCGCCGGTTCCCCGTAGCGGGGCAGGTTCTCCCGAATCGGGATCGAGGGATCTCGCAGGACGAGATGAGGCGGCTGGTCCTCCTCGTGATTCGTGCCCGAGAGAAAGACAGAAGATGGCTTGTCGAAGGTGATCTTGCCGTCCGGGCGGCGATAGGCGAGCTCCTTCACCTCGGAAATCGGCAAGAGCGTCGCGTGGTCGGGCTTGCCGTGGCGCAAGGTGCCGAAAAAGCCGAAACCCAGGACATCGTTCAGCCACATGTCCATTCCGCCGAACGCGGTCCCGAGCATGGTTCCGAAGCGCGACAAAAGCGGCTTCACGTTGCGCACCTTCCTGAGGTCGCGGCCGATATCGGAAGTGCGCCAAGCTTCCTCGTATGACGAAAGCTCGTCGTGAGCGCGGCCTTCGCCCAGCGCCGCGAAGACATGCTCGGCGGCGAGCATGCCGGAGAGGATGGCGTTGTGCGAGCCTTTGATGCGGGGCACGTTGACGAAGCCCGCCGCACAGCCGATCAGCGCGCCGCCCGGAAAGGCGAGCTTGGGCACCGATTGCCAGCCACCTTCCGTGATGGCGCGCGCGCCATAGCCGATGCGCTTTGCGCCTTCGAAGAGATCGCGCACCAAGGCGTGCGTCTTGAAGCGCTGAAACTCGTCGAAAGGAGAGAGTGTCGGGTTTCGATAATTCAGATGAACGACGAAGCCGATCGAGACCAGTCCTTCCTCCATGTGGTAAAGGAAGGAACCGCCGCCCGTGCGATTGTCGAGCGGCCAGCCGAGTGTGTGTTGCACGAGGCCGGGTTTGCTCTTCTCGGGTGGCACCTGCCACAGCTCCTTGAGCCCGATGCCGTATTTCTGCGGGTCGCGTCCCTCCTGAAGATTGAAGCGATGAACGAGCTGCTTGGTGAGCGAGCCGCGCGCGCCTTCCGCGAAGAGCACGTATTTGCCGCGCAGCTCCATCCCGCGCGTGAAGCCGGGCTTTGCGGTCACGTCCTTGGCTATGCCCATGTCTCCGGTCGCGATGCCGACCACCTCCCCCTTGTCGCCGTAAAGCAGCTCGGCTGCCGCAAAACCGGGATAGATCTCGACACCGAGCGCCTCGGCCT
>Ga0213876_10002439_pt1 | contig 10933 bp, 8 predicted proteins | sample BarmaccomBMRX_R9_FD_160113 | JGI IMG/M metagenome (GOLD analysis project Ga0213876, IMG submission 160113) | Root-associated microbial communities from Barbacenia macrantha in rupestrian grasslands, the National Park of Serra do Cipo, Brazil - RX_R9 | ecosystem: Host-associated > Plants > Roots...
ACGCCGGGCTTGCGCGACAAGCTCCTCGGTGTGGAACTCCCCCCTGTCGACAAGCCGAATGCGTCGCCGGAAGCGCGGATCGGGGTGGAGATCCGCAATGCGCTCGCCTTTAAGCTCTACGGCACCGCAACGGGAACTGCGCCGACCCATCGCTTGGTGCTGCGCTTCACGACCAGCCGCTCCTCGCTGATCGTCGATCCGAATACCGGCCTGCCGACCAGCGAGAACCTCGGCATCGACGCGCAATACAATCTGATCGACATCGCCTCGAACAAGTCGGTGATGACCGGAACCACCTTCTCCCGCGTGACCTACGACATGCCGGGGTCCTATCAGCGCTTCTCGCGCACCCGCGCGATTCGCGACGGCGAAGACCGCGCCGCGCAGGAAATCGCGGAGAATATCCAGACCCGGCTCGCGTCGTTCTTCTACGCCGGCACTTGATTGGTCGCCCTTCGCGGACGAGAGATCGACGCCTATCTCGCCCGCCCCGACGCGGGCCGCCCGATCATCCTGCTCTATGGGCCAGACGCCGGCCTCGTCCGTGAGCGTGCCGACGCCTTGCTCGCGTCCGCGGTCGACGATCCCAGCGATCCGTTCTCGCTGGTCAAGCTCGATGGCGACGAGCTTGCGGCCGAGCCGTCGCGCCTGGTCGACGAGGCCATGACCGTGCCGCTGTTCGGCGGCCGTCGCGCGATCCGCGTGCGCGCCGGCGCCCGCAATTTTGCGAGCGGCGTCGACACGCTGGCCGAAATGCAACTGAAGGACTGCCGCGTCGTCATCGAGGCCGGCGAACTGCGCCCGGAGTCGCCGCTGCGCAAAAGCTGCGAGCGCGCCAAGACGGCGGTCGCAATCGGCTGCTATCCCGACACCGAGCGCGACCTCGCCAAGCTGATCGACGACGAATTGCGGCAAGCGAATCTGCGGATCGCGCCCGATGCCCGCGCGACCTTGACCGACCTGCTCGGCGGGGACCGGCAGGCGTCACGCAACGAGCTGCGCAAGCTGACGCTGTATGCGCACGGTCAGGGCGAGGTGACGATCGACCATGTGAAGGCGGTCGTATCGGATGCATCCGACCTGACGCTCGACCCGATTGTCGACGGCGCGTTTGCCGGAAGGCCGGAACTGGTCGAAACGGAATTCGCCAAAGCGATGGTCGCCGGCACCTATCCCGGTCTCATCATCTCGGCGGCGCTGCGCCACGCGACCTGGCTGCACAAATCGGCGCTGGCGGTCGCCGAGGGAACGCCGGCATCTGCGGTCATTGATGGCGGTTTCCCGCGCCTGCATTTTTCGCGAAAGCCGGCGGCCGAAACGGCGTTGCGCAATTTTTCGCCGGCACGGCTGCTTGCCATCGTTGATCAGCTCGGCACCGCGGCGCTCGACATGCGCAAGCAGCCGTCGCTTGCGGCCGCCATTGCACAGCGCACGCTGCTGTCCATCGCGGTGAACGCAAAGCGACGTGGATAGTGGTCATTCCGGGACACGCGAAGCGTGGACCCGGAATCTCGAGATTCCGGGTTCGATGCTTCGCATCGCCCCGGAATGACGCAGGCAGTCAGCCGCCCCGCTCGAGCCTTCGCGTGATTTCGTCGAGCTGCTCCAGATTGCGATAGTTGATCTGGACCGAACCGCCGGGATCGCGATGGCTGATGGCCACGGCAAGCCCGAGCGCATCGCTCACCCGTTTCTCCAGCGCGGCCGTGTCGGCGTCCTTCGTCTTGGTGGCGGCGCCGCGTGGCTTCTGCGGCTTGCGTTCCGGTACGCCCTCGACATGCGCGAGCTGCTCGGCCTGACGAACGTTGAGCCCCTCCTCCACGATCTTCTTGGCGGCGGCGAGCGGATCCGGCACGCCGATCAGTGCGCGCGCGTGTCCGGCCGACAACTGGCCTGACGCGATCAGGGCTTGCACCTCGGCCGGCAGTTTCGTCAGCCGCATCGTGTTGGCGATGTGGCTGCGGCTCTTGCCGACGATCTTTGCGATGTCTTCCTGGCTGCGGTTGAACTCGTTCGCGAGCGCGTGATAGCCCTGCGCCTCTTCCAGCGGGTTGAGATCTTCGCGCTGCACGTTCTCGACGATCGCGATCTCCAGTGCGTCACTGTCGGAGACGTCGACCGGCACGATCGGCACCTCGTGCAGACCGGCGGCCTGCGAGGCGCGCCAGCGCCGCTCGCCCGCGATGATCTCGAAACGATCCTGCGCGCCCTTCACCGGCCGCACTACGATCGGTTGAATCACACCGTGCTGCTTGATCGACGCGGTGAGTTCGCCGAGCTCGGCATCGGAAAAGGTGCGCCGCGGATTGCGCGGATTGGGCTTCAAGAATTCGATCGGCACCTTGCGCTGATTGCGCGGCCGCTCGACATGCTGGGCCTCACGGCCGACATCGCCGATCAGGCTCGCAAGCCCCCTGCCCAGACGCGAACGCGCTTCGTCAGCCATCGCCGACTCCTTTGGACTCAAAGTGACGCGCTCCTGTACTTGCTTCTGTCGCGTTTCCCGTGCACCGCCTGCGCCGCAGCAAAACTGATTCCAGTTTCATGCGGGAGCTGATGATCCGGGATAGCTGGTGCGACAGGTGTATCATGGTTGAGGAATCCGGATCGATTTGCTGTGCGGTCCGGAACGACGTGGCGGCGATTAATGTGTGCGCAGTTCGCGCTCGCGCTGGATCACCTCGGTGGCGAGCTTCAGATAGGCTTCGCTGCCGACGCAGCGAAGATCATAGACCAGCACCGGCTTGCCGTAGGATGGCGCTTCCGAAATGCGCACGTTGCGCGGGATCATGGTGTTGTAGACCTTGCTGCCCATGAACTGGCGCACGTCGGCGACGACCTGGTTCGACAGGTTGTTGCGCGAGTCGAACATGGTCAGCACGATGCCGTGGATCGACAGATTCGGATTGAGCGTGGAGCGCACCTGCTCCACGGTCTGCAAAAGTTGCGACAGACCTTCGAGCGCGAAGAACTCGCACTGCAGCGGCACCAGGATCGCATCGGACGCAGCCATCGCATTGACGGTGAGCAGGTTCAGCGACGGCGGACAGTCGACGAGCACATAAGTATAGTCGTTGCCTGGCTCGACCTTCTCGTTCACGCCCGCGATTGCATCGCGCAGACGGAATGCGCGTCCCGCCGTCGCGCCAAGCTCAAGTTCGAGACCGGAAAGATCCATGGTCGAGGAGGCGATGTGCAGACGCGGTACGGCGGTTGCGACCACCGCCTCGCGCAAATTCGCCTCGCCGATCAGCACGTCATAGGTCGAGCAGTTGCGATTGCGCCGGTCGATACCGAGCCCGGTCGAGGCGTTGCCCTGGGGATCGAGATCGACGATCAGCACGCGCTCGCCGATCGCGGCCAGTGCCGTCCCGAGATTGATCGCGGTCGTGGTCTTGCCAACGCCGCCCTTCTGGTTTGCAAGCGCCAGGATGCGCGGACGACCATCCGGCGGCGACACGCTACCTCCTTGATAAAGCTGATCAATTACAGTCATGACAGGTCGCCAATGGTTTGTCCTGTGGATTTAAGATCGCCGTTCGATCCGATCTAACTCGACGATCCAGCCTCCTCCGCCGGTGCGGCTGGAATGGAGAAGCGTTCGAATAGTCCAATACTTAGTGGCTTCGGTCAACTCTGCGTCAACATCTTGGCCCTTCAGAAACAGCGCTTTTGCGCCCTTTCTGACAAGCGGCTCCGCAAAGCCGAGCAACAAGTTTAACGGAGCGAGCGCCCGAGCGGTCACGCAATCGATTCGGTCTTCGATCGTATCCACAATATTCCCGATCTCCGACAAATGCACGACGCCTGGCGATGATGTCACGCGAATCGCTTCGCGCAGAAAAGCGGCCTTCTTGACATTGCGCTCGACCAGATGGACCACTGCGCCGCGTCGTTCGGCCAGGGCGCAAGCCAGCACCACACCGGGAAAACCCCCGCCGCTGCCGAGGTCCATCCAGCGTCGCGCGGCCGGCTGCAGCTCGAGCAGCTGCAGCGAGTCAGAGACGTGTCGGGTCCAGAGATGAGGGAGCGTCGATGGCGCGACAAGATTGGTCTTGCTCTGCCACTGGCCGAGCAGGTCAATGAACCGGTCGAGGCGCTGCTCTGTTTCATGTGAAACGGGCGTCAGCGCGAGTGCGGCGGATTTGTCGGCTGCGGTCTCTAGAGACGCCTCTCCAGCCCCAGAGGTGAGTCTCCCATTCTGACCGGTATCGGCTTTTTCGATTCGCGGCGCCGAGCGGGAGGGCCTTTTAGTAGCACTCACCGCACCCTCCAGCGATCAAGCCGGAGTTCGACCTCCGGACGCCTGAAGGGTCCCAGAGAGCCGGAGCGAAGTCTGGCTTGTTTCACGTGAAACGCCCTTTACCCGCCACCGATGACTTGCGTCGCGCTTCCCGCCGCAAATACGCTGCGAGAATCCCAAGCGCCGCCGGTGTCATTCCGTCAATTCGGCTCGCCTGCCCCACGGTCCATGGCCGCGCCGCTGTCAGCTTGGCCCGGACTTCGTTCGACAGACCCGGCACCAGGCCATAGTCCACATCACTGAGAACCAGCCCTTCATCCCGGCGGAAAGCCTCGACATCAGTCGACTGTCGCCGGGCATAGACGTCGTATTTCGCCTCGATCTCGAGATGGCCGGCGATGCCTGGTTCGATGGCCGATAGCTCCGGCCAGATCGAACGCACCTGGGCCCAGCCGATCTCGGGATAGGCGAGGAGCTCAAAGGCCGAGCGACGCTGACCATCCTTGTTCAGGGACAGGCCGTACCGCGCAGCTTCGGTGGGTGTGAGGTTCAACGACTTTGCCAGCACCTTTGCGGCATCCAGCGCAGCCATCTTGGCCCGGTGCCTCTCGTTCCGAGCGGCGCCGACGCAGCCGAGTGCGATGCCCTTGTCAGTCAGGCGCTGGTCGGCATTGTCGGCCCGCAGCGTGAGCCGATACTCGGCGCGGGAGGTGAACATCCGATAGGGTTCGGTGATCCCGCGCGTGACAAGATCATCGATCATGACACCGAGATAGCCATCGGCCCGGTCGAACACGATTGGAACCGTGCCGCCAGCGACGAGTGCCGCATTGATCCCAGCCACGATGCCCTGCGCCGCGGCCTCTTCATATCCGGTCGTGCCATTGATCTGTCCGGCCAAGAAGAGCCGCGGCAGCCGCTTGGTCTGCAGGGTCGGATCGAGCTCGCGCGGATCGACGTGGTCGTATTCGATGGCGTAGCCGGGCCGGATCATCCGCGCCTTTTCGAGGCCGGGAATGGTCGCGACGATGCCGAGCTGGACCTCCTCCGGCAACGAGGTCGAGATCCCGTTCGGATAGACCGTGCTGTCCTCCAGTCCCTCCGGCTCCAGAAAAATCTGGTGACCGTCGCGATCGCCGAAGCGGATGATCTTGTCCTCGACCGAGGGACAGTAGCGCGGGCCGGTGCTCTTGATCTGCCCGGAATATATCGGCGAGCGATGGACATTGGCCCGGATCAGATCGTGCGTGGCGGCCGTGGTCCGGGTGATGCCGCACTGAATCTGGGGCGTCGTGATGCGCTCAGTCAGGACGGAGAAGGGTTCGGGCGGATCATCCCCGGGCTGCATCTCGACGCTGGCCCAGTCGATCGTCGTGCCGTCCAGGCGTGGCGGCGTGCCGGTCTTGAGCCGTCCGAGGACAAACCCGGCGCGCTCAAAGGACTTCGAAAGGCCCATGGCAGGAGCCTCGCCGACCCGGCCGGCCGGCCAATTCTTCTCACCCAGATGGATAAGTCCGCGCAAAAAAGTGCCGGTCGTGACAACCACGGCAGCCGCTGACAGTTCGCGTCCGTCGGCAAGGCGCACGCCGACCACGCGACCTTCAGAGAGAATCAGATCATCCGACTCACCCTCCACGACCACGAGATTTCTGGTCCCGACAATCGCGGCCTGCATCGCCGCGGCGTAGAGCTTCCGGTCCGCCTGCGCACGCGGGCCCCGGACCGCGGGACCCTTGCGCCGATTGAGAACCCGAAACTGGATCCCGCCGGCGTCCGCGACACGCCCCATCAGACCGTCCAGGGCATCGATCTCGCGCACTAGATGCCCTTTGCCGAGCCCGCCGATGGCCGGATTGCAGGACATGGCGCCGATAGTTGCAAAGCGATGCGTCACGAGAGCCGTCCTGGCGCCCAGGCGCGCCGCGGCCGCCGCTGCCTCGCAGCCGGCATGGCCTCCACCGATCACGATGACGTCGTATGAACTTTCACTGGGAGACATAGGAGCTTCAGATTTTGCCGTGGGGATTAAGACGTTTCACGTGAAACAGCGCCAGGGCAGCACAGTCGTTTCACGTGAAACATCGAGGCGAAAAACCGAACACGTTTCACGTGAAACACTGTTGGCCCAAAAACTCTTTATTAACCATAAAACGATGTTTCTGGCCTCGCGCCAAACCCTATCACTTCCCGATGCAGAACTCCCGGAAAATCACATCGAGGATGTCCTCGACATCGACCCGGCCGAGCAGCCGGCCCAGCGATGTGCTCGCAGTCCGCAACTCCTCTGCCACAAGCTCTTCACCCTCTCCGATGACGTCCAGAGCCCGTCGCAGCGCGAGGGCCGTCTCCTGCAATAGGTTTCGCTGCCGTTCCCGGCCGATCAGCGCCGTGTCGTTCGCCCCAAAATAGGTCGCGGCAAATTCAACGATCGCGGCGATCAGATCAGTCAGCCCGTCGCCCCGCTTGGCTGAGATCCGGAACGTTGTGGCCGCCGCATCAGACCCGCTCGCACCGTCCCCGGCCCCGGCGAGATCGATCTTGTTGTGCACCGACCAGATTGGCGCGGTCGTCTCATGGAGATCAGCCGAACCCCTCCCGTCCATCAGCCACAGCACGAGATCAGCATCCGCCGCCCGCGCCCGCGCGCGCTGTACCCCCTCCTGCTCCACCGGATCGTCGGTGTCGCGAATGCCGGCGGTGTCGATCACGGTCACCGGATAGCCGTTGAGATCGAGATGAACCTCGATGATGTCCCGCGTGGTGCCAGCGTGCGGCGAGACGATCGCGACCTCCCGCCGGGCGAGCTGATTCATCAGCGTCGACTTGCCGACATTCGGAGGCCCGGCGATCGCCACCAGGAGGCCATCACGCAGCCGCTCGCTTCTGCCTCGCGCGCCAAGCGCGGCCTCGATCTCGTCAAGCAGAGCCTTGATCGTGACGAGCGCCGGCGCCGTCAGTTCAGCCGGCACGTCACCCTCATCCGAGAAGTCGATGCCGGCCTCGATCAGTGCGCACGCCGCGATGATCCGTTCGCGCCAGTCGCGCGCCTTGTCGCCGAGCAGGCCCTTCAGCTGACGCAGTGCCTGGCGACGCTGACGATCGGTGTCGGCATGAATGAGATCGTCGAGCCCCTCGGCCTCGGTCAGATCGAGCTTGCCATTCTCAAAAGCGCGACGCGTGAACTCCCCGGGCTCGGCAGGCCGGATCGACTCGATCTGCCCGAGCGCGGCAAACAGCGCGGACAGCACCGCGCGGCCGCCATGGACATGAAATTCCGCGACGTCTTCTCCAGTCGCGCTCGCCGGCGCGGGAAACCACAACACCACGGCGTCATCGATCGGCTGGTCATCATTGCTTCGCAACAGAACGCGAGTCGCAACCCGTGGCGGCGGTGCCTTTCCCGCCAACTGCGTGAGAGCCTTGCCCGCCGCAACGCCCGAAACACGCACGATGGCAATCGCGCTCGGCGCCCGGCCGGACGACAATGCGTAGATGGTCTGGTCTCTTGAATGCATCCTTCTATTTGCGTCGCGGTGCCCGCCGCCGCAATGCCGTTCGATCCGGACGATGAATGCGATTGACAGAACCGCACCCGCGGCACACGCAACTCAAATTATGTTGCAGTGCAATATGACATGAACCCTCTCGTATCTGCGACCGCATGTTCAGTCCCAGAAAACAAAAAAGGCGCCCGAAGGCGCCTCTCAAGCGGGCCGCTGGTTGCGGCTCAAGTGTTCATCGACTCGAAGAACTCGGAGTTGTTCTTGGTGTTGCGCAGCTTGTCGAGCAGGAAGTCGATCGCATCCATAGTGCCCATCGGATTGAGGATGCGGCGCAGCACGTACATCTTCTTCAGCAGCTGCGAGTCGGTGATCAACTCTTCCTTGCGGGTACCGGAGCGCGAGATGTCGATCGCCGGGAAGGTGCGCTTGTCCGAGACCTTGCGATCGAGAATGAGTTCGGAGTTGCCGGTGCCCTTGAACTCTTCAAAAATCACTTCGTCCATGCGGCTGCCGGTATCGACCAAGGCGGTCGCGATGATGGTGAGCGATCCCCCTTCCTCGATATTTCGCGCGGCACCGAAGAAGCGTTTTGGCCGCTGCAGCGCGTTGGCATCGACACCGCCGGTCAACACCTTGCCCGATGAGGGCACCACGGTGTTGTAGGCGCGACCGAGACGCGTGATGGAGTCGAGCAGGATCACGACATCACGGCCGTGCTCCACCAGGCGCTTGGCCTTCTCGATCACCATCTCGGCGACCTGGACGTGGCGTACGGCGGGTTCGTCGAAGGTGGACGAGACCACCTCGCCCTTCACGGAACGCTGCATGTCGGTGACTTCTTCGGGACGCTCGTCGATCAGCAACACGATCAGATAGCATTCGGGATGATTGGCCGTGATCGAGTGCGCGATGTTCTGCATCAGCACGGTCTTGCCGGTGCGCGGCGGCGCCACGATCAGGGCGCGCTGACCTTTGCCGATCGGCGCGACGATATCGATGACCCTTGCCGAGAGATCCTTTCTGGTCGGATCCTCCAGCTCCATCCGGAAACGCTGGTTCGGAAACAGCGGCGTCAGATTGTCGAAATTGACCTTGTGCTTCGACTTTTCCGGGTCTTCGAAGTTGAGCGTATTGACCTTCAGCAGCGCAAAGTAGCGCTCGCCTTCTTTCGGGCTGCGGATGTGACCCTCGATGGTATCACCCGTTCGCAGGCCGAAGCGGCGGATCTGCGACGGCGAGACATAGATATCGTCCGGGCCTGGCAGATAATTCGCATCCGGCGAGCGGAGAAAGCCGAAGCCGTCGGCGAGAACCTCGACGACGCCCTCGCCGATAATATCGGTCTCGGCAATCGCGAGCTGTTTGAGAATGGCAAACATCAGCTCCTGCTTGCGCATCGTGCTGGCGTTTTCGACCCCGTTTTCCTCGGCGAACGATACGAGTTCGGCCGGCGTCTTGGACTTGAGGTCTTGAAGTTTGATTTCCCGCATTGGGATGATCCTGTGGACTAACTTTTAATGGGAGGCGAGGTGGTGCTTTTTGGAAAGCGGTCGAAAAGGGAAGGTTCGCAGGTCTGAGCAAGGAAAGCGCCGGAGAGGCGCCGAACCTGATGCGGCGGCCGGTTTCAACACGAGAACCGGGACGCAACCACATCCGCCTGCGTTGGGTGGGATGACCTGAATATAGAAAATCGTCCGCGGTTAGGCAAGTCGGGCAAAAACGCGCAACGTACCCACAGTTTTTTCCTAAAATGGTTTCACAATCACCAATATGACAATGCCGATCATGAGCACCGTCGGCACTTCATTGATAATGCGGTAGAATCTTTGACTGCGCTGATTGTGATCAGCAGCGAAATCTTTCACCCAGCGGGCGAAAAATCCGTGGACCGCCGACATGATCAGGACCAGCAGGAATTTCGCGTGAAACCAGGGCGCCAGATACCAGCCGCCAGCCCATACCAGGTAAAGTCCGGCCAGCCACGTGACGATCATCGCGGGGTTGATGATCGCTTTGAGAAGCCGCCGTTCCATGACTTTGAAGGTCTCGGACTGCGGTGAGCCCTTCTCTGCCTCGCAGTGATAGACGAACAGCCGCGGCAGATAGAGCATGCCAGCCATCCACGAGATGACGGCAATCACGTGGAGCGCCTTGATCCACACATACATCGGTTCGTCTCCACGAGATCAGGGCTTTGACCTGATGCGACCATCGTCTGGACGCGAGACATACCTGCAAGCGAGTTCTCCTCCAAACCAAATAAATTTAGATTCTGAAGGTTTGAGTCTGGGTAGCGGTGGATTGGACTCACGCAACGTCGTTCCGCCCGTCTCGGCGGCTTGTTCACAGACGTCCGCCTTGTCAGCTCATGGGACCGGCCGCCTGGAGAACACATACGAGGTCAAGCGGTTGCACCGGAGCGTGCGGTGCTTATGAAGAGACAAATCCACACAATCTCACTATGATCGATCAGGCGGCCCAGACTTAATCCTGATCCGAGGGGGTGTGAAGAAAAGACCGGGTTATCCAACTGCGCCGACCTCGACCAAAAATCTCTCACCGAATCCCACAACGATTCACACGCGCCTTCACAGGACGAACGGGATCAATGCCAACGGGCGGCAATTATTTTCACCTTCATCTGATCTCCGATTCGACTGGCGAGACGCTGATCACGGTGGCACGCGCAGTTGCCGCGCAGTACGCCAACGTGACCCCGGTCGAACATGTCTATCCCCTGGTTCGCAGCCAGAAGCAGTTGGACCGAGTTCTGGACGAAATTGAGGAATCGCCAGGGATCGTGCTGTTTACGTTGTTGGAAAGGGACCTCGTCGTGAAGCTCGAGGCCAAATGCAAGGAGATCAACGTCCCGAGCCTCTCGATCATCGGCCCGGTCATGCAATTGTTCGAAGCCTATCTCGGGGCTGCGACGACAGGGCGGGTCGGCGCCCAGCACGTGCTCAATGCCGAATATTTCAAACGCATCGACGCTCTCAACTACACCATGATGCATGACGACGGCCAGCATGTCGAAGGCCTGGAAGAGGCCGACATCATCCTGGTCGGCGTGTCCCGGACCTCGAAGACGCCGACTTCGATCTATCTGGCCAACCGCGGCATCCGCACCGCGAACGTTCCGCTGGTGCCGGGCATTCCACACCCGCACCAATTGGAGACGCTGAAGAAG
>Ga0213876_10002440_pt1 | contig 10930 bp, 10 predicted proteins | sample BarmaccomBMRX_R9_FD_160113 | JGI IMG/M metagenome (GOLD analysis project Ga0213876, IMG submission 160113) | Root-associated microbial communities from Barbacenia macrantha in rupestrian grasslands, the National Park of Serra do Cipo, Brazil - RX_R9 | ecosystem: Host-associated > Plants > Roots...
CGGAGCGGCAGCATGGGGAGCGGGTGCGAGTGTCACCCTTGGAGTTGCCGCCTGGTCCCCTTAATCTGTGTCAATCTGTGTAATCTGTGGATGTTTTCTCTTTTCTGCGTTCTCTGCGTGTTCTGCGGATGGTTCGGTCTTCCCGCCGTGAGAGCCTGGCCCTCGGGGGAGATTGGACCCGACGATAAGACGTCTCCGAGCTCCGAACTCCGAACTCCGAACTCTTCTACCGTCGCCGGACCAGAAAGAGGCGCGGGCCGTCTTCGGGCGAAGCCGCCCCGGCGACTTCGGTGACGTCTAGCGCCGTGTCCTGGGTGAAAGCAGTTGCCAGAGCCTGGTATTCCCCTTCGCCGCCGAGATGTCCTCGGTACGAAAGCAGGGTCACCCGGCCGGTGGGTTCAAGGCGCGGTACGAGGGCGGCCAAGGCCGTCAAGGTGCTCTCCGGCCGCGTGGTGATCCGCCGGTCGCCGCGGGGCAGGTAACCGAGGTTGAACATGCCTGCCGCGACTTGCTGTCCCGGAGGCAGGTAATACTTGAGATCCTCATGGGAGGCCAGCACCAGCGTGACGCGGTTCAACAAACCTGCGAACCGGAGCATCTCGGTCGCGTTGGTCAGCGCGACCTTCTGTACATCAAACCCCAGCACACGTCCCGCGGGCCCTACCTCATGCGCCAGAAACAGGGTATCGTAACCGTTCCCCACCGTGGCGTCGACCGCATAGGCCCCTGACCGTAATGCCTCCTTTAGCCAACGGGCCGCATAGACCGTCAGGCGCTCCGTCGTTGTTTCCAGAGAAATTCCCGGCATGCATCAATCTCCGGGCAAATCTCCCCGTTGTCTTCAATTTTCGCGATCAGTTGGCGGGCGGCAAACGGGGCCTGCAAGGCGCCTTTGGACCCGAGACCGTTCAGGATGGCCAGACGCCGGTGCTGTGGGTGAAGTCCGGCGACGGGCCGGTTGTCTGCACGAATCACCGGGCGTACCCCGGCCCGTTGTGCCGTGACCTGATAATCGCCGGAGAAGAAAAGGCGCAACCCTTTTTCTATCTCGAGGCGGGCCGCCTCGCTGATTGTCTCATCGAGTTGGTCCCAATGGTAGGTGGTCCCGGCCAGGACCTCGCCGTTCAGACTGCGGAAGAGCCATTTGCCGCCTTGCACGATCTGCCCGGTCTGAAACGCCGGCGCGGTCAGGGTCAGAATCTCGCCTTTGGCCGGATTTAGTTCGATCGGGTTGAAAAAGGGATTCTGCACGAGGCGGTACCCTTCGCAAAAGATCAGGTGCCGGGCACGCACATCATTCCACCAGACCTCGTCGGTGCCGATCCTGACGCGCGTATAATCGAAGGGGACCTCCAACAGCGCGTGTTCGGTCGCGAGGAGCCGGCGGGTAGCCCGGATAAACGCCGGGACGTCCAATTGGGCCGCACTCTCAATTGCAAACGCGCCGAACGGAGCTTCAAGACGCGGTACTTCCTCGAGCGACTGATCGGGGCACGCCAGGTAACGCCGGTACTCGTCGAGTTGCCGGCGCCGGGCCCAATATCGCGCTTCGTCGGCAGAGGCAAGGATGCGCCGGACGACGCGCCGGGCGAAAAACCGGGCGTTCAACAGGATCTCGAGCCGCGGATAAACCTCGAAGGCGTCGCCCAGTAAAGCATCGACGAGAAGCGGCCGGTTCAGCCGTTTACCGGTGATCGGATTGATGATGCCGGCGGCAGCCTGCGATGCGGCCGTCCGGTGGCCGTCATCCACGACGAGGATTTTGCGGCCGCGTTCAAACAGGAGGCAGGCAACCAGAGAACCGGCCAAGCCTTGACCAACCACCAGATAATCGACCTTCAAGGGCACGGCTCCATCGTCACAAGCTCGCGGCACCTCCACGTTTCACGAGCGAACGAACGGGTGCCGGCCGGCCGGAAAACGCTAATAATAGACCGAGTCAGGCACGGAGAAGGCGTTCCGGATCAGCGTGATGCTCGGCCCGTCATCCATCACCACCTCGACGACATCAAACCGGTACACGATTTCGGGCCGGTCGAGCATGCGCAGCCACTGTCGGGCACCCCTGAGCAGGCGTTCCTGCTTCGCCGGCGTAACGGCGGCGTGCGGAGGACCGAACGCGTCGGAATGGCGGGTTTTGACCTCGACGAAAACCAATGCATTCGCCGTCCGGTCACGGCAAACGAGGTCAATCTCGCCGCCGAACTTGGACCGGAAATTCCGGTACAGAATTTTGAAGCCATGCCGGCGTAAGAATCTGGCGGCAAGTTGTTCTCCCCGCCGTCCTAACCTGAGATGCGACGCCCGTTGGCGTTGATTGCTAAACGGCCGGTATCGTTGCGCCCACCGGCGCAAAAGAACGGCGATGAATCGGGCAGGGTCCATAAGTGCGCAAACGTTGGAGGTGCTCTTTGGTCGGATAACCTCGGTGACGGTCAAACCCATAGTGCGGAAAGCGCCGGTGCCAGCCTTCCATGAGGCGATCACGAGTTACCTTGGCGATCACGCTCGCGGCGGCAATGCTTAAGGATTGGGCGTCTCCGCCCACGATCGCGGTCTGGGGCAGCGTCAGCGATGGGACCGGTAATCCGTCAACGAGCACATGGTCCGGTTGCCGTTCCAGGGTGCCGAGCGCACGTTGCATCGCCCGGTGGGTCGCCTGGAGAATGTTGACCTGATCAATTTCCCAGGCCGGGGCGATACCGACCGCCACCGCGACCTGCCGGTCGGCACGAAGGGCCAGGAAAAGTCGTTCCCGAACCGCCGCGCTGAGCTGCTTTGAGTCAGTCAGGCCGGCCAACCGGAAAGCATCGGGCAGAATGACGGCCGCCGCCACCACCGGGCCGGCCAGCGGACCGCGGCCCGCTTCATCCACGCCGGCCACCGCGCGGATGCCCCGGGCGTGCAGCTCGCTTTCGTGCTGCAGACCGCATCGTATCCGCCTGCCCATCGGGCTTACGATGAGCAGTCCCGTCTCCGGCAGCAAATAAAATCGGCCGATTCGGCTCAATGGCCGTCGAGACACGTCCGGTGACGCAGAACCGGCTGGCGCCGAAACGGTTGCGGATTTCCCGCGAGGGGCATCCGCACTGACGCCGTTACGACGATTTCTCTATTTCTCTTTTACCGTCATGGCCTGCTTGCCCTTGCGGTCGCGAAGGTAATTCAACTTCGCTCGCCGCACGTTGCCCTGCCGTTCCACCTCGATCTTTGCGATCCGAGGCGAATGCAAAGGGAACACCCGCTCAACGCCCTCGCCATACGAAATACGGCGCACCGTAAAAAATGAATTAAGACCGCTCCCCCGGCGCCCGATGACGATACCGGAGAACAGCTGGATGCGTTCTTTATCGCCCTCGATCACCCGGGTGTGCACCTTCACGGTGTCGCCCACCTTGAAGGGGACGAGGTCGGTCTTCATTTGTTCACGTTCAATTTTACGGATGATGTCCATGGCAACCTCCCGGCAATTTCGGGGAGGAACTTACTAGCGCATGCCGCTCTGATTTCAACCAAAAGATCGATCAGAACGGCTCGCTGGAAGCGGTCAATTGGCTGCCGCGGTGTAACTAGGCCTGTTCGCCGAGAAAATCGGTTGCCGCATTGAGCAGGCTGATGCGCCGTTCCAGGTCGTCCGGCTCAAGGTGTTTCCTGAGAAAAGGCGATCCCTTCAGCAACTCGTGAAAGCAGCCGAGGACGTTTCTGGCCTGCAATGGGGAACATTCGTCCACCAGGAGTTCCGTCAGTTCAGTGAATTCTTGCAAGGTGAGATAAACGCAAAGGCATTCATACTCCGCCTTGCAGATCTCGTCGTCAGCGATGTCGGCCCAACCTACGTCCAACTGGAGATCTGTGGTGATTAGGTCTTCGAAGTCCGGTGAAGTGGAGTCGTGTTCGTTCACTTGTCCTAAGATACACGATGTGCGGCTTCCGGAATGCCGGTTCCGACGAAATTGTGGCTGACTGTGGGCTCAGGGGCAACACGATAGGGCCGCCCAGACCCGCAAACGTCGAGCGATCCACCCGCTTTCCGCTGCCGGAGTCACGGTCCTGGTGCCACCGCCGGTCTTTTTAGAATTGGTGGACGCCGCGGGAAACGCCGCCTTGCCACCAGGCGATTCCTCATTTATTCGAAACGTTGGTATACCGTTTCCAGGGATCCGTTCCGCAACAAGTGAGCTTGTCTGAAGAAAGGTGGCCTTGTTGCCGAACGGAGCTTTGGCGAACGGTACAGCTTTTCCGGGAGGTATGTTGAAGGATCAGCCGATCAGTTCCGCGGAAGATGGGGACGTTCCCCCTGCCAAGTACGCCGAGTTATTGGTGCGGTCCACCAGCGCGGGGGTAGTCGGGCTTAATCTGGAACGGCGATGCACGTTCATAAATCCTGCGGCCGCGGCCATGATCGGCTGGGACCAGGAGGACGTGCTCGGCAAGAATTTCCATGAACTGGTCCAGTACCGCCTGGCGGACGGGTCAATTTACCCCGAGGCGGAATGCCCGATTGCTGATCTGATCCGTACGGGCCAACCTTGCCGGGTTGAGGGTGAAGTGTTCTGGCGGCGCGACGGCAGTTCGTTTGACGTCGAGTACAGCGCCAACCCGGTCATCGAAGATGGGCCCATCGCGGGCGTCGTGATTTGTTTTACCGACATCTCGGCCCGCAAGCGGGCCGAGGATGAAGCCGCCCGGTCCGCCCGACGCATCCGCACCATTCTGGAAAGCATCACCAACGCTTTCTTTTTCCTCGATCCCCAGTGGCGCTTCACCTACGTCAACGATGAAGCGGAGCAGGTGCTGCGGCGTTCGCGGCACGAGTTGCTCGGGCGCGTCGTTTGGGAGGAATTTCCCGAAGCGGTAAACCTGGCCTTTTACCGCGAGTACCATCGCGCGATGGAGACCGGCGAACCGGTCTCGTTTGAGGACTTCTACCCGCCGTTGAACATCTGGGTCGAGGTCCATGCGTACCCCGCAGCCGAAGGGTTGTCGGTTTATTTTCAAGACGTCACCGCCCGCAGGCAAAATGAAGAGGCTTTACGGATTGCCCGGGAACGAATGGCCATGGTGCTGGAAACGGCGGACATCGGGCTCTGGTTTTGCCCCCTGCCGTTCGGACGGTTGGAGTGGGATCGGCGCGTCAAGGAGCACTTTTGGCTCCCGCCTGCAGCCGAAGTTTCCATCGACACGTTCTACGAGCGCCTCCATCCGGAGGACCGGGAGCGAACCCGCCAGGCGATTGCCGGCGCCCTCGAGTCGCGTTCCACCTACGAGGTTGAATTCCGCACCGTCTCGCCGGTCGACGGACGTGAAAAGTGGATTCGGGCCGTCGGTCGCGCCTTCTATGATGCGGAAGGTAAACCGGTGCGCTTTGATGGGATTACCATTGACATCGGCGCGGCCAAACAGTCCGACGTGGAACGTGAAGAACTCCTGGCGAGTGAACGGGCCGCTCGCACCGAAGCGGAGCGGACGAGCCGGATCAAAGATGAATTCCTGGCCACGCTCAGCCATGAACTACGCACCCCGCTCAACGCCATCCTTGGCTGGGCGCAAATCCTTCGCGGCGGCAAAGTGCAGGAGCGCGACTTCCAGGAAGGTCTGGCCGTTATCGAGCGTAACGCCCGCGTGCAAACCCAGTTGATTGAAGATCTGCTCGACATGAGCCGCATCATCGCAGGGAAGGTGCGGCTCGATGTGCAGCACGTCGACTTGGCGATGGTGATCGAAGCCGTCGTCGATGCCGTCGCCCCTACGGCTGCCGCCAAGGGAATCCGGCTGCAAAAGGTTCTGGATTCGCGCGCCGCCAGCACCGTGATGGGTGATGCCGCCCGGCTCCAGCAGATTTTTTGGAACCTGCTCGCCAACGCGATCAAATTCACCTCGCGCCATGGGCGCGTGCAGGTATTTCTGCAGCGCGCCGACTCGTACATCGAGGTCAGTGTCCGCGATACAGGGCAAGGCATTAAACCTGAATTCCTGCCGCATCTCTTTGAGCGTTTCCGCCAAGCTGACGCTTCGACAACGCGCAAACAGGGCGGCCTTGGCCTCGGGTTGGCCCTCGTCAAAAGCCTGACCGAAATGCACGGCGGCAGCGTCCACGTTAAAAGCCGGGGCGAAGGTCAGGGCAGCACGTTCACGGTCCGCTTGCCGCTGGCCATCATTCAGTCCGACGAAACGGAAAGCCCGGGTGGCCAATCAGCGTCGGCACCGGTGGGAACGGATGAAACGTTTACGCAGCCTCCTTCTCTGAAAAAGGCCAAGATCGTCGTGATCGACGATGAACCGGATGCGCGGATGGTCGTCAAACGAATGCTCGAAGAGTGTGAGGCGACGGTGTTCACCGCCGGGTCAGCCGCCGAAGGGCTTAAACTCATCCGGCAGGTGCATCCCGATGTGCTGGTTTGTGATATCGGGATGCCGGGTGAAGACGGGTACCAGTTGATCAGAAATGTCCGCCGGCTCGGGCCTGACGCGGGCGGAGATGTGCCGGCCGTTGCCCTGACTGCGCTCGCTCGCTCCGAAGACCGGCGACGGGCGATCGTCGCAGGCTTCGACATGCACGTCGCCAAGCCCACCGAGGCAGGCGAACTGATCGCCGTCGTCGCGCGTCTGGCCCACCGGATCTGAAATGGTAGGTTACTTTGGCCGCTCTCGAGCCGGGATGCGGCACCGCTAATTTCCCTGCCGGTTTTTGGGCGGCAGGCCGGCCGTTCTTAATTAATCCAAGCCGAAATTTTTCTGCCGGCGGTCCGTGTTCAGCGCATTTTACGACATGGAAATCAATCCTTTGGCGATCGCCTACGAGGTCGAAAAATTGGAGGACGGCAAATGGGTGCATACCGGTCAGTTTGGAGATGGCCGGAATCAGGGAAAGCCGCTGCCGAAAGAGGTCACTGAACGCATCCAACGCGGTGAGGAGGGGGAGGTTGATGTGTCCGGTGAAACTTACCGGATACGCCGGGCGACGAAAACCTAGCGTTAAAAACGGAGCCGAGCGGCGTGGCGTTCGGGCCAAGCGCCGTGTAAACGGGACGCCCGCAAGTGCCTCACGCCGGGCCCAGGGCTGGCTTGATCCTTGCCTGCACACACCCGTGCAGGACGGGAAGACGGCCTGTTGCCGATTTTCGGCGGTCTCCGATGAGATTGCAAAACGCCGGAGTGCACCGGGTCTGGAAGCCGCTCGCTTGGAACGGGGCTTTTACACCCGGAGATAACGGGGCTCGAACCCGCAACCTCTGCCGTGACAGGGCAGCGCTCTAACCAATTGAGCTATATCTCCTTAAAAGAAGGCTCCGAAGCTAGGCTGAAACCGCAGACCTGGCAACTGGATTATTTCAGCCATGCACACCATCCGCCCCCATCAGCTCCTGGACGGCCCGTTCGATCTGGAGATCGCGCCCCTCCGCCACGCTCTTCGGATCGTTGTTCACGCGGATATCGGGTTCAACCTGGGTTCTTTCCATCCATTGCCCTTTTTCGTCGATGTAACCAACCTCCGGAATGCCGAAGAAAAGGGAGGGATCCTGAAGCGTTTCCCACCACACCGCCGTGCCTGTCCCCGGGACCGGCATGCCAATCACTTTTCCAAGGTGGAAAAACTGGTAAACCCAGGGGAACAACATCCCGTCGGAATAGTTGCTCTCGTTCACGAGCACGGCATTCGTCTTGGCCCACTTGTTGAATGGGTCCCAACCCAGGCTTTGGCCACGCGGCACGGCGTGCAAATAGGGTCTGCCGCTCAAGAAGGTTTGAAGCTCGTCATGGAGGTTGCCGCCACCGTTAAAGCGGGTGTCGACGATCAACGCCTTTTTCCCACTTTGGCGCCCACCCAGTGACTCGGCGAAAGTGTTCCGATAACTCTCGTCATCCATTCCACGGACGTGCACGTAGCCGATCGTACCGTGGCTGAGACGGTCAACGAGTTCACGCCGCTGTCGGACCCAACGTTCGTAAAGGAGGTTCTCCTGTTCCCCCAGGCTGATCGGCTTGAACGTTACATCGGTTCGCGTGCCTTTGGCCGGATCAAACACCGTGACGTCGATCAGCTTTCCGGCTTTATGGTTGAGAAGGGCGCTTAGGTCGGTGGCCGGATCGATCGGCACACCGTTAATCTTTTCGATCACCATCCCGGCAGTGATCACCGGGTCCGTGGTGCTCAAAGGTCCTTTGGCAATGACCTCCTCAACCCGGATTCCCGGGCCCTTGTATTGGGGATCGAAGAAGGCGCCCAGCGCGGCGGTTTGATCCTGATCCTGGGCAACAAAGCGGCAGCCGGTGTGGCTGGCGTTCAGTTCGCCAAGCATCTCGCTCGTCAACTCGGCGAAGTCGCGGTTATCATCGATGTAGGGCAGGAACCTGGCGTAGACCTGCTTGTAATATTCCCAATCAACGCCGTGCAGGTCCGCGACGTAAAACTTTTCTTTCACCTGGCGCCAGATGTGCTCGAACAAATAAGCCCGCTCAGCTGCAGGATCGAGCTCCTTTTCAGCCGCAACTTTAACCGGTTCCTGCTTGCCGTCCGCCAGGCTGACCTTCGTTAGCCGGCCTTCCACCAGAATAAACGCGTTCTTTCCTTCGCCGTCCAGCTCAACCTGCTCCGGAAACGCCGGACCGGGTCCATGGCGATGCTCGCCGGCATCAAATTCCGCCAGCCGCTTCAACTCCTTATCGCGCGGCTTCAAGCTCCAGAGCTCGTACCCCTTGGCGCTTTTGGCCAGGTAAACCAGCGTCTCGCCGTCTTTCGTCAAATGGGCGTCCGCAACTTGCGACGAGGCGAGGGTGAGTCGCGCTGTACGGTCCTCAATGTTCTTCAGGTCGATCGTGAGCGGCTCGGTCTTCCCGGAGTCCGTGGCCGCCGGGGTGACAGCCGGTCTCTGCTCCGGACTTGGAGGCGGGGTCGGGCTGGCGGAGGTTTTCTCATCCTTCTGCTTACCCTTCTCCTTCTTGGCGTCGTCCTCCTGCTCTTTCAGCACCGCAAATTCGGCTGGGGACAGACGGAAACGGTCGAAGGCTTCGCGGCTGAAAAACATTTCGTAAACATCGACCTGCGGCAGTTGGCCGGCGCCGTCTCCGTGGAGCCCGTACCGGTCGGTAAACCAGATCATCGATTTGCCGCCGTTCACCCACTGCGGGCGCAGGTCATCATAACCACTGTTGGTCAGGTTCGTCAGCCGGACCTTGCCCTCTGCGTCCACGATGCCCGCTTCCGCCGACCAGCGGTTACGATCAAGAAAATCCACCAGAAACCATTTACCGTCCGGTGCCCAGTCGTACCATTGGTCGCCATCCTCGTATGAGTAGTTGTATTCGCCCGGTAAAATGACCCGGGTTTGTTTGGTGTCGAGGTTGATGACCTTCAGCGTCGTCCGGTCTTCGAGGTAAGCCACTTCTTTGCCGTCCGGCGAGTACTGAGGTTGAAAGTTCTCCCGGCCATTTTCGACGACCGGATGAACGTCGATCACGGTTGAATCGAAAAAGTACGGTTCCTTCTCCTTGGGCGCAACGATCGAGGCCTCATACACCGCCCAGGGTCGATTGTATTCGGCCGCAAAAACAAGATGGCGACTATCCGGGCTGAAGTGCACCGTGCGTTCCTGTCCCGGTGTGTTGGTGATGCGCTTGGTTTCGCCGTGCTCAACGGAAACCACGTAGATATCGCCCCGGATCACGACGGCAATCTCTTTTCCGTTCGGACTTAGCGCCACATCAGTGACTCCGGCCGACTGCACCTGGGTCGACACGCGGTTCCGGTCGTCCGCCAGGGCGATCTGAACGGCTATTTTTCGGGGTTCGTTGCCGCCGGACGGCAGCGTGTAGATTTCGCCGTCGTACCCGAAACAAAGATCGCCGATGTCATCAGCCGAGAGAAACCGCACGGGGTTTTTGTCGAAATGCGTCACCTGCACCGGGATGCCCGGCCTATTCTGATCGAGCGACAACCGCCAGACGTTCGAAGAGCCGCTTTGTTCCGAGAGGTAAAACACCGATTGCTGGTCGGATGCCCATACGGGTTCCCGGTCCTCGCCCGGATAATCCGTCAGCTTGGTATAATCCCCGCTCTGAACGTCATAAAGCCAGATGTCGTGAGCGATGGAGAATGTCTCGTGCTTGCGCCAGAGGTCTTCATAACCTTTAATGTCTTCGTAAATGATCCGTTGGCCTGTACGGTCAAAGTGCGCATTGCGCGCGGGCGTGCTAAAGATCTGGTCGGGTTCTTTCCGGCCTTCAATCGAGACGCGGTAGAGCTCCGGCAAGACTCGCCCGAGAGGAAACTTGGAACTTTTTGCGGAATTCATCCGGTGCGCGCTGAAAACGACGTACTGGCCATCGGGAGTAAAACCGGCCGGAATTTCATCGGCGCTGTGATCGGTCAGTCGGCGCACCGGACCGCCATCGGCACTGATTAGAAAGATGTCGTAGTTTCCGTATTCGTCAGAGGCAAACGCAAGGTACTTGCCGTCGGGCGACCAGACGGGTGCGATCCGGTGAGCCGGCCCGGCCGTGAGCGCGATCGCTTGTCCGCCCGTCGCAGGCACCCGAAAAAGGTTACCCCGGAAAGTGAAAGCGATGTTTTTGCCATCCGGCGAAATGGCGGGGTAACGCAGCCATAGCGGCGTTACCGGGCCAAGCGGGACCGGTTCGGCCGCAGGTGCAGGGGTCAGGAGCAGCAGAAACAGGTTGTACGTGATTAGAAGGGCCCAGACAGCGCCAGGAGGGCACGCGGCTATACGACCGGAGATACTCGTGCGTGACATTGAGCCGCAAACACAGCAGAAACACGCCAGGTTGCAACTAACTGGAACGGGTAATGGGCGAGTTCGGAGTTCGGAGTTCGGAGTTCGGAGTTCGGAGTTCGGAGTTCGGAGTTCGGAGTTCGGAGTTCGGAGTTCGGAGTTCGGAGTTCGGAGTTCGGAGTTCGGAGTTCGGAGCGGCA
>Ga0213876_10002441_pt1 | contig 10925 bp, 8 predicted proteins | sample BarmaccomBMRX_R9_FD_160113 | JGI IMG/M metagenome (GOLD analysis project Ga0213876, IMG submission 160113) | Root-associated microbial communities from Barbacenia macrantha in rupestrian grasslands, the National Park of Serra do Cipo, Brazil - RX_R9 | ecosystem: Host-associated > Plants > Roots...
TGTGGCGGCGCTGCCCATGAACTGGCACGCCCCGCAGGTGGGGCACGCTCCGCGCTGGGCCAGCTCGAGCTCGTCCTGCGTCAACTCACCGCGTTTGAATGCCGCCCCCATCGACCACAGCTTGTTGGACGTGACGTAGTCCGGAGCATTCAGCTGGGTCCCGCCGGGGACGTGCACCGCGGGCAGATCGCAGCGCGCGATCGCCAGCAGATGCGCCGGGACAGACTTATCGTTGCCGGAGATCAGCACCATCGCATCGTGCGGATGGCCGAGCGCGTGGATCTCGACCATCGCCGCCATGATGTCCCGGGAGATCAGGGAGTAGCTCATTCCATCGGTCGCCTGGACGACGCCGTCGCAGATGTCGGAGACCACGAAGTCCGCCGGCTTGCCGCCCACCTCGAACACGCCATTGGAGACCTCCTCGATCAGGTCGCGGAAGTGAAACGTGCCGGGGTGACCCATCCCGTACGCGCTTTCCACCAACACCTGCGGCTTCCGAAGGTCATCCTCGGTCCAGTTCATGCCCAGCCGCAGCGCGTCCCCCTGGAAGTTGACCTCGCGCAGGCGCTGGCTGCGAAGCCGCTTGCGGTCGATCGGAGCATGTGTCGGTTCAGTTGCCATCCGCGTGATCCTCCCTGCGCTGTCAGTTAGGCGGTTTCTCCGGTTCCGATCGGCTCTTTCCCCTGAGTCTCGACCCACTGGTTGAGCCGCTGCCACCAGTCATAAAGCCACTCGGTCTGCCGCTCGGGATCCTTCGGACGCTCCGGGGCCGGCGCCAGCCACATGCGAGTGTGCAGCGTCCGGCCGATCGGCGGGTGGCGCCACATCTCGCGCGGGAACGCCGCGAGGCCGAGACCAGTGTGAGCGGCGAAGATCACGTCGGTCTCGCCGCTGCCGCGGAAGGCGGCGATCGCCCCCGCCGGGTGCGGCGGCATCATGTGCGACATCGATTCGCCCGCAGCCGCCTCGCGCCGCCGGCCCTTGCGACGGAGCCGACTCAGCGCCTCTCGCCGGCGCTTCGGCGTGAAGTTTCCGCCCTCGGGGAACAGGACCAATACGCCGCGCGCGCCCATCTGCGCCGTCACCTTGCGGATTTCGGCCTCGGAGCGCTCGCCGTCGGACGTGTCGAGAATCGCGTGCGGGAGCCGGTGGCCGATCAGATCGACGCATGGATCGAGAGTCAGCGCCTGCTTGAAGACAATGCTAGGCCGCCGGTCGTACCGCCACAGCAGCTCGTCGATGAGCAGCAGGGTGTCGGCCGGACCAGCGTGCCGGCTCAGGAAAAGCAGCGGCCGCTCGGCGGCCAGTGCGCGCGCAGCCTCGGCCGTGGCACCTGGCGCCACCCGGATGTCGAGCAACTCGACCACACGCTGGGCTAGTCCGTGAACGAACCACCGCAGCAACCGGTAGTGCAGGCGCTTGATCCGAGGCGTGTGCATCGCCGCGCCGAACCCGCTGAGCAACCACAAGCCGGCGCACGCGATGAGCACGCCGAGCTCATAAGCGAAGTACGAGGTGGCCAAGCGCGCGGCGATCAGCGGCTGCGGCCGGCGGATGACGGCGGCCGCTGCGGCGGCCAGCGCCAGGAGGAGCGGACTCAGCAGGAGCCACAACGCGGACACGACAACCCACGCCGTGACCGTGAGCGGGCGCCGAATCGGCGCGGGAGGGATCATCGCGCCTCCAGATATTGCCGCGAAGCGTCGTAGGCGGCGTCGATCTGGCTTTGCACCGTGCGCGCGACGCGCCGGCGACGGAGCTGTCCCGAGATGTCGTTGTAGGCAGGCGCGGCCGAACCTCCGGTCGGGAGGACGTGCAATTCGACGCCCTCCGGCAGGGACTGCAGATCGTGAGCGAAACGATGACGCCGCGCGACTTCGAATGCCACCAGGCCGACCTCCCACGGCCAGCGCGGAGGTTGCAGCGGCTTCTCGAGTCGGCCTACCTGGAGCACGTAGATGACCGACGCGCCGAGTACGACCGCACGCGCGACCGGAATCGAATTCACGATCCCGCCGTCGATGAAGTGCTCATCGCCCACTTCGACTGGCGGCAGAATGCCCGGCACCGCGCAGGACGCGAGCACGACGTCCGCCAGCACGCCGCTGTCGAACCAGTGCTCGGCGGCGCGCTCGATCGAGGCGGCGACGCACTGGAACGGGATCTCGAGATCCTCGACCCGCTCCACGGGTAGTGCGCGCGCGAGTCGTGCCCGGGCCGCCTCGAGCGACTCCAGGTGGGTGCCGGTGCGTGCCAGCGTCCCCAGCTTGCGCAGCACTCCGGCCGCCGTCACCTCCGAGAGATCGGACTCCTGCCAGAGCTCGGTCAGCCGCTCGACGCCGAGCAGAGTCGGCTCGGCGGCGTACAGAGCTCCATTTATCGCGCCGACGGACGTGCCGAGAATCATGTCGGGCCGGATAGCACAGTGCGCCAACGCACGCAGCATGCCGACCTCGTGCGCACCGAGAACCCCGCCGCCTCCCAGCACGAACGCGACCCGGCCGGAACCATCCGTGTCTCGCATGTCAGGCTGCTACCCGGTCCAGCCCAGGCGCCTTATCGCAGCTTGGTGTAGCCGCGCGTCGAAGCAGTCGGGGTCAGACCGCCGTGACGGCCTCGCGGATCGGCGTCCGACCGCTGATGAGGTCAAACGCCTTGCCGATCGTGTTCGGTGCGTGCAGCACCGCCACGAGCGTCCGCGCCACGTCCGCGCGCGGGATCGACCCGCGTTCGAGCTGCGCCGCGAGCGCGACTTTCTCCGTCGGCGGGTCGTCAGTCAGGCCGCCCGGACGAACGATCGTGTAATCGAGGCCGCTCGCCTCGAGCGCCTCGTCGGCCTGCGTCTTGGCCTCGAGATAGGCACCGAAGACACCGCCGCCAAAGTCGACGCCTGGGCGGGCGCCCATCGCGCTGATCATCACGTAACGCCGCACCCCCGCCTGACGGCAGGCGTCAATCAAGCGCACCGCGCCATCCCGATCCATCGTCACTTTGCGCGCGGCGCCGCTACCCGGGCCGGCGCCCGCGGCGAATACCGCCGCTGTCGCCCCGCGAAGGTGGTCTGCCAGGCGCGGATCGTCCTGCTCGAGATCGCTGATCACGGGACGGACTCCGATCGCCTCAAGATCCGGGGCGTGGTTTGCGTTGCGGATCAGTCCACGCACCTGCGAGCCATCCTGGGCAAGCAGCTGCCCGAGCGCTAGCCCAATCTTGCCGTGTGCACCAGCGATAGCGACGATCATCTGCAGCTAGCTTACGACGTGTCGGCCGCGCGGCAGCGACCGCCGCCTCCGCGGAACCATTACCGGCGAGCGTCGGCGATCACACGCGGAGAGCGCGCCGAGCGCGGGCTCACGCCCCAAAGCGTAAACAGCAGCCGCCGCACGCCTCCGGTACAACGTGGTAGGAAGTTCATCGCATTTTCAGTTTCGTGGCCGGGCCGGCGGGAACTGTTTCCAGTCTGAGAAGTGCCTGTAAACGAGTTGTGACCGATCGTCGTTAGGCCCGGCTCGCCGGGTTGTTCGGATAAGGAGGATGCAGTGGGTGTAGACGACTACATGGACCGTGAGGCTGGCGTGGTCGCGGCGGCTACTGCCGCCGCGGTGTCCCCTCAGGCGCGGGAGCTGTTCCGCCGCGCCGCGGTATACGGGATTGCCGGAGTGCTGAAGGCCGGGGACGTGGCCGTCGCCGCCGCCCGAGGCGCCGTGCGCGGAGCCAGAGACGGAGTCGCGGCGGCCTCGAATGGTGCCGGTGAGCAGCCGCAGCCAGCCGCCCCAAGCGCGCCACTCGGCACCTCGGCTCGCGGCGGGCGCCGGCAGCCCTCCAGCTCAGGGACGCAGCGCCGAGCTCGGGAGCCGCAGGGCTCGACCGGCGACGACAGCTGACCTGACGCTTGAGCGTCTTCTCGCCTGCGCGCGACGCTCCGCGGATCGTCCACTCACTGCCGGGCCGGATCCGAGTCCACGTGCCTCGCTGGCGCGGCGCGGATTTGACCGCCCTGGAGCGGCGGCTCACCTCCGTCACGGGCGTCCGGCGCGCGCGGGCGAGCGCCCAGACGCAGAACGTTCTGGTCGAATTTGATCCGGATCTCATCGACTCCGATTCGATCCTTGTGGCGATGCGGAAGCTGCAGCCTGCCGCGCGCGGGGCTCGGCGCGGCGAAGGGTTCAGGCGTCGCCGGGCCGAGGATTCGAGCGGGAGCGGTGCCGCGCGCGGAGAATCGGGGACGGGAAGCGATCAGGCGCCGAGCCCACGCGAGCACCGCGAGCCACACCGGCGCGCTCGCATCGCGGTGCGCGGCATCGATCGCGATCCCGAGCTTGCGCGGCGCGTGGTCGAGCGCCTTGGTCGCCTGCCGGGCATCTCGCAGGTGAGCGCCAGCCAGCTCACAGGGCGCGTCCTCGTCGAGTACTCCGAGCATCTCCTCGACGTCGAAGACCTCCTCGGCCAGGTCTCGAACCTCGAGCTTCCGGAACTCCCGGGGGAGGACACGCCCTCGCACCCGCTTGACCCGGCGCCGCTGATTCAGAGCACGGCGAGGGTCGTTGGGTCCGCCCTCGGGCTCGGGCTCATTGCCTTGCGCCGGGCAACGTCCGGAACTGACGCGCCCGCTGGGAGCGGTCCCGGCGCTGGAGTTGCCGGTGCCATCGGGATCATCGAGGGGCTTCCGCCGGTCGAGCGCCGGCTGGAGGATCTGCTCGGGCGCAATGGGGCCCAGCTCGCGCTGAGCGGCATGACGATTGTCGGCCTGAGCTTCGCCGGGAGCCCGCTCGGTCTCGCGGTCGCAGGCGCCGGCGCACTACGACTGATGACCACCGTCCGTGCCCGACGCAACACGTGGCGCCGCTATGAGGAGCGCGTGAGTGGAGCCGAAACGGCCGTTCCGGGCTGCCAGGTCGAAATCGAGCCGGGGGAACGACTGCCGCTTGCGGGCACTGTGCTGAGCGGCTTCGGGACCGCGATCTCAGCGAGCGGAGAAGTTGTGCAGGCGGCACCGGGCGAACGCCTCGACGCCGGAACGCGACTCTCGGGTGGTCCGGTGACCGTCGTACTCGAGGCCGAGCCGGCGTTCACACCGGCCCGGCGGCCGACGCCACCGACGCCCACGGTCTACGACCGCTACCTCTCGGCGCTGCCGCCGATCTCGCTCGCCTACGCCGCGCTGAGCGCCCTGTTGACGAGATCGCCGGCGCGGGCGCTCACCGCGCTGCTGCTGGTGAACCCGAGGGCGGCGATCATCGGCGCCGAGAGCGCCGACAACGGCGCCGCGGCTCGCGTGCTTCGCCAGGGCGCGACGGTGGTGGGCTCGCGCGAGCGGCGCGCCATCACGCGGCCCGATGCTCTGCTCCTCGATTCCCCGCGGGTCGTCGCGAACGGGCTGAGCGTGCATGGGGTAAGCGCCGGCCACCTTGATTACAACGAGGCAGCAGTCCTGGCGCTCGCCGCTGGGGTGTCTGCGGCGGCCGGATCGCCGTGGGGCCCAATCTTCGAGCGAGAAGACGCCGCCGAGGCGGTTGATGGGACGTTCGACGGACGCGGCGCGAGCGCCGAGATCAAAGGCGAGCGCTGGCTGCTGACGCCGGCCCGCCAGCGCCGCGACCCCGCCGAGCGCGCCGCGTGTCATGTGCTCGAGCTTCGACCGGCGCGTGCGCGGAGCGCCGTCGGGCGGATAGCGCTTGCGCTCGCGCCGGCGCCTGGACTGGATCAGCTGCTCGACACCTGTCGAAGACTCGAGGTGCCGGTGGAAGTCCTCGGAGGTGCCGCTCCGGGAGCCGCAGCGCTGCTCAGCGCGCACGACATCCGCGCGATACCCGGCGACGCCCTCGAGCGGCTGCGCGAGCTGCAGCGCCAGGGCGCGATCGTGTTCATCGTCTCTGATGCCTCTCATGCGGCCGAGGAGTTTGCGGAGTGCGATTTGGCGATCGGTTTAAGTTCGGGTCGGAGCGGCGCGTTTGCCGCCCGCGCAGACCTGCTCGCGGCCGATCTCTCGAGCGTGGCGGCGATCGTCGAAGCCGGAGCGCGCCGGGACCTGGCCGTACGCGACGGCGTCGTCGCCTCGGCGCTGTCGAACCTTGCCGGCGCCGCCTGGGGCCTGGGCGGCCAGCCCCGCTTCGAGCGCGGCTCGCAGGCGACCTACGTCGCCGCGCTCGCCGCGATCGGCGACGCTTACGTGCGCCTGCGTGGCGGCCGGCGCACCCGGTCCGTAACCGAGCGGCTGTTTGATCCCGAGCCTGAACGGTTCGGGCGGTTGTCGGTCTCGGAAGCGCTCTCCACGCTCTCCAGTGGCAGGGCTGGTCTCAGCACGGAGGAGGCTGAGCTGAGGCACACGCCCGATCCCGCGCAGCGCCAGCGGGGCGCCTTGCGCGGTGCGATTCTCGATCAGCTCAGCTCGCCCCTGACCGCGGTTCTCGCTGCGGGCGCGGGCATATCGCTGGCCCTCGGGGCGGGAGCGGACACGGCGATGATCGCGGCGGTGATCGGCGTCAACACCCTTGTGGGAGCCTGGCAGGAGCGGCAAGCGGGTCGGGCCGCGGAGGCGCTGGAGCAAATGAGCGCCCGCACGGCGAACGTGCTGCGCGACGGCCAGGTCGTCACGCTCGACGCGTCTGAATTGGTCCCAGGTGACGTGATCACGCTCGCCGCCGGCGATCGCGTGGCGGCCGACGCGCGGCTGATCGAGGCGGAGGAGCTCGAGGTTGACGAGGCGGCGCTGACCGGTGAGTCGATGCCGGTGGCCAAGTCCGCCGACGGCGGAACGGACGCGACCCGGATCGTCCTTGAAGGCAGCGACGTGACGGTCGGAACCGCGCGCGCAGCCGTGATTGCGGTCGGGCGCGGTACGCGCATTGGTGCCACCGCGGCCGCGGTCGCGCTCGAGGAGACAAGGGCGAGCCCGCTCGGCCAAAAGCTTGGGCGGATGTTCGCGCAAGGGATCCCGGTGATCATCGCCGGCGGACTGCTGGTCACTGCCGCTGGTGTCCTGTGGGGCCGGCCTCTGGTGCCGCAGCTCGCGCTCGGGGCGAGCACGGCGATCGGCGCGGTGCCGGAGGGCCTGCCGCTGCTCGCCGGTGTCGCGCAAGCAGCGATTGCGCGGCGGCTCGCCTCCAGGAACGCGCTAGTGCGACGGCTCTCCGCCGTCGAAGCCCTAGGCCGGGTCGACGTCGCCTGCAGCGATAAAACCGGCACCCTGACAGAAGGAAAGCCGGCGCTGACCTACGTTGGCGATGCAACCGGCGATGGCCGGCGCCCCGAGCGCTTGAGCGAGCCCCTGCGCTTCGTCCTCGAAGCCGCCGCGCTGGCCAGCCCTCCGGCCGACGCGCCCAGCCTGGACTCGCATCCGACCGACGTCGCCGTCGTCGAGGGCGCACGTCTCGCCGGCCTCGATGTGATCGACGCGCCGCCGCGCGACGAGGAGGCGCCGTTTGAGCCCTCGCGTGGCTTCCATGCCACGCTGACCCGCGGGCAGCTGTTCATCAAGGGCGCGCCCGAGGTGCTCGTGGGGCGCTGTAACCGCATTCGCCGCGAGAATCGCGACGAGGAGCTCACCCACGGCGACCGACAGGCCTTGCTCGATACGGCTGAGACCTTGTCGGCGCGCGGACTGAGGATTCTCATGGTGGCGGCCGGCGCGGGGGATGAGGACGCGGTCGACGATCCACGCGGGCTCACGGCGCTGGGCTTCGTGGGCATCAGCGATCCGCTGCGGCCGGGGGTTCTCGCGGCCGTCAGCCGGTGCGAGGCGGCCGGCGTGCGCGTGGTGATGCTCACCGGCGATCACCCGGCCACGGCCAGCGCGATCGCGCGAGAGGCCGGCCTCTCGCGCAACGGCCTCGATCTGCTGACTGGAGACGAGCTCGCGACGCTCGACAATTCGGAGCTCGAACGGCGCCTCGATACCGCACGCGTGGTCGCGCGCATCACCCCGCTCGACAAGCTGCGCATCGTCGAGGCCTTGCAGCGCCGCGGCCACGTCGTCGCGATGACCGGAGACGGGGTCAACGACGCTCCCGCCCTTCGGCTGGCAGACGTCGGCGTGGCGATGGGCCGCAGCGGAACCGACGTGGCGCGGGAGGCGGCTGACGTCGTCCTCGCCGACGACGATTTCGCCACCCTGGTCGAGACGCTGGTCGAAGGGCGAGGCTTCTGGCACAACATCCGCCGCGCGCTGGGGCTCCTGTTGGGCGGCAACGCAGGCGAACTAGGCCTGATGATCGCGGCGGGCGTGAGCGGCCTCGCCGCCCCGCTCACAACTCGGCAGGTGCTGGCCGTCAACCTGGTGACGGACGTGCTGCCGGCGCTGTCGGTCGCGGTCCAGCAGCCGGAGCACCGGAACCTCGCAGCACTGGCGCGCGAGGGAACCGAGGCTCTCGACGCGCCGCTTCGGCGCGGCATCCTCAACCGCGCGGTGGCAACCGCGCTCCCGAGCTTCGGCGCCTATGCCCTGTCCGCACGCGGTGCCGCGCCCGCGCGCCAGCGAGCGGTCGCGTTCACCAGCATCGTCTCGACGCAGCTTGCGCAGACGCTCGATCTCGGCTACGCCGAAGGTCGCCTCAGCCCGGAAGTGCTGAGCGCCGTCGGCGGCTCAGCAGCGTTCGTTGGCGCCGCGCTGACCGTCCCGCCGGTGCAGAGCTTCCTTGGGCTCGCGCCGCCCACGCCGTTCGGCCTGGTGCTGTGCGCCGCCGCCGCACTAGCGTCGGTCGCGATCAGTCGCGCCCTCGGCGCGGGAAACGGGAAGTATCGGACCACAGCGACATAAGGAGCAGCAATGGCAGCAGATTCAGTTCACACCGTCGCGTCCGCCGGCCAGTCCGCCGGCCGGGCGATGGGCGACGCGCTCAACGACGCCGGAAGCCTGGTCGCAAAGGCGGCGGCTCGCACGCGTGAGGAGGCTGAGGACATCTGGGCCGAAGCCAAGGACGTCGCGGGTAAGGACTCCGGGCAGGACGCGGCGGTGTACGTCGCGCTGGGCGCGACGGCGGCGACGGGCGTCGTCGGCTTACCGATGGCCGCCGCGCTTGGGGCCGGTTATGCGATCCTGCGGCGCCGTCGCTGACGTCTTTGCGCATCAGTCAGAGGCTCGGGGCTCCTCGACGCAGTCGGCGTTGACATAGCCCGAGCGGAACGGCCTCGGCTCACCGGTCTGTTCGTCGTAGGTGTGGCGCCAGACACAGCCGGTGTCGTTTGCCAGCAGATGCACGGAGACGGAGGTTTCCGGCGAGGTCGTGCGTACGCGGTGGACGTCGTCGCGCGGCGGTAGCAGCGCGTAGAAGTCACCGGGTTCGAGCGGCCGCCGGCGCAAGACCTCGAGGCCGCCGGTGACCGGCCGGTAGAACTCCTCATCCTGGTTTCCCCGGTATACGCCGACAAGTCCCCAAGCCAGGTGATCGTGCACCGGCGTCATCGCGCCGCTCGGCACGACGAGGCTGAACAGCGATAACGACCGGTCGGCGGCGCGGAACGCGAGCCACTGCCCGATGCCGCCGCCCATGCCGCTCGCGCTCGAGGGCGCCTGGTGCTCGGAAGGGAGCCAATCCGGATCCGCGAGCAGCTCGGCGAACACGGGGCTGACGAGCTCGCAGGCCTGGCGGGGCGATTCTGCAGCGCGAATGCGCTCGCGCACGGCCGCGACGAAGCTGCGCACGCGAGGCGTGTCCAACGCATATTGATCCTCGGCAAGTGGTGGCAGGCTCTGGTGCTCGTCGAAGTCACACATCGCAGGTCGTTCTCCTCAGCTCGCTGGCCGTTGCCTTTGGACCGTCGCCCACGCCAGAAGTGGCTGTTAGCTTATGCGCGCAGCGGCGGCCTGGAAGACGTTAGCTGCTGACCATGGAGGCGCCGGCGCCGTTCAATCGTGCGAGGACAGCGGAATGTTTGACTGGTTGCATGCGCTCATGGGGCATCGGCGAGTTGTCGTGCCCGCCCTCGTGGTCTCAGGCGTCGTGCTGGTGCTCGCCGGGTGCGGCGCGAGCAGTCACGTCTCGAGCTCGGCCTCGGCGGCGGCCGGCGCGGGGTCGGCGGCGGCCGGCGGCGGCGCTTCGGCCAGCTCGGCCAGCTCGGCCAGCTCCGGAAGCGCTCAGTCGGACTCACCGCGCAGAGCACGGCCGCAGGCGATTGAGCCGGTCGCCGGCGACCAGGGCGTGGCCGTCCAGCCAAACGCGCCGGTCGGGGACGTGAACGCGCACGCGCCGTCGCTCGAGCAGATCAGGTCCGAGCTGCGATTGGAGCTGGTCGCGGTGCGAACGACGAACGCGCGCTATATCAACCCGCTGCAGTACGTCAGCGTCTGGGGCCGGACCGACCAGGGCATCGACGCGACGATGCCGGTCGGGGCGCCGATTCTGGCGCCGTGCCGGGTCAAGATCCTTGGCGTGCTCCCGGACTGGTACGCCGGGCAGCCGCTCGTTTACTACGAGTTGCTCGAGGGTCCAGACGCGGGAAAGATGCAGTACGTCTCCGAGCAGATCACCGGCATCGCACCCGTGGGGAGCGTGGTCCAGCAGGGTCAGCCGATCGCCCGTTATGCGGCGTCCGGGACCGCCATCGAGTTCGGGTGGGCGACGCTGTCGGGCGTGACGCTGGCGAAGGCTACGACTGGATACACCGAGGGTCAGGCCACTCCCGCGGGTCTTGCGGTCCGGGCGTGGCTGAACAGCCTCGGCGCGAACGCCGGCAACGGGTGATGGTTCGACGCTGACGACGACGCCGGCCGCGGACGCGGCTGGCGCCTACTGGGAGGGTGCGTCGAGGAGCGGCCGCGAACCGTCGTCGGCGAGCGCGCTCAGCGCCGCCGCCGTCCTACGCACGTCGTCGATCAGACGCTGGCGGGCCTGCGAGAGGGACATCATTTCCGCCTCCAAGGCCTGTACCTGGAGCTTCGCCTCCTCGCTGAGTGCGGCTGCGTAGGAGGCGGCATCCGCGATAAC
>Ga0213876_10002442_pt1 | contig 10923 bp, 13 predicted proteins | sample BarmaccomBMRX_R9_FD_160113 | JGI IMG/M metagenome (GOLD analysis project Ga0213876, IMG submission 160113) | Root-associated microbial communities from Barbacenia macrantha in rupestrian grasslands, the National Park of Serra do Cipo, Brazil - RX_R9 | ecosystem: Host-associated > Plants > Roots...
TGACATTGTGGGCGCAGCGCACGTGGCTCGCAGCCCGCGGCAGGACGAGGTGTGCATACTCAGAGCATCGGCGGCCAGGCTTGGACGAACCTGAGGCGCGCTTTCACAACGTTGTACGCATGATCGGGCCGGCCGCGCCCGTTTCGTGCGGCCCGCTGCACCGGCAGCACCGCGGCGCGCCCGCCGAGGCCCCCGAGCCCGTTCGCTCCTATGGTCTGAGACTCGCGACCGCCGTTGTGTAGACTGCTGCGTCCCTGCATGCCGAGTGAGGCTGTCCTCGAAGTTGAGCATCTGACCAAGCGCTACGGCTCGTTCTGCGCCGTCGACGACGTCTGCTTCAGTCTGCCGCGCGGCCGCATCGTCGGCCTGCTCGGCCCCAACGGCGCAGGCAAGACGACGACCATCCAAATGCTGGTCGGCATCACTCTGCCAGATGGCGGCCGCATCCGCTATTTCGGCCAGGACTTGCACCGCCAGCGCGCGGCGTGCCTGCAGCGCATCAACTTCTCCTCGTCCTACAACAACCTCCAGAACCGCATCACTGTCTGGGAGAACCTGATCGTCTTCGCCCGCCTGTATCGATTGCGGCAGCCGGAGGCGAAGATCCGCGACCTGGGCGCCTACTTCGGCATCACCAATCTGATGGGTCAGCGCTTCCTGACGCTGTCGGCCGGCCAGAAGACGCGCGTCAACCTGGTTAAGGCGCTGCTGAACGACCCCGAGATCGTGTTGCTCGACGAGCCGACCGCCTCGCTCGACCCGGACATCGCCGACCGCACGCTGGCCTTGATCGAGTCGCTGCGCGAGGCGCGCGACCTGTCGATCCTGTACACCAGCCACCAGATGCACGAGGTGACGCGGCTGTGCGACGAGGTCATCTTCCTGGACCGCGGCCGTATCGTGGCCCACGACACGCCGGCCAGCCTGACTGGGCGCCTCGGCAGCGCCCACGTGCGGGTCAAGTTCCAGGGCCAGCCGGCCAGCCTGGTCGCCAGCGCCCTCAAGCAGCAGGGCTTCGAGGATGTGTCGCTGCCAGCCCACGACGTGGTCGTCGTCGGCGCCGAGCAGCACCTGGTGCCGCACGCAATCTTCACCATCGGCAACGCTGGCGCGCAGATCACCGACCTCGACGTGGAGAAGCCGACGCTGGAGGACGTGTTCCTGCAGATCGCCCGCGGCACGAGCCCGTCGCTGGCGCCGACGCCAGATTTAACAGATTTGTGACGCGCGTGACGGTTGGCGTGACGCTTTTCGCGCTCCGCGTGACGGTTCCCGTGACGCTTGCCTCGTTAGGCTGAGCGCATGAAGTCGGACGCGGGCGGGTGGCGCGGGTGAGCGTATCGGCTGAACGCATCCGCGCCGTCCTGCTGCAAGAGGTCTACATCACCGCCCGTTCCGTCGAGGTGCTGGTCGACCTGCCCCTGTGGTCGCTGGTCACCGTCGTCGTCTTCGGCTTCGTGACCCGCTTCCTGGGCAGCGTGATGAACCCGGTCGTGGCCCAGTACCTGTATCTTGGCACCCTGCTGTGGGAGATCATCCGCATCGCCCAGTATTCGATGTCGCTGGGCGCGTTGTGGAACGTGTGGTCGCACAACTTCAGCAACATGTTTATTGCGCCCTTGTCGATGGCCGAATACATCGCCGCCCAGATGGTCTCGGCGGCGGCCAAGGCGCTGGTGCTGTTCACCTGCATGGCGCTGCTGGCCGCCTTCATCTTCGACCTCAACCTGTTCAGCATGGGCCTGGCCAATCTTGGCCTGCTGTTCATCAACCTGCTGTGCTTCGCCTACTCGATCGGCCTGGTGATCCTGGGCATCATCTTGCGCCTGGGGACGCGCATCCAGGCGCTGGCCTGGGGCCTGGTGCTGATCTTCCAGCCGCTTACGGCGGCCTACTATCCGCTGGCGGTCATGCCGGCGCCGCTGCAACTCGTGGCCCGCGCCTTTCCGCCGACCTACGTGTTCGAGGCCGCCCGGGCGAGCCTGGTCACGCCGAGCATCCACTGGGACGCCATCGGTCTAGCCGCGGCCGAGAACGTCGCCTACTTCGGGCTGGCGGTGTGGTTCTTCAGCCACATGTACCGCCGCTCGCGCGAGACGGGCCAGTTCGCCCGCAACGAAGAGTGAGCCGCCGTGCCTGAGACGTTCGCGCCGGCCCTGGCCGGCCTAGGCTTGGGCATCGCGCTGGCCGGTGCGCCAGGCCCGGTCCAGGCCATCCTGCTCGGCGAGGTCCTGCGCGGCGGGACGGCCCGCGGCCTGCGGGCCATGGCCGGCGCCAACCTGACGTTCGGGCTGCTCTTGCTGGCGCTGGCCCTGGGCCTGTCGTTCGCCGCGCCGGGCGAGCCGGCCCTGCGCGTCTTGAAGCTGGTCGGCGGCCTGTTCCTGGTCTGGCTCGGCTGGGACGGTCTGCGCGCCCAGCCGGCCGCCAGCGGACCTGGTGCTGGCGACGCTGACGGGCGGACGCGTCTGCCGCCCGTGGTGCGCGGCGCGCTGGCGGTGCTGCTCAACCCGGGCGCGTGGCTGTTTCTGGCGACCGCCGCCTCGTCGCTGGTCAGCACCGCGACGGCCATCGGCGGCCGCGGCGGCGCGATCAGCGCGGCCCTGGCGCTGCTGGCCGGCGTCGGCGCTGGCGACCTGACGCTGGTCCTGGCCGGCGGCCTCGGCCTGCGACGGGCTGGCGACGGGCTGGGTCGGCTGCTGCGGCGCGGCCTGGCCGGCATCCTGGCCTTGCTCGGCCTGGGCCTGGTGCTCAACGCGCTGCTGGGGTAGCGCCGTCGGCCGCCGGCTCGAAGGGGTAGGCTGTACTGAGGTATGCCGCCCACGCCGCGTAACCCGATCCGCCGCTTCGACGTGCTGGCCGAGTATCGCAAGCAGGAACTCGAAGAGCAGGGCGCGCCCACGGACGAGGCCAAGGGCTACGGCCTGTGGGTGGCCAAGGTCGTGGCGGCGCGCCGCTTCGGGCGTGGCACGGGCGCCGGCGGACCCGGCCCGGGCCAGGCCGGCGGCGCCGACGAGCCGACCCAGCGGACGGGCAAGTGGCACGCCCTGGACGGCCAGCCACAGACCGATGCGCTCTTCGACCGTGAGGTCGTGGCCCGCATGGGGCCGGAGTTCTACAGTGAGGTCTTCGCGCCCAGCATCCGCGAGGCGCGGACGCGGGGGCGCTCGTACGAGGCCATCCGCGACGCCGTGCGCCGCCACTGGCGGCCGCCGACGCGCGCTAGCCGCTGAGCGGACCCAGGCTGGACGGGTCGAGCCTGCTGGGCGGGCCTGGGCTGGACGACTCGCGCTCGCTGAGCGGGCCTGGGCCGGTCGGCTCGAGGAGCTCGATGCGCTCGCCGTCCGGGCCCAGGCAGAACAGGATGCGCACGCCGAGCGCGGGCACCTCGAGCGGCGCCGCGTCCAGCAGCGGCACCCCGTGCACCTGCAGCCGCGCCAGCCAGCCGTCGAGGTCGCTCGTGAGCAAGGCCAGGTGATCGACGGCGCCCGCCGACGGCCGCGGGCCGCCGGCGGCGATCAGCTCCAGCCAGCCGGCGCCGGTGCGGAGGAAGGCGAGCTGCTCGTCGCCCAGGCGCAGGCGGGCGGCCACCTGGAGGCCGAAGACGGTCTCGTAGAACGCGATCGAGCGCGCCAGGCTGGCCACGTGGACGCCCGCGTGGTGCAGCCCGCGCACGTGCGGCGGACTCAGGTGCGCGGTGAGGTTGGGCTCGGGGGCTCCCACGGCGGGGGCGGCTGGATGATGCGCGGGAAATCGTCCTCCATCCAGGCGCGCAGGCCAGGCGCGGCGGCCGGGCCGACGAACTCGAGCTGGACGCCGCCCAGGCCAGGGTCGACGTAGGCCACCCGGGCGGGGTCGAGCGAGCCGACGATGGCCTCCAGGCTGCTGCTCGGGCTGAGCTGGACGAAGGCCGTCGAGGCTGGGTCGAAGCGGGCCAGGGTGATTCGCGCCCCCTGGCCGACGGCGTGCTCGACGGCCGCACGCACGTCGGCCGTCCAGAAGCCGATGTGCTGGACGCCGTCGCCGTGGGCCTCGAGGAAGTCGAGATGTGGGGTGCGACCCTCCAGCGGCTGGATCAGCTCGATGGTCAGGCCGGCGGCGCGGCCGAAGGCGACCCGCAGCCGCGCGTCGGTGCTGCGCGCATCCCATGGCACGCGCGCCACCTGCAGGTCGTGGCTGCGCCAGCGGTCGACGCCCAACAGGCGCTGGTAGCGCTCGGCCACGGCGTCCAGGTCACGGACGACGAAGCCGAGATGGTAGGCGAGCAAGTCGCTGGGCGGCGCGGTCACGGCTGCGGGTCATCTTACGTCTCACGTCATCCGTCGCGCCTCAGGCGGCCAGGCCGATCCAGCGTCGGTAGCGCTGGTCCATGTAGCGAGCGAAGCCTTCGCGCGTGTCGGCGCTGCCGGTGCGGGCCAGCCAGCGTTGGTAGCCGCGCAGGGTCGCGTCCGACTGGCCGAACAGCTCGGGGAACGTGCGCGCCAGGCGCTCGCGGGCTTGGGGTCCGTAGGGCAGGCCGAGGACGAGCAGCGCGTCCTCGAGGAAGTGCCAGAACGTGGGTGGGCGCGAGGCGTACAGGAACAGGGAAGCGGGAACAGCCATGAGCCACTGTAGGGTGGGCCCAGGCGGCGTGGCTCCGGTCAGTTCGCCCGAACTTTGGCCGCCCGGCTTTGGTCGCCGCGCCCCAGGCGGGCGGCGGCGAAACCGGGTCGCTCCGCAGGCGAGCGGCGTCTCAGGCGAGCGGCGCCTCGGGCACGACCGCGCCCCCGATGGAGGCCGCCGCCACTGAGGGCGGGGGCGTGGGCGCGGGCCGGCGGCCGATGCCGAGCAGGTGGCTGGTGGCGCCCAGCAGTGACGGCTCGGCTTCCAGGGCACGGATGATCCACAGCAGCGTCTGGCGCCGCCGCGGGTCCTGCCACTGCGAATCCAGGTCCTGGAGCAGCCAGGCCGGACCCTCGATGGCCAGCGTCGCCACGTGCTCGAGGCCGGCCGCACGAAGCTCATCGGCAAGTTCCTCGGGCCGGTGCAGGTAGGCCGTCGTGAAGTACGGCCGCCGGCCGAGGGTGCCATCCGGCCCGCGGCTGCGGTGCTGGCCATCGGCCAGGTCGCGGCGGACGATGCTCTCGAAGACCGGATCGTCGAGCAGGTGAGCGCTCAGGCCGTGCATGGCCGGCCCGAAGCGCGAGATGGCCGAGGCCAGGACCAGGCCATCCGGCTGGAGCACGCGCCGCGCCTCGGCCAGGGCAGCGATGCGCTCGGCGCGCTCGACGAGGTGGTACAGCGGACCCAGCAGCAGCACCGCCGCCGCCGAACTGTCCGGTACCTCCAGCCGGCGGGCGTCGCCCAATCGCACACTGGCCAGCGGCCGGGCGGCGTCGATGGCGAGCGGAGCGGATCGCGGAGGGGCGCCGGCCCCGGCTCAGGGGGCCGAACGCGCGTTGAGGCCGAAGGGGCCGTCGCCCTCAAGACCGATGCTGATGATGCGCCTCGGGCGGATGCGGAACATCGGCGGAGCGAAGCCGGCGCCGACCGTTTCGCCGCCGGTCGGCAGGATGTCCGCCTCACCGCGGACCTCGAGCATGCGCGGGCGCCAGGGCTCGGTGGAGGCGAGATCGTCGATCACGATCGCCACACGCGGGTTGGCCTGCACGTCGCGGTACTTCTTGCGCTGGGCGAAGCCGTGGCCGCCGACGTCGATAGTGTCGGACTCAGGGTTGTAGCGAAAGGCCACCGGCACAACGTGCGGCTGGCCGTCGCGGCCGGCGGTGGCGATGCGGGCCAGGCGCTGCGATTGGAGGTAGGCGATCTCGGCTGGCGAAAAGACGCTCATCGGTCCGCTCCGCCGGGCCGGGCCCGGCCGTCACAGGTGCTCATCTATGGTACGAGGCGCTGCCGGGGAGTGTTAGCCGTCGCGGACGGCCTCGATGGCCTCGGGCGCACCATTACGACCGCGGGGGCATGAGCGGTGTGGGTGCCACGCTTGCGACAGCGAAGCCGCCCCAGGCGCGCCGGCCGTTGGTTTCCCGGCCCAGGGTGCGTTGCTCGACCAGGGCCAGTCCACATGACTGGAGCAGCGCGGCGAGTCGGTCGCGGGAGGGCGGGGTGCTGTCGATCCCAAAGCGGAGCGGTTCGCCGGCGGCGCGGGTCGCGGCTCGGCCGTAGCGCCAGTACAGCGACGGGCTCCTGAGGGGCTCGCTGGTGAAGTAGTCGAAGACCAGCACGCTGCCCGGCGCCGTGCTGGCGATCTGGCGCAGCATGCGCTCGACCGCCGGACGGTCCAGGTACATCATGACGCCCGCCCACAGGAAGACAGCCGGGCGGTGCGGATCGAAGCCGGCGTCCACGAGCCGGGCGAGCCAGTCCGCCGACTCGAAGTCGGCGGCGACGAAGGTGACGCCGCTGGCGTCGATGCCCACCCTGCGCAGCAGGTGCCGCTTGCTGGCCTGCGTGCGCGGCATATCGACCTCGAAGCAACGGATCTGCCCGGCGCGGGGCAGCCGGAGCGCGCGCGTGTCGAAGCCGGCACCCAGGATGACGAACTGGTCGATGGTGGCCAGGGAGCGCTCGACGGCGGCATCGATGAACGTCACGCGCGCGGAGGCTTCATACTGCGGCGGGACGTGGCCCTCGAATGGGTAGCGGAATGCGCTCGGCACGTAGCCGGTCAGGCGATGAGCCAGCAGCATGGGGCCGCCCGCCAGCAGGACGCCCAGCCGTGGGGTGCTGGGGAGCGCCAGCAGCAGACGATAGGCGGCCTCGTCACGTCGGAGGCCGAGCTGATGCATGAACGCGCGGGCCGACAGCGGCCCTTGGGCGGTGATCGAGGCGCCCGAGGCGTGTCTCGTCGCGTAGATCCTGGCCAGCCAGATCACATAGCCGATCACGCTGATCGGCAGGAGCAGCACGTTGAGGGCGTAGAAGACCGTGGCTGCCCTGCGCCCGCTCGGCGTGCCGCGCATGGGACCATTGTCTGCCACACGCGAGGTTCACGCCGGCAGCAGCCTGAGGCGGCGCGTCGGCGAGCGAGCGTGGCCCGCCGACGGCGACACGCGTCTCAGCTGGGGCGAGGGCGCATGACGCGGCCCACGGCGGCGGCCTGGATGAGGCCGAACAGGACCAGGGCGCTGGCGATGGCGCCGAACAGCCACGGCAGATCGGCGTGCAGGCCGTGGACGAGCAGCCAGCCGCCGCCAACCGAGATGACGAATGACACGCCGCCGGCCAGCAGGGCCGGGGCGACGCGGCCGGCGCCCTGGGCGGCGAAGTACAGCGCCAGGCCAAGGCCGAACAGGACGAACGACGGGCCGACGACGCGCAGGTACAGCGACCCGATGGCCAGCACGGCCGTATCGGCGGTGAACAGCCCCAGCCACAGCGTCGGGACGATGGCCACCAGGACGCCGATGCCGCCGGTCGCCAGCGCGGCGACCCCCGCCCCGGTCCAGGCGATGCGCCGCGCCCGCTGCACCTGGCCAGCGCCGATGTTGGTGCCGACCATCGTCACCAGGGCGCTGCCGAAGCCGAAGACGAGCGGGATCAGCAGGAACTGGAGGCGCGCCGCCAGGCCGTAGCCGGCCAGCGCGACCACGCCTGAGCCGCCGACCAGGCTGGTGACGGCCATCACGTTGAGGTTGCTCATGAGCGTGTTGAGCGAGGCCGGCAGGCCGACCCGCAGCACGTCGCGGATCAGGTCGGGGCGCAGGCGGAAGGGACCGGCCGGCAGGCGGACGGCGGCGCGCCGGCCGATGACGTAGAGACCGAGGGCCAGCGCCCGCAGCGCGTAGCTCGTGACCAGCGACAGGGCGGCGCCCTGGACGCCGAGCGGGCCGCTTGGACCAACGCCGACGAAGATCAGCAGCGGCGCCAGCAGCATGTGCAGACACTCACCGGCGACGACGATCACGGCCGGCACGAGCATCTCGCCCGAGCCGCGCAGCAGGCTGGCGAAGGCGTTGACCAGCCAGACGAAGAGCGCGCCGCCGAAGATGATGCCGGCATAGAGCAGGGCGGCGTCGAGGGCTGGGCCGCTGCCGCCCATGGCCGGGAACAGCCACGGGCCGATGGCCAGAACGATGGCGCTGAAGACCAGCGCAGCGGCACAGGCCAGCAGCAGGCTGTGGGCAACCAGGGCGTCGGCGTCGGCGCGGCGGCCGGCGCCGACGGCGCGGGCGACGGCGGCGCTGATGCCACCGCCCAAGGCGCCGGCCGAGGTGGTGACCATGAGCGTCCAGAGCGGGAAGACCAGGGCGATACCGGCCAGGACGGCCGGGCCGAGGCGGCCGAGGTAGAAGGCATCGACGGCGCTCGAGAGGGCCTGGACGAGGACCAGCACCAGGTTGGGCGCGGCCAGGCGGAGCAGGGTCGGCAGGATCGGGGCGGCCAGCAGGCGCTGGGTGCGCGGGCTAAGGGCAGCGGGGGCGGCGGCCGGCGGGCGGCGGGTCGCGACGGCGCCGTCGAGGGCGAGCGCGGCAGGGCCAGGAGTGACTTTCATGGTGCAAGTATGGTCAGTGTACGCGCGTCTGTTGTAAACTGCAAGTGAGTCACGAACACCATGCCCCGGCGCACCAGCACCAGCAGCACAGCGGGCACGAGCAGCAGCACGCGGGCGCCCACGCACGCCACCGTCGAGCGCGCCGCCAACACGGCCGCCGATGCCGACGCCGACACCAGGACGCCGGCGCCCAAGCGCGCCGCCGACACCACTGCTGACACGCTGGCACACGAGGACAGCAGCGGCGCGCTGCGGTCGCGGTGCCCGGTGGCGTGCTCGCTGGACCTCGTGGGCGACCGCTGGACGCTGCTGGTCATCCGCGATCTGTTCGCCGGCCAGGCGCGCTTCGGCGAGTTCCTGGACGCCCCCGAGCACATCCCGACCAACATCCTGGCCGAGCGACTCAAGCGCCTCCAGGCGGCCGGCCTGGTCGAGGCCGTACCCTACTCGGACCGCCCGCCGCGCCACGCCTACGCGCTCACCGAACGCGGCCGCGCGTTGGGGCCGGTCCTCGACGCGTTGGCTGACTGGGGCCTGGCCCAGTTCCCCGGCACGCGCCGCCGGCCGCGGCTGGCCCGCGCCTAACTAACGTCGCTGGCCGGTCAGGCCGTCGCGCGGATCGGCCAGCACAGCTCGGTGCGGTAGGCAGCCGGGTCGTCCACGTCGGCCGGGCTGACGACGTAGCGCTCGCGGATGCGCTCACCGGACGGCGCCGCGTGGCGCGCCACCCAGGCGCCCAGGGTGCGGTACGTCTCGACCAGGCCGTCGTAGTCGCCGATGTGGACCAGGACCGCCGTCTGCACGGCCGGCAGCTCGCCCAGCTGGACGTCGCGGACCGTGCGCGGCAGGCCGACCGGGGCCGGGATGGGCACGAACGCCTCGACCTGCTCGGCCTGCTCGTCGGGAAACTCCGGCCCGTAGAGGGTGCCCGGCGGGCCGGCCGGCGCCACCTCGACCAGGGCCAGCGCGTCGATCAGCCGCTCGAGCGCGCCCACGATCCAGTCGCCGAAGTCGGCCTCGCTGACCTGGGCGGTGATGCGCAGCGTGTCCTGGGCGGCCTCGGATCGGACGTGGACGGGGGTATGGGTCAGCGGTGCGCTGCCCGACTGGAGCTCGGCCACGATCCGCTCCGTCTCGGCCAGGCGGGCCTGCATGGCGACCTGGTGGCTGGCCAGGATCTGGCGGGTGACCTCGGGGTCGCGGCTGTGCAGCACCTCGCGCACCCGCTCGAGCGGCAGGTCGAGCGCCCGCAGGCGCCGCACGATGGCGGCGTCGGCGAGTTGGTCGACGGTGTACAGGCGGTAGCCGGTGTACCGATCGACGCGGGCTGGCACGAGGATGCCGGCCTCGTGGTAGGCGCGCAGCGTCTTGATCGACAGCAGGCTGGCCCGCGAGAACATGCCGATCGGCAGCAGACCCGGCTCGCGGCCCGGCTCGGACTCGTCCATCATCGACGTGCCCCACCGGGTGGCAGCAGGCGACTCAGGCCGGCCACGCCGACCAGCAGCAGCGCCAGTTGGGCCAGGCTGAGGGCGAAGGCGGCCGCGTAGTCGGCGCCGCTGCCGAGGGCACCGAAGAACAGCAGCCCGGTCAGCGCCACGCCGAGGGCGTTGCCGACCTGCTGGACGGTCGAGAGCGCGCCCGAGGCGGCGCCGGCCCGCCGTGGGTCGAGCACGCCGAGGATGGTCGACACGAGCGGGGTGATGCACAGCCCCATGCCGGCGCCGACCAGCACCAGGCCGGGCGCGAGCAGGCCGATCCAGCCGCGCGTGCCGATCTCGAGCACGCTCCACAGCAGCAGCAGGTCGCCCAGTGCGAGGGTCAGGGCACCCAGGGCGACCAGCCGGCGGCCGTACCGGAGGGTGAGCCGCGGCGCCTGGAGCGAGGTCACCAGATACGCGCCGGCCAGGATGGTGAAGACGAGGCCGGCCTGCAGCGGGTCGAGGCCGCGGCCGTGCTGCAAGTAGAGCGCGAGCACCAGGAAGAAGGAGGCCTGGCCACCCCAGAACGTGAGCTGGGTCAGCAGCCCGGCGCTGAAGGCACGTTCGCGGAAGAGCGTCGGGTCGAGCAGGGGATCGCCGCCGGCGCGATGCAGGCGTCGCTGCTGGAGGGCGAAGAGGCCGAGCAGCAGCGGCGCGGCGGCCAGGCACAGCCACGTCCAGGCGGGCCAGCCCTGGGCGCGACCCTCGACCAGCGGCAGCATCAGCGCCGCCAGGCCGGCGCTGACCAGCAGCGTGCCGAGCAGGTCGAGGCGGCTGCCCGGGCTGCGCGACTCGGGGATGCGGCGCGGCGCCAGCACAAGCGCGGCCAGGCCGACCGGCAGGTTGATCAGGAAGACCGTCCGCCAGCCCAGGCCGGCCACGTCGGCCTGGATCAGCAGCCCGCCGAGCAGTTGGGCGCCAGCGGCGGCCACGCCCATGACCATGCCATAGACG
>Ga0213876_10002443_pt1 | contig 10918 bp, 11 predicted proteins | sample BarmaccomBMRX_R9_FD_160113 | JGI IMG/M metagenome (GOLD analysis project Ga0213876, IMG submission 160113) | Root-associated microbial communities from Barbacenia macrantha in rupestrian grasslands, the National Park of Serra do Cipo, Brazil - RX_R9 | ecosystem: Host-associated > Plants > Roots...
GATCATGATCGCGACCTTTTCGGCGATGGCCGTGGCGACGCCAATATTCTGCTCGACCACGAGCACGCCGATATCCCCTTGCTCGCCGAGATTGACGAGCATCTGCTCGACCTGTTCCACGATGACCGGCGCCAGGCCCTCTGTCGGCTCGTCCATGATGAGGAGGCGCGGATTGAGGAGCAGCGCACGCGAGATCGCGAGCATCTGCTGCTCGCCGCCAGAGAGCTGGTTGCCCCGATGGCCGCGCCGCTCCGCCAGCCGTGGGAAAACGTCGTAGATGCGCGCCATCGTCCATTGCGAGCGTCCGTTGCCGGCCGCGAGCCGCAAATGTTCGTCGACGGTGAGAGAGGGCCATAGACGTCGGCCCTGCGGAACATACCCAAGCCCGAGGCGCGCGATCTCGGCCGGAGTGCGCCCAACGAGCTCCTCGTCCATGAAACGGATGGAGCCGCTCGCAGTCGGGAGCAACCCCACGATCGCCTTGCAAAGCGTCGTCTTCCCCATGCCGTTGCGTCCGACGAGCGAGAGCACACCATGCGCGAGCGTCAGGTCCACACCTTGGACCGCATGGCTGCGACCATAGAGGACGTTGAGACCCCTGATCTCGAGCAGGTTGTTCGTGCGCGGCTCAGCCATGGCCGCCACCGAGATAAAGCTGCTGCACTTCCGGATCGGCCTCGATGGCGCGCGGTGCGCCTTCCTTGAAGATGCGCCCGTTGTGCATCATGGTCACGCTCTCGACGACGCGCAGGGCGACGTCCATGTCGTGCTCGATGATAATGTAGCCGATATGGGGTGGAAGCGCGGTGAGGATTGCGACGAGATCGCCGCGTTCATTGGGGGAAAGCCCAGCTGCCGGCTCGTCGAAAAGGATGAAGCGCGGCGCGCCGGCCAGTGCGAGCGCGATCTCGAGCTGACGCTGCTGCCCATGTGCCAATTCGCCGACGAGACGATCGGCGACCTGCTCGAGATGAACGAGCGTGATGAGATCGGCGACCGATTGCATGATCGCGTCGCTCGCGCGCGTGCGGATCAGTGAGAAACGGCCGCGCGAGGCGCCGCGGCAAGCGAGATAGACATTGTCGCGCACCGAAAGCCGCTGGAACAACAGCGAGATCTGATAGGTGCGGCGCAGCCCGCGCCGCGTGCGCTCATGTGGCGGCAAAGTCGTCACGTCCTCGCCGAAAAAGCGGACGGTCCCTGCCGTGGGCGGGAAATCCCCAGTCACGCAATTGAGCAGCGTCGTCTTGCCGGCGCCATTCGATCCGAGCACCGCGCGTCGCTCTCCGGGCCGCACACTGAGCGTGATGTCGCTCAGCGCAGCGAGCGCGCCGAACAGACGGGAGACGCCGCGCAATTCGATCGCGTTGCCGGCCCCGGCCGCGGCGATCCGTTCGGCGACGGTGCTCAACGGCTTGTTCCCCTTCGGGAGGTTGCGGCGCGCGCCAGCCACCGCCGCCAAAGGCCGATCACGCCGTCAGGCGAGAACAGGACGATGATGAGGAAACCTAACCCGATGATGGTCTGGAAGCGCCGCCCATCAAGTCCGACGGCGACAAGCGCATCGAGCGCAAAGGTTCGGAGAAGGACATAGATGAAGGCTCCGATGAAGGCGCCGATCGGGTGGCCGAGGCCTCCGACGACCGCGATCACGAGGAGATCGATCGTCGCCTGGATGCCGGCAGTACCGGGAGAAATCTGGTTGTTGAGCCAAACCAACAGGATACCGCCGATTGCCGCGATTACTGCCGCGAAGGCATAGGCTGCGATGCGGTGAGCCGTGACGTTGAAGCCGATAGCCTCCATGCGACGCGGGTTGTCGCGTGTGCCCTGCAGCGCGATTCCGAAGGGCGCCCGCGAGACGTAAAGAACGGCGGTGTAGCTCAGCCCGGCGCAAAACAGGATCAAATAGTAGAGCGGGAGCGCGGACTTCCAATTGACTCCGAGGAAGATCGGCGCCGGGATCGACGTGAAGCCATTGAAGCCGTTGAAGATCGACCAGTTCTGCAGGGTCAGGTAGAAGAAGGCGCTCGCAAGCGCGAGGGTGATCATGATCGTGTAGATGCCCTCGGTGCGTGCCGAGAGGGCGCCGGCCAGAGTTCCAAAGGTGACGGCGATGATGATCGCGAGAGGCGCTGCCACCCACCACGGCCAGAACAAGCTTATCGAAGGCAGCGAGCTCGCCCCGAGGACCGTGATCGAGTAGCCCGCGAGACCGGCGACGGTCATCTGCACCAAGCTGACCATTCCGCCATACCCTGCGAGGAACATCAGCGACAGCGCGATCATGCCGAGAACCAGCGTCCAACCGACGATCTGATCCAGCACGAAATCGGTGGTTGCAGCCGGAAGCAGCACCAGCAACAGCCCTAACAGCAGTGTCGGTGCATGATCCGAGAACCAGCGCGACAGGGCGTCCCCGCCAACGCCGATTGGACGCGCCGTTCCGGTTTCCGAGAGGGCCATCTCAGCGCCTCCCCAGGAGGCCCTGCGGGCGAAGCGCGAGCACGACCACCATGATCACGAAGGTGGCGACTGTGGCGTAGTTCTGGAAATAGACGAGGCCGAATTGCTCCGACAGGCCGATGATGAGGGCGCCGAGCGCCGCGCCCGGAATGGATCCCATTCCACCGACGATGACGACCACGAGCGAAGCCAGGAGGAAATGCGAATCCTCCCCGAGGGAGATCGACTGGAAGGTACCGCCCACGATACCGGCCATTCCGGCGAGTCCGGCGCCAAACGCGAAGACCAGCGCAAACAGCAGCTGGACCCGGTAGCCGAGCACCGACAACATGTCGCGATCGTCGACGCCGGCGCGGATCATCACCCCGATGCGCGTGCGGTGAAGGGCAAGCCACATCCCGATGCCGATGAGCACCGCAGCCGCGAAGATGACGAGCCTCACCCGCGGATATTGCAGGAAGATGGCATCGCCGCTCGGCTTAAGAGCGACGATGATGGGTGTCGGTACCGGTCCCGTCAGATAGTCCGGCGTGTCGATCTGAATGGCATTGCCGCCCCACACCCAGACCATCAGGTCGGCAAACACAATCGAAAGGCCGAGAGTAACCAGGGTCTGGCGCAGATCCTGCCCTTCCATGCGGCGGAAAATCAGGATTTGCATGGCGGCGCCGACGAGGGCGCAGCAAATGAATGCGACGATGTAGCTCAGGAGCCAAGAATTGCTCCAGACCCCCGCCTCGTAGCCCATATAGCCCCCGAAGAGATAAAGTGAGCCATGCGCCAGATTGACGTTGCGCATGAGGCCGAAGATCAGGGTGAAGCCGGCAGCGACAAGGAAGTAGAGTCCACCCAGCGTAATGCCATTGAACAAAGCGTTGATGAACAGACGTTTTCGGCCGAACCACTCCTCGAAAGCCTGAGGCCAAGGTGCCAAGATGAGCCAAAGGCAGAAGATGACGATGATTGCGAGCAGCAGCGCGGCGAGGGGACGGTGGTTGATCCAGCGACTCAGAGCATCCCCGCGCGGGGTGCCGCCGCCGGCCGTGCTCTCATCGCCAAGAGCTGTTGCCATCCGCCGCCCTCCGTTGCTCAATGATTACTAGCCGAGGCTGGCAATGGCGACGTGATTGCCAGTCTGATTTTTTCCAGACCCACCTATTCGTTCATGACGCGCGCAACATTTCGGTAGAGCGTTGGGGGGATCCCGACATGGGAAGCAAAAAAATGGGTGAAATGACTTTGCGAGGAAAAGCCGAGCTCGAAGCCGATATCGGTAACCGAGACCCGCGAATCCGTCAGACGCTCCAGTGCCCGCTCGATTCGCATGGTATTCGCATAGAGTCCGGGCGTTACGCCGGTGTTTTCGCGAAAGAGCTTGAAGAAATGCGGGCGCGAGAGGCCGACATCGCGCGCCAACGCATCGAACTCGATGCCTTTGGCGCAACCATCGTCGATGAGCCGCAATGACTTACGGACCCTGAAATCGATCAGCATGCGCGATGATGAGAGGGCGGGGGAGCAGTCGCGCTTACGCCAGGAGGCATCGAAGCTCGCGTCGAAGAGCTGGTTGAGATAGCGCTCGACGAGGCGATAGCTGGCATTGGTCACGAGCACATGGGCGAGGCTCGCGGCGATCGAGCGGATTGTCGTCCCCATCTCGATCCGGTTGGCGCCGAAGCGGCGGCCGTCTCTGCCCTGTTGGTCGTGGTCGAGCCAGCGATCGCAGATATAGGCCACGAGGAAGATCGATGGCTCGCTGCCCATGCCAGGCTGAAAAGAATGGGGCTGCCAGGGATTGATGGCTACTCCTTCGGACTGGTCGACGAGATGCGGGACATCGCAGATCGTGACGGTGGCGGGAGTGCCCCTCAGCAAAAAGGTCAAGTGTCCTTCTCGATGGCGTGGGTACGCATGGGTCGATCGAGCCGATAGACCGTAACGCGGCCAAACGCTCCGTGACAGACCGCCAAGGCAGTGCTCATCGACCACCTCCCAAGTAATTGTCGTGTTTTTGCAAGATTAAACGCTGGTGCAGGCAAAATGACAAGGTCGAGCAGGACCCAAGTATAGGCGACCAGACTCGCAGACATGGTCGGCCCCCAGATGAGCTCTCTCGGCGGGGATTGGGAGCGGCGCGGAGGTTTCGCTTCCGACGTCCCACGCGGGCTTGTCGCGTCCGGCCAGCCGCTGTTACCGTCGAGCGGCTGTCCACATGGCGCCGATCACGCCCCGACAAGACGCGCAAGCTGGACCAGCTGGCGCAGGGCATCGCTTGGTGGCGCGTGAAGTCAAATGGCGCAAGAACACAGGAGGAATACCCAATGCGAAAGGGCCTTCTACTCGCCTCGACGGCATCTATGTTTGCGCTTCTCGCCGGCCTGTCGGCCCATGCAGCCGACAAGATAAAGATCGGCGTCAGTGCGACGCTCGAAGGCACCTACACGGTGCTTGGCGAGGACGGGATGCGCGGTTACGAGCTTGCCGTGAAGGCGCATGACGGCAAGGCCGGCGGCAAGGAGATCGAGACTATCGTCGCATCCACCGATGCCAGTCCGGATTCGGCGGTACGTGCCGCCAAGAAGCTCGTCGAGCAGGACAAGGTCGATGTTCTCATCTCTCCGCTTTCCGGAGCAGAGGGCATCGCGATTCGCGACTACTCGAAAACGCAACCGCAGATCACCGTCATCAACGCCTCATCCGGCGCCCTGGAAACCACCTATGTCGATCCGTCGCCTACCTTCTACCGATTCAATTTGGACGGCGCTCAATGGCATGCAGGTCTCGGCGACTACATCTACAATACGAAGCATTACAAGAAGATAGCGACAGTCGCCGAGGATTACGCCTTCACCTACACCCAAGTGTTCGGGCTGGCGCTCGAATTCTGTCAACTCGGCGGCGAGATCACCAAGCGATTATGGGTGCCGCTTGGAACCAAGGATTTCGCATCGACCATCGCGTCGCTGCCGGACGACGTCGATGCCATTTATCTGGGGCTCGGCGGCGCCGACGCCGTGAACTTTCTCAATCAGTACCAACAGGCGGGCGGCAACGCCAAGCTCATCGGCGGCTCGATCATGGTCGACCAGACGGTTCTGTCGTCGAAGGGGAAGGCGAAGGAGGCGCTGATCGGCACGGTCGCGGCCAGCGGCATGGCGGATGCCGATCCCAATCCGAAATGGCAAGCCTTCGCGAAATCTTATCAGACCATGCCGAAAGAAGGTTACTTCAAGAATGCCTTCGCCGGGCCGTCGCTACTCGCGATCAGCTACTACAATTCGGCGGATGCGGTGTTCAAGGCGCTCGACGAGGTCAAGGGTGACCTCAGTGACAACAACAAGAAGTTCCGCGAGGCGCTCAAGAACATGGTGCTCGATGCTCCAAATGGAAAGATCACGCTCGATGAAAATCGGCAGGCGATCGGCACCAATTTCATCACGGAAGTTGTCAAGGACCCCAACGGGGATCTCGTCAGCAAGGTGGTGAAAGTCGTGCCCAATGTGCAGGAGCGGCTCGGTTTCTCGAAAGAAGTCTTCGACAAGATCGGATTGCCTGGCCGGGATGTCCCGGAGTGCAAGAAGAGCTATCCCTAGAGGCGATTGCAAGATCGCGCTTGCCGAATCCTGAAGAGGGGGGTGAACCGGTTGGCGCCGGTTCACCGGGCGGCCTTGGCAAGCGGGCGCGGTGTGCGCATTGGTCAATGCCAGAAAAAGACTTGAGCGATGCCGCTTGCGTGCGGCATCGTGCGCAGGAAGAGTGACGAGAATTTCTTCCCGAAATGCTCAGCCATGATTGTGGTTGACGGAGCGTAGAGGCGGACCGGACGAAGCCGCATTGACCTATGTTGGTTTCCGAGAACCTTGGCAATGACGGGAAAGCACCCGCCCTTTATGCCGATCGCATGACCCAAGATGATGGGACGCGGCCTCGTTCGGCGCTCTTTATCTCGCACGCGAGCCGCAGACACTCGTCCTCGTGCAATTTCACCGATTGCTCGAAACTGACAAGGAGCTCTCTGGCTCCCGCCGTGTTCTGCCTCGCACACCCCAAACTCTTGAGCCGCTGACGCTGTTTTTCCAAGTTCGCCATCGCCTTGGCGACGCGCTCATGAGCGGCGGCCAGTTTGTTGTGCAGGAGATCGCGGTAGCTCATCACTTGCTCCCGGGAAAAAAAATGCCTCGGGCAAATACCGCGGAGTCGATTTTCCCGTTCCGAGTGTGCGTTCAACGATCACTAACGATTGTTACGAGGCGCCGATAATTCGGAAACGATGCTCTTTGGCGAGCTTGGCTGACGACGCGCTCGTCATGGCGGCAAATCAGATTTCACTCCGGATCCGGGCGCGCCTATCCGGAAGTCAAGCAGCTCCAGTGCTCATTGCGACCGCCCCGCTTTCTGTTCCGCGGGGCTTGTTGCAAGCTTCTCGTGCCGATATTTTAGGTTTCAAATATCGGAGAGGGCAATGGAAAGCGCGCCGGCACGTCATGCGCTGGTTACGGGAGGCGGCAAGGGAATTGGCCTTGCTGTCGCGGCGAGCCTTGTCCGGCTTGGCGTCAGGGTGAGCATTCTCGGACGGGAGGAGAAATCGCTCCACGCCGCCGTGGCTGCCGGCGATGCACAAAGCGCGATTGTCGCGGATGTCACGGACCCGGATGAGGTTCGCGATGCCATTGCGCGCGCGGATCGCGAAGCGCCCCTCGACATTCTCGTCAACAACGCGGGAGGGGTCGAAACCGGCCCCTTCTTGCGCCTCGACGATGCCGCCTTCGAGCGACAGCTCGCGCTTAACCTCATGAGCACCGTGCGGATGACGCGCGCCGTGCTGCCCGGCATGATGGAGCGCGGCTTTGGCCGGGTGATCAACATCGCTTCCACGGCCGGTCTCAAGGCCTACCCATATGTGAGCGCCTATGTTGCGGCAAAGCACGCCGTCGTCGGTTTCACGCGTGCGCTTGCTCTCGAGACAGCGAAATCGGGCGTGACTGTGAATGCCATTTGCCCGGGCTACACCGATACCGATCTCGTGCGCGGCAGCATCGAGCGCATTCGCTCGAAAAGCGGCGGTTCGGCCGCGGACGTGCTCGCAAAGCTCGTCGCCCGGAACCCTCAGGGTCGTCTCGTGCGTCCGCAAGAGGTGGCCTGCGTCGCGGCCTGGCTCGTTTCGGAAGACGCGGCCTCGATCAATGGGCAGGCGATCGCCGTCGATGGAGGAGAGACCGTGTCGTGACGCTTTTGGCGCAAAATCTGCTCGACGCCGAAACCAAGGCGCATGAGCATGAGGATCAGCATCAATCCCAGCTTCGGCTATGGCTTCGCCTCCTGAGCTTTTCGGCCCTGGTCGAAAGCCAGATCCGGCGAAGGCTTCGCGAAGATTTCGGCACCACCTTGCCGCGTTTCGATTTGATGGCGCAACTCGAGCGCGCCCATGACGGCATGACGCTCAACGAGCTCTCGAAAAGGATGATGGTGACGAATGGCAACGTGACCGGCCTGGTCGAGCGCCTCGTGGCAGAAGGGCTCGTCGAGCGTCGCCCGGCCCCGAGAGACAGAAGGGCACAGTTCGTCCGCCTGACGCCGCTCGGACGCGGCGTGTTCCAGCACATGGCCGGCGCCCACGCACGCTGGCTCTCCGTCCTCTTGCGCGGCCTCGACGAGAAGGAGATCGAGATCATGATGGCGCTTTTGGGCAAGGCCAAGCTATTTGCCCGCGGGGCGCTCGCGCGAGGCGAGTTGGAGATTCCCTAGCATGAGGCCTTTTCCAGTCGTCACGCCGCCCCTCGCGAAACATCAAGCGGCGCATTTCAAATTGACGGTCGAAGGGAAGGTCGCGACCGTCACCTTGAACCGACCCGAGCGGAAGAACCCCCTTACTTTCGAGAGCTATGCGGAGCTCGCTGCGCTCTTTCGCGCCGCCGCGCATGAGGATGGCGTGAAAGCCTTCGTCGTGACCGGAGAGGGCGGAAATTTCTCGTCGGGCGGCGACGTGCACGAGATCATCGGCCCGCTGACGAAGCTCGGCACGAAAGGGCTTCTCGATTTCACGCGCATGACGGGCGAGCTCGTCAAGGCCATACGCGCAGCCCCTCAGCCCGTGATTGCCGCCGTCGATGGCGTATGCGCGGGCGCGGGCGCCATCATCGCCATGTCGAGCGATATGCGGCTCGGCACCGCGCGCGCGAAGATCGCCTTCCTCTTCAACCGGGTCGGGCTCGCGGGGTGCGACATGGGTGCTTGCGCGATCCTGCCGCGCATCATCGGCCAGGGCAGGGCGTCCGAGCTTCTCTTCACCGGGCGAGCCATGAGTGGAGAGGAGGCCGAACGTTTCGGCTTCTTCAATCGGATTTGCGCGCCCGAGACGCTTCTCGGCGAGGCTGAAGCGCTGGCGAAGGGCATCGCTGACGGACCCAATTTCGGCAATGCAATGACGAAGCGCATGCTCGATATGGAATGGGCGATGTCGATCGAATCCGCCGTCGAGGCGGAAGCCGTAGCCCAAGCGCTCTGCATGCAAACGGATGATTTTCGTCGCGCCTACCGCGCTTTCGTCAAGAAAGAAAAACCTGTGTTCGAGGGGGATTGATGCCGGATCATGCCCTTCTCCGCCTTCCGTTTTTCGAGGCCCATCATCGAAGCTTCGCGCAAGCCGTTTCAGCATTCGCGAACGAGGTCGCGCCGGGCCTCGTCGATCATCGCGACGTCGATGGCTCGTGTCGGCGCCTCGTCCGAGCCCTCGGTGAGGGCGGCTTCCTCCGCCACGCGGTGATCGCGCCTCATGGCGGGGAGCGGCCCACCCTCGACGTGCGCACCCTTTGCCTCGCGCGCGAGACGCTGGCCTTCGCTTCGGGGCTCGCTGATTTCGCTTTCGCCATGCAGGGGCTCGGAACGGGGCCCGTCTCTCTCTTCGGCACACAGGAGCAAAAGGCGAAGTGGCTTCCGCCGGTCGCCAACGGAGAACGCATCGCGGCCTTTGCGCTTTCCGAGCCGGACGCCGGCTCGGATCCAGCCGCGATGATCACGACGGCGGTCGCCGACGGCAACGCGCATCTTCGGCTGGACGGAACGAAGACCTGGATATCGAATGGCGGGATCGCCGACCAATATGTCGTCTTCTGCCGTACGGGGGAGGCCGAGGGCGCAAGGGGGCTTTCGGCCGTGATGGTGGAAGCCGGGACGCCCGGCCTTTCCATCGTGGAGCGTCTCGAGACCATGGCGCCCCATCCGCTCGCGACCTTGTCCTTCGAGGGATGCCGCGTGCCGATTACCAATCGCATCGGCGGACCCGGCGAAGGTTTCAAGGTCGCGATGGCGACGCTCGACGTTTTTCGGTCGACCGTGGGGGCGGCTGCACTCGGGCTCGCGCGCCGCGCGCTCGCCGAGGCGCTGGAGCGTGCTTCGACCCGCAAGATGTTCGGAGCGACGCTCGCGGATCTGCAGCTCACGCAAGGTGCGCTCGCCGAGATGGTGGCCGATATCGAGGCCTCCGCCCTTCTCGTCTATCGCGCGGCCTGGACCAAGGATCACGGAGCCGAGCGCATCACCAAGGAGGCAGCGCTCGCAAAGCTCGTCGCGACGGAGGCCGCCCAACGCGTGATCGACAAGGCGGTGCAGATATTCGGCGGCGCGGGCGTGCGCAGCGGCATGAAGGTCGAGGAGCTCTATCGCGAGATTCGGGCGCTCCGCATCTATGAAGGCGCGAGCGAGGTCCAGAAGGTCGTCATCGCCCGCGCCGAGCTTGCCGCTCATGTGGCGCAACGCTTGGCGGCCGCGAATGGGAGCCCTTGACCGGCGGATGCCGACGCTCGTGGCAGGCCGGGAAACGTGGTGCCTTTGGCCGGAAGGGGTTTGCCCGCAAAATTCGTTTTCGCGTTGTCTGCGAGCGAGCGAGCATCCGGCGCAAGACGAAAGACATGATCGAGATGAGGACGACCGAGATCGGCCCTCTGCAAAAAGAAAAGACCGAGGAGGAAAAAGTTCATGACTTTCACGACTGCCCCCTACACGGCGCATGTCGATCCTTTTGCCCGCGAGCATTTGCCGCCGTCCGCCGAGATGCCCGATTTCATCTTCATGCTCCCTGAGCTGCGTTATCCGGAGCGGCTGAACTGCGTCGTCGAGCTTCTCGACAATTGGCTCGCCAAGGGTCACGGCGCGCGGCCCTGCTTTCGGTCGCTCGACAGGAGCTACAGCTACGCCGAGTTCGCCGCGCTCGTTAATCGCATCGCCAATGTTCTCGTCGCGGAATACGGGCTGATTCCCGGCAATCGCGTGCTCTTGCGCTCACCCAACACGCCCCTCATGGCGGCTGCGCTCTTCGCCGTCATGAAGGCCGGCGGCATTGCGGTCACCTCGATGCCGCTTCTGCGCGCGAAGGAGCTCGCCTTCATGTGCGACAAGGCGAAGGTGGCGCTCGCTCTATGCGATCACCGCTTCCTCGAGGAACTCGAAAAAGCGA
>Ga0213876_10002444_pt1 | contig 10914 bp, 10 predicted proteins | sample BarmaccomBMRX_R9_FD_160113 | JGI IMG/M metagenome (GOLD analysis project Ga0213876, IMG submission 160113) | Root-associated microbial communities from Barbacenia macrantha in rupestrian grasslands, the National Park of Serra do Cipo, Brazil - RX_R9 | ecosystem: Host-associated > Plants > Roots...
TCATCCTCGCTTACGGCGCGGTGCGCAGCGCCGCCGATCCCGACACGGCCCTGCTCGCCTTCCTCCAGTCGACCTACGAAGCCGCCGCGGATCTAGGGCAATGGGACAGGGTCGCGCTCGAATGCGCACCAGGCCGGCCCGGCGTGCCGCGGATGGTCTGAGGATCCGCCTGTGGTGCCGATATCGTGCTGGCCTCGGGGCGCGATTAAGCGCGAGACCGCCATCCTGGAGCAGTCGAGACTACCGGCGGCCTCGCCTGCCGTTGTGCACCGCCCGAACGGGAGCTAGCGGCGGATCGAAAGGAAGCGTGCCTTGGGCGGGCAGCAATAGCGGCCACCGCTCGAGGACGTTATGAACGCCGTTGCCGACCTCGCTTTCGATCAGCAGCAATTCGTCCGTGATCCATTCCATCGGCAGTTCGAACGGCGCGAAAGCGCACGGGTCATAACCAAGCGTCACATGCGGCCGCAGCCCCGACTTGCGGTGAAGCGGCGAAATCCCGCGCGTGGCCAGGCAGGCCAGCAGCATGCGATAGAAATCCTGGATCTCGCGCTGCCGGCCCATTGCGTGCATCGCCGCCCCCTTCTCGCCGCCGCGCAGGCGCCCGAGCCAGAACGGACAGGACGCCAGCTCCCGGCCGGCCAGCGCGGCGCGGACGCGTGCCGCAATAAATCGATCCTGGTGAGTGGGCTCGGCAATCACGAACAGGGTGAGATGGAAATACTCTCCCCTGATTCGACGGTTTGATTGTCCGGCGGCCGTAGCGATCTTCTCGAGCCAGCAACGCTGCACGAGATTCGGACGGAAGCCGAGGAAATAGCGAAAATAAGCGGGTCGACGCATGATGAATATCCTCTCGCGACTCGGACGGATGTTCCTAGTATGTTCCGAATTCACCGGCGAGTCGAATCTGGCGGAGCGCGGCTGGGGCCAGCCAAAGTTGGTGCGGCGGCGATGGCGGCGGACATGGGCGGGAACATTTTCATGGCTGTTTCGGCTCCGGAACCCGGATCAGGACGATAGAATTCCGCATTCCGGCAATTTAAAGGAGCGCCTCATGAAACACGCATCTTTCCTGCTGCTCGCCGGCTTCGCCGCCTTCCTGCTTCCAGCCGCCGCCGAGGCGCGGACCGCCCGCTGCGTCGTCCAGGGCGCCGGCGCGCCGATCTGGCGCGGGCCCTGCGACTTCGTGCCCGACCGCGGCGGCAGCTTCGGCATCCAGCCGCTGCGCGGCCTTTTCCCCGGCGGCGCCAGCGACATCAGCGTCGCGGTCACCGCGCCTGGCGTTGCCGATGTCCGCGGCCTCACCCGCGACGGCGTCAACTCGCGCTGGGGTGAGGCCCGCCGCTCCCGCCGCGACAAGGCCTGCTGGGTCGGCCAGGATTTCAGCGTCTGCGTTTACTGAGGCGGCACTAAGCGCATCGTCCGCCAATTCTTCTTTGCTGCATGTAGGCTGCAAACAAGAAGAAGACCCTCATCCCAACCTTCTCCCGCCCGGGGGAGAAGGGGTGCGCCGGCGATTCCCGTTTAACCCTCTCCCGCTCGCGGGAGGGGGCAGGGTGAGGGTCTTGTTCTTTTTCCCTAATCTTCGGCCGCGGTCAGCGCCCCAGCATCTTCTCGGGCTTCACCACCCTGTCGAATGTCTCCTCGTCGACCAGGCCGAGCTCGATCCCCGCTTCCTTCAGCGTCTGCCCATGCTTGTGGGCGTGCTTGGCGATGCTTGCGGCATTGTCGTAGCCGATCTCCGGCGCGAGCGCGGTGACCAGCATCAGCGACTTGTTCATCAGCTCGGCGATGCGGCGCTCGTCCGGCGCCATGCCGTCGAGGCAGCGCTCGGTGAAGCTGTCCATGCCGTCGGCGAGCAGGTTGATCGAGCGGACCACATTGGCGCCGATCAGGGGCTTGAACACGTTCAGCTCCAGATGGCCCTGGAGGCCGCCGATCGTGACCGCGACATGATTGCCCATCACCTGGGCGGCGACCATGGTCAGGCTCTCGCACTGGGTCGGGTTGACCTTGCCGGGCATGATCGAGCTGCCCGGCTCGTTCTCCGGCAGCTTCAGCTCGCCGAGTCCGCAACGCGGGCCGGAGCCGAGCAGGCGGATGTCGTTGGCGATCTTTGAGAGCGAGACGGCGAGCGTGTTGAGCGCGCCGGACAGCTCGACCATCGTGTCGTGGGTGGCGAGCGCCTCGAACTTGTTGGGCGCGGTCTCGAACGGCAGCCTGGTGAGCTGCGCGATCTCGCCGGCGAAGGCTTCGGCGAAGCCCTTGGGCGCGTTGAGCCCGGTGCCGACCGCGGTTCCCCCTTGCGCGAGCTGGTGCAGCCGCGGCAGCACCGCCTCCACGCGGGCGATGCCGGCCGCGATCTGGGCGGCATAGCCGGAGAATTCCTGGCCCAGGGTCAGCGGCGTCGCATCCTGGAGGTGGGTGCGGCCGATCTTGACGATCCGGTCCCAGGCCTCCGCCTGCGCGCTGAGGCGGCGGTGGATGTTGTGCAGCGCCGGCAGCAGCCGCGCATGGACCGCGCGGGCCGCGGCGACGTGCATCGCGGTCGGGAAGCTGTCGTTCGACGACTGGCCCTTGTTGACATGGTCGTTGGGGTGGACCGGCGACTTGCCGCCGCGGGTGCCCGCGAGGATCTCGTTGGCGCGGCCGGCGACCACCTCGTTCGCATTCATGTTGGACTGGGTGCCGGAGCCGGTCTGCCAGATGACGAGCGGGAATTGATCGTCGTGCATGCCGGTGGCGACCTCGCCCGCCGCCTGCTGGATCGCCTCGGCGAGCCCGGCGTCGAGCCCGCCGATCCGCGCGTTGACCCGGGCCGCGGCCTGCTTGACGAAGCCGAGCGCGTGGACGATCTCGACCGGCATCTGCTCGCGCGGACCGAACGGGAAATTCTCGATAGAGCGCTGCGTCTGCGCCCCCCAATAAGCGTCGGCGGGGACCTCGATCGGCCCGAAGCTGTCGCTTTCCGTGCGCGTGCTGTCGCTCATCCTGGTCCCCGTGCTGATTGACGAGGACCCTTTATGACGATCCCGCCTGCGGGTGAAGCGCGATCAGCGGCCTGCGAGCGTCGCCGCGATCCAGTCGGCATAGGCCGAGACGCGGGTGTAGATCGTGACCGGCCGCGCCGCGGCGCAGCCCGAGCCGTCGCTGACGATGCCGGCGATGCGGTCGGTGCGGTCGGCGCCTTCGACGACGAGCGGTCCGCCGGAATCGCCGACGCAATCCGTCTCCGGGCCGGCCCCGGCGCAGATCTGGGAGGCGGCCGCGGCGCAGCTGGCGGGGTCGACGAGACGGACGACCGCCTGGCGCAGCCGGTCCGAGAGCTGCGCGGCCGGTGCGCCGGTCCGCGACAGCGCATTCGCCGCCAGCCGGCCTTCGTAGAAGCTGCCGAAGCCGAGCACCGTCGCTTCCGCCGGATCCGCGGCCGGCCGCGCCGGCGCGACCGCGGCGACCAGAGGGCCGGCTTCCTCCTCGAGCTCGACCAGGGCGATGTCGTTCGCCTGGCTGTCCGGCCGATAATCGGGATGGACGACGATCCGCGCCGCCGCGACCTGGGCCTGGCGGGGCACGTCCCGCAGCAGGCTCGCGCCGACCTCGACGGCGATCCCCTCGCGGCCGATGCGACTGCCGCCGGGGCTGTGGAAGCAATGCGCGGCGGTGAGGATCCAGCGCGGCGCGATCAGGGCGCCTGCGCAGAAATAGACGCGCTCGCCGTCGCTGCTGCGCGAAAGCGCGGCGACATAGGGATAGCGCACGGTGTCGGCCGGGCCGGCCTGCGCCGCGGCGGACCCGGGCAGGAGCAGGGCCGCCAGCGCGGCGGCCGCGCGTCCGGCTCTATTTCTTGCGGCTGAAGTCGACGGAAACGACATTGGATCCGTCCTCGATCGGCTCGGCCGCGGGCGGATCGTTCTCGGCGCGCTCATGATCGTCGAGCGCCCCCTCGTCCCCCTGCGCCTGGAACTGGAGCTGGAAATTGACCGCCGGATCGACGAAGCCGGTGATCGCCGCGAACGGGATGGCGAGCCTGGCCGGCGCCTGGTTGAAGCTGAGGCCCACTTCGAAGCCGTCGTCGCGCACCTTCAGATCCCAGAAGCGGTTCTGGATGACGATCGTCATCTCGTCGGGGAAGCGCTCGGCCAGGTGCCGCGGAATCTCGACCCCGGCCGCGCCGGTCTTGAAGGTGATGTAGAAATGATGGTCGCCGGGCAGCCGCCCGGTCGCCTCGACCTCGCCGAGCACCCGCCCGACGACGGCACGCAGCGCCTCCTGGACGATCTCGTCATAGGGAATCAGGCTGTCGGGCGTCTCGTCGCTCATGAGGGCGAGTCGTAGCGCGGCAGGGTGGCGGGTCAAGCGCGTTGCGACTATGCCCGAAAAGCCCCTGGGGAGAGACAGATGCCGATCGACGCGACCCTGCCTTACGACGAGAGCAACATCTTCGCCCGGATCCTGCGCGGCGAGATCCCGTCGCGGAAGGTCTATGAGGACGCGTTCGCGCTCGCCTTTCACGACATCAGCCCGCAGGCGCCGACCCACATCCTCGTCATCCCCAAGGGCCCCTACGTCTCCTGGGACGACTTCTCCGAGCGGGCGAGCGATGCCGAGATCGCGGGCTTCGTCCGCGCGGTCGGCAAGATCGCCCGCGACGCGGGGCTGGTCGCGCCGGGCTACCGGCTGCTCGCCAATGTCGGCGCGGACAGCGGCCAGGAAGTGCCGCACCTGCACGTCCATCTGTTCGGCGGTCGCCGGCTGGGGCCGATGCTGGCGCGCTGATTATGCCTTGCCCGGCCCGATTTAGGCTCTAGGTTTCGCCACATGACAAGCGGCGTGAAGGCCGCGGGCTATCAGCCGAAGGGGAAGGACATGATCTCAGGGCGCGTAAAGTCTCTCGACGCCATTCTTGCCACCGCCGAGAAGAAGTCGCTCAAGCGCTCGCTCGGCCCCTTCCAGCTGACCCTGCTCGGCATCGGCGCAGTCATCGGCACGGGCATCTTCGTGCTCACCGCGACCGCCGCCCAGAAGGCGGGCCCCGGCATGATGGTGAGCTTCATCATCGCCGGCGCGGTCTGCGCGGTTGCCGCGCTCTGCTATTCCGAGCTCGCTTCGATGGTCCCGGTCGCCGGCTCGGCCTATACCTATTCCTATGCCGTGATGGGCGAGATCGTCGCCTGGCTGGTCGGCTGGGCGCTGATCCTCGAATATGCGCTCGGCGCAAGCGCGGTGGCGGTCGGCTGGTCCGGCCATATCGTGGGGCTGCTCAACGACATAGGCATACACATACCGCATGCCCTGAGCGTGGGGCCGAAGATCGAATGGGGTTTCCTTCAGGGCGGTGAGGTCGGCGGCATCGTCAACCTGCCCGCCGTGCTCGTCGTCGTCTTCGTCACCGCCCTCCTGGTCATCGGCACCAAGGAGAGCGCGACCTTCAACGCCGTGCTGGTCGTGATCAAGGTCGCGGCCCTCAGCCTGTTCGTCGCGGTGACCCTGCCGATGATCTCCGGTCACACCGAGAATTTCCACCCGTTCACCCCCCGCGGCTGGGGCAGCCCGCTGAGCTCGGAGGGCGTGGGCGTGCTCGGCGCTGCGGCCTCGATCTTCTTCGCTTATGTCGGCTTCGACGCGGTCTCGACCGCCGCCGAGGAGACCAAGAATCCGCAGCGCAACGTCCCGATCGGCCTGATCGCTTCGCTGTTGATCTGCACCGTTTTCTACCTGCTCGTCGCGGGCGGCGTGATCGGCTCCTATGGCGCGCAGCCTTTGCTCGATGCGCACGGCCTGCCGTTCGAGCCGGGCTCGCCCGAGCTCTATGGGTCGGCCGCCTGCCAGGCCGCCAACGCACCTCTGGTCTGCTCGAAGGAAGCGCTCGCTTATGTGATGCGCCAGGTCGCCAATCCGACGCTCGGCAACATCATCGGCCTCGCCGCGACCATCGCGCTGCCGTCGGTCGTGCTGCTGATGATGTTCGGCCAGACCCGCATCTTCTTCGTGATGGCGCGCGACGGCCTGCTTCCGGGCAAGCTCGCCGAGGTGCATCCGCGGTTCCGGACCCCCTGGATCGTCACCATCGTGACCGGCATCTTCGTCGCCATCGCGGCCGCGTTCCTGCCGGTCGGCACGCTCGCCGATTATTCGAATGCGGGAACCCTGTTCGCCTTCGCCGCAGTCTCGGTCGGCGTGATGGTGCTCAGGATCACCGACCCCGGGCGGGTGCGGCCGTTCCGCACGCCTTTCCTCTTCATCGTCGCGCCGCTGTCGATCATCGGCTGCCTGCTGCTTTTCTTCAGCCTCAACATCGAATCGAAGACGCTGTTCGCGGTATGGGCGGTGATCGGGCTCGTCTTCTACTTCCTCTACGGCTATCGGAAGAGCCATGTCGGCCGCGGCATCGTCGAGGTTCACGAGCCGGAGATCCACGACATCGAGCCGCCGATACCCGGCACCGAATGATCCGAAGGAAAGGGAGGCTTCGGCCTCCCTTTTTCGTTGGCCCCACGGCGGCTAAAAGGCGTTAATGCCTGCGCCGCCGCCCTTCGCCCTCGAAGGCCTCGACCATGTCGTCCTGCTCGTTGCCGACATGGAAGTGGCGAAGCATTTCTATTGCGACGTGCTCGGCTGCAGCGTCGATCGCGCGCTGCCCCAACACGGCATGCTGCAGCTGCGCGCCGGCGCGTCGCTGATCGATCTGGTGGACATCGGCACGAAGGAAGGCGCCTGGGCGAAGCCGCCGGTCGAGGGCGGCCGCAACATGGACCATGTCGCTCTCGCCACCAGCCCCTGGGACGAGGACGCGATGCGCGCCTATCTCGCCGCCCGTGAGGTCGCCATCGTTGAGGAGGGGATGCGCTACGGCGCTAAGGGCGACGGCCTTTCCTTCTACGTCGCCGATCCGTTCGGCAATGTCATCGAGCTGAAGCGGCCGCCGGAGCCATAGCAACCGGAGCGCGGGCGGCGCGTTTGCGAGTCATGGCCACCGAACCACAACCGCCGGCCCAGCCGAGCCAGCCGCCGCCCGAAGTCGCGCCGCCTGGGCCCGATATCGACGTCCCCGCCCCGGCGCCTGCGCAACCGCCGCAGACGCCAGCGCAGCCGGGACCCGCGAACCCGAATTAGCGCATGCCGCGATTTGGTTAGGACCTCATTGCGAGAAGCGCAGCTTCGCTGTGCTCGCAATGACGAAAGCGATCAGCCCAGCCGCTCGGCAACGAGCGCCTTGAGGTCCGCTTCCGGCCGCGCGCCGTAATGGGAGATCACCTCGGCCGCGGCGATCGCGCCGATGCGCAGGCTCGCTTCGAGGTCGCGGCCTTGCGCCTGGCCGGCGAGGAAGCCGGCGGCGAACAGGTCGCCGGCGCCGGTCGTGTCGACGACCTTCGCCACCGGTTCGGCGGCGACCTCGGCGCGCTCGTCGCCGGCGACGGCGATCGCGCCCTTCTCGCTCCTTGTCACCACCAGCAGGGGCACCCGCGCCGCGGTCGAGGCCAGAGCCGTTTCGAAATGGGCGGTCCCGGCGAGCGCCTGCACTTCGGCTTCGTTGGCGAAGAGGATGTCGATCTTCCCATCGTCGATCAGCTGGTTGAAACCGTCGCGGTGCCGGTCGATGCAGAAGGTGTCCGACAGGGTGAACGCCACCTTGCGGCCGGCGCGGCGGGCGACGTCGATCGCCTTCAGCATCGCGTAGCGCGGCGTCTCGGGATCCCAGAGATAGCCCTCCAGATACAGGATCGCGGCGCCTTCGATCTGCGCCTCGTCGAGCGCCGAGGAGGGCAGCAACTGGGCGGCGCCGAGGAAGGTGTTCATCGTCCGGTGCGCGTCGGGCGTCACCAGCACCATCGAGCGGGCGGTCGGCTCGCCGAGATCGGCCGCGGGCGTGACGAACTCGACGCCGGTCGCGTTGAGATCGTGCCGGTAGAATTCGCCGAGCTGGTCGGGCGCGACCTGGCCGACGAAGCCGGCGCGGCCGCCGAGCGCTGCGACCCCGGCCGCGGTGTTGCCCGCCGAGCCGCCGCTGACCTCCCGCGCCGGCCCCATATGGTCGTAGAGCCGGGTCGCCTCCTCGGCGTCGATCAGGCGCATCATCCCCTTGGTCAGCCCCTCGCGCGCGAGGAAAGCATCGTCGCAATCGGCGATGATGTCGACGATCGCATTGCCGATCGCGAGCACGTCGAGGCGGGTTTCGGTCATCAGTCACTCCGGTGCGGGAAAGCGCGCGACCTAGAGCATTTTCAAGTCGGGCGGCAACGCCCGACGGCGCGGAAAATGCAGCAGATGAAATAATTCAGGACATCAGCGCTTCGATTGAAGTGCTGAGGGCCGGCCGGCCTTGGCAGGCGGGCCAAGTGCGGCCATTGACGCGCCGGCCCCCTCGTCCAAAGAGCTGAAGCGATGAAATCCCCAGGCCTCGCCTTTCTCGCCGGCCTCGTCTCGGCGCTCGGCTTCGCGCCGCTGGGGCTATGGCCTTTGATGCTGCTCGGCTTCGCGGCTCTGGTCTGGCTGCTGGAGGGCGCGCCGTCGCTGCGCTCGGCGCTGGCGCGGGGCTGGTGGTTCGGGCTCGGCCAGTTCGTGCTCGGGCTGAACTGGATCGCGACCGCCTTCACCTACCAGGCGGCGATGCCGGCCTGGCTCGGCTGGGTCGCGGTGGTCCTGCTCTCATTGTACCTCGCAATCTATCCGGCGGTTGCCGCGGGCCTCGCCTGGCGCTGGGGCTGGGCGGGCGCCGGGACGCGCGCCGGCGAAGCGCCGAGCGCGCCTGCCGAGGGCCGCCGCGTCAGGCTGGTCCTGCTGCTCGCCGCCGCCTGGATCGTCGGCGAATGGCTGCGCGCGACGATGTTCACCGGCTTCGCCTGGAATCCGGTCGGCGTCGTGCTGATCGCGCCGCGCGCCGCCTGGCTGGCGCCGTGGCTGGGTACCTACGGCCTGTCGGGGATCGTGGTGCTGCTCGGCGGCGGCTTCCGGCTCGCCCTCGCCGGCCGGTTCGAAAAGAAGGCCGCCGCCTGGCTGATCCTCGGGATCTTCGCGGCCTCCGGCGCCGCCTGGGCGCTGCGGCCGGCGGCGGCGGCGCCCGGCGCCGCGGTCCGGATCGTCCAGCCGAACATCGGCCAGCAGAACAAATGGGACCGCAATTACGAGCGGCAGAATTCCGAGCGCTTCGCCCAGCTTAGCGGCGCCCCCGCGGCCGGACAGCGGCTCTTGCTCTGGCCGGAAGCCTCGACGCCCGCTTACCTCGCCTATGAGCCCGACGCGCGGCAGCGGCTCGCCGCTTTGCTCGGGCCGGGCGACCTGCTGCTGCTCGGCGGCGTCGAGCCGGTCTTCGACGACCAGGGCCGCGGCATCGCGGCCTACAATAGCGTCTATGTGCTGACCCCCGACGCACGCCTGACCGCCCGCTACGACAAGTCGCACCTCGTCCCCTATGGCGAATATCTGCCGATGCGGCCTCTGCTCTCCGCGATCGGCCTGTCGCGGCTCGCGCCCGGCGCGCTCGATTTCCGCGACGGGCCCGGGCCGCGCACGCTCGACCTCGGCGCCTTCGGCCGCGCCGGCGTCCAGGTCTGCTACGAGATCATCTTCTCCGGCCAGATCGTCGACGAGGACAACCGCCCCGATTTCCTGTTCAACCCTTCGAACGACGCCTGGTTCGGCGCCTGGGGCCCGCCCCAGCATCTCGCCCAGGCGCGGCTGCGCGCGCTCGAGGAGGGCATGCCGATCATCCGCGCGACGCCGACCGGCATCTCGGCGGTGATCGGCGCCGACGGCGGCCTGGAGGCCAGCCTCCCGCTCGGCAGCGCGGGCGTGATCGATGCCCGCATCCCGGGCGTGGCGCCGCCGACCCTGTTCGCGCGCTTCGGCAATGCGCTGCCCTTCCTGTTCGGGCTGCTGCTCGTCGCCGCGGCAATTGCGGTGCGGCGCAAGGCGCGCTAGGAGCCGGCGCCATATAAAGACATCCTTATATCCCCGCTTTTTCCGAGGAACGCTCTCACGATGCGCAGCGCTTATCTCTTCACGTCCGAATCGGTGTCCGAAGGCCATCCCGACAAGGTCAGCGACCAGATCTCCGACGCGATCGTCGACTTGTTCCTCTCCAAGGACCCGGAGGCGCGGATCGCCTGCGAGACCCTGACCACGACCCAGCTCGTCGTCCTGGCCGGCGAGATCCGCTGCAAGGGCGTCTACGAGAATGGCGAATGGGCCGAGGGCGCGCAGCAGGAGATCGAGGATACCGTCCGCGCGACGGTGAAGAGGATCGGCTACGAGCAGTCCGGCTTCCACTGGGAGAGCTTCCGCTTCGAGAACAATTTGCACGGCCAGTCCGCGCACATCGCCCAGGGCGTCGACGAGAAGGGCAACAAGGATGAGGGCGCCGGCGACCAGGGCATCATGTTCGGCTTCGCCTGCGACGAGACCCCGGACCTGATGCCGGCGACGCTCTATTACAGCCACAAGATCCTCGAGCGGATGGCCGCCGACCGCCATTCCGGCGCCGCGCCCTTCCTGGAGCCGGACGCGAAGAGCCAGGTCACCCTGAAGTTCGAGAATGGCGAGCCGGTCGCGGCGACCGTGGTCGTCGTCTCCACCCAGCATGCCGCCGGCTACGACGAGGGCGAGAAGGAGGCCGAGCTCCACGCCTATGTGAAGCGGGTCGTCGCCGACGTGATCCCGGCCCACCTGCTTTCCGAGCAGACCCAATATCATATCAATCCGACCGGCAGCTTCGAGATCGGCGGCCCGGACGGCGATGCCGGCCTGACGGGCCGCAAGATCATCGTCGACACCTATGGCGGCGCCGCCCCGCACGGCGGCGGCGCCTTCTCCGGCAAGGACCCGACCAAGGTCGACCGCTCGGCCGCCTATGTCAGCCGCTACATGGCGAAGAACGTCGTCGCCGCCGGCCTCGCCAAGCGCTGCACGATCCAG
>Ga0213876_10002445_pt1 | contig 10905 bp, 11 predicted proteins | sample BarmaccomBMRX_R9_FD_160113 | JGI IMG/M metagenome (GOLD analysis project Ga0213876, IMG submission 160113) | Root-associated microbial communities from Barbacenia macrantha in rupestrian grasslands, the National Park of Serra do Cipo, Brazil - RX_R9 | ecosystem: Host-associated > Plants > Roots...
GACGGTGGTCGGGGCTGACGAGTGGCGGTCTAGCCCCGGCACCGTGGGCCGGCCGTTCGCGGGCATGGAGGTTCACGTCCTCGATGCGGCCGGTGCCGACGTCCCGCCGAACGTCGAGGGCACCGTGTACTTCCAGCAGTCGTCAGGACAGCGGCGGTTCCACTACCAGGGTGAGGTGGACAAGACCGAGGCGGCCCATCAGGGCACTGCCTTCACGGTCGGCGACATCGGCTACCTGGACGACGAGGGCTTCCTCTATCTCTGTGGCCGTAGCGCGGATCTCATCCTGGTCGCCGGCGTGAACGTCTATCCCGCGGAGATCGAGCAGGCAATCGCCGACGTACCCGGCATCGCCGACCTGTGCGCCGTGGGCGGACCCGATCCCGAGCGCGGTGAGGCGATCGTGCTGCACATCACGCTGGCAGAAGACACTGCGATCGATGAGGTGCTCGCCGCGATCGACGGTGCCGCCAACGAGCGACTAGCGCCGTACAAGCGTCCGACGTCGGTGGTCGTGATCGACGAGATCCCACGCGACCAGACCAGCAAGGTGATCCGGCGCGAGCTACGCGATCCGCTGTGGGCCGACGCACCTCAGTTCGCGACGCGGCCCCCATCGTTTTGAACTGTTGAGCACGCGGTTGGCGCCACGACAGGCCGGCGTGTCTGCCCTCAACCGCATGCCGAAAACGGTCATCAAGTCACACCACGTCTGCGTCGACAAGAGATGGACAGACAGGAGTCAGCCATGCTCGGCGTCCAGCTCGCTTTCGCCGCACTCTTCGCCGTTGCCGGCTACCAGGAGTCGCGCCGCTTCGCCCGTACCTACGGCCGGTCGCCATGGGGCTGGCCGGATTGGCTGTGGGCGCTGGTGCTGGGCTTCAGCTGGTTGATAGGCATCGTGCTGCTCGCGATCGCCGAGCGGCAGGGGCGCAAGCATCCGCAGTACGGGCCGACGGGTGGGCCGATGCCGCAATCGATGCCAGTCGGGCAGTTCGGGACAGCGCGCTATGCAGACCCAGTCGCGTACGGCGTCATGCCGCCGGCTCCCGCGAACCCCTACGCGCCGCCGGCGCCGGCACCCGCGCCGGTTACCTTCGGCGACACGATCCTGCCGGGCTGACCACATGACGGACTCCTGGACTCCCCCCACCTCTGACCCGAGCGGGTTCTTCGCGGCGACGCCCACCGCGCCGATCGCCCCAACCGCAGCGCCATCGACGCCGGTCGCAGCGCCCCAGGTCAACCAGTTCGGTACGCCGGTCGCACCACCCCAGGTCAACCAGTTCGGTACGCCAGTCGCGGCATCACCCACGACCTGGTCGCCGTACCCGGTCGCGGCGACGCCACCGAAGCAGTCCCGAAACATGTGGGTCGTGGGCGTCGCGATTCTCGTCGGACTGATCAGCATCGGCGCCGCCGTCCAGGTCTTCCTTCGCAATCACCACTCACTGTCGACACCCCAGACCATCAACGGCACCACACTCATGACTGATCCCCGCCTCGACCAGATCAAGTCGATGATGCTCAACGGCCTCGACAGCAACGGAATTCACGGCGGAATCGCCGGCTTTTACGGCAACAACGGACTGCCGACTGCCATGGTCCTTGCCGCACACGGCCGCGGCAGCGCGGACAGCAAGATGTCCGAGGTCGAGAGTGGCTTGCGGTCCGACACCGAACTGACGACGCCCCTGTCCAGCGCACCGGCCGGCAAGCTCGGTGGCCGGATGGAGTGCGGGGCGATGAGCACGAGTGGCCTGAACATCCCGATCTGCTTGTGGGCGGATGGCGACACGGTGGGAATGATCGGATTGTTCGGCGCCAGCCCGGCCGACGCCCCAGCCACGGCACTGACCTACCGCGAGGCCGTCGAGCACTAGCTAGTCGAGCGGTCCTTCGGCGAGCACGCAGCGGGTGCCGCTGTAGATCGTCGGCATGCACTTGTTGCAGTGCACGCACAGGCCTTCGTCGCGCTGCCCGGACTGCCACACGTTGATCAGATCAGGCTCGCGGAGCAGCGCCCGTCCCATCGCCACGAAGTCGAAGCCCTCGTCGATCACGGCCTGCGCCGTGTCAATCCGGTTCACCCCACCCAGATAGGTCAACGGCATCGACAAGGCAGCGCGGAACTGACGTGCGTAGGGCAGGAAGAACCCTTCTTCGAAGGGGTACGACGGAAACAGCCGCGGCGCGATCAACCGCATCCCCGGCCGCACATATGCCGGCTGGGTCAGCAGCATCTCCTCGAGCGGCACGTCGCCACGGAAGAAATACATGGCGTTCTCCAGGGAGCTGCCGCCGGTGAGCTGCATCGCATCGAGGCAGCCGTCCGCCTCGATCGCGGCGGCGATCTGGAGACTCTCCTCGAGCCACAGCCCACCGGCGACGCCATCGGTCATGCCGAACTTCGCCGTGACCGCGATTCGCGACCCGACGGCGTCGCGGACTGCACGGATGACCTCACGGGGGAACGCCGATCTCGATTGCCACGTCCCGCCGTACTGGTCACGTCGCTTGTTCAGCCGCGGGCTCATGAACGACGACAGCAGGTAGCCATGACCCAGGTGGATCTCGACGCAGTCGAACCCCGCTTCGACCGCGTTTCGAGCTGCCGTGACAAAACTTGCCCGGACTCGGTCGAGGTCTGCCTGTGACGCCGCCGGCACGAGCCCCTTGGCGGGCGGGCTGAACCGGCGGGAGGGCGCGAGCGATTTCATGCCGTTGGAACGGGCATCGGCCACCAGCCCGGCGTGGCCGAGCTGGGCGCTGGCCGCGGCTCCCTCGGCATGGATGGCGTCCGTGACTTTGCGAAGCGCAACCGCCGAGGCGTCATCGAGCACCAGGCAGTGCCGCTGCACGCGACCGTCAGGCGACACCGCGCAGTAGGCCACCGTTGACATGCCGGCACCGCCCGCGGCCACGCGCCGGTGGAACTCCACCAGCCGATCCGTCACCTCGCCTTTCGGGGTTGCCCCTTCGAAGGTCGCCGCCTTGACGATGCGATTGCGGAGCGAGAGCGGCCCGAGCCTCGCCGACCGAAATACCGACTTGTCCGGGGCCGTCATGCGAAAACCCTACGTGATCTTGAGGCCGGTTCTGATGGGTAGTCAGATCTCATAGAATCACCCGATGCCAGCGAACCACGACAGCACCTTCGGGCGCTTGATCATCAAGATGAGCGGCAGCGACTGGTTCGCGAAGGTCGGGCCGAAGGTCGTTCCTCACTTGGACCGATTCATGCACCGGCTCACCGGCGGACGCGTCATCCTCAGCGGCGGCATGCTCCCATCTCTCGTCTTGACCACGACCGGGGCGAAGACCGGGCAGAAGCGTCAGACTCCGCTCGCCACGAAGCCGGAGGACGGCAGCTGGTATGTGGTCGGCAGCAACTTCGGGCGAGACAGTCATCCGATGTGGACCGGCAACCTCATCGCGAACCCGGATGCTGAGGTCTCATTCGAAGCCAAGAACACCCCCGTGACCGCGCACCTGCTGACCGCGGAGGAGAAGGCCGAGGTCTGGCCTCGGTTGGTCAAGTTCTGGCCGAACTACGACGTGTACACCGAACGCAGCGGGCGCGACTTGCGAGTGTTCCGATTGGACCCTCGATAGATGCGCGTTCTCGTCACCGGCGGCACGGGGTACGTCGGCGCCTACACGGTCAAAGCATTGCTGGATGCCGGACACACTCCGCGCCTCTTGGTGCGCAACCGGGGCCGGCTGGCGACCACCATCGGCACGCTCGGCGTCGACGTCGCTTCGCTGGAGATCGCCGAGGGCGACATGACGGACTCGGATGCCGTGACACGAGCGGTGAAGGGGATGGATGCCGTCATTCACTGCGCCGCGGTGGTCGGTGCGCTGGACAAGTCGAATGCCGAGGCGACGATCGACTCGAACGTCACGGGCACGGAGAACGTGATCGGCGCCGCGATCGCTGAGGGCTGCGACCCGGTGATCCACACCTCGAGCATCGCCGCGCTCTACGACCCTCGCGAGCCGTTGCTCCACTCAGACCTGCCTCCCGCCACGCATGCGACCTCGCCGTACACGAAGTCCAAGGCGATCTGCGAGGCCTACGTTCGCGATCTGCAAGCCGAAGGCAAGCCAATCGTCACCGTGTATCCCGGCGGAGTCGGCGGCCCACCGGCGGGCGAGGCCTACGGCGACATGGCCGAGGGCTTCATCTCGATGCTGAAGAACGGATTCGTGCCGCTGTCCGGCGGGGCGATCACCGTCATCGACGTCCGCGACCTCGCCACGGTCATGGTGGCGGCCCTGACCCCCGGCAAGGGTCCGCGGCGATACATGGTCGGCGGCGACATGATCGACATGCACGACCTTGGCACGATGCTGCGAAAGAGCACCGGCCGACGGATGCCGGTCCTGCCGCTCCCTGGCATCTTGTTCCGAACCCTTGGCCGGGTCGTCGATCTCGCACGAAGGATCGTTCCGTTCGAGTCGATCTTCACCGCCGAGGCGATGGACCTGCTGACGCTCGCGCGGCCGACCGACGACAGCGCCGTTCACGACGAGCTCGGCGTCACGTACCGGCCGACCGCCGAGACGATCGACGAGGTCATTCGGGGTCTCGTCCGCAACGGGCACGTGACCGCTTCGCAGGCCGGCAAGGCGGCGTCCTGACGATGCCCGAGAGCCGGTGGGCCAAGGCGACCGGTGGCACCCACGGCGCGGACTACGCCGCCCGATTCGAAGCGCTCGCTGCGTCGGGGATGGACATGCACGGCGAAGCCACGTTGTGCGCTGCCCTCGCGCCACCCGGCTCTCGTGTCCTCGACGCCGGCTGCGGCACGGGCCGCGTGGCGATTCGACTGAGCGAGCTGGGCTACCACTGTGTCGGCGTCGATTGCGACGAATCGATGCTGAACGTCGCCCGAGGTGCATCGAGCGGCGTCGAGTGGCTGGCCGCCGATCTCGCTGAGCTCGGCGACCTCGGCACGCCGTTCGATCTGATCGTGGCGGCTGGCAACGTCATCCCTCTCCTCGCCGCCGGCACCGAGGCAGCCGTCATCCAAGCTCTCGCAGCACGGCTCGAGCCGACGGGGGTCTTCGTCGCGGGCTTCGGGTTGGACGCGGCTCATCTGCCCATCCCCGAGCCGCCGTTCACGATCCATGAGTACGACGCGTGGTGCGCGGCGGCCGGATTCCAGGTGGTCGAACGCTTCTCGACCTGGTCGCGCGAGCCGTGGGATGACCGCGGTTACGCCGTCACCGTCTGCCGCCTCAGCGGCTGACCGCTCGCAGTACGGGCTCCCACACTGCGGGATCGACACCTTCGCGCGTGGAGAGCGCGCAGCGGGACATCACCCCGCCGAAGCGCTTCTCCAGCTCGGCCGCGATGTGATCGGGCTCCGCCACGATGGCGATCGTTCGCAGCACCTCGTCATCGACGCGCTTCCCCATCGCGGCCCACTCGCCCTTGAGCGACAGGTCGTGCATCTCGTCGTACAGCTCACCCCAGCCGTGCACATCCAGGATCGGCTTGTAAGCGGGCGTCGAGGCGTAGAACGCGATCTGCATCCGGGCGGCGTCGGCCGCCGCAGCCAGGGCTGCCTCGTCCCGGCCGGTGACCACGATCGGCATGCCGCTGATCACGAACCCGTCGAGGTCGGGACGGACGGCGGTCAGCGCCGGGACGATCACGTCCTTGAGATAGCGCTCAGTAGTGAAGGGATGGATCAGCAGACCGTCGGCGACCTCGGCTGATGCCGCGACCATCCGCTCTCCCACGCCGGCCAGGTAGATCGGCGGTGGTCCCCATCGATTGGCGCCGGGCGAGAACATCGGGGTCATCAAGGTGAACTGGTAGAACTCGCCCTCGTACTTCAGCGGCTCGCCGTCGTGCCAGCTGCGCCAGATCGCGCGGAGCGCGCCGACGTACTCCTTCATCCGGGCGGCCGGCGCGGACCACGGCATGTTGAAGCGGCGGACGATGTGCGGCTTGATCTGCGAGCCGAGCCCCAGGATGAACCGGCCCTCGCTCATGAGGTGGAGGTCGTTCGCGGTCATGGCGACCGTCATCGGAGAGCGGGCGAAAGCGACAAGGATGTTCGTGCCGAGCGAGACGCGGCTGGTCCGCGACGCCGCAGCACCCATCGCGAGCATCGGATCGTGGCCGGTCTCAGCGACCCAGACACCATCGAAGCCGAGCTCCTCCGCGACCCGCGCCCGCGAGCCGTCGTCGAGCATCGAACCCATGATCGTCGTGTCGATCTTCACTCCGGCAGAATCGCACGGGTCGACATCGCGACTGCATGCCGCCGGGGGTCAGCGCGCCACAATGTGCAGATGACTGACGCCGCGGTGCCGCGGTGGCGGGGGCAGCCGGGCCGCCTCGAGGTCTGGTACGCGAGTGCCACGGACATCGCGACCGGCATGGGTCTGTGGCTGCACTACGAGCTGGTCGCACCCACCGCCGACGCGGCGTACCTCCACGGTTGGCTCGCGACCTTCCCGGTTGACGGTCCGCCGTCGTACGAGCGATTCGGACCGGAAGCCGTCACCCCTGCGGGTGAGGACTGGATGTCCGGCAGCAACTTCAGCATCGGCCCGACTCGGCTGACCGGGACGCTGACCGGTACGGCGTGGGACCTCGAATGGGCAACGGACGAGCCGCCCATGTGGACGATGAGCAAGGCCACCTGGCAACGCGAGATCTTGCCGTCGTCCCACGTCGTCCTCGCACCAAAGGCCCGGCTCATCGGGATCGTCAACGCCCAGCCGATCGACGCCGTCGGCAACCTGTCGCACATCTACGGGCATGGCAACGCCCAGCGGTGGGCGTGGCTCCACGCCGACCTCGACGACACGACGAGCCTGGAAGTGATCGCAGCCGTCGGCCGGCGGCCGGCACTGCGGAGGCTGCCACCGCTGGCCTTCGTCCAGCTGCGACGGCACGGCCACGACTGGCCTTCGAACCCACTGGCGTCGGCCGCGTTGTTCCGCGCCAAGCTGGGCCAGGAGAGGTGGTCGGTGCGCGGCATCGTTGGCAGGCACCGACTCTCGGTCGACGTCGTGCAACCGGCGGACCGCTGTGTGATCCTCGACTACCGCGATCCGGACGGCGCGACGGCGACGTGCTCGAACACCGAGACCGCCGACGTCGAGGTGCGACTCGAGAAATTCACCGGGCGCTGGCGCGTCGAGAACTACTGGCGGCTCGAGAAGACCGCGCACGCAGAGCGTGGCTACCGCGGCTCATGAGAGAGCGGCGATGCTGGTCTAAAGCTTGAGGTCGTTGCCCACGGCGAATGTGTGACGCTCGCCGTCGCCGAGGTAAGCGCCAACGGAGCTCGCAAGCTCGTCGACCGTCCACGTCTCGCCCGCCGCGCCGAACGACCGGTCGAGCGACGGCGCCTTGATGACGCCGACCTTTCCGCCGTACACGACGAACAGGTTGCCGTTCACGTGATCGGCGCCGCGCGTCCCGAGCCACACCACGACGGGTGCGATGTGCTCGATCGCCCACGGGTCGACCTCGTCACCCTCGGGCGCCGGCGGGAACGTCGCCTCGGTCATCGCGGTCCGCGCGCGCGGCGCGATTGCATTGGCGCGTACGCCGTACCGGCCGGCGCCGTGAGCGACGGAGAGGGTCAGCGCCGCGATACCAGCCTTCGCGGCCGAGTAGTTGGGCTGACCGGGCGACCCGAACAGGAACGCCTCGGAGGCGGTGTTGATCACGCGGGCCCACTGCGGCGCGCCGTCCGCCGCCTTGGACTTCTCGCGCCAGTACGCCGTTGCCGCCTTGCACGTCGCCGCGTGGCCTCTGAGGTGCACTCGGATGACGGTGTCCCACTCGTCAGCCGAGACGCCGAAGATCATCCGGTCACGCAGCACGCCGGCGTTGTTGACCAGGACGTTCAGGTCGCCGTACGTGTCGATCGCCGTCTGAACCAGCCCGGTGGCGAAGTCCCAGTCGCCGATGTCGCCTGCCACGCCGATCGCTTCCCCACCGGCTGCGTTGATCTCCGCGGCAACCGCGTCGGCGGCGTCGCCGATGTCGTTGACGACGACCTTCGCGCCGGCCGCGCTGAGGGCAAGCGCCTCAGATCGTCCGAGCCCCACGCCGGCGCCCGTGACGACGGCGACAGCACCCTCGACCTCTGACCCCGTGAAGGAAGGGACAAGCTGCTTCACCACGACGGAATCCACCTCACCTGTCGACGCCGAGCATCAACGCGCTCGTCGGTACACCCGTCCCGCCGGTGACGAGCACGTGCTCAGCACCGTCGACCTGATTCACCGATGTGCCGCGCACTTGGCGCACTCCCTCAGCGATTCCGTTCATGCCGTGGATGTAGGCCTCGCCGAGCTGACCGCCATGGGTGTTCACCGGCAACCGACCACCGATCTCGATCCCGCCGTCGGCCATGAAGTCCTTGGCCTCACCAGGTCCGCAGAACCCGAACTCCTCGAGCTGAGCCAGCACGAACGGCGTGAAGTGGTCGTAGAGCACCGCGGTCTTGACGTCGTCGGGACCGAGCCCGGACGTCTCCCAGATCTGGCGGGCACACGTGCCCATCTCCGGCAGACCGACGATCGAGTCGCGGAAGAACGACCTCATCATCTGCTGCTCGTCTGCCATGCCCTGTGCCGCTGCTTCGACGATGACGGGCGCCTTGTCGAGGTCGCGGGCGCGGTCGATCGTCGTCACCAGAATCGCCTGCCCGCCGTCGGACTCCTGACAGCAGTCCAAAAGATGCAACGGCTCGACGATCCAGCGCGAGTTCTGATGGTCTTCCAGAGTGATCGGCTGCTCGTAGAAGAAGGCCGCCGGGTTGGTCGCTGCGTGTCGGCGGTCAGCCACAGCTACCCGGCCGAAGTCCTCGCTGGTGACGCCGTACTCGTGCATCATGCGGCTCGCGAACATCGCCACCCACGACGCCGGCGTGAGGATGCCGTACGGCGAGGTCCATGCGAACTGCGCCTCTTCCGCGGTGGCGCCCGCCGCGCGGTCCTGGACGCCGGCGCCGAACCGGCGACCCGAGCGCTCGTTGAAGGCGCGGTAACAGAGCACGAACTCCGCCACGCCCGTCGTCACCGCCATGGCGGCGTACTGCACCGTCGCGCAGGGCGCGCCGCCACCGAAGTGGATCCGGCTGAAATGCGTCAGCTCGGGGATCCCCAAGCCCCGCATGATCTCCGTCTCGGGGTTGGTCTCCATCGTGAAGGTCGACAAGCCGCGCACCTGCGATGGCTCGACGCCAGCGTCCTCGCAGGCGGCGACACACGCCTCGAGGGCCAGCTGCAGCTCTGAGCGACCGGAGTCCTTGGAGAACTCTGTCGCGCCGATACCGACGATTGCCGCCTTGCCGGCATACGAGTGCTTCATCGCGGCAGCTCCAGCTCGACGGTTCCAGAGACGTGGTTGCCGAGCTGGTTCCGGGCGACCACTGCAACAGTGACCGCGCCGCTTTCCGGGTCGGCCGACTGCACCGAACCGCTGAACGTCAGCGGCGCGTAGGGGTATGCCGGAGCGCCGAGCCGGACTCGCAACGCTTTCACGAGCGCTTCAGAGCCCGCCCAGTCGGTCACGTATCGCTGCATCAGTCCGAGCGACGTGTTGATGTTGAGGAAGATGTCCTTCGAGCCCTTATTGTGAGCAAGGTCCCGGTCGTGGTGCACGTCCTGGAAGTCGCGGGTCGCGAGCGCACCGGCGACGATCCGAGTCGGCGTCACGGGCATCACCCAGATCGGCAACGCGTCCTCGGCGCTGACCTGGCCGGCTTTCAACGTCTCGCCACGACGCTCCGGTGTCGCGGGCCGGAACATCGGCAGCGTCTGCGCGCCGCGCGAATCCGTCGCACCCTCGACGAGCGCCGGATGCGTGTCAGCCCACTCGACCTCCACCCGCATCCCGATGGACACCTGGTCCGGTGTCACTCCGACGATGTTGCTCACCATTCGAGTGCCTTCGTCGAGCTCGATCAGCGCGACCGACAGCGGGTATGCGAACCCGGGCACCTGCGGGTAGTTGACGGCGACGTGGGCGTACACGGTGCCGCGGCCCGACGCGACCTGGTAGCCCATGTCGAACGCCCCACATGCCGCACACCGCGGCGTGGGCGGGAAGAGCAGGACACCGCAGCCGTTGCACTTCGGGATGCGCAGTTCGTGTTTTCGATATCCGTCGAACAGCACCTCGTTGTCTCGGTTGATGGCCGGCCGAGGACGCAGCTCCGGTGCAGCGTCCGGCGGCTTCGGCTTGTCAGCGGGCGCGGCCGGCGCCGGCGTACCAGTCCCTGGCTTGAACTTCAGGATTCGGAACAGCAGGTCGCCGACGTGCTCGCCGCGATCGGTCGTGTACCGCGAGCGAGTCGTGATGAAGTGCCCGATACCCAGCGCGGTCTGCTTCTCGTCCGACACCTCTTCGAGGATCTGGACGTGCTGCACCTTGTCGCCCGGCCGCAGGTAGCGCGCGATCTCGAGCTCACTGTTGACGGCGACCACGCCGACGTACCCGGCACCCTCGAGGGCTCGCAACACCTTGCTCTGCGGATCGTCACCGGTGCGGAACTCAGGGAACTGCGCAGGGAGACCGAGGCGATCCCAGATGTCCAGCGTCGCCGGCGGGGCGACCACCCCGCCGTGTACGGACTTCGCCGCGGCTGCCTCGGAGCTGTACACCGGGTTGTGGTCACCGATCGCGTCGCACCAGTCGGCGATCGCGGGGAGGTTCACTGGGTGCCGGGCAACCTGCACCGGCCCCTCCGTGCCGACCAACGCCCGAACCGTTGCGAGCAGGTCCTCCGAGCTCATTGGCTGAGTTCCTCTCGTGCCAAACGGGGGGTGTTTCGTTTCGTGCTTTGCACTAATGTATCTATCACGATGCGATTCGATGACGCGCCCGACGAACAGGCTCTCCGCAAGCAGTTGCGGGAG
>Ga0213876_10002447_pt1 | contig 10902 bp, 12 predicted proteins | sample BarmaccomBMRX_R9_FD_160113 | JGI IMG/M metagenome (GOLD analysis project Ga0213876, IMG submission 160113) | Root-associated microbial communities from Barbacenia macrantha in rupestrian grasslands, the National Park of Serra do Cipo, Brazil - RX_R9 | ecosystem: Host-associated > Plants > Roots...
GCAATGGACCAGCAGAGGGGGGACCCTGCTTCCCACGGTCTTCAAGGACCAAAGGGAATCGCGGCCTTCCCTCCGCCACCGCTGTCTCAAGCTTAGCAGAGACAGCAGAACGCAAGTTACAAGGGAATCCAATACCGCCTGCGCAGCGTACCTCGACATGGATTCCCTTCCCGGGAATGACACCAGGCGCTGACTACCCCGGCGCCAGCGCGTCGAAGCAGCGCTCGACGTAGCGCACCTGCACCCGCCGCGGCAGGGTGACGAGCTCGCCGTCGAGGATCGCGGGAATCTTGGTGCGCGACGAGAGCTCGACCGTCGTGGCCGGCGCCGCGGTCACCGTCTCGTCGCGGCGCCAGTCGGCGAACAAGGCATTGACCGCAAGGCGGAACGCATCGATCGAGCTTTGCAGGTCGAGCGCCGCCGCCTCGAGCGTCCGGGCTTGCGACGGCAGCGAGGCCGAGATCAGCGGGCATAGCACCGCTACGGTCTCCGCCTCTCCCGTCAGGTCCGGACCGGGCCCGAAGCGATAGCCGACCTTGCGCGAGAAGCGGCGGCGGAAGGCGTCGCGCGCCTTGCGGATCATGTCGAGCGCGCGGTTGGCCCGCGCCGCCTCGCGTACCTCGGCCCAGAGCGCGGGCGAGCCGAAGATGCCGGCACAGAAGAACCGCTTGCCGTCCACCTCGCCGCCGCCGACCGGCTTGAGCACGGGTGCCGCGAGCGTGTCGGCGAGCGCCTGGGGCCAGTCGCGCGCGCCGTAGATCGCCTTGGGCAGCATGTTCATCGTGCCGCCCGGAAGCGGAACCAGCGCGATCCCGGCCTTGCCGCAGCGCTCCGCCGCCGCCCTGATGGTGCCGTCGCCGCCCAGCACGATCAGCACGTCGGGCCTGGCCTGCGCGATGCGGCGCAGCGCGCCGTCGACGTCGCGCCCCTCGACGCATGCGACATCGGCAGGCGCGAGCGAGGCTTCGGCCAGCACGGCGCGCAGCCGCTTTTCGCAATCCGCGCCGCAGGAGCCGCTGCTCAGATTGATCAGGGCGGCGATGCGCGATGCGCCGAGGTCGAGCGATGGCATCCTTCACCCCAAAGCCGCGTTGTCGGTAAACTCTCGAACCATAAGCGAGTTGCATCCGCGATGCCCACCAAGCTGGTCCATATCTCCGATCTGCATTTCGCGGCGCGCGACGCGGATCAGCCCGCCGCTCTGGCGCGCAGCATCGAAAGCGTCGCGCCGGACGCGATCGTCGTTACCGGAGACCTGACGCGCAACGGGAGGCGGGCCGAGTTCGACGCGGCGGGGGAGTTCCTCGGGGGGCTGTCGGCGCCGAAGCTCGTCGTGCCGGGCAACCACGACATCCCGGTATTCCACCCCATGCAGCGCGCGCTCTCGCCGTTCAGCCGCTTCGCCGCCCACTTCGGCAGCGCCGACCTTTCCGTCCAGGAGACGCCCGACGTCCTCATCGTCGGCATGAACACCGCTTACGGCTACAGGCTCGGCCTGGACTGGTCGCTCGGACGGATAAGCGCGCGCGGCCTCGCCAGGGTGCTGGACGCCTTGCGCACCCGCAAGGCCGGGCGGCTGGCCATCGTCGCCTGCCACCATCCGCTGTGTCCGAACCCGGTCGATGGGCAGCGCTCGCGCACCTCCGGCGGTCCGGCCGCTTTCGCAGCGCTGGCAGAGGCCGGCATGGACATCCTGCTGCATGGTCACCTGCATCGCGCGCTGGTGCGCCGCCACGCCGAGGGGCCCACCGAGATATGCGCCAACACCGCCCTTTCCGACCGGGAGCGCGACGGCGCCTCGGGCTACAATGCGATCGTGGCAGAGAGCGGGAATTGGCAGCTGTCGACCGTGAGCTGGCGCGACGGCGTCTATGCCCCTGATTCCAGCCGCGCGTCCGCCGGCGACGGGCGCATTTCGCCGCGTCCCGATAATACCAGCGATTACAGCAGGTTAGACCGCAACACCTCTTCTTGACATAAAATTACCTCGCCCCTATGGTCCGCGCGCTTTCGACGGGGTCGCGGGCAGTCAGCGGGTGGCAGATGTCCCCTCAGGAGCCTAAGGATTTGCGCAAGCTGGGCGACCGGCTGGACGCGTTCCAGCAGGCGAACGAGGCGCGCAACAAGCCTCCGCCGGCGCAGACCTCGCTCAGCATCGCGTTCCGCTTCTCGACCGAGATGGTCGCGGCGCTGATCGTCGGAGGCGGGATAGGATATGGGATCGACTGGCTCGCCGGAACGAAGCCCATCTTCCTGATCGTGTTTTTCGTGTTGGGCGCGGCGGCGGGCATCTTGAACGTCATCCGCGCGGCCAAAGAGATCAACGCCCGGATCGCGGCGAAGAAGGACGGAGACTGACGCCTTGGCGATGAATCCGATGGAGCAGTTCGCGGTCAAGCCGCTCATTCCGCTGCACATCGGCGGATACGACGTCTCCTTCACCAACCAGTCCCTGTGGATGTGCATCGTGATCGGCGCGATCACGCTGTTCATGGCGATGGCGACGTCGAAGCGCAGCCTCGTGCCCGGCCGCATGCAGTCGATGGCCGAGATCTCCTACGAGTTCGTCGCCAACATGATCGGCACGGCGGCGGGCGAGGACGGCTTGAGGTTCTTCCCCTTCGTCTTCACCCTCTTCATGTTCGTGCTGTTCTCGAACTTCCTTGGGCTGCTGCCCGGATCGTTCACGGTGACCAGCCAGATCGTCGTGACCTTCGCGCTCGCGGCCTTCGTCGTCGCCATGGTGATCGTGGTCGGCTTCATCCGTCACGGCATCGGGTTCCTGAAGCTTTTCGTGCCGCACGCGCCGTGGTACCTGCTGATCCTGCTGATCCCGATCGAATTCATCTCGTTCATGACGCGCCCGATCAGCCTGTCGGTGCGTCTCTTCGCCAACATGCTGGCGGGCCACACGCTGCTGAAGGTGTTCGCGAGCTTCGTCATCGCGCTGGGCGGCGCGGGCGGCATCCTGTCGCTGCTCTCGGTGGCGCCGTTCTTCCTGATCGTCGCGATCACAGCGCTCGAGCTTCTGGTCGCGTTCCTGCAGGCCTATGTCTTCGCGATCCTGACCTGCATCTATCTCAACGAAGGCCTTCATCTCCACGAACATCACTGAAAAAGGGAAAATCCATGGAACTCGCAGCAGCACAAATGATCGGCGCAGGCCTGGCCTGCATCGCGCTCGTCGGCGCCGGCATCGGCATCGGCAACGTGTTCGGCAGCTATCTCGAGGGCGCGCTGCGCAACCCGGGCGCCGCCGCCAGCCAGACCACCAACCTGCTGCTCGGCTTCGCGCTGTGCGAGGCCACCGGTCTGTTCGGCCTCGTCATCGCGCTGATCATCCTCTACGCGAAGTAAGATGATCGCGACCGACGCCACGAAAGAGGGAACCGAAGCGCCCGGCGGCGCCGGCTTCCCGCCGTTCAAGACGGAATCGTTCCCCAGCCAGATATTCTGGCTCGTGGTGACGATGACGTTCCTGTTCGTCGTCTTGTGGCGTTTCGCCGGACCGCGCATCAAGGGCACGCTCAGCGAGCGCCGCGGGCTGATCCAGAAGGAGATCGAGACCGCGCAGGAGAGCCGCCGCCGGGCGGAAGCCGCCACCGTCGCCTACGAGACCCCGCTGTTCGAGGCGCGCGAGCGGGCGCGGGCGATCAACAACCAGTACCGCGAGAAGGCGGCGGAAGACGTCAAGAAGGCGGAAGCCGAGGCAGACGCCAACGCCGAGCGCGTCACCGCCGAAGCCGAGGCGCGTCTGGCGCGGATCCGCTCCGAGGCCAAGACCCATATCGCGGGCGCGGCCAAGGACGCGGCGATCGAGATCGTCGAGCGCCTGACCGGCGAGCGCGTCTCGGACGCCGACGCGACGGCTGCCGTCAGCGCGGCGCAGGAGGCCTGAGAGCCATGATCGAAGAGCTGCTCAAAGAGCCCGACTTCTGGGAAGGCCTGGGCCTCGCCATCGTCATCGGCCTGATCCTGTATCAGAAGGTGCCGGCGATGCTGGCCAAGATGCTCGACGCGCGCGCTGTCGCCATCCAGAACGAGCTCACCCAGGCCAAGCAGCTGCGCGAGGAAGCCGAGGCCGTGCTGGTGCGCACCACGCAGCGCGCGAGCCATGCCCAGGCCGAAGCCGAGACGATCCTGTCCCAGGCCCGTGCCGAGGCCGAGCGCTTCGCGAAGGAATCCGAGGAGCAGCTCAAGGCCCTGGTCGAGCGCCGTGCGCGGCAGGCCGCGGACCGCATCGCCCGCGCCGAGGCGCAGGCCATGGCCGAGATCCGCGCTTTGGCGGCGGACGCCGCGGTCGCGGCTTCGGCCAAGATCATCGCCGCCCGCATCGACGATGCGAAGGCCGGCAGCCTGATCGACGCCAGCATCAAGGACGTCGGCGCGAAGCTGAACTAGCGCTTCTGCACCATCACATCTTCGACAGACTCACCCCATACTGCGCCCGGATTTCGGCGTTGGGGACGGCGATGGCGAAGCGCGCGGCGGTGGTGCTGGCCTGTCTGTGGCTGGCCGGTTGCGGCACCGCGGGGCCCGTCGCGGACGAGCTCACAACCTTCAACGAGGCGCAGCAGAAGGGCAATTCGCAGCTCCTGCTGATCAACATCCTGCGCGCGCGCGAGAAGCAGCCGCTCGCCTTCTCGCGCTTCGACGTGCTGCGCGGCGGCATCGCGGCGAGCTCGTCGCTCGGCCTGTCGGTGCCGTTCGGCGCGGGCAGCGCGGCCAACAACACGATCGCGACGGGGCTGGGGCTGGCGCCCGGCATCTCGCAAGACGTCAAGCCGCAGGAAGACCAGGACTTCTATCGCGGCATCCTGACCCCGGTGAGCGAGGCGACCTGGGCGCTGTACCAGGACCAGAACTGGTCGCAGGACCTGCTGTTCCATCTCTTCGTCGAGGACATCAAGCTCAGCGAGACGGACTTCGAGACCGTCAAGCGCAATACCGACCGCATCTGCGCCGAGCACGGCGAGGTCAGCGATATCGCGCTCGGCTGCGCGGCGCTGGCCGACAGCCGCGGCGAGATCGCCAGGCTCGGCGGCGGCTGCAAGCCGCTGATGCACCTGGTCGGCGGCAAGCCGCTGCTCGAGATGTCGAACGATCCCGGCGATCCCTGCAGGCTGGCGCAGTTCGAGGCCTTCACCGACGCGCTGGGCATCCTGGGCTTCCGCATCGGCCAAGTGACGACCAAGAGCGACATCGGGCCGGCGCTCGGCGCGTCCGCGTTCAACGACCTCAAATGGCCGTTCGCGCTGAAGGATTCCAATGTCGAGATCGCGCGGAACGGCACGAGCTATCAATTCCGCCGCGTGTCGAGCGACTATGAGGTGAGCTTGAGCAACATGCCCTGCCCCGCGCGCGCCAATGTCGCGGTGGCCGCGACGTCGGAGATCGCGGCGGAGCTGGCCTCGAGCGCGGCCGCGCCCAAGGTCGGCGACTGCGCCGACCGCGCCGGCCTCGACATCGCCATCACCACGCGCTCGCCCGGCGGGATGATCTATTACATGGGCGAGGTGGCGCGCGCGCTGCTGCCGCTGCATCCCGAGCAGGCTCCGCATGCGGTGATGGTGCGCAATGCCGGCGGCAGGAAGCGCGCGCTGCTGGCGCTGGTCGCGGACGAAGAGCCCGACGCCGCGACGCGCGTCGACTATCGCGGCACGACCTACAGCGTGCCGCGCGGCGACGGCCACGTCACGATGCAGGCCTTCGAGCTGCTGCAGCAGGTCTTCGCGCTGTACAACAAGGCCTCGACCACGCCGTCGACGACGGCGGTGACGGTCGTGCCCTAATTCTGCACCCGCAGGTCCGAGACGCTCATGCCGAAGCGCCGCTCGCAGGCATGCACCTCGTCGACAAGGTCCTGCGGCGTCATGCTCTTGCTCTGCAGGTGCGTGGCGACGTCCTGCGCCTCGCCCTGGAGGCGCTCCTTGATGCGATCGGGCGGCATGTCGCCGAAGCTCGGCATTGTCTTGGCGAGACCGGCATTGTAGCGCTCGGCCATCGCGGCCTGCGCCGGTGAGTTCGCCGGCGACAGCTGCGCGGCGACGCCGAAGCGCACGGTGCATTGGAAGTCGCTGAGGTTCGCCAGGTGATCTTCCTTCTGCTTGTTCTCGCGATCGATCTGCGCCTTGACCATGTCCATCAGCGCCTTGGTGTCCGGCGCGGCGCCGAGCACCGGAGAAAGGTTGAATTCGACGTCGCAGGCATGCGCGTCGGCGAACCAGCCGCGCTGGTGCGAGAAGATCTTTTCGGGCGCCATGAGCGCGTCGAGGCGCAGGCCCGGACCTTCCAGGATCATGTTCTCGACCACTTTCACCGAGCCGATGGCCTGCCCGGTGATCGACGTGAACGCGTCGAACTTGTCCGGGAAGCGGTCGGCCAGCGCCTGCGCGCGCTTGTCGAAATCGATCGCGCGAAAGTTCGCGGCGTAGTTCCCGAGCCCGTACCAGTCCGAGCCGTTGCGATGCTCCTGCGCCGCCTGGAACTCGAGGCCCTGGGCCTTGTGCTTCAAGTGATCCAGGACTTCATAAGCCTGGGTGCATTGGGTCACGGTCGGCGCCTCGGCCAGGGCCGCCGACGAGACGAGCGCCGATGCCAGCGCCGCCATTGCCACGATCTTTCGCATGCCCCACCCGAAGATGAACTCCCGGCAATATTTATCGCCGGGGGCGGGAAGGGTCAAATGGTTCGCCGCGGCACGATCAATCGGTCGGCTGACGGCCCACCTTGAGCACGCTCACCGGCATGCCCAGCCGCGTCTCGCAGGCGTTCACGCCGGCAAAGACCTGCTCGATGGTGGTGTCGCCGCTCTTGATCCTCGCGAGCACCTCTTCCATGTCCCCGTGGTGGCGCCTCTTGGTGTCCAGCGCCTCGTCGTCGGTCCAGTCTTCCGGATATTTGCGGTTCAGGTCGATCGAATGGTTGGCCATCGCCTTCCACTCGGGCGAGCCCGGGGCGAGATAGCGCGCCGCGGCCGCGAAGTCCGCGTTGCAGCCTCTATCCTCGAGCGACTCCGTCGCCGATGCGGCGGAGGCGATGACGGTACAAGCGAACGCGATCGTCGGAATTCTGCGCATTGGTTTCCCCCTTTTCGCAGTGCCTAGTTCTCCGGCGTGACGGTGCGGATGTGGAGTTCCTTCAGCTGGCGCGCGCCGACCTCGCTCGGCGCGTTCATCATCAGGTCCTGCGCCTGCTGGTTCATCGGGAACATGGTGACCTCGCGCAGGTTCTCCTCGCCCGCGATCAGCATGACGATGCGGTCGATGCCGGGCGCGGTGCCGCCATGCGGCGGGGCGCCGTAGCGGAACGCGTTCAGCATGCCGGCGAACTTGGTCTCGGTTTCGTCGCGCGAATAGCCCGCGATCTCGAAGGCCTTCAGCATCACCTCGGGATCGTGATTGCGGATCGCGCCCGACGACAGCTCGATGCCGTTGCAGACGATGTCGTATTGATAGGCCTTGAGCCCCAGGATCGTGTCCTTGTCGGCCTTGTCCAGGCCGAGGAACTTCTCGCGCGCATATTGCGGCATCGAGAAAGGGTTGTGCGAGAAGTCGATCTTCTTCTCGTCCTCGTTCCACTCGTACATCGGGAAGTCGACGATCCAGCAGAAGCGGAACTCGTTGTCGTTGACGAGCCCCAGGTCGCGGCCGATGCGCGTGCGCGCGTGGCCGGCCAGAAGCGCGGCGCGGTCCTTCTTGGCGTCGGCCGAGAAGAACACCGCGTCGCCGGGCTTCAGCCCGCATTTCTCGACCAGCGCTTCCAGCGCCGGCTGCGGCAGGAACTTGGCGATCGGGCCCTTGCCCCCCTCTGCCTCGAGCACGATGTAGCCGAGCCCGAACGCGCCCATTTCGCTCCTGGCCCAGCCGTCTATTCTGTCGAACCACGAGCGCGGCTGCGAGCCCGCGCCCGGCGCCGGCACGGCGCGCACGGTCTTGCCCTTGAACGCCTTGAACTCCACGTCGTCGCGCGCGAAGACGTCGCTCACGTCGGCGATGACGATCGGATTGCGCAGGTCCGGCTTGTCGTTGCCGTATTTCAGCATCGAGTCGTCATAGGTGATGTGCGGGAAGCTGGCCGGCCCGCAGTCGCGGCCTTCCGCGAACTCGCCGAAGGTGCCGTGCAGCACCGGCTCGACCGCGGCGAAGACGTCGTCCTGGGTGACGAAGCTCATCTCGAGATCGAGCTGGTAGAACTCGCCGGGCGAGCGGTCGGCGCGCGCGTCCTCGTCGCGGAAACAGGGCGCGATCTGGAAATAGCGGTCGAAGCCCGCCACCATGATCAGCTGCTTGAACTGCTGCGGCGCCTGCGGCAGCGCATAGAACTGGCCGGGATGCAGCCGGCTCGGCACCAGGAAGTCGCGCGCGCCTTCGGGCGACGAGGCGGTCAGGATCGGCGTCTGGAACTCGGTGAAGCCCTGCGCGATCATCCGTCTACGGATCGATGCGATGACCTTGGAGCGCAGGGTGATGTTCCTGTGCAGCCGCTCGCGGCGCAGATCGAGGAAGCGGTATTTGAGGCGCGTGTCCTCGGGATAGTTCATGTCGCCGAACACGGGCAGCGGCAGCTCCTGCGCCTGGCTTTGTACCGCGATGCTCTCGATGCGCAGCTCGACCTCGCCGGTCGGCATCTCGGCATTGACGGTTTCGGGCGTCCGGGCCACGACCTTGCCGGTGACGGTCAGCACCCATTCCGAGCGCGCCTGGTCGGCGGCGGCGAAAGCGGCCGCGTCCGGCTCGACCACGCATTGGGTGACGCCGTAATGGTCGCGCAAGTCGATGAACAGCAGCCCGCCATGGTCGCGGCGGCGGTTGACCCAGCCCGAGAGCCGGACCGTCTGGCCGACATGGCTCTTGCGCAGTTCGCCGCAGGTGTGGGTGCGATAGGCGTGCATGACCAGGAAAACCTTCCAAAACCGGGCGGTTGTGGCGGTCCCTCCCCCCTTAGTCAAGGGCGGAAAGCCGCGTATTCTCGGGCGGAATCAGGAGATCGCCCATGAAACTGCGCCTCGCCCTGGCCTTTCTTGTCGCAGCCGCGGGCGCCGCCCAGGCGGCACCGCAAACGGCATCCCGTGCGACCGCGCCCGCTCCCCAAGCGGCCCCCCATAACGTCCTGATCTTCGTGACGGACGGGTTGCGTTACGACAGCGTGACCCCCAAGGCGGCGCCTACGCTCTGGCGCATCCGGCACGAGGGCGTGGACTTCACCAACAGCCATTCGATCTATCCCGCGCTGACCACGGTGAACGCCTCGGCGATCGCGACCGGCCACTATCCCGGCGACACCGGCAATTTCGGCAACCGCATCTGGTCGGGCAGCGACGTCATCCAGTTCGAGGACGACGACCAGCTCGCCAAGGCCAATAGCCGGTTCGGCGGCAACTACCTGAACGAAACCTCGCTGATCGCGGCCGCGCGCGCGGCAGGCTTCGCGACCGCCGTCATGGGCAAGGTCGGGCCCACCGCGATTCAGGACGTCACCGCGCGCGACGGCACCGGCACCATCGTGATCGACGACGGTTACGGCGTCACCGTCGCGCCCGAGGTGCTGGACGCGATCAAGGCGGCCGGTTTGCCCGCCACGGCGCCGAAGCCCAACGCGCCCAATAGCGAGCAGCAGCAATACATGGTCCAAGTCGCGACCAAGGTCGTGCTGCCCAAGCTCGCCGGTTCTGGCAAGCCCTTCGCGATGTTGTTCTGGTCGCGCGATCCCGACCTGTCCCAGCACGTCGAGAAGGACGGCAGCATCAACGGCCCGGGAGGCCTTGCCGGCATCAAGGACGCGGACGACACGCTCGCAGCCCTGCTGGCATGGCTGAAGGCGAACAAGCTCGACAAGACCACCGACCTCTTCGTCACCGCCGACCACGGCTTCTCGACCATCGACAAGCATGTCGGGGCCGCGGAGCTGCCGGCCGATTTCCTCGCCAACGACTTGAAGGCTTTTGCCGGCGCGCGCGTCGTCTCGAACGGCGGCTCCGACCTGATCTATCTCGACGACCGAAAGGACGCCGCCGCGGTCGTCGATGCGCTGACGAAGCTGGACTATGTCAGCGGCATCTTCGTCGACGACGAGCTCGGCGACATGCCCGGCGCGCTGCCGATGAGCGCGATCAACTGGCGCGGCACGGCGCTGACGCCCCAGCCGGCCGTCGTGGTGAGCTTCGCCTCGCACCTGGTGCCCGGCTGCAAGCCGGTGCTGCTCTGCGCCGCGGAAATCGCCGACACGTCGCTCGCCTCGGGCCAGGGCATGCACGGCACCTTCAGCCGCGCCGACACGCGCAACTTCATGGCCGCCATGGGCCCGGATTTCAAATCCCGTTTCGCCGACAAGGCCCCGGTCAGCAATGCGGACGTCAATCCTACGCTCGCGAAAGTCCTTGGACTGACGATTCCGCCCAAGGGCGGCCTCAAGGGGCGGCCGGCCACCGAGGCCCTCAGGGGCGGCGCCGGGGTCAAATCCGCCCACGCCCGCCGGGCCTCGGCCCCCGCCGCCAACGGCCGCGTGACGGTCCTGGAATACCAGAAAGTCGGCGATACGCGCTATTTCGACGCGGCCGGGTTCCCCGGACTCGCGGTCGGTCTCGCAGGACACTGATTTGCCCTGAATTTCCTGTCCGAATCCGCTATGACCTAGTCATGCGGATCATCGAGACCACGGACGACCTGAACGCCCTTTCGGCGGAGCTTGCCGATGCGCCCTATCTCGCGCTCGACACCGAATTCATGCGCGACCAGACCTATTGGCCCAAGCTCTGCCTGATGCAGGTGGCGGCGCCCGGCCACGCGGCGATCATCGACCCGCTCGCGCCGGGCATGGACCTCACCGCCTTCTACGAGCTGCTCAAGCGCCCCAACATCGTCAAGGTGCTGCACGCCTCGCGCCAGGACATCGAGATCTTCA
>Ga0213876_10002448_pt1 | contig 10901 bp, 9 predicted proteins | sample BarmaccomBMRX_R9_FD_160113 | JGI IMG/M metagenome (GOLD analysis project Ga0213876, IMG submission 160113) | Root-associated microbial communities from Barbacenia macrantha in rupestrian grasslands, the National Park of Serra do Cipo, Brazil - RX_R9 | ecosystem: Host-associated > Plants > Roots...
CGCGACCACGAGCGCGCAATCAGCGCGAGAATCTGGTCCCCATCGATGATGCGGCCGCGCTCGTCCGCCATGACGACGCGGTCGGCGTCGCCGTCCAGCGCAATGCCGAAATCCGCGCGCATCTCACGCACCTTGGCGCTCATCGCTTGCGGCGCGGTCGAGCCGCATTCGCGGTTGATGTTGTAGCCGTCGGGCGTGTCACCGAGCGAAAAGACTTCGGCGCCCAACTCCCACAACACGGCGGGTGCTACCTTGTAGGCCGCGCCATTGGCGCAATCGATCACGACCCGCATACCGTCGAGGCGGAGATGTTTGGGGAAGGTGCCTTTGACGAACTCGATGTAGCGGGCCTGCGAATCGTCGATGCGCTTCGCCCGGCCGAGTTCTTTCGCAGGCGCCAAACCGGTCTCGAGGCCGTTGGCCATCAGCGCCTCGATCTGCGCCTCGGTCTGATCGGAGAGCTTGTTGCCGTCAGGGCCAAAGAGCTTGATGCCGTTGTCGTGAAACGGATTGTGCGAGGCGGATATCATCACGCCCAGGTCGGCACGCAAGCTGCGGGTCAGCATGGAAACCGCCGGCGTGGGCAGCGGACCGAATTGGAAAACATCCATGCCGACGGAGGTGAAACCGGAAACCAAAGCGGATTCGATCATGTAGCCGGACAGCCGCGTATCCTTGCCGATCACCACCCGGTGCCGGTGCTCCCCCCGGGTGAACAGGCGTCCTGCGGCCATGCCCACCTTCATCGCGATCTCCGGAGTCATCGGATGCGAATTGGCGAGCCCGCGGATGCCGTCTGTGCCGAAAAGCTTTCGTGTCATGGAGCAGACCCTCGCGCATGGCGCATCAATGAAGGTTTAATGACCTTAGCAGAGAGCGTGCCGTTCTCGCGAGTGCCGCGCGTTCACGGCGGATTACCGTCTGTTTCAGGTGGCCGGTGCGCTCAGGATTTGCCAGACCGCAAGAGCATCTCTGAGCGGACCCGGTTCGTGGGTGCGGATATAGTCCGCGCCTTGCAGTGTCGCGAACAGTTCCGCTGCCAGGCTTGCCGCGCCGGACTGCAATGGCGAGCGACCGGTCAGCCGCCGAAGGAAGGATTTGCGGGAAACAGAGATGAGTACCGGCAGCCCGAAAGCGCGCTTCAGCTCAGGAATGCCGCGCAATACGGTGAAGGACGCATCCTTGTCCGTTCCCAGAAACAGCCCCATGCCGGGATCGAGAATGAGACGTTCACGTTCGATGCCAGCTTTCATCAGAGCAGCCAGGCGCTCTTCAAAGAATGCCGAGATGCGATCGACCAGCGTTTCCGGCGGCACATTGATGCGTGTCGCCGGGCCTCGCCCCTGGACAGAGTGCATCACGATCAGCTTCACATCGGAGTCCGCCAGCCCGGGATAAAGATCGGCACTGGGAAAACCCTGGATGTCATTCAGGTATTCTACATTCTGCGCGAGTGCCCACCGCTGCACGTCCGGCGCAAAGGTATCGATCGAGACCGCAATTCCATCATGTCTCAACTGTTCGACAACTGGCGCAAGCCGCGCGATCTCCATCGCCGGCGCCACAGGCTTTGCGTCGGGATTGGAGGATGCGGCGCCAAGATCGACGATGTCCGCACCGTCACCGGCAAGTTCTCGCGCATGCGCTATCGCCGCCTCCGGCGCCAGATAGCGGTCACCATCGGAAAACGAATCTTCCGTGATGTTGACGATGCCTAGAATTTTCGCGGGCATGGAAAAAGGGAGGCCGAAACCTCCGTCTTTATAGCGGAAATTCGGATTAATGTCCCGGTTGCGGTTCCGGCGTGACCCCGATGCCTGGGCCTCCGCGTGGGCGGCCGGCAACCGGAACGCTGGACGGTGGCGGCGACCGCGGAGTCTCCGGTTCCTCGTATGGCGTGCGAACGGGGCGGATGCCCTTAAGCAATGCCACGATCTCATCGCCGGTCAGGGTTTCATATTCCAGCAGTCCCCGAGCCAGGGTGTGCAGATCATCGAGGCGCGTCGTGAGGATGTCCTTCGCCTGATTGTATGTCACGTCGATGATACGGCGGATTTCGGAGTCGATCTTCCGTGCGGTCTCCTCGGAAACGTTCTGCTGGCGCGATACGCTGTGGCCGAGGAAAACCTCTTCCTGGTTCTCTGCATAGGCGATCGGCCCTAGCGCATCGGACATGCCGAAGCGCGTGACCATGGCGCGGGCCATGCGGGTCGCCTGCTCGATGTCGCTCATCGCGCCGGTGGTGACCTTGTCATGCCCGAAAATCAGCTCTTCGGCGAGGCGGCCGCCGAACGCGACGCAGAGATCGGCCATCATCTTCTGCCGCGTGACGGAAAGCTGGTCGCGTTCCGGCAGCCGCATCACCAAACCCAGCGCGCGGCCGCGCGGGATGATGGTGGCCTTGTGGATCGGATCGGAGCCTTCGACATGCAGCGCCACCAGCGCGTGGCCGCCTTCATGATAGGCGGTGAGTTTCTTCTCTTCGTCCGACATGGCGAGCGAGCGGCGCTCCGCGCCCATCATCACCTTGTCCTTGGCATCCTCCAGTTCGCTCATGGTGACGACGCGCTTTCCGCGGCGAGCCGCCAGCAGCGCGCCTTCGTTCACGACATTTGCGAGGTCGGCGCCGGAGAAGCCCGGCGTTCCGCGAGCAATCACGCGTGGCTCCACGTCCGGAGCCAGCGGCACCTTGCGCATGTGAACGCGCAGGATTTTCTCCCGGCCGCCGAGATCGGGATTCGGCACGACAACATGGCGGTCGAAACGGCCCGGACGCAGCAGGGCGGGATCGAGCACGTCGGGACGGTTGGTGGCTGCGATCAGGATGACGCCTTCGTTGGTCTCGAAGCCATCCATCTCGACCAGCAGCTGATTCAAGGTCTGCTCGCGCTCGTCGTTGCCGCCGCCGAGGCCCGCGCCGCGATGACGGCCGACGGCGTCGATTTCGTCGATGAAGACGATGCAGGGCGCGTTCTTCTTTGCCTGCTCGAACATGTCGCGCACGCGGCTGGCGCCGACGCCGACGAACATTTCGACGAAATCCGAACCGGAAATGGTGAAGAACGGCACATTCGCTTCGCCGGCGATCGAACGCGCGAGCAAGGTCTTGCCGGTGCCCGGCGGGCCTACCAGCAGCACGCCTTTCGGAATGCGGCCGCCGAGCCGCTGGAATTTCTGCGGATCTTTCAGGAAGTCGACGATTTCCTTCAGCTCTTCCTTGGCCTCGTCGACGCCGGCCACGTCTTCAAACGTGACGCGGCCCTGGCGCTCTGTGAGCAGCTTGGCGCGGGACTTTCCGAAGCCCATCGCTTTGCCGCCGCCTGCCTGCATCTGGCGAAGGAAGAACACCCAGACGCCAATCAGCAGCAGCATGGGGAACCAGTTGATGAAGATGCTGAGGAGATTGAACGAGCCGTCGTCGCCCGGTTTCACGTTCACATCGACATTCTTCTCGAGCAGCTTGGCGGTGATCTGCGAATCGTTTGGCGGCGACACCGTGGTGAACTGCTGCCCGCTCTGGGTTTCGCCGACGATGTTGTCGCCCTGGATCGTGACCTTCTTGACCAGCCCGTTCGTCACCTGCTGATTGAACTGGGTGTAACTGATCTGGCTCGTGTTCTGATGCGAGCCCGTGCCCTGGAACATGTTGAACAGGGCCACCAGCAGCAATGCGATGATGATCCAGAGGGCCAGATTACGAAGGTTGTTCACAAGACGCCTTTCCTGAGCGGCCGTCAGCGAAAGCGCCAGGCCACCCACCTAGATAGGAACCCTCTTAACGCCTTGCCAGACAGCAAAACGTTAAGAAATTTCCCGTCCCGCCGCAATGCGGCTTCAAGACCCGTGCCGCGCCTTTCATTTCGCCGGGCGCCGATCCGATGGCTTACGCCTGTGGCCGTCTCCGGTTCCGTCGCGTTTCGTGACAGTTCTCGCGACAGCGCGATCGATGCCCGGACAACACAGCCGATGCGACCTCCCTCATTTGCCACATTGCCGCCACGAATCGTCATGTTCATTCTCGGCGCGTGTTCTTTCGGCCCGGTTCCGGGGTGATGAGAATCGTGGCAGAGCCGAATACCTGCTCGCCGCCCGGTGCCGGCGCCACCATGCAGCCATGCAAGGTCGCGCCGCCGCCAAGGGAGCCCGCGAGTATGGAATCGAACAATCGCTCGAGCCTGTCGAAGCGGGGACCATACTCCGCGTCGGCGACGTGGGAGAGCACGGATGCGAGCGCGCGCAGGCCCACTTCGCGTGGCAGAACCTTCAGCCGCAACGGATCGATCGCCGCGGCGTGTTCGGCGAAACGAACTCCGCGATGCAGAAACCCTCGCGTCATGTCCTCGATGGCGGCACGGGCACGCGCAAGATGGGTGGCGGCATCGGCCACGCGAACGGGGGTAAGCCCCAACTCCATCAATTGGGGCCAGGCCGCGCGCAACTTTGAGCGGCTGAAGCGCGGATCGCGGTTCATCGGGTCTTCCGACCATGCCACCTTTCTGTCGCGCAGGAACGCCCGCAATTCCTCTTTCGGAAATGGCAGGAGCGGACGCGCCAATCGCACCTGCGTGAATTCCGGCACCGGCAGCGGCGCGAGCGGCAGCATGCCGGACAGCCCATCGAGGCCGCTGCCGCGCGCCAGGCGCAAGAGGAAGGTCTCGGCCTGATCTTCCAGGGTGTGCGCGACGTAGAGAGCCGGGATGCCATGCTCCGCGCACCAGCGCCCCATCAGGGTATAGCGGGCGCTGCGCGCCTCGGCTTCGACGTCGGCGGCGGGCTTGGCGCCTTTCCAGGAAAGGACATGCGCGTCCAGCTTGAGAGAGGCAGCGAGTTTCTTCGCCCCCTCCGCGTCCTTGCGCGACTCTGGCCGCAGCCCGTGATCGACGGTCAGGACAATAGGCGGCGGCCGCTCATCCGCCCTTGCCCAATCGGCCAAAAGCAGCATCAGCGCGGTTGAGTCCGCGCCGCCCGAGACGGCGACAGCGCCGGGCCATGGCGGGGCAAGCGCCTGCATGGCGTCGGCGAACCGCGACTCCACACCGGCTTTTGCTGCCGCAGCCGCGGCCGGCTTGGCCGGATCGGCAGCTTTGGCCGTCGCAGCCGCTTTGGCAGGCGCCGCCTTGACCTTTAGGGCAGGCTTACTTGCACTTGGACGTTTTGCGCTCGGCTTCCGCGCGGGCGATGACGTTTTTCGAGGCGGTCGGGTATTTCGTCGGGAGGGCGGCAAGGGCGGCACAGCCTTCCTGCTTCTGGCCCATCGCGATGAGCGACTGGCCGAGCTTCAACATGCTATCCGGTGCCCGCGCGTTGTCCGGATATTTTTTGATGCTTTCCGCAAAGGCGCGGGCCGCCGCGGGATAATCCTTCTGCACATAGGCGATATCGCCAAACCAGTACACCGCCTGCGGCGCCAGTTCATCCTTCGGGTAAGTGTCGGCGAAACTGCGGAAGGCGCTGCGGGCCTCGTCGTACTGTGTTTTGGCCATCAGCCGCATGGCGTCATCGAACTTGGCGCGGTTGGGGCTTGGCGGCGGCGCGCTGGTGCCGGGCGAAGCCGAGGACTGGGGCAGGGTTCCAAGCGCGCCCGGCGGAGTCCCAAGCTGGATCGGCGCGCCGTTTCCGCGCGGCGGACCTGCGGGCGCCACCGCCGCCAAAGACGGTTCCGGCGGTGAGACGGAGGACGCATGAGCATCGTCGCTGCCGCCTCCCATGCACGGGATGGGCGCTTCGCCGGCGGCATTCAGCTGCATCGCCGCGATCTTGCACAGCCGGTACTCGAAATCCTTGCGCATGCGATCCATGCGGCTGCTGAGTTCGCTGATGCGATGGTCCAGCTGCTCGTTCTCGCCGGTGAGGCGGCGCACGGTGTTTTCCAGGTCCGCGTTGCGCTGCCGGAAATAGCGGATGGAGGCATCCTGCGCCTGCTCGTGCTGTTCCTGGGCGATGCGCGCGGCGCGCTCCTCGTCGCTTTCGCCGAACATCCCGGCGAGCTGGTAGGAGCCCCCGGGCAGGCGCATTGCCGGGCGCGCGGTGGTATTCGGAATGCCTTCGTTTGCCCAGGCGCCAACGCCAACGGTGACCGCCGCCGTCAACGACGACAGCGCCAAGACATGCTTGCGAATCGATTCGTTCATGGTCACGAAACTCAATTTACGTGTTGCGCCCCACGCAATCCACTGTGCGATACATAGTTCGGCGAAATTGCGGCTGCCAGCGGAAAAAGAAAAGGCGCTCCGGTGAAGGAGCGCCTTTCGCGTGTGCCTCTTTGATAGGACGGTTACGACGAAGCGGCGCCGCTCACCACCGTGGTCACGCCGCGGCGGTTCTGCGCGTTGCAGTCTTCCGACGATTCCGTGCAGACCGGGCGCTCCTTGCCGTAGGAGATGGTGTCCACCCGGCCGCCGGAGACGCCGAGGCTCACCAGATATTCCTTCACTGCATTTGCCCGACGCGCGCCCAGCGCGAGGTTGTATTCGCGCGTGCCGCGCTCGTCGCAATTACCCTCGATGGTGACGCGCACTTGCGCGTATTTCTGCAGCCATTCGGCTTGCCGTTGTAGCACGCTACGGTCTTCGTCGCGCAGTTCGTAGCGGTCGTAATCGAAATGCACCGTGTCGCCGACATTGACGCGCAGATCCTCCGCGCTGCCCGGAATGATGGTGGAGGATTCGCTCGTCACCGGCGCGGTGTCGGCGGATGACGGCGGCGGCGCCACCGGCGGCGCTTCCACTGTGGCCGGCGGTTTGTGGGTGCAGGCCGCGAGCGCCATGAGGCCCGCCGCCGCGATAAGCTTGATCCCCGTATGCGTTTTCAACATGTCAACTCGCTCCCGCGTTTTTGCGCTTGTCTGCGTCCAGACTTGCGCTGAAAGAGGCTACCGCCCCGTTAACGCCGCATGGGCCGAAAAGCACAGGCGGGTGATTCGTTTCTTGTCCAGTGTAACCCATCTTCACTGAATCAGCGGGGACCAAGCCGGATCTGAGGCAGCGCCCGGCGAGGGCACGCGCCGTTCGTTGCGGCCCGTCACGTCGACAGACCAGATCTGCGAGCCGCGGCCGCCCCGCGCCGAGCGCGTGAACATCAGCACCCGTCCGTTGGGCGCCCAAGTCGGCCCTTCGTCCGCCCAGCCGTCTGTTAGGATGCGCTCCCCGGAACCATCTGTGTGCATCACGCCGATGCGGAAGCTGCCGCTCGCTTGCTTGGTGAAGGCGATAAGATCGCCGCGCGGGCTCCACACCGGGGTGCCGTTCTTGCCGCCGCCGAAGCTGATGCGATGCGCGCCGGAGCCGTCGCTGTTCATCATGTAGATCTGCTGGCTGCCGCCGCGATCGGATTCGAAGGCGATACGGGTGCCGTCGGGCGAGAAGCTGGCGGCGGTGTCGATGGCGGGATCGGAGGTCAGCCGGTTTACCGAGCGGGTGCGCAGATCCATCAGGTAGATGTCGGAATTGCCGCCTTTCTCTAAGGTCATCACCACCTTGTTGCCGTCGGGCGAGAATCGGGGAGAGAAGGTCATGTTGGGGAAATTGCCCAGCATTTCCTGCCGTCCGCTTTCCAGGTCGAACAGGTACACCCGGGGGCGCCCGCCGATGTAGGACATGTAGGCGATCATCTGTGCCGTCGGATTGAAGCGCGGCGTCAGCACCAGATAGTCGCCGCGCGTGAGAAAGATCGGATTGGCGCCGTCCTGATCCATTACGGCGAGCCGCTTGACGCGCTTCGCCGCGCCGCCGGATTCCGCGATGAACACGATGCGGGTGTCGAAGTAGCCTTTCTCGCCGGTGATGCGCTCGTAGATCTTGTCGGAGATCATGTGCGCGATGCGGCGCCAGTTCTCCGGCGTGGTGGAGAACGAAAGGCCCAGCATCTGCTGCTCGCCGTAGATGTCCCACAGGCGAAACTCGGCGCGCAGCCTGCCGTCGGGCTGCGCCACCGATTGGCCGGTCACCAGCGCCTGCGCGTTGATCACGCGCCAGTTGTTGAATTGCGGCGGCGTGTTGATGTCGTGGATCTGTTCGAGAAACGATTTCTGATCGAGCGGCCGGAAAAGTCCGGAGCGTTCCAGATCGGCGCGGATCACCCCGGCAATCTGTGGTCCGCGTCCGCTGCCGAGGAAATCGGGAATGGCGATCGGCATCGGCTGAATGGTGCCCTGCGTCACGTCCACATGCAGCGCGGCCACGCCGGGCGAGGTCACGCCGAAAAGCGAACCGAGCAGGGCAAGACAGGCGAGGGCCAAGCGTTTCATTCCGAACTCCAAATTACTGATCGATCATCTGACGCGGATCGAAGTTGAGGGTGATTTCCTGCCATTGGTCATAACGGTCCTGCGGCAGCTTGTAGGGCGCGCAGGTATAGATGGCCCGCCGTGCCGCTTCTGCCGCCGCGCGCGTAAACGAATCGTGCGCGACGGCGCTTTCCGATTCATCCGACAATTGTGGCGGCCTTGCGACCGAACCATCGGATTTCAGGAAGAGGTCGAACTCCACCACGAGTTCCTCCGGATGTGGCGCGCCGACCGGCGGATTCCAGCATTGCTGGATCTGGTTGCGCAGCGAATCCTGCAGATCCATCGTCATCGCTGTCTGCGGACCGAATCCCTTGATGTTCTTCTCCGCCTTGCGGCCTTTCGGCGCGGAGTTCTGCGAAGCCTCTCGCTTGTCGAGCAAGGCCATCACCTTGTTGATGTCGAATTGCTGCTTCTTCGGCGGCGTTTCGGCTTTCGGCTCCGGAGTGGGTTTCACCTCGGGAAGCGGCGGTGGTGGCTTTGGCGCCGGTTCCGGTTTTACCGTTTCCTCCGGCGGCGGCGGTTCTTCGACGGGTTTGGGTTGCGGCGCCACATCGAGTTTTTCCGGCGCGGGCTTCGGCTGAGGTTGCGGCGGTGGCGTTTCGATCTTCTGCGGCTCGGGCGGTTTGGGTTCTTCCGGTTTCGGCGTCTCCTTCGGCGCCTTCACCTGCGCGATGATGTTTGTTTTCGTGGAAATGGTCACAAGCTCCACCGGCACAACGGGCGGCGATTCCTGGTCGATCTGAAGCTTGTGCGCGAAGGTGAACAGGGTCGCACCGACGATGCCGGCGTGCAGCAGCACTGAGCCGACCAGCCCGACCGGCGAGCGCCGCGCGCCGGCGGTCGGCGGTATCGACAATCTAGTGTTCGTCCGAACGTTTCCTGTGGGCGACATCCGTCACGAGACCGATATGGGTAAAGCCTGCCGCGCTGATGAGTGCCATCACCTCCATCACGCGGCCGTAATCCACCGATTTGTCGCCCCGCACGAAAATCCGCTGTTCATAGCCATTGGTGGCGATGGCGGTGAGCTTTGGCACCAGATCGGCTTCGTCGACGGGCAGCTTCTGCAGATAGATGCGTCCGTTGCGGCGGACGCTGACCGACAGCGGCTCGCGATCCTGAGACAAGGCTTGCGCGCGCGTTTTCGGCAGGTCGACTGGCACGCCGACGGTGAGCAGCGGCGCCGTCACCATGAAGACGATGAGCAGCACCAGCATCACATCCACGAACGGCGTCACGTTGATTTCCGACATGGGGCGGATGCGGCCGCGCCGGCTGCCGTTCTGAATGCGCTTGACGTGGGCCACCATCAGCGGGCGGCCTTCTCGTCCAGCTGCCGCGACAGGATGGCTGAGAATTCGTCGGCGAAGCTTTCGATGCGGCCGGTGTAGCGGCCGATGTCGTTGACGAACTTGTTGTAGAAGATCACCGCGGGGATCGCCGCAAGCAAGCCCATGGCGGTAGCGAACAGCGCTTCGGCAATGCCCGGCGCCACCACCGCCAGCGTCGTATCGTGCCGCGCGGCGATGGCGGAAAAGGAATTCATAATTCCCCACACGGTCCCGAACAGGCCCACAAACGGCGCGGTCGCTCCCACCGTCGCGAGAAAGCCGAGCTGGCGTTCGATGCCGTCCGTCTCGCGCTGGATGGTGACGTTCATCGCCTTGTCGATGCGGTCCTTGATGCCGGCCAGCAGGCTTTCGCGGGGCGGGCCTCCTTCGAAGGCGCGGCGCCACTCGCGCAAGGCCGAGGTGAACACCGCCGCGAAGGGATGATCGGTGCGCTGGGAAAACTGCGCATACAACTCGTCCAGCGATAAGCCGGACCAGAAGACTTTTTCGAAGCTTGAGGCACGCCGCTTCAAGGTGCCCAGCATCATCCATTTGTTGATGATGATGGCCCATGACCACAGCGATGCCAGCACCAGCAGGATGAACACGGCCTTGACGATCGCATCGGCGCGCACGAACAGCGACACGATCGACATGCGGTTGAGCGCTGGACCGAAGGTCTGACCGTCCGTCGGCGCGACGTCCACGCTGCCCGTCGGCGCCGCGGATGGCGGCGCCAGTTCCTGCGTCTGCGCGTCGTGCGAGACAGGTGCGGCGCGTGGCGTGCGCTGCGCCAGAGCCGAACTTGCGCCGAAAGCGATGGTCAGCACCGCCGCCAAAGCTGCCGCCGTCCGCCGAAACGACATTGTATCGAACCTCACCTAAGGCCTGCGCGTCTCCGGCGCCGTCTGGCATCGGCAGAATCGGGCGAAATGCTTGCTTTGAAAGGGCATTTCAACGTGTCCGAATTTGGGCGGGAATGGTTAACCGATGGTTTCCGGCGCAAATTTCGCGAGTTTTTCGCGCATCTGCGGCGGGATGCGGCGAGGCTTGCCGTCCAACGTGATGATGCAGGCTTGAACGCGGCCGTGCGTCAGTTGAGTTCCCTTGCAAAAGATATCTTGCTCCGCCGAAAGCCGCGCGCCGCTGAGCGCGGTGGCGCGCGTGTGCACTTCGACGATGTCATCGAGCCGCGCGGGTTTCAGATATTCCAGTTCGATGCGGCGCAAGGTCCAGGCGGTGGGTTCCGGCCCCTGCAGCTGCGCCAGCCGCACAATGCCGAC
>Ga0213876_10002449_pt1 | contig 10900 bp, 9 predicted proteins | sample BarmaccomBMRX_R9_FD_160113 | JGI IMG/M metagenome (GOLD analysis project Ga0213876, IMG submission 160113) | Root-associated microbial communities from Barbacenia macrantha in rupestrian grasslands, the National Park of Serra do Cipo, Brazil - RX_R9 | ecosystem: Host-associated > Plants > Roots...
GAGGAAACGAAGCCTGCTTCCTTCCTTTGCGGTTTGGCGGGAGATTTCTGCTGCCCCTCGGAGAACACCAGCCACCGGCTCAACCCCGCCGGCGCCGGCGATGGCTGCTGGTCGAAGCGTGCCGGCTTGAGCGCGAGCTGCCGCCGTGGTGCCGCGAGGAAATCGCGTGCCCGTGCCGGGAGCGACCGCCGCCGCGAGAATGTCGCGAGACGTAATAATACCTGCGCCCTCCCCGGCCGTGGCGTCCGCCGCCCCGATGCCCGCGGCTGACGAGCCGTTCGCTGGTGACGGGCGGTTGCGAACCGAGGCCGTTGGGGTCGCCGCTGGAGCGTTGCGCGATGAGCGCGCGCGCCATCGCTTCAGCGAGTTTTTGGCGGTAGCTGCCGCTGTTGGCGATGCGCACTTCCTCTTCGTAATTCGTCAGAAAACCGCACTCGCAGAGCACGGCGGGAACGCGCGAATTGCGGATGACGTAAAAGCCTCGGCGGCGCAACGCCCGGTTGTCCGCGCCGGTCGCCGCGATGATGCTCTCGTGCAACCGCTCGGCCAGTCCAAAGCTGTCGCCGCGATAATAATACGTCTCAATGCCGCTGGCGCCCTCACGCGGCGCGCTGTTGAAATGGATGGATAAAAACACGGCGTTGCCGCGCCCGGCCGTGTAAGCCGTGCGCTGGCCGAGCGGGACGAAATAATCGCCGTCGCGCGTGAGCACCGTGTGCAGACCCTGCGCGCGCAGGATGCGCTGGAGGCGCAAGGCCGTGTCGAGCGTTACCTCCTTCTCCGCCACGCCCCGCTGCCCCGGCACGCCGCCGCGGTCGTGCCCGCCGTGGCCGGCGTCGATGATGACGGTGTCAAACCCCTGCGGCTCCTGCGCCGAGGCAGTCGGCGTTGGCGCGAGCAGCAGCGTTCCCGACAATGGCAACAAAGCCAGCCCCAACGCGCCGGCCAACGGCGACAGCCAGCGGCGACGGCAAAAAAACTTGGCGAGTGATGAAGCAGTCACGATCAGATTTAGCCCCTTCTTTATAATTAAAAACCTGGCTGCGGTGAAAGCCGCCGCACGCCGCCCACAAGCAAAGCCGCGAAGCCCCCGCAGCGTCAAGCCGCCGCACGCGGGAAATGCAAATTTCTCCGGCATCGGGAAGAGAACGCATTTGGCCGCCGATGATCGTGAAAATCGTGCCGCCGCGCCGGCTCTGCCGACCTCGGTGCCAGCCGCCGCCCGCGCCGTGGATAACTCGGCCGCCTGAGTATCTCTCAGGCTTCGATGTTCAAAATTAGAGCGTTTCTCGCTCGAAGGATAATCCCGCACTGTTGCAGTGCCTATTAGATGAGGAGGCAAAATGCGGGATAATTCGCTTGTCTTGAGGAAGGCACCCAGATTAGGCTGTAAATTGCGCCGCTGATAACCTAGTTAAGCGTCGTAAATCGCACTACCAATGAAAACATTACATCTCGTTATCCTAAGCGTCGCGGCGACATTCATTCTTATTGGATGTTCGTCAAAACCAACTGAGTCAACTGCACGCGATCTGATTCAGAACATGATTCAAAGCCAATCTAACGGGCTAATTACGCTTGTATCCTTTACCAAAACAAACGGGATTAGCTTGGGCGATGCCGAATACCGACTTGAGTATTCAGCTACGATTCAGTTTCAGGATAATTGCCTTTATGGCTCCCCGTGGTCCTCTCCTAGTGAACCATTTGGCGCAAAGAAAGCCTCGCAAACCGACATCCAACCAAGAACCGACCCCAATGCAGCAATTGTGCTTGGAAACATTGGCAGAAAGGGCCAATCTCAGGTGATAAACGGCGTGATGGGTTTCCAGAAAACAGAGAATGGATGGCGTCTAGTTGAAGTTCAAGGACCGTAACACCTAACCCGGTTCCATAGTGAACAGGCTCTGGTGACGGACTGCTTTCTGTCTTCAATCTCTGTCTTCGCTAGAGTCTGTCGCTGAGCTTGAGTCCAAAAAATTGGCGGGCGAGCGGACGGAAGCGGCAAGATGACAAAGCATAGTTAGGCGTCGCAAACTACCTTGACGGAACGCACGCTTTTACGCACGTTTCACGCATGACCTCGCTGCCTGTCACTCAAGCCCGCGCCAGGCTCTATCAACTGTTGGACGAGACGGCTGACTCGCACGAGCCAATTCAGATTACAAGCAAGCGCTCCAACGCCGTGCTCATTTCGGAGGAGGACTGGCGCAGCATCCAGGAGACGCTCTACCTTGTTTCGATTCCGGGAATGCGCGACTCGATCCGCAAGGGCTTGGCCGAACCGCTCAGCAAAGCCTCCAGAAAGCCCGGCTGGTGAGTTGGTCGATTGTTTACACCAGGCAAGCGCAGAAGGACGCCAGGAAAATTGCGTCCTCAAACCTCAGAGCACAGGCGCAACGTCTGCTCGACATCATTGCCGAGAATCCTTTTCAGAACCAGCCGCCTTACGAAAAGCTCGTCGGCGATCTGGCTGGGGCGTATTCGCGCCGCATCAACATCCAGCATCGTTTGGTCTATCAGGTCTATGAGGCCGAACATACCATCAAAGTCATTCGGATGTGGACTCACTACGAATGAAGAGCCAAAGCCCGCAATGTTTTTGGTAAATGTTGCGCGGCAATGCGGAGAATATTGCTGAACTAGCGCCTACTCACGCCGTCGTCGCGGGGCGGCTTTGCGCTTTGAGCTTGCGGTGCAAGGTGCGGCGGGAGATGCCGAGTTGTTTGGCGGCTTCGGTGATGTTGCCGTTGGTGTCGGCGAGGGCGCGTTCGATGAGGCGTTGCTCGGTGGCGTGCAGGTCGAAGGGCGATGGCGGCGGTTGTGGCGCGGCAGCAGGCTGGTTGGCTGGAGCGGAATTGTCGGCAGCCGGTGGATGATCGGCGGGATGCCAGTGGCGCAAGGCGGTGGGCAGGTCGCGCAGGGTGATCTTCGGGCCTTGGGAAAGGACGACGCCGTGGTCGATGGCGGCGCGCAGTTCGCGCACGTTGCCGGGCCAGGGATATTCGATGAGTCGCGCCAAGGCATCGGCGGTGAATTCCTTCGCCGGCTTGTCGTTTTCCTGGCTCGAAATTTTCAGGAACGCCGTGACCAGCAGCGGGATGTCTTCGCGCCGTTCGCGCAAGGGCGGCATGTCGATGCGCACGACGTTGAGGCGGTAATAAAGGTCGTCGCGGAACTTGCCGTCGGCGACGAGTTTTTCCAGCCGCTTGTTCGTCGCGGCGACGAGGCGCACGTCCGTGCTGATCTGCGCGTTGCCGCCGACGCGCTCGAAAGTGCGTTCGCCGAGCACGCGCAAAAGTTTCACCTGCACGCTCGGCTCGATCTCGCCGATTTCGTCGAGAAAAATCGTGCCGCCATCCGCTTGCTCGAAGCGGCCGGCGCGGCGTTCGGTCGCGCCGGTGAAGGCGCCGCGTTCGTGGCCGAAGAGTTCGCTCTCCAAAAGCTGCGGCGAGAGCGCGGCGCAATGGACGGCGACGAATTTCGCCTTCGCGCGGTTGCTCATGGTGTGGAGCGCGCGGGCGACGAGTTCCTTGCCGGTGCCGCTTTCGCCTTCGATGAGCACGGTGGCACGCGTCGGGGCGACCTGGCGAATGGTGTCAAAAATTTGCTCCATCGGCGCCGAGCGGCCGATGAGCGCTTCGAGGCCGGCGCGTTTGTCGATCTGTTCGCGCAAGCCGCGGTTTTCGCTCTCGACCTCGCGTCCGCGCAGGGCGCGTTTGATCTTAATTTCCAAGCTGTCGAGGTTGACCGGCTTGGTGACGAAGTCGTAGGCGCCGCGCTTCATCGCCTCGACGGCGGTGTCGATGGAGCCATAGGCAGTCATCAAAATGCAGATCGGCGGCGTGGGCAGCTTCAACGCGCGGTCGATGAGCGCGAGGCCGTTTTGCGCGTCGCTGCCGCCGAGGCGCAAGTCGGTGAGCAAGAGGTCCACGGATTCGCTGGTGAGAATGTTCACGCCGCCGGCGAAATCGGCGGCGGCATAGACTTCAAAGTCGTCCTCCAGCGAGCGCCGCAACCCTTCGCGAGTGTGCTTTTCGTCATCGACGATGAGGAGGGTGTGCTGACGCATAAAAGGGAAAGCAGAGCGCGCGAGTCAGCTCCCACTTAATCGTAATCCTAATCTTAATCTTAGTCCTTCTGCGCTCGCGGCGCATGGCTCAAGCGCTGCCTCCGGCGGCAGGACCAGGACTAAGATTAAGATTAGGATTAAGCTGGTTGAGAGCGAACAAAGAGTCAGACTCGGACCAAACAGGAACCCGCTTCCGCACCGTTGACAAGAAGGATTGCCTTTCTCCCCGCCAATGGATAGTCCCTTGGAGCGGACGAGCCAGCTTTCCCCTTGCAGCAAAAAAAGTAGCCAGACTCCGCTATGGCCGGCAACGACGAAGACCACGACGACCTCGCGCTCCTGGGGCAATACCGCGTCCTGCGGCGGCCCGAGGAGGGGAGCATGTGGTGGCTGGGCTGGGGCGTGGAAGGCATGGTTTACAAGGCGCGGCGCACCGCCGACGCCGACGCAGCCGATGCGCCAGAGGTCGTGTTGCGCGTCAGCGCGTGGCAAACCAACGAAAAGATCGCGCACCTTTTGGCGACGCTGCACCATCCGCACGTCGCCGCCTTGCTTGCCACGGATCACGCGACGGACGGGCGGTGCGTGCTGGTGATGGAACGGGCCGCGGGCGAGTCGCTGGCCGACCTGGTAAAACAACGCGGGCCGTTGCCGGCAGCCGAGGCGCTGGAGCTGGCGCGGCAGGTCGCGCTCGGGCTGCAAGCGGCCGGCGCGCTGGGCTTGGTTCATCCGCATCTGGGGCCGGACGTTTTGCGGTTCACCGCCGCCACGCAGGGCGGCGCGGGGTCGAAGGACAACGTGGTCAAAATCGTCAGCTACGAAGCCGCCGCGCTGCTCCCGCCCTCGCCCGGGCGCTGGGGCGGCGAAGGCAGCGGCGGGCCGCGCTGGCTCAGCCCGGAGGAAAAAGAGCACCGCGTGTCGGACCGGCGCACGGATTATTACAAGCTCGGCTTGGTGCTCTGGTTTTTGCTCGTCGGCGAGTCGCCGCTCCCGCTGTTGTCCAGCGTCGGCAACAACGACCTGCCGCAAACTTTTCTCGACCGCCTGCCGGCCAGCGCGCCCGAGCCGGTGCGTGCGTTGCTCGCGCGGCTGCTCGCGCGCGCGCCCGGCGAGCGACCACAGTCGGCGGAGGAATTATTGCAAGACATCGAAGCCTGCCAGGCGGGCCGCGCGATGCCGCCACCCGCCGCTGCTACGAGCGCGTCGGTTGAGGATGAGACTTCGACCGGCGACACGACGTGCATTCCGCTCGACAGCTTGCCGCGGCCGCTCGCCCCAGCGCCGGCAACCACGCCCGCGACGCCGTCGCCGGCGCTCGACGAAAACGTCCAGTTCACCGCGTATCGACCCAAAGTTGTTCAGCCCAACAAATGGGCCAAGCTGCTCGTCTTCGCGCACCTCGAGGAACGCCCCGCCTGGATGGACGCCGACGAACGCGCGCCGTTGGAGGAAATGGCCGCGCAAGCCGCCGCGATCCTCGGCCCGCAGCACGCGGAGGATTACAAGCAGACGACCGATGACAGCCGGCTGGCCGTGCCGCGCGAAGGCGAGATCACGTTTGTGCCCGAGCTGGCCGGCGTGGAATTTAATCCGCCGCACCGGACGTTTTTTTGGAAAGACGGCGTGAGCGTTCACGGCGAAACGTTCGACCTGCGGGCGGGCGCGGCGTTGGATGGGAAAACGGCGCGCGGCCGGCTCACGGTTTTTCTCGGGCCATTGGTGCTGGCCGAAATCAGCCTCGCGATCCGCGTCGATAGTCAGCTCGGCAATCTTGCGGCGAAGGAAGCAGAGGTCGCCGGACGCGAGCGGAGCAGCGCGCGGCCGTTTCGCAAAATCTTTGCCTCTTACTCGCACCGGGACGTGGAAATTGTCGAAAGCGTCGAGCGCCATGCGCGCACGCTCGGCGACGAATATCTGCGCGACTGGCTGCACCTGCGCAGCGGCGAGAAATGGGACGCGCGGCTGCGGAAGATCATCGAGGAGGCCGATATTTTTCAACTCTTCTGGTCGCAGAACGCGGCGCGCTCGGAGTTCGTCGAGCGCGAATGGCAGCACGCGCTGAGCCTGCGCCGCGACACGTTTGTGCGGCCGACGTATTGGCAGGACCCGATGCCGCCGCCGCCGGAGCCGTTGCGGCAGCTCCACTTTCACCGGCTCGGCGCAGCGGCCGGCGCCACGGGTGCAACAACGCCGGCGCCGGCGCAGTCGTCGGCTATGCCCATAACGCCGCAGGCCGTGGCGTCGTCGCCTGCCGCCGCGCCGGTGCCCATGCTGGCGCCAGCAGCAGCATCATTATCGCCAGTGGAAGGTCCGGCGCGGCGACGCCTGCCCATCGGCGCGCTGGCGGGTGCGTTGACCGTCGTGTTGCTCGCAGTCGCCGGCGCGGGGCTTTTCCTGCGGCAACAACGATCCGCCAGCGAACCGGGAACCCTGGCCTACGCGACGCCGTCTCATCCTCCCACGATGACGCCCAACGTCGTGCCAACGCCGCAGCCGTCGGCGTCGGACGACCCGCAGCAACGCGCGGCACTGGCATTCCTCGCAGCCGCCGACCGCGCCGAAGCGGAAAAGAACCGCGCGGAGGCCATCGAAGACTACGCCGCCGCGTGTGCGGCCGCGGGCGAGGCGTTCGCGCGCGAGCACACGCCCGCCGGCAAGGCTTACGCCGACCCCCAACAATTGCAGAAGGAGCTGTCGCGTTTTGACGCCAAATTCAACGGCCCCGCGCACCAGCCGAGCGCGAGCTTGCTCGTGCAACGCGCCAATCTGCGGCTGGCGCTCGGCCGCTGGGACGCTGCGGCGGAAGATTATGCGCAGGCGCTCAAGCTGGAACCGGAATCGGCCGAAGCCAAACGTGGATTGGTGCTGGCGAAAGCCGCTGCCGCCCCCGCGGCGACCGCGACGCCGTCGCAGGAAAGCGGCGAAAAAAGCCAGCAGGCGGCGCCTTAAAATCCCGAAATTGATTTACGGCGCGCGAAGCTTCAACTCAGCTTTGCGTTCCGCGCCGGTGTTCGGGTCCGGCATGAACCATTCGGCGTGGACCGTGCGCAGGTCGGCGCTGAGCTGGCCGTGGAAGGAACCGGCACGCACCGTGAGCGGTTCGCCGCCCGCGCGGCCGAGGTCGTGCTCGTTAACGTGAATGTCCAGGCCGGGCACGTCGATGGTGCCGTGCGTCTCGACGATTTCGTCAAAGAGCGTGTCGTCGCTCAGCGGCGCAAGCACGTAGAAATGCACGCGCTCGAATTCCAGTGTGTGTTCGTCGCGCACCCGCAACGAATCGGTCAGCACGCGCACCCGCCGGCCGGCGCGCTCGCCGTCGAACGTCACGCTGCCCGCGAAAACGCGCGGCATTTTGGCCTTGGCCTCGGTGGCGTTGCGCGGTCCGCGCGCGCAGCCGGTGGCGAAGAGAAGACTGAACGCGAGGAAGCAGCTATATCTTAACACACAGGCGCAAAGACACCGAGGAACACGGAGGTAGAAGAGTGAAGCAAGGTAGAAGATAGGTAGTAGATAGCGAATGGTGAGTAGTAGAAGATAGAAGCGTAAAGGTTGGAAGGTAAAAAAACTCCATCCTATGTGTTCCTCGATGCCTTTGTGCCTGTGTGTTAAAACTTACCCTTCGTCCTCGCCCGACGCCTCGTTATCCCCCTCGCGCAACGCCAGCATCCGCACCTGCCTGTCGCGGCGCGGCAGCCGGATGGTGATTGTCAGCCCGCGGCCTTCGTCGCTGCGCAATTCGATCTCGCCGCCGTGCGCGCGCACGATGCGCCGCACGATGAGCAAACCCAGCCCGCTGCCGCTCGCTTTCGTCGTGAAATACGGCTCGAAAACCTTGTTGAGATGCTCCTGCGAAATGCCGCCGCCCGTGTCGGTGAATGCCACGCAGACATACTCCGGCTCCGCCCCGCTCGTGATGCGCAGGATGCCGCCGCTCTGCATCGCTTGCACGGCGTTTTTGATCACATTGTAAAACGCCTGCTTGAGCTGGTCGCGGTCGATTTCCAGCGGCGGCAGATTTTCCGCCAGCTCGGTTTCCACGAGGATGTCGCGGTCTTCGATTTCGGCTTGGAGAAACGCGACCGACTCGCGCACGACGGCGTTTACGTCTTCGATTTGCGTCTGCAAACTCGCCGGGCGAATGGCGCGCAAAAACTGGCTCACGATGAAATCGAGCCGCCGGATTTCGTCCTTGGCGATGCGCACGGAGTCTTCGAGTTCCGCGCGGTCGCCGAGCGGCAGCTTGCGCAGTTTCCGCTCCATGAGCTGAAGGTGGATGTTCAAAGAATTCAACGGATTGCCGATCTCGTGCGCCACGCCCGCGGCGAGGAGCGTGAGCGCGTTGAGCCGCTCGGTTTCGAGCGTCTCCTGCGCGTTGCGGCGGCTCTCGGTGAGATCGCGCACGATCATCGCGTGACCCGCCCGCTCGACGCGCGCGGCTTCATCCGGCCGCCCACCACGGCGGCGCGCGGCGCGCGGAGTTTCTTCGAGCAACAACGGCACGACGTAGAAATTCAGGAAGCGATTGGCCGGATAAAAAACCTCCATGTCGCGGCTGACGAACTTGTCGCGCCCGCCATCCGCGTTCGCCAGCGACGCCCAGTCCAGGCCGCGCACCGCGGAGTCGAGCGGCTGACCGAGCGCGGTATCGTGATTCAATCCGAAAAGCTGCGCCGCCGCCGTGTTGAGATACGCGATGCGGCCATTCGGATCGGTGACGATGATGCCTTCCTGGATGGCGTTGAAGATCGTTTCGAGAAACCCCTTTTCGCGCACGATGCGCAACACATGCGCCTGCGCCTCCTCCGGCCGCAGCCGGCCCAGGCGCGCGATGAGCTTATCGACAAAGCCGCGTTTCATTTTTCAAAGCAGCTTGCGGAATTCATCAACGCCGAGGCCAGCGTCTTTGGCGATGCCGCCCATCGTGAAAGCATTCACCGGATTGTTTCGCGGAATGGTCAAGAACCGCGCGCCGTCCGACATCACGATGTGCTTGCCTTGGCGCACGATGCGGAAGCCGGCTTTCTCCAGCGCCGCGACCGCGCGCAGGTGATTGACGCCCGGTATCCGCGGCATGGAATTACGCGGAAATTTCCACTTCCCGCACGTCCGCGCCAGCCAGCGAATCGTGCAGCGCAGCGAGGTAATCCTGAATGGCATCCGCAATGTTCGCGAGCGCCTCGGCCTCGGTTTTTCCCTGCGACCAACAGCCGGACAAGGCCGGGCATTGCACGCTGTAACCCTCGTCTGTTTCGCGCAGCACTACTGGGTATCGCATGGGCAAAGTTACAACGAATCTTCACCCAAACAAATCGCCTTGGTGCGGATCGGCTTTGCCGCGTTTCGCGGTGGCTTCCGCCGGCAAAAACTTGGCATACTTCGCGACTAGCTCGTTGAGCTTGTCGAGGTAGTATTCGACGTTCTCGTCGCGTGCATCGCGGCGCCATTCGCTGGCGAGCTTGGCGTTGTCATACGCGCTCACCTTTTTCTTTTCTCCGGTGATATAAAACTTCACCTGATCGCCGGGCTGGTAGTCGCGGCCGCTCTTCAGCGCGAGTTCATACGCGGCGGAGCGGTTGCGCGCGCTGGCGCCGATTTTTTTCTGATATTGCCCGAGCGAATCTTGCAGCGTGTCGGTCTTCGCCAGCCAGTCAATTTCCCAAAGCCGCTCGCGGATGTTGCGTTCATACTCCTCGCGCAACGCCGCGATTTTCTCCGGCTCGCCGGCGAGCAAGTGGCAGATCATTTTTTCCAAAAACGTGCGCTGAAATTTCTCCAGCCCGCGCGACTTCAAGGCGCCGCCTTTGAGGACCAGCGAGCCATCCTCGGCGAGCAGCGCGTAGTTCTTCGCCTTATAAGAAAACATCGCTTGAAACTTCGCGTCGAACTCGATCTCGATGCCTTGCGGCAACACGTCGGCAAGCTGCCTGCCGAGCGTCTCCGTCGTCGCGCCAGTTGGCGGCACGAAGTAGATGCCATCCGTATCTATCTCGATGACTTCCGCGCCGGCTGTCTGCAAGCGCGCGACCATCTGTTTTAACAAGTCGCGCCCGATCTCGGTCACGCGCGACGCGGCGTCGTAATCGGCGAAGTGTCCCTGCGCAAAACCGAGGTAGCCGTAGAACGAATTGATGAGGACTTTGAACACATTTTGCAGCGCGTTGAGCGTGTTGTATTCGCGGCGTCGCGCCGGGTCCGTCGCGGCCTTGCGCATGTCGGCTTTTGCTTGCAAACGGAATGCGCGCAGGTCGGTCAATAGTCCGCGGAAAATGCCGAGCTTGTCTGCCGCCGGAAACACGTCGTAACGCAGCATCACGCTCGGATACAGCGAGGCCACGTCGCAGTGCCAGACGTTGTGTTTCACGCCGGTGACGAAGACATCCGTGTAGCCGCCTTCGTAAGCTCGTGCGGTCGGCAAATCCGGGATCGAGTGTCCGCGCTGATAGTATTCGCGCAGGAAGAGCGAGTTCACCCGCGTCGCGTTGCCGCGCACGATGACCTCTTGATAGTTATAAGGAAAAATCTGCGCCTGGATGAAATAGCTGCCGCTGAGCAGCCCGCTCAACGCCCGCGTCTCGCGCACGTCGTCGAGCGCATACGCGGCGAACTTCTGCGGCGCGTGCAGATATGCCTCCTGAATTTCCAGCCCGCTGAGATACGTGCGTTCGTGCGCCTCATCGCCGCCGCCCGCCGTGATGCCGAAGTGGCGCGCGACATCTTTTAACCCAAACGATTCCAGCTCGCGCGTGCCGATGTCGTAAAGCTGCACGAGCAAAAACGTATCGACGATGTGCCGGCCGCGCGCTTCGGCCTTCGGATAATTGATCGTCC
>Ga0213876_10002450_pt1 | contig 10894 bp, 11 predicted proteins | sample BarmaccomBMRX_R9_FD_160113 | JGI IMG/M metagenome (GOLD analysis project Ga0213876, IMG submission 160113) | Root-associated microbial communities from Barbacenia macrantha in rupestrian grasslands, the National Park of Serra do Cipo, Brazil - RX_R9 | ecosystem: Host-associated > Plants > Roots...
GCCTGGGCTAAAAGCGCCACGTGGTCGGCTGCCGCTGGCAGTGGGGTGTGGTGAAAGCCGGCCGCGTTTTGTCGTGCGATGGTTGGAGTGGAAAATTGGCATTGTGATGGGCAATTTTTGTCGGTTGTGCAGCACCCCCCCGTCGCGAACCTGATCGAGTCACTGCTTGCCCCGCTGCTGGCTAAGTGTGGCCGCCTTCCCGGCTCGGCACTGCGCTATTCGCCGATTGGCGAATTCCACCACGGCCCCTGCCGCTACCAACTGCCGCGCTTTGTCTTTCGCGGCGCGCCCGGCGGGGGCGATACGATTCGGCTCGGGCTGTTTGCGTCCATTCACGGGGATGAACGGGAAACCGCCCTCGCCCTGCGCGACTTCCTATTGACGCTCGCCGATGATCCCGCGCCCGCACAAGGCTACGAGCTTTACGCCTATCCCGTTTGCAATCCCAGCGGTTATGAAGACCGCACGCGACACTCGCGCGCCGGTCTCGATTTGAACCGCGAATTCTGGCGTGGCTCCGCGCAGCCGGAGGTCCAGCTTTTGGAACGCGAACTCGGCATGCACGGTTTCCACGGCCTCATCGCTCTGCACGCCGACGATACCTGCGACGGCTGCTACGCCTACGTGCGCGGCGCGACGCTAACCGAGGCGCTCGCCCGGCCCGCGCTCGAGGCGGCGTCCCAGTTTCTGCCACTGGCGCAAGGCGAAATGATCGACGGATTCCCGGCACGCGACGGAGTCATTACCCGCTGCCCGGAGGGAGTCCTGTCCAACCCAGCGGATCCCTCGCCCTCGCCGGCGCCCTTCGAGATCATCTTTGAAACCCCGCAGAAGGCGCCCGCCCAGGCGCAGTCCGCCGCGGCCGTCGCAGCCTTGCAGAGCATCCTGCGCGGGTATCGGCCGCTCCTCGCCTTTGGCGAAAATCTCTGAAGCCAAGCCAGCGCGAATGCTGAATGCGCTTGTTCGCCGCCGCCCCTCACTGGCAATCCGGGCAGCGGCCAAAAAATTCGAGCGAATGCTTCACCTCCGCGTAGCCGTAGTGCCGGCGCAACTTGCGTTCGAGCGGTTCCACGGGGCACGGTTCATCGAGCATTTCCACCTTGCCGCAATCCGTGCAGACGAGGTGATCGTGGTGCGCGTGCGGATCGACCAATTCATAATGGCTGCGCGCGCGGCCCAAGTGAATTTTTTGCACAATCTTCAACTCTTCCAGCGTCTCCATCACGCGATAGACCGTCGCGAAATCCAGCGGCTCCTGCCGCGCGCGCTTGCCGGCGGCGACGCGGATTTCCTCCAGCGACAGCGGCGCTTTGGCGGCGAGCAAGGCCGAGATGATCGCCACCCGGCCGCGCGTGATCCGCATCCCCTGCCCGCGCAACAAGTCGAGGATCGTGTCGGCGGAAAGCGTCGGGAGGGTGGAAGCGCCGTGCGCGTGCGTTCGCGACATGGCTCGTAGCCTAACAGCCACCGCCCGGAATTGCAAAATGGTTTGTGCGTTTGGGAAATTCGCCGCCGGCGCGGGCGCCGATTATTTTTGCAAATTGCTTGCTCTTGCAAATTGCTTGCAATATTTTTGATTTGAAAAACGCAAATTGCTTGCAACAATTCGTCCGTCCCTTATGCTCCGCTCACCGATGAAACGATTCTCCATCCTCGCCGGTTGTGTGCTGGCGCTTGCCTGGGCGACGACCCTGGCGCACGCGGCGGCGAACGCGCCGTTGAAAGTCGTGTCGCTTTCCACCGTGCTGAGCGATCTCGCGCGCAACGTCGGCGGCGACAAGGTGCAGGTGATCGAACTGGTCAAGGCCGGCGTGGACCCGCACGAATTTCAACCCAGTCCCGGCGACGTGCAGCAGGTGGCCGGCGCGGATGTCGTGCTCGTTTCCGGCAAAGGATTGGAAGGCTATCTTTCCCGGCTGGAACAAAGCTCGGGCGGCGGCAGCGGAAAATTCGTTGACGTGGGCAGCGGCGTCGGCCCTTCGCTGCGGCTCAAAGAGGACAAGAAAACCGTCGAGGATCCGCACTGGTGGCATTCCATCGCCAACGTGAAAAAAGCCGTCGGCGTCGTGCGCGATGCGTTCGGCAAAGCGGACCCGGCGGACGGAGCTGCGTTCGCCGCCGCCGCTACGGCTTACAGTGCGCGGCTCGATGCGTTGGACAAGGAAATCAAACTCAAAGTCGCCGAGCTGCCGCGCGAAAAACGCAAGCTCGTGACGAGCCACGATGCCTTCCAATATTTTGCCCGCGACTACGGCTTTCGCATTTATCCAATCGAAGGCGTCAGCACCGAAGCGCAACCGTCTTCCAAAGACGTGGCCGAACTCATCGAGACCATCAAAAAGCAAGGCGTGAAAGCCGTCTTCTTCGAGAACATTGAAAATCCAAAAGTCGTCGCCGCCATCACGCAGGAAACCGGCGCGAAAGTCGGCGGCGAACTTTACGCCGACGGCCTCGGCGCGCCGGACAGCGACGCGGCGACGTATGAGGCGATGATGCGCCACAACGTGACGACGATTGTGAACGCCTTGAAGTAGCCGCTGGACACGGGCTGCGCGGCGGATTCTCTTGTTCGACTCATGCGCGGTCAACCCTGGTTGCGGCTCTTGTTCGTCGTGCTCATTTTCGCGGCCCTGAGCGTGCCGGTCTGGCGTCTGACCCATCCCGCGCCCATCGCCGCGGCGGCAACGCCCGTTGCCGCGGAATCCACGCCCGCGCCGACGACCATTTCTCTCGAAGTCGAAGTCACCTTCGCCGGACCGCCGCCGACCAGTTTTCAACTCAAGGAACCCGGCCAGACAATTTTGCAGAGCGGCGATGTCAGCGGTGAAACCACCGCGCGCGCGACATGGCACGCGCACTTGCCGAAAGAAGGCGTGGACCTCACATTCGAGGCGCATTGGCCGGACGACGCGGAGCAAACGGCGGCGCGGATTCGCGTGAGTTTCCCGACCGGCCAGACGGTTGAGAAAACTTTCTGGGCGCGCGGCGCGATGGCCGAAATTTTGACCGTGCCCGCCTCGCCCGGCGAATCGCCGTCGCCGTAGCCGAAAGAAAATTGCCGCCGCCAAAAAATTTCTCCCATGTCGTCGTCCCACCGACTATCCATCAAAGACCTCACCGTCAGCTACCAGCGCGTGCCGGCGCTGCATCACATCGATCTCGAATTGCGCTGCGGCAAATGCGTCGCGCTGCTCGGTCCCAACGGCGCCGGCAAGACGACCTTTCTCAAATCGCTCGCCGGCCTGCTGCCGTTTGAAACCGGCACGGTCGTCTTCGAGGGCCACGAGCACACGCACGCGCGGCACCACACGCACCGCCATCAAGAGCCGTCGCGCCGCGGCGGCAGCGAGCGTTGCATTGCCTATCTGCCGCAGCGCAGCGTGGTGGATTGGGACTTCCCTTTGACTGTGCGCGGATTGGTGGAAATGGGCCGGTTTCCAGCGCTCGGCAACTGGGGCCGCTTCAAACGGGAGGATCGCCGCATCGTGCAGGAAGCGCTGGCTGCGACACACTTGCAAGACCTCGCCGACCGGCAGATCAGCGCGTTGAGCGGCGGCCAGCAGCAGCGCGCGTTTCTCGCCCGCGCGTGGGCGCAGCACGCGCACATTTATCTTTTGGACGAACCGTTCACCGGCCTGGATCGCAACGCGCAGACGCATCTCGGCGAGTTGCTGCGCCGGCTCAGCGCGGAGGAGGGCAAGCTCGTCATCGTCAGCCATCACGATTTGAAAACGGTGCCCGACTTGTTCGATCAAGTCATCTTTCTCAACGGCGAATTGGTGGCCTTTGGCGACGTTGCCGAAGTCTTCACGCCCGAGCGGATTGCGGAAACTTTTTCCACGCATGTTTTCACCGGCTAGAAAAAAAGTTCTAAGCCCCAAGCTCGAAGCTCTAAACAAGCTTCAAACCAAAAGCTCAAAAAAACCGAAATTGGCGACAACCTCGTGCTCGAATTTTGAACTTAAAGTTTGGAACTTTGATCTTGTTTAGAACTTCGAGCTTGGGGCTTAGAGCTTTTCTCCATTTATGCTTTGGCTCACCGAACCGCTGCACTACGAATTCATGCAACGCGCCCTGCTCGGCTGCGTGCTCGTCGGCTTCACGAATGGCTTTCTCAGCGCCTTCATCGTGTTGCGGCGCCTGGCGCTCTTAGCCGACGCGTTGTCGCACTCGCTGCTGCCGGGACTCGCGGTCGGTGCGATTTTTTTCGGCCTCGCGCCGCTCGGCTTATTCAGCGGCGCGGTGATCGCCGCGCTGCTCGTCGGCGTGGGCGGGCAGCTTGTGGCGCGCACCTCGCGCCTGAAGGATGAAACGGCCATCGGCGCGCTCTACACGGTGTCGTTTGCGCTGGGCGTCATCCTGCTGAAATACGCGCGCGTGCCGGTGGATTTGAACCATTTCCTTTTCGGCAACATCCTCGGCATTTCCAACACCGATCTCTGGATCATTTACCTCGTCGGCTTTCTGGCCAGCGTCTGCCTCGTCAGCCAGCAGCGGCCGTTGTTGCTGGCGCTCTTCGAGCCAAGTGTGGCGATGAGCGTCGGCGTGCCGGTGGCGCGGCTGAATTATCTGCTCATCACGCTCATGATTCTGGCGATGATCGCCAGCCTGCAGGCCGTTGGCGTCGTGCTTTCCATCGGGCTGCTCGTGCTGCCGGCGGCGACGATTTATCTGCTGAGCGATTCGTATTCGCTGATGATGTGGGGCGGCGGCGTGCTCGGCGCGGCGGGCGCGTCGATTGGATTGCTGCTCTCGTATTGGACGAACATTCCGAGCGGGCCGGCCATCGTTCTGGTGCTCGGCGCGGGCTTCCTTGCGGCGCTGATTTGCGGCCCGCGCTACGGCGTGCTCGCGCGCTACCTGCGCCCGCGCCATCTGCACGGCGAGTCGCTGGCGCGCTGGGAAAAGAAGACCCGCGCGGACGCTCCCCTCGCGCCGCAATCGACCGGGGATTGAGGTCCGCTGCTACTTGATTTGCTTCGCCTGGTAGCCCGTGGCGGCGATGCGGCCGATCAACGCGCCGGCGGTGCATTGGCCAGCGTCGAAACGCACGACGATGCGGTTGGCGATCACGTCGATGTCCACCTTTTGCACGCCGCGCGTGCGGGCCAGCAGTTCGTGAATGCGGTCTTCGCAAGCCGGGCAATCAATCTCCGGCTCCAGCCGGAAAACCGCCTGCGTCCCCTTGTCTCCGCCGGCGTGCGAGCACGGCGCGGCGGCTAGGAGAAACAACAGCAGCGGCAGCAGGCGGGCGAATTGATTTCGCATGGGTCAAATGGCCAAACCGGGAACGGCGCAGCGCGGGATTGTGACATAAGCCGCCCGATTTGCACCGGAAAAAAACGCCGCGGCCCGCGAGGGGCGGTCCGGCTATTGCAAGTAACTTGCAAGCAATGCCTTGGGCCGGACGGAAATTTTCTTATTGAAAATAACTTGCATTAACACTACTAAAAATGCAAATAACTTGCAATTCAAATGCAAATTACTTGCATCAATCCAACCGCCGCCCGCCCATGAAATTCCCCGTCTCCCGCCGCCCAGCTCCGTGGCTGCTCACGCTCGCCGCCTGCGCCCTGCCCGGCGCGTTGCGCGCCCAAGAAACCGACAATTCCAACCCGCCTCCAGCGTCCGCCGCTGCCAGCCCCGCGGCGTCGCCGGATCGCGTCGTCGTCACCGGCAGCCCGCTCGACCGCGGCGCCTTCGATCTGGCGCAACCGGTCAGCGACCTGAGCGGCCTCGACTTGCGTGAAAAGCGCGCCGTCACGCTCGGCGACACGCTCGACGGCGAGCCGGGCATCGCCAGCAGCGGCTTCACCGCGGGCGCCAGCCGGCCCATCATCCGCGGCCAGCAGGACAACCGCGTGCGCGTGCTCAACAACGGCACGGAAGTCTTCGATGTCTCAAACCTCTCGCCCGATCACGCGCCGAGCGTCGCGCCGCTCATCGTCACCTCGGTCGAAGTCGTGCGCGGCGCGGCCACGGTGCTCTACGGCTCCGGCGCGATTGGCGGCGTGGTCAACGTGATCGACAACCGCATTCCGACGGCGCTGCCGGCCAACGGTCGCTTTGGCGGGGAACTCGTCGGGCGCATGGGCAGCGTGGATTTGGAGCGCAGCGGCGCATTTACGTTGGACCTCGCGCTGACAAATCACTGGGTTTTGCACGTCGATGGCACGCGGTTTTTTACCAATGATTTAAAAATTCCCGACCATGCGCTGAGCGAGCGCTCGCGGCGCGATCTTTCGCCCGAAGCGCGGGCGCGCGACAACGGTTTCGGCGGCGACACGGTGGGCTACGTGCCGAATACTTACGTGCAAACCAAAGACTTCGGCGCGGGACTTTCCTACGTTTCGGACAAGGGCTACGTCGGCGCGAGCTTCAATCAATTCCTGAGCGTTTACGGCGTGCCGGTCGATCCGGGCGCGGTCGTCGCGCCGGCGGACCAGGGCACGGCGGCGGCGCCCGTGCCCGTGCGGCTCGATGTCACCAAGCGCCGCGGCGAGTTCCGCGCGTCGCTCGTCGATCCCTGGCCGCTGTTCCGCGTGGCGAACTTCAAGCTCAGCTACACCGATTACAAACACCTGGAGATCGACGGCAACGAGGTCGGCTCGACGTTCAAAACCAACGGCCTCGACTCGCGCCTCGAACTCGTGCAGCAACCTCTGGGCGCGTTGGAAGGCTCCGTCGGCGCGCAGGTTTTTTACAAGCACCTCAGCGTGCTCGGCGCCGACGCCTTTCTCCAACCGAGTGACACCGTGCAGCCGGCTGGATTCTTTTTTGAAGAAATCAAACTGCTCGGTGGCGACGGCGACCTTTCCGCGCCGCCGCGTCCCACGGGCACGGACGGCAAAGGCGCCGTCGCGGGCGGCGACGCCAGCGCGTTCCGGCCATCGCTGCGCGTGCAGTTAGGTGGACGCGTGGAATACTGCCATGTTTCCATCGACTCGACCGATCCGCTGCGGACGAGCCTCCAGCCGGGTGACCGCGGCCAGCGCGCGTTCCTCCCGCTCTCGGCCGCCGCCGGCGTGGTCTATGAATTTGCCAAAGACACCGCGCTGGCGCTGACGCTCTCCTACGCCGAACGCGCGCCCACGGCCGAGGAACTCTTCGCGCGCGGCCCGCACGATGCGACGTTCCAATACCTCATCGGAGATCCGAATCTCGGCCAGGAAAAGCAGCTCGGTCTTGATGTTTCCATTCGACGGCGGGCGGGCTTTGTCACTGGCGCGCTCTCGGGATTTTACAATCGCTTCTACGATTTCATCGACTTCACGCCAACGGACGATGTGATCGACGAGTTGCAAGTCTTTCGCTACACCGCAAAGAACGCCGACTTCTACGGCGGCGAGGCGCTCGTGGATTTTCACCTCCTGCCCGCCAGCGTCTCGCGCCCCATCGCGCCGCCGGACTCGAAAAGCGTGAAGGCCGTCGTCGCCCGCCAGGACAGCGAAATGATCCGCAATCCGCGCGATCTTTATCTGGAACTCAAAGCCGACTATGTCCACGCCGAGGATCGTGACACTGGTGAGAGCCTGCCTCGGATCACGCCGTTACGCTTTGGCGCGGGCCTGGGCTACGTCAGCGGAAATTTCAGCGCCAAAATCGAAGGCGTGCGAGTGAATCATCAATACCGCATCGCGCCCTTCGAGACCGCGATGCCGGGTTACACCTTTCTCAACGCCACCGCCAGCTACCAATTGCAACTCCCACCATTCGGCCTCACGGCATCATCCTCGCCGGTCACGGCAGAGGTATTTCTCCGCGGCAGTAACCTACTCGACGAGCAAGCGCGCAACCACCAAAGCTTTCTCAAAGACGTGCTGCCCCTGCCCGGCCGCAGCCTCCTCGGCGGCCTGCGGCTGACGTTCTGAATGCGCTTGGGATTTTTCCCGCTGCTTCGAGGGAAAAACCGGCCCGCACGAGACGCGCGCAGGCAGGAAAGCGAGCGAGCGGGTGAAGGGACTCGAACCCTCGACATTCTCGTTGGCAACGAGATGCTCTACCACTGAGCTACACCCGCGAAAACCGCGCTGAATTTTCTCCCTTGATCCGGCAAATCTGAAACGCGCACAGCGGCGCGTCAAGATACGTCCAGCAGTTTCGAGAAAGTCAGGGCACGCCTTGGCTTCGCTTTACCACCACCGGGCGAACGGGCGTTACTATGCGCGGTTTGAAAATCAGGGCAAGGGATTTTCGCCGTCGCAAGCTCGACCCAACGGATTGGATCAATTGCTGGCTTGTTCTGAAGGAATTCCGCCGCCAGCGTCTATTGAATGGAGCCTCAGATTTTAAGGCTCGCCCGATCTGCTCTGGGTGCTCGCGCACCTAAAATCCTGTCGCCTATCCCACGAAAGAACTGTTGCAAGACACATTTATTTGCTAGCTGCTTGCAAGGCCGGGTGAAGCGCCATTGCGAGCCGCGGAAATTTTGCTAAAGGCGCGTCTCCCGGTTTCCGCGAGCTTGGTTGCAGAAAATGGGTGCGAATCGTCGCGCCTGCTGCTCAACCCGGCTCCTGGAACAAAGCTGTTGTCATGATTCAAAAAAAAATCTGTCTGCTTGGAGGTCACGCGGTCGGCAAGACCAGCCTGGTGGCGCGCTTCGTGAAAAGTGTTTTCACGGAAAAATACCACACCACGATCGGCGTGAAGATTGACAAGAAAACCTTGTCGATGGGAGACCGGGCCGTGAATCTCACGATCTGGGATCTCGCTGGCGAGGACGAATTTGGCGCCGTCGATATCGCCTACCTGCGCGGGGCGTCCGGCTATCTGCTGGTCATCGATGGAACCCGGCGCTCGTCGTTTGATCGCGCGCTGAACATCCAGCAGCGCGCCGAAAAAAAAGTCGGCTCCGTGCCCTTTCTGGCGCTCATCAACAAAGCCGACCTTGCCGCCGAGTGGGAGTTGACCGATACGGAGTTGCAAAGCCTGACCGCGCTCGGCTGGAAGGTGTTTCACACGAGCGCGAAAAGCGGCGACGCCGTGGAAGCTGCGTTCAAGATTCTCACCGAAGCCATGCTGAACCACTCATGAGCAAACGTCCGCCCTACGATGAATTGATGGCTGCCTGCAGCATCCTCGTGCTGGAGCGGCTGAGTGCGGCCGACTTCACCGCGGCGGGGCTTTTCCCCGACTGGTTTGCGGCCTTCGCGCCGGCGGGATTTTCTCCCGAAGGCGGCCGACTGCGACCGGCGACGATTTTTCCGTTCCTGGAATATTTTCTGGAGGATGCCGAGGAATTTTGGGCGCGCGGCGTGGACGGCAAGATGGTGTCGGGTTTCTGGACCGAGACCGCGCCCGACGGTGCTGACATGAACTTCGAAGCGGTGGCCTACCGCCGGGGCAACTCGAATTTTCTCTTCATCCGGCGGCTCACGACCGGCTTCGACCGTCTGCACAAGGTCTTCCAAAAAGGTCGCGAGCTGTCGCTGGCACACGAGCGTCTATTTTCCGAAATCAGCAAAAAGGACATCCTGTTGCACTGCATTATCCACGACATGTCGGGACCGCTCACAGGCATGATGGGCGCGCTCGAAATCGCCAAACAAGAAAACCTTTCCCGCCGGGGAAAACAACTGGTCGATCTGGGTCTGGCGGCTGCGAAACGACAGGCCAACCTCATCAACAATTTGCTCGACACGTTTCGGGAGGAATTTGGTCCCGCCGACAAGACCCTGCCTGACCCCGCGCAAGCGCCCGACGCGATCGCCTGCGGCCGCGAAGTGCTGGCGACGCTCCAGCCCTCGCTGGCGATGCACGACATCCGCGGAGAGGTCCGCCTTCCGCCCGGCGTCGCCTCCCTGCGGGTGATCGCGGAAAAAAGCCGGCTGGAGCGCATCTTTTATAATCTCTTGCAGAATGCGATGCGCTTTTCGCCCCGCCTGGGCAGCATCGGCGTCTCATTTCAGGCGGAAGAAGATTTCGTGCGGATCGCGGTGGAGGACGAAGGCCCCGGCGTGTCGCCCGACGTGGCGCCGCAGATTTTCCAGAAATTCGTGCGCGGCAATTGCTCCGGCGGCAAAGCGGGTCTGGGACTGTTTTTTTGCCGGATTACCACGGAACAATGGGGCGGCAGCATCGGCCACGAACCTCGCCCCGGCGGCGGGACGAGCTTCTGGCTCCGGCTGAAACGCGTGCGCTGAGCTGCGGCGACTTCCTGCATGGACACTGCCACCGCACCATCCTCTCACGCCCCGGAGCAAGTGCTCTGGTCGGGTCGCGTCTCGCACTGGTATTTTCTGGGTCAATGGCTCGTCGGCATCGTCGTGGCAGGCGCGCTCGGGACTCTGCTTTATTTGTTTCGCAACAATCTGCCGCCCGCTTTGCTGCCCTGGATTTTTACCCTGCCACTCCTGCTCCTGCTGCTGGTGATCGTTGCCATCGCCTGGCAGCGCGCCAAGCGTCGCTACTGGGTGACCAACCATCGCGTCATCATGGAATACGGCCGCTGGGTCAAAGACACGCAGGAAATCCGCATCCAGGACATCCGCAGCATGAACGTGTCGAAGGAGGGATTCGCCGGGCTGTTGGGCATCGGCAAAGTGGAATTTTCCTCCGCCGCCACCGACGAAGCCGACGTGATCTTCTACCACATCAGCGGAACGGACCGCGTGCGCGACCTCGTGCGCAAGCTGCAAAGCTAGCGGATCACATTCTTCTTCGCCGCCCGATGTCGAACAACCACGACCGCCTCTCGCCGATTCTCGCCGTCAAGCGCCAGGAAATTGCCGCGCTGGAACCAGCCCGCGCCGCGCTCCGCCGCGCCGCGCTGGCGCGCAACGATGGCCGCAGCTTCGCCCGCGCGCTCGACCGCTTCGGCGACGACGGCGCGAGCCTGCGCCTGATTGCCGAGGTGAAAAAAGCGTCGCCCTCGGCCGGCATCATCGCCGGGGAA
>Ga0213876_10002451_pt1 | contig 10893 bp, 8 predicted proteins | sample BarmaccomBMRX_R9_FD_160113 | JGI IMG/M metagenome (GOLD analysis project Ga0213876, IMG submission 160113) | Root-associated microbial communities from Barbacenia macrantha in rupestrian grasslands, the National Park of Serra do Cipo, Brazil - RX_R9 | ecosystem: Host-associated > Plants > Roots...
TCAAGATGGGACCCAGCGTGGCCATGCCCAGCGGCAGGAGATGCGCGACACCGTCCGGTGCGACGAGGATCTTGGACGGCCGGACGTCGCGGTGGATCATGCCCGCGCGGTGCATGCCGTCAAGCGCGGCGGCGACGTGAGTGATGACGGTTGCCGAGCGCTCCGGAGTCAACAACCCTTGATGCCGCGCCAGCAGGGTGTCCAGGCCGGGCCCCTTGATCAGGTCCATCTCCACGAAAAGGTGCCCGTCGATCTCTCCCCAGTCGTGAATCCGGACCAGATGTTCCTCCCGGATCTGGGCCAGCGCCGGTATCTCGCCAGGCCACCAACGGCGCATCCCCGGGTCCTGTGACCATCCGCCCGTTGCGACTTTCAGCGCAACCGACTGGCGGCGGCGGGTGTTTACGGCTGCATAGACCTGGCCGATAGTGCTGTGTCGGATGCGCCCCCGCAATAGAAAGTGACCGAGATGCGACCCGACGCGGGGGCAGCCGTACGGATCGCGCATCGGGTCAACCGGCTTCCAGGGACGGCAACCGCGCGATGACCTGATCCCGGACCGCCGACCGCCGCGCCTTGCCGGCATCGTCGCGCAGGGGAGCGTCGACGAATTCGACCATGCGGGGCACCTTGTAGGCCGCGATCCGTTCGCGCAGAAAGTCCTGCACGCCAGCAGGATCCAGCGCGGATCCCTCGACCGTGTGCACCAGGGCATAGGGCACCTGACCCAGATCGTCCTCGGGAACGCCGACCACCAAGCAGGACGACACATCCGGGTGTGCCGACAACGCATTCTCGATCTCCGCCGGGTAGACGTTGCGGCCGCCGACGGTGAACATCTCGACGCGGCGGTCCGACAGGTACAGAAACCCGTCGGGGTCGAAATGGCCGAGGTCGCCCAGCGAGTCCCACCCGTCGCGCGTTTTCGCGGTCGTGCCGATGTAGCGGTACGACGGCACACTGCCGGGGCTTGGCCGCATGTAGATTTCGCCGACCACGCCGGGCGCACAGGGGTTTCCGTCGTCGTCGAGCACCTTCATCTCGCCCATGACCACCACACCGACGGACCCGCGGTGGGTCAGCCACTGGTCGCCGGAGATGAAAGTCATCGCCTGAAATTCGGTGCCACCGTACAGCTCCCAAACTTTCTCCGGACCCAGTAAGTCGATCCACGCTTGCTTGATGGCCGGCGGGCACGGTGCGCCCAGGTGCCAGAACCGCCGGATCGAGGACAGGTCATAGGAATCCGGATCGGCGCGGTAGACCGGCAGCGCCCGCTGCATCATCGTCGGCACCGTGGTGACGAGTTGAGGGCGATGCTCGGTGATCAGCCGCAGGAACTCGCGCGGGTCGAACCGGCCCATCAGCACCAGGTGCTGGCCCATCACCAGCGCGACCGCTGTGGAGGTGAAACCAATGGTATGCGTCAGCGGCACCGGCACCAGCACGGTATCGCCCTGCTGGCTGCCCACGGCGTAGCCCAGTTCCGGCCCGAGCCGGCTGTCGCCGCCCGCCTCGATCAACTTGGGCCGCCCAGTGCTGCCGCCGGAGCCTATCGACCGCCAGCACGGTGACACCGCTTCGGGCAACGGGGCATCCGACAACGCCTGATCGGGGACGAAACCTGCAGGAACACTTGGTATTCCGGGGTACGTTCGCCCCACCAGCAGCGCGCGTGGCCGCAGTTCCAGCAGGCCCTCGAACTCTGCGTCGGGCAACCGCGCCGACAGCGGCTGCGGCACCGCGCCCAGCTTCCAGCACGCCACCAGGGCCTGTACACACTCGATCGAGTTGGGCAGGACGATCGTCACGTAGTCGCCGACGCCGACACCGCGTTCGGCATACGCGCGGGCTAGTCGATTGGCCGACGACTCGAGTTCGCCCCGGGTCAGCGTCACCCCGTCGCAGCTGACCGCCGGCTCGTCGGGCGCCAAAGCCGCCAGCGCGGAGACCTGGGTGCCGATCGGGGGGACCGGCTGGGTCACGAGTAAGCGCCCTGCCGCTCGAAGATGCGGCGCGGATTGTCCACCAGCATGGTGTGCAGCTGTTCTTCGGTGACGCCGCGTTCTTTCAAAGCGGGAATCACGTCGTTGTGGATATGCAGGTAGTGCCAATTCGGCATCGCCACCGGCACCAATTCCTCGGGCACGGCGTCCCAGTAGCAGTTGGCGTCGTGGGAGAGCACCATCTTGTCGGCGTGCCCGCGCTCGCACATCTGCGCCACGATGTTCACCCGGTCCTCGAACGGGATGATCACGTCGATGCCGAACCGGTCCATCCCCAGGTAGGAACCGGACGCGATCAGCTCTTCGAGGTAGCCGACGTCGGTGCTGTCACCGGAGTGCCCGATGACCACCCGGCTCAGGTCGACGCCCTCCTCTTCGAAGATGCGCTGCTGTTCGAGCCCCCGCCGCAGCCCGGCATGGGTGTGGGTGGAGATCGGGACGCCGGTGCGCTTGTGCGCCTGGGCAACCGCGCGCAGCACGCGCTCGACGCCCGGGGTGATCCCGGGTTCGTCGGTGGCGCACTTGAGGATTCCCGCCTTGATGCCGGTGTCGGCGATGCCCTGCTCGATGTCGCGGACGAACATGTTCGTCATGGTCTCCGGGCCGCCGAACGCGGCGCCCGGGCCCATGTAGTGGAAGCAGAACGGCACGTCGTTGTAGGTGTAAAGCCCAGTCGCCACAACGATATTCAGCTCCGTGGCCGCGGCCACCCGGGCGATCCGCGGGATGTAGCGGCCCAGCCCGATCACGGTGAGGTCCACGATGGTGTCCACCCCGCGCGACTTCAACTCGTTGAGCCGGTCGATCGCGTCGGCCACCCGCTTGTCCTCGTCGCCCCACGCTTCGGGATAGTTCTGCGCGACCTCGGTGGTCATGATGAAGACGTGCTCATGCATGAGCGTCACGCCGAGCTCGGCCGTACCGATGGTGCCGCTGGCGGTATTGACTTCTGACACGTCTCCGATGCTAAGTCGCTGGGGCGGTTCACCAACAGAGCCGTTTGCAGTACGTTCGCCCCATGCTGCTCAATCCCAACCGCTTGCAACGCAAATACCCGGACCGTCGCTCGGGGGAGATCATGGCGGCGACGGTGGATTTCTTCGAGTCCCGCGGCAAGGCGCGGCTCAAGAAAGACGACCACGACCGCGCGTGGTACTCCGACTTCCTCGAGTTCATCGGCAGGGAACGCATCTTCGCCTCGCTGCTGACGCCGGCGGAATACGGCGCTTCGGATGACTGTCGCTGGGACACCTACCGGCTCAGCGAGTTCGCCGAGATCGTCGGCTTCTACGGACTGAGCTATTGGTATCCGTTTCAGGTGACCGCCCTGGGCCTGGGGCCGATCTGGATGAGCGACAACGAGGACGCCAAGCGTAAGGCCGCCGCCCAGCTGGAACAGGGCGAGGTGTTCGGCTTCGGTCTGTCCGAGCAGACCCACGGCGCCGACGTCTACAAGACCGACATGATCCTGACGCCGTCGGAGCACGGCTGGGTCGCCAACGGCGAGAAGTACTACATCGGCAACGCGAACGTCGCCCGCATGGTGTCTACCTTCGGCAAGATCGACGGCACTTCAGAAAACTCGGAGTACGTCTTCTTCGCCGCGGACTCCCAACACGACCGCTACGAGCTGATCAAGAACGTGGTGAACTCGCAGAACTACGTCGCCAATTACGCGCTGCGCGACTACCCCGTCACCGAGGCCGACCTGCTGCACCGCGGCCCAGCCGCCTTCCACGCCGCACTGAACACCGTCAACGTCTGCAAGTACAACCTGGGCTGGGGCGCCGTGGGCATGTGCACCCACGCCATGTACGAGGCCGTCACCCACGCGGCCAACCGTCACCTCTACGGCACCGTGGTGACCGACTTCAGCCACGTGCGGCGGCTGCTGACCGACGCCTACGTGCGGCTGGTCGCCATGCGGCTGGTCGCCAGCCGCGCGTCGGACTACATGCGCAGCGCGTCCGCCGCCGACCGCCGCTACCTGCTGTACAGCCCGCTCACCAAGGCCAAGGTCACCAGCGAGGGCGAGCGCGTCATCACCGCGCTGTGGGACGTGATCGCGGCCAAAGGGGTGGAGAAGGACACCTTCTTCGAGACGGTGGCCCGCGAGATCGGCTTGCTGCCGCGGTTGGAGGGCACCGTCCACATCAACATCGGGTTGCTGGCCAAGTTCATGCCCAACTACCTGTTCGCCGCTGACGCGTCGCTGCCGCTGATCTCCCGCCGCGACGACGCGGGTGACGACTCGTTCCTGTTCGCCCAGGGACCCACGGGCGGCCTGGGCAAGGTGCGCTTCCACGACTGGCGCGCGCCCTTCGAGGGCTACTCCCACCTGCCTAACGTGGCGCTGCTGCGCCAGCAGATCGACGTGCTCGCCGACATGCTGGCCAGCGCCACCCCGGATGCCGTGCAGCAGAAGGACATCGACTTCGCCTTCGGCGTGGGACAACTCTTCGCCCTGGTGCCCTACGCGCAGCTGATCCTCGAGGAGGCGGCGCTGACCGGCTTGGACAAGGCCGGCGATGTCGCCCTGATCGACGAGATCTTCGCCCTGCTGGTCCGCGACTTCAACAGTTACGCCGTTGAACTGCACGATAAGTCGGCGACGACGGACGAGCAGGCGCGGTTCGCGATGCGGATGATCCGGCGGCCGGCACACGACCCGGCGCGTTACGAGCAGGTCTGGAAGGAGCACGTCTTCCCGCTCAACGGCGCCTACCAGATGCGCCCCTGAGGATCGCTTGAGCCAGCGGCGCGTCTGTGGCCACCACCGCCCTGGCCGCGTAGCCGGCGCTCAGTGCCGCGCGCGCTGCTGGTGCCAGTTCTTTGCTGGTTGCATACCGCTGGTCGGGGCCTTTGGCCATGCCTTTGGCCGTGACCCGGTCTAGTTCGTCGGACGCAGCCGCCGTTTAGCTCCCCCTGCGTACGGCCAGACGTACGTTGGGAATTGAAGGTAGCAGCTTGACTGTGACGCAGCGCACACTACAATGACCAGTGGTCATCCACGCCAGGTGGCAGGCAAGGGGGCCCGTATGCCGACGGTGACATGGGCGCGTGTCGACCCGGCACGCCGCGCGGCCGTGATCGAAGCGGCCGAGGCCGAATTCGGCGCGCACGGATTTTCCAATGGCAGCCTCAACGTCATCGCCCGCAAAGCGGGGGTTGCCAAGGGCAGCCTGTTTCAGTACTTCGCCGACAAGCGGGATCTCTTCGCGTTCATCGCCGACATCGCCAGCCAGCGGGTGCGCGCCTACATGGAGGACCTCATCCGCGACCTCGACCCGAGCCGGCCCTTCTTCGAATTCCTCACCGACCTGCTCGACGGCTGGGTCGCCTATTACGCCGAACATCCCCGCGAACGCGCGCTGCACGCCGCTGCCACGCTGGAGGTTGACACCGACGCCCGCATCAGCGTGCGCAGCGTCATCCACCGGCACTACCTGGAAGTGCTGCGCCCGCTCGTGACCGCCGCGCACGCCCGCGGTGACCTGCGGGCGGATTCCGACGGCGACGCGTTGCTGTCGCTGCTACTGCTGATCTTCCCGCACCTGGCACTGGCCCCCTACATGCGCGGCCTGGACCCCGTCCTCGGGCTCGACGAGCCCACCCCCGAGCAACCTGCGCTGGCCGTGCGCAGGCTCGTCGCGGTGCTGCAGGCCGCGTACTCCCCGATCCGGACCGGCATCACCGAGGAGGTCACATGGCACGGACACGTTCAGGCTCGATGGTCGCCGGAGGACTCAACTGGGCCAGCCTCCCGCTGAAGCTGTTCGCGGGGGGCAACGCCAAGTTCTGGGATCCGGCCGACATCGACTTCTCCCGCGACCGGGCCGACTGGGAGCGGTTGTCGGACACCGAGCGCGACTACGCCACCCGGCTGTGCGCCCAGTTCATCGCGGGCGAGGAGGCGGTGACCGAGGACATCCAGCCGTTCATGTCGGCGATGCGGGCCGAGGGACGGCTCGGCGACGAGATGTACCTGACGCAGTTCGCCTTCGAGGAAGCCAAGCATGTCCAGGTGTTCCGCATGTGGCTCGACGCCGTCGGCGTCACCGACGACTTACACAGCTATTTCGATGGCCTGCCCACCTACCGCGAGATCTTCTACGAGGAGTTGCCCCGCTGCCTCAACGCATTGTCCAGCGATCCGTCTCCGGCCGCCCAGGTCCGGGCCTCGGTCACGTACAACCACATCGTCGAGGGCATGCTGGCGCTCACGGGTTACTACGCGTGGCACAAGATCTGCGTGGAGCACGGAATTCTTCCCGGCATGCAGGAGCTGGTGCGGCGCATCGGTGATGACGAGCGACGCCACATGGCGTGGGGCACCTTCACCTGCCGGCGCCATGTTGCCGCCGACGACGCCAACTGGACGGTGTTCGAGACGCGCATGAACGAGCTCATCCCGCTGGCGTTGCGCCTCACTGAGGAGGGGTTTGCGCTGTACGGCGAGGACATCCCCTTTGGCATAACGCCGGACGACATGCTGCAGTACTCCACGGACAAGGGGATGCGACGGTTCGGGACCATCAGCAGCGCGCGCGGACGGCCGGTCGGCGAGATCGACCTCGACTACACGCCGGTGCGGTTGGAGGACACCTTCGCCGACGAGGACCAGAAAGCCCTTGCCGCCGTTTAACGGCAGGGAACTCGCGCTGGGTGCTCGCTACCCGACCCACACCGTCTTGGCGTTGCAGAACTCGCGGATGCCGAGGCCGGTGAGCTCGCGGCCGTAGCCCGACCGCTTCACGCCGCCGAAGCCCAATTCCGGGTAGGACACGACCATCCCGTTGATGAAGACCTGGCCGGCCTCGATGTCGTCGATGAAGCGCTGCTGCTCGGCCTCGTCATTGGTCCAGGCATTCGACCCCAGGCCGAAAGTCGTGGCGTTGGCGATCTCGATGGCTTCGTCGATGCCGGCGGCCCGGTACATCGACGCAACCGGACCGAAGACCTCCTCGGTGTACAGCGCCATGTCCTTGCTGATGTCGGTGATCACCGTCGGCGGGTAGAACCAGCCCGGCCCATCGGGCGTCTTGCCGCCGCAACGGACCTTCGCGCCTGCCGCGACGGCGTCGTCGACCTGCTTCGCGATTTCGTCACGGCCAGACTCGGTGGCCAACGGACCCACGTCGGTGTCCGGGTCGGTCGGATCGCCGACGTTGAGTGCTTGCACGCGCTCGACGAACTTGTCGACGAAGGCGTCGTAGATGTCGGCGTGAACGATGAATCGCTTTGCGGCGATGCAGGACTGGCCGTTGTTCTGCACGCGGCTGGTGACAGCCGTCTTGACCGCCTCGTCTAACTCGGCGGATGGCATCACGATGAACGGGTCACTGCCGCCAAGCTCTAGTACGGTGGGTTTGATCTCGTCGCCGCAAATGGCGGCGACCGACTGGCCGGCCGGTTCGCTGCCGGTGAGGGTCGCCGCTACGACACGGGGATCGCGCAGGATGCGCTCGACCGCGCTGGAGGACACCAGCAGCGTCTGGAAGCAGCCGTCCGGGAAGCCGCCGCGGGCAATGACGTCGGAGAGATAGAGCGCGGACTGCGGCACGTTGGACGCGTGCTTGAGCAGGCCGACGTTGCCGGCCATCAGCGCCGGCGCGGCGAAGCGGACGGCCTGCCAAAGTGGAAAGTTCCACGGCATGACGGCCAACACCACGCCGAGCGGTTGGTAGCGGGTGTATGCCTGCTTCGCGCCGACCTTTGACGCCTCTGCCGGCTCGTCCGCCAGCAGCTTCTCGGCGTTCTCGGCGTAATAGCGAAAACCCTTGGCGCACTTGAGCGCTTCCGCCTTGGCCGATTTCAGCGTCTTGCCCATTTCGAGGGTCATCATCGCCGCGGTTTCGTCGGCCTCCTTCTCCAGCAGGTCTGCCGTGGCGTTCGCCCATTCGGCGCGCTGCGCGAAGGTGGTGTTGTGGCGGTAGTCGAGGAATCGCTCGTGGGCGCGCGCGATCGCGGCGTCGACTTCGTCGTCGGTTGCGGGAGTGAAGGTCTTGACTGTCTCGCCGGTGGCCGGGTTGATCGTGGCGATGGGCACGGTGACGTCCTTCGGGGTTGTGGGAACTTCCGCTATCTAGCCTGCCACTATCGTGGCCACAGGGAGGTGCCGGATGACCACAGCCGCCGAGCTGATTGTTAAGTGCCTGGAAAACGAGGGCGTTTCTGTCGTGTTCGGACTGCCGGGCGAGGAGAACATCCGCTTCGTGCAGGCGCTGGCCGGCTCGGAGATCCGCTACGTGCTCACCCGGCATGAGCAGGGGGCCGCGTTCATGGCCGAGATGTATGGCCGCGTCACCGGCCGGGCCGGGGTGGTTTCCGCCACGCTGGGACCTGGCGCGATCAACATGCAGCTCGGCGTCGCCGACGCGAGCACCAACAGCACACCCGTGGTCGCGATCTCCGCGCAGGTCGGTCAGGATCGCCAGTACAAGGAGTCGCACCAGTACGTCGACCTGGTCCGGATGTTCGCGCCGATCACCCGCTGGTCCGACGGCATCCCCACCGCTCGCGCCATCCCGGAGATCTTCCGCAAGGCGTTCAAGCTCGCCGAAACCGAACGCCCGGCCGCGGTGTATCTGGCCGTGCCCGAACACATAGACGGAGACGACACCGACTACGACCTGAACCCCTTGCCGCGCAACGTGGTTCGCGCCGACGCGCCGGCGCCCGGCCAGGTGGAACGCGCCGTCGACATCCTGCGCGGGGCTAAGCGGCCGGTGGTCCTTGCCGGGCACGGCGCCGCCCGTTCCCATGCGACCGCGGCGCTGATCCGCTTTGCCGAGCAGCTCGGAGTCCAGGTGGCCAACACCTTCCACGGCAAGGGCGTCATGCCTGACGACCACCCGAACAGCCTCGGAACCCTTGGGTTCATGCGGCACGACTACGTCAACTTCGGATTCGACAACGCCGACGTCGTCGTTGCGGTTGGGTACGAGTTGCAGGAGTTCGACCCGGTGCGGATCAACCCGCAGGCCGACAAGAGCATCATCCACATCCACCGCTTCCCGGCCGAGGTCGACACACACTATTCGGTTGACGTCGGGATCATCGGCGACATCAGTGCCTCCCTCGATGCGGTCGCCGGCGCGCTGAACGGCCAGCGGTTCGACAACGACACCGATGTACCCGGATCGGGATTGCTGGCCGAGGAATACGCTCGGGGGCAACAAGATTCACGTTATCCGCTGGCGCCGCAGCGAATAGTCGCCGACACCCGGGCGGCACTGGGCCGTAGCGACGTCGTGCTGGTCGACACCGGTGCCACCAAGATGTGGATGGCCCGCCTGTATCCGACCTACGAGCCCAACACCTGTCTCGTGTCAAACGGGTTGTCCACCATGGGTTTCGCGTTGCCGGGGGCACTGGGGGTCAAGCTTGCCCAGCCCGAGTCGAAGGTGCTCGCGGTCGTGGGCGACGGCGCCTTCTTGATGAACTCGCAGGAGATCGAGACCGCGGTTCGGGAAAAGATACCGCTGGTGGTGTTGATTTGGGAGGACGGCGGATACGGCCTCATCGAATGGAAGATGGACCTCGAACTCGGCGAGCACTACTACGTGAAGTTCGGTAATCCCGATGTCGTCAAATATGCGGAGAGCTTCGGCGCCAAGGGGTATCGGATCACCAGCGCCACAGAGTTGCTGCCGACGCTGCGCGCCGCGCTCGACGACGACGGCGTGTCGGTGATAGCTTGCCCGGTCGACTACTCAGAGAACCTGCGCCTGACCGACCGGCTCGGTGAGCTGGACGAGACGCTGTAGTTACGGTCAGTTGGGCGGCCTGCCCTCGCGGCTGCCGTCGTAGGCGCTTGAACGCAGGCGCGTGAGCCACCTCGGGTACAGCTCCACCCCCGCTGCCGTATTGAGCGTGGGATCGAACGATAGGTCGCCGGGTCGGGGATCGACCGCCTCCGTCAACGTCAGTCGAGCCAACGGGCTGAAAGGTGAAGCGCCGCACGCTTGATCAACAACGACGTCGATGGGTTGCCCAGCGATGTGCTCGCGCAGGTTGTCCACCGCCAAACCGGAGCCGCCGATGGCGGTGCTGATTCGTGCCCGCAGCCACCAGTTTTCTCCGCGGTAACGCAGCGGCATCAACGTCGTCAGCGCGTGGTCCGTCCACGAGGTGACCGGTCGCAGCCCGATGGCGCGGGTCAAGACGCCGGAGCCCGCGGACACGAGCAGGATGTCCCACGCCGCGGCGTCGTGCGTTGTGACCCTGACGGCCAGGCCGATCGCGTCGGGCCACGCGCCGGGTGTGCCGACGGCCTTGGACAGCCGCGCGACAACACCCGACGACGGTATCGGTAGCCCCTCGCTGGCCGGCGCGACGCGCTCGATCGATCCTGTCGCATGCACGCCCACCGGGTGGAAGATCCGCCGCCGCCGCACCGCAGAGCCGACCTTGAATACCGAGGCAACCAAATTCGAAGTTTCCATCGCAGCCGGGTTCCCATCCCGCGGCGACGCAAACGGCCTTCGTATCTACCGCGATGGTTAGACCCTTGCCGCGGTCAATGGGATCCACTTCGTCTGGCTCGCGGACAAGCCTGCCCTCCCCTTCCCGGGGCACCGGGGGCAGACGTGACTCGAGCGCTCAACCCTGCCTGATCTTCTGCAGCGACATCGGTAGCACGTAGCCGCTCAACAACGTTCGACACCACCAGGCGTGATAACGTCGCAGCTCGGCCGGGGTGGTGAACCGGTATTCGTACAACTGCGCCCGCACGTACCGGGGCGGTGTGTTCGGAAAAGGGTTGTGCCGCAACAGCCGCAGCGTCGCCGCGTCGTTGCGCAGCAGCCGTTCCAGCAGCGGACGCATCCACTGGTGTGCGTAGCCCGGCGAGATGGCGGCAAACCACATCATCCAGTCCAGCCGC
>Ga0213876_10002452_pt1 | contig 10893 bp, 12 predicted proteins | sample BarmaccomBMRX_R9_FD_160113 | JGI IMG/M metagenome (GOLD analysis project Ga0213876, IMG submission 160113) | Root-associated microbial communities from Barbacenia macrantha in rupestrian grasslands, the National Park of Serra do Cipo, Brazil - RX_R9 | ecosystem: Host-associated > Plants > Roots...
GCTCGAGCGTCCGCTCGACCCCCTCGCGGCCCTCCAGCCAGCCGCCCGGCAGCGCCCACGGCTCCTCGCGGCTGTAGGTGCGGTGGACGACCAGGATGCGGCCGCGCTCGTCGCGAATCAGGGCCGCCACGCCGACGCCGAAGCGGCCGTAGCGCAGGCGCAGGTAGGCCAGTTTCAGTGGCCCGGGCAGGCGGCGCCAGACACGCAGGAGGCCGGTGAGCCAGCGGGCGCCCATCAGACGCTCCGGGCGGACGGCGGACGCCACACGCTGGGCAGGATCGCACATTGTTCGCGCCAGCGGCGAGCGGGCATACTCGGCGCCAGGTCCGCCGATGAGCCAGCATGTTGCGTTGCGCGCCGTCGCGCCCGACGAGTACGCCGCCTGGGTCGGCAGGCGATGGGGCTGGTCGAGCAGGAGGCCCGCCGTCGCGGGCTGGCGCGGATCGAGCTGAATGTGTTTGCTGGCAACGAACGGGCGCGGCGGCTGTACCGCGCGCTGGGCTACGGCGAGGTCGCCGTGTACATGAGCAAGCCGGTCACGGCTGACTGATCGCCATCAGGGCTCGCTGATGGCTGTGCGCAGGGTCGCTCAGGGCTCGTTGTCGCTGACGGCGCGGATGTAGCGCTCGACCGAACGCTCGACGGCGTCCTGGCCGCCGGCCGCTACCCGCCGCCCGTCCCAGGCGCCGTAGATGCGCTCGAAGGCGAACGGCCGCACCCGCTCGGCGATGCGCCGCACGGCGCTGGCCGGGAGCGGGATCAGGTTCGGGTAGCTGTACATGAAGCTCACATAGCGGCGGTCCATGACCACGGTCAGCGAATCGCCGACCAGCAGCAAGCCCTGGCCAGCCGCGCCGTCGGCCCAGTGCAGGGCGGTCGAGCCCTCGAAGTGGCCGCCGGTGCAGATCAGCGTCACGCCTGGCAGGATCTCGCGCGTCTGGCCCTGCCACAGCTCGAGGCCCGGCGTCCGATACTGGACCCACTCGGCGTCGGCGGCGTGGATGTAGATCGGGCAGTCGTCGAAGGCCTGGCTCCACTCGGCCATGGCGGCGTAGAAGTGCGGGTGCGAGATGGCGATGGCCGCCAGGCCGCCGCGGTCGCGGATGGCGGCGATCGAGGCCTCGTCGATCAGGCTGACGCAGTCCCACATGACCAGGCCGCGCGGCGTCTGGACCAAGAGCGCCCGCTGGCCGATGGCGACCGCCGGCCGGGTGGCCAACTGGAGCAGGCCGGGCTCGATGTCCTCGACGTGATTGGTGCGCCCCTCGGCCCGTAGCTCGTCGAGGGTCGTCCACTGCTGGCCGTTCCAGCCGACGTACTGGCGCTCGTCCTCGCAGATCGGACAGCGCGGCAGCGGCTCGGCGCTGGGCGCGTACTGGACGCCGCAGGTGCGGCACAGATAAGCCGGCACCGGCGCCTCAGAGCTCGCGCCAGCCCTCGGGCTCGCGGACCTCGTCGCCGGGGATCAGGCCGCTGCCGCAGCGGCCACAGCTCAGACGGCGGCCGTCGTAGCGGATGGCGCCCGGACTCGTCGGCCGCACGATGCGGCGGTCTTCGAGGACGCCAGCCACCGCGCCGCACATCAGGCAATGCAGTTCGAGGCGCAGCGGCGGCCGTGGTCGGGCCGGGTGGGGCTCCGACGACGGGTCCGACGAGGACGAGGACGGGGGTGGTGGCCGCACGTTGTCGGACAGCGTACTCGCGCCTCGCGCCCACCTCAAGAGCAACGATCGTGTCAAGTCGTTAACATTCGGCGGCCGTAATTGCCGCGGGCACGCGCCGGGCGTGGGATCATGGACGTATGCGGCGCGGGCGCACATCGTTGCTCTGGCTGCCGGTCCTGGCGCTTGGCCTGCTCGTGCTGCTCGGCATAAGCGCCGGCACGGCCGCCGCCCAGAGCGCCGGCTCGAGCGTCAGCTGGCCGCGCTACGACGTCGACCTGAGCTTGCAGACGGATGGCTCGCTGGTCGTCACCGAGACCCAGACGGTGGCGTTCGCCGGCACCTTCCAGCACGGTTCGCAGACCATCTCGCTCGATCGCACCAGCGGCATCAGCGACGACGTCTCGGTTGGCCTCGTCCAGGGCGGCCAGACGGTCCCGCTGCAGGCCACGACCAGCACGACCTCGAGCGGCCTGGAGGTCGCCTGGTCGTTCCCGCCCGTGACCAACGCCAGCCGCACCTTCGTCCTGCGCTATACCGCCCACGACGTCACGCGCGTCTACCCGAACGGCGACCAGGTCAACTGGAACGCCGTCTACGCCGACCGGCCCGGCCCCGTCGAGGCTGGCACCATCACCCTGCACCTGCCGGCCGACGCCCCAGCCGACGCGCTCCAGTCGGCCGCCTACCTGGTGCCCGCCGGCCGTACCCCGTCGGCGGCCGGCAGCGGCAGCGTCCTCGACGGCCGCACCGTCCAGTACCGCGTGCCCAGCCTGCCGGCGGGGACCGGCTTCGAGGTCCGCGCCCAGTTCCCGCCCGGCGTCGTCGGCGCGCTCAGCCCGCCCGCCTGGCAGGCCGCGGCCGACCAGGCCGACCAGATCCAGCAGACGATGGCGCCCATCGCCAGTTTTCTCGTCCTGCTGCTGAGTGCAGCGACGGTGGTTGGCGGCGGGGTAGCCCTGTTCCTGCTGTGGTACACACGGGCCAAGGAGCCTGATCCAGGCCTGGTGCCGCCGCTGCTCGATACGCCACCATCGGACCTGCCGGCGCCGCTGGTCGGCACGCTCGTCGACGGCGTGGCCAACCTGCGGGATGCCGTCTCGACCCTGGTCGACCTGGCCCAGCGCGGGGTCCTCAGTTTGACAGACGAGCAGGCTGACGTGCGGGTCCAGTTGCACCGGCCGGCCGAGGACCCGAGCCTGCGGCGCTACGAGCGCGTGCTGCTGGTGGCCCTCTTCGATCAGGGCGCGACCAGCGGCGAGGTGCTGCTGTCACGCGCCAACGTCCGCTTCGCGGCGGCTGTGCCCATCTTGGAGCAGCGGCTGTACGAGGCCGTGGCCGACGAGGGCTTGTTCGTGGCCAACCCGGCGCTCGTGCGGCGCCACTACGCCCGCCTCGGCTGGCTCCTGGCCGGCGGCGGGCTGGTCCTGGCCTTCGGCCTGAGCCTGCTGCTTGGCTGGCTCGTCGGGGCCGCCTGGCTGCCCGGCGTGGCGCTCGGCTTCGTCGGGCTGGCCCTGGCGTGGCTGTCGCGGGCAATGCCACGGCGGACGCCGCGCGGGGCGCTCGAAGCCGCCCGCTGGCGAGCCTTCCGTGCCCATCTGACGGCCGAGCCGCAGACCCAGGAGCATCTGGCGTACGCCGTGGCGCTGGGGGTCGATCGCGAGTTCTTGCGCCAACTGGAGCAGCGCACCGGCGCGCCGCCGCCGGCCTGGTACCTGCCACCTTCGCCCGGGCCGGTCGTCTTTGTGCCCGGCGGCTACTACGGTGGCGGCTACGGCGGCCCCGTGGGCGGCCGGGCAGGCGGTGGCGGCACGCTGGCGCCGCAGGGCGGGCTCGGCGGGCTGGCTGGGCTCGGCCAGGCGGGCGCTGGCGGGCCGCAGGGCTGGAGCAACGCCCTGGCCGACCTGCTGAACGCCGCCTCGGGCGCGCTGGCCAGCGGCGGTGGCAGCGGCCCGTGGAGCGGCGGTGGCTGGGGCGGCGGCGGTGGCAGCGGCGGCGGCTCGGGCAGCTGGAGCTGAGCAGACTATGCACCGTCGCGCGCGGCATCGGCGGCTGGCGCTGCTGGGCACGCGCCCACTCGACGCCGGGGGCTGGCGCTAGTGGGCGGTCGCGCCCTCGGCATCGGCCTGCTCGCCGGTGGCGGCGGCATCGTTGTGTTGATGCTGGCCTGGCTGGCCGTCAGCGGCGCCCAGGGTGGCGGGATCGTCCTGGGCCTGATCCTGATGCTCCTCCTGGCCGGCCCGCTGGTCGGGGCCGGCGCCTACCTGCTGAGCCGCCAGCAGGCCGAGGCACGCGCGGCCGCCGCGTTCGGCGTCCGCCGCCGCGTCATCGACGCCGACCGGCTGTTTCGCAGCGAGATCGGCACCAGCCTGCGCGCGCTGGCCAGCAGCCCGGCCCTGCCCGGCCCGCGTCTCCGATCCCTGGCCGACGAACTGCAGAGCCCCAGCCACACCAGTGCCGAGTGGCAGACGACGGTCCAGCTCGACGATAGCCAACTTGAGCTGCTACGGCGGTACGACGACCTGGTCCGCGAGCGGGTGCGCCGCCTGCGTGACGACCCGTCCGATGCCGAGGCGGCCCTGCGCGAGTTGCGCCAGGCGCTCGACCAGCGCGAGGACCTGCTCATGATGGGCCGCAGTGCGCCCAGCCTCGACCCGTCGCTGCTGCTGCGGGCCGGCGGACCGGGCCAGGTTGTTGTCGACCTCGAAGCGATCGGCCTGGGCGACGCGGTCAGTCGCGAACGGACCAACTACCTGGTCGACAGTGTGGCGGCCTACTTCGCCGAGGGCCAGCGCTGGAAGCTGGCCCGCCTGGCGCCGACTTCTAGCGAACCGGCCCACTGGCTGTACGTCGGGCCGGGCGGCCAGGAGGCGGCCCTGCTCGACGAGCAGGCCGCGGCCGAAATGCCGGGTGCGCCGAGTGGCGCCGCCGCCGGGACCGCCGTGGTCGACGTTACCAGCCAGGCCGGTCGGGCCGAGGGCGTCCTGGTCAGCTACACCCGCTGGACGGACGGCCGGCGTCTGCACCTGGTCGAGCAGTGGCCTGATGGCGCCCACCACGCCTACGTCGGCCCGCTGCTGCGGCCGGGCGACCTCGAGGTGTGGCCGAGTCGTAATCCGTCGTTGTCTAGCAGTTAATACGCGCATAACGCGCGCACGAGACACTAGGTTGCACAATCCACATCAGACTGAAACGCGGGGTGGGTCGGGCATGCAGGGACTCCTGCGCGGAGCGTTGGCGCTGGCGCTGCTGGCTAGCATCGGTGTCGGGGTGGGCAGCCACCTGGGCTGGGACCTGCCGCTCGGCGCCGACCTGGCCGTCCCCGGCCCCGGCCACCTGATCAACGGCGCCGATCAGGACCTCAGCACCACCATCCAGCAGGTGATCCAGCGCAGCAACGACGAGCAGGTCCAGGCCATCGCCAGCCACGACCGGTCAGCGATGGCCGACACGTTGACCAGCGACCGCTACCAGCAGATGGTCCAGATCAACCAGGACCTGCTCGATGGCGGCGTGACGAGCATCCAACTGGTCCGCATCGAGTGGGGCCGCATCAGCGTCGACGGCGCGACGGCCACGGCGACCACCTTCGAGACCTGGCGAACGACCCTCGGCGACGGGACGACCGAGCAGTCGCGCGACCGCAACGAGTACCGCCTGGTGCTCGATGCCACGAGCGGTGCCTGGCGCATCGCCGCCGACGACCATCCTGAGGGCGGGCCCGGCCCGAGCGCGAGCAGCCCGCCGCCCCAAACGCAGCCGCTGCCAGGCGTGCCGGACGATCAGAGCACCTCGCACAACTGGTCGGGCTACGCCGCCACCGGCGGGACGTTCAGCGCCGTGAGTGGCACCTGGACGGTGCCCCAGTTCAGCGCCGATGGCAGCTTCGGCGTGGACGCCACCTGGGTCGGCATCGGCGGCGTGCGCAGCCACGACCTGATCCAGGCCGGCACCCAGCAGACGGTGAGCGGCGCCGGCCGCGCCCGCTACGAGGCCTGGATCGAGCTGCTGCCGCGCGCCTCACGGCCGGTGCCGCTGGTCGTCCACCCCGGCGACTCGGTGACCGTCTCGCTGAGCGAGTCGGCGCCCGACAGCTGGCTGATCGCGTTCGCCAACACGACGACCGGCCAGACCTACCAGGTGACGCAGACGTACCACTCGTCGCACTCGTCGGCTGAATGGGTGGAGGAGGCGCCGAGCGGCGGGCGTGGCGGCGTCCTGCCGCTCGACAACTTCGGCACCATCCAGTTCTCGAGCGCCGCGGCGACCAAGGACGGCCAGACGGTGACCATCGCCGAGGCCAGGGCGCGGGCGATCACCATGCTCGGCGCCGCCGACCAGCCGCTGGCCATCCCCTCGGCGCTGGGCGACGATGGGGCCAGCTTCAGCATCGCCCGCACCGCCGCGGCGGCCCCCGCCGGCCCGAGCGTGCCGTTCCTGCGCGGCCACCGCGGCGACTAGCCTAAGCCACGAGGACCTCGTGGTCAGTCGCCTGCGACGGGTCGCGCAGCGATGTTTAGCGCCGGCCAGCGGCCACCCAGGCCCGCCGTCGCGGATTGCTGCGAGCGGGCGCGCACCGTGCTCGCCGTCGGCGGGGACGCCCGGCGCGCCGGTCTCGCACACGGAGCCCCTCACGGCCACGAGATCGGTGGGTGGCCCGAGCCCGCGCCGATCCGCGGTCGGGTCTTCAGCGCCTGGTCTGGTACCTGGTCAGGAGCACGCCGTCGGGAAACGTCCGGGTCTCCACCAGGTGCAGGTGCACCCAGTGGTCCAGGGCCGTGAAGAACGGCGTGCCGCCGCCCACCAGGACCGGGTGGGTGACGATCGCGTACTCGGCGAGCAGCATAGCCGCGTCGCCGGGCCGCCGCGTTTCTTCGGGAGGTGTTGCCTGACCTCGACGCGCCAGCCAGCGAGCTAGCGGGTCCCGAGGAGCGCGGCGCCGTCCAGCCAGCCCATGTCGCCGAAGCCGGCGATGAAGCGGGCGGCCGTCACCTGCAGCCGGTACACGTGAAAATCGGCCAGCTCGGCGAAGTAGGCGGCCGACTCCGGGTGGCGCTCGACGTAACGGTGGCGTGCCGCCGCCTCGGCGTCGCCGGACGGGAGCCGTTCAAGCTTCCCGAGCAGCGTCAGGCGCGCGCCGGCCTGGCCGCCGCCGTCGTGGATGAATAGGCTGGCGCGGGCGTCGGCCCGCAGGTTGCGGGTGTGCTCGGCCAGGTCGCTCAGGGCCAGCAGCGGCTCGCCGCGCGGGCCGAGGGCGAACGGCGCCAGCGAGGTGAACGGCCAGCCGGCGTGGCGCACCGAGAGTGTCGCCAGCACCCCCTGCCGCTGCTGCTCGAGCAGCGCCTGGGCCGCGTTGAGATCGTGCGCCATGGGCCGCGCGCCGGTGGGCCTACGACGTGCCTTCGCCCGCGGCTGGATCAAGCGTGAGGGCGGCCGAGTTGATGCAGTAGCGCAGGCCGGTCGGGCGCGGGCCGTCGTCGAAGACGTGGCCGAGGTGGCCGCCGCAGTCGGCGCAGGTGACCTCGGTGCGCCGCATGCCGTAGCTGGTGTCGACCGCCGTCTCGACGGCGTCGTTCTCGGCCGGCGCCCAGAAGCTCGGCCAGCCCGAGCCGGACTCGAACTTCTCGTCCGAGCGGAACAGCGGCTTGCCACAGCCGGCGCAGCGGTAGGTGCCGGTCTGCTTGGCGTGCTCGTACTCGCCAGTGAACGGGCGCTCGGTGCCCTTCTCACGCAAGACGTGGTATTGCGCCGGCGTCAACTCCTGGCGCCACTCAGCGTCGCTCTTCTGCACTCTGTTCGGCATGTGCTTCAGCGTACCGCCGCAACCCGTCGAGCAGCGCACCCGACGGCGCCCGCCGCGGCTCGGCCGCCGTGCGCGGCCAGATCAGCACCGCCAGCACCAGGAGCGCGATGCTCAGCGGCAGCACCAGCGGGTTCGGGGCCGGCGCGGGCGCCTGGGCCGTGGCCGGCGCCGTGACCCGGGCTGTCATCGGCTCGGGCAGGCGCATGCCGCCCAGGTAGGTGACCAGGCTCTTGATGCGCCCGCGCACGACCGTGGCTTCGACGTCCTCGTCGAAGTTGGCCGGCGGCGAGCCGGCGGCCACCGTCCGCCGCACGTGCTCGGTCCAGGTGACCGTGTCGCCGACCACGTAGCGGTCGCCCAGGGTGTAGGTGTCCAGCAGGCGGTAGGCCATGATCGCCCGCACCGCGTCGCGGCCGGACCAGTTGATGCCCTGGCTGCTGCGTAGCTCCGGCACCGCGTCGAAGGCGGCCATGGTGGCGTCGAGGTCGCGCGCCGCCCGCGCCGCCAGGAACGACTCGACCACTGCGCCGGCCTCGGCGGCCGAGGCCGGCGGGGCCGCTGCCGCTGCCGCGCAGCCGCTGCCCACGATGACGACGAGCAGCCCGCCCAAGAGCAGGCGCCGTCCTGCCTGCCGCACCCGCCCAGCTTAGCGCCCCCAGTGGGGTACTAGATGATCTCGAGTGCGTCGCGATCGGGCAGCGATGGGAAAGTCGGGCTGGGCAGCAGTTGGTACCAGTAGGCGACCGAGGCGATGTCGCACTGGAGCGGCAGATAGCGCCGCTCGCTGCGCCAGCCGAGCGCCTGGAGCGTCACCCGCAGCCGGCGGCTGAAGCGGATCGGGTCGACGATGTGCCAGCGGTACATGGCGAAGCGCTGCTGCGAGCGGTACAGCCCGTCAGGCCGCAACACCTGGTGCATGCCGCAGAACGGCGTGGTGTACGTTACGTACGCACTGTCGACGTCCCAGTTGTAGGCACCGCCAAAATAGTCTTCAGTGCCCGTGCCACAGATCGTCGGATAGGCGTCATCGTCGTCCAGATAGAACTTGAGCTCGCCCTCGCCCCACCAGCCGGCATTGGTCACGCCGACGGCGAGATAGGTGCCAACGTAGTGGCCGCGGCCAGTGATGCCATCGACGATGGTGTACACGCTCTTGTACGGTAGCGGATTGGTGCGCCGAAACTGGGCGTGAAAGTAGGCAGCGTCGTCCGGCACATCGTCCAATGTGTAGTCGATCTGGTAGTAGCAGGTGACCGGCTCGGGCGCACGGTTCTCGAGGGTGAGTCGCGCGTGTTGCCGGAACGGCATGTCCCAGAAGCAGTTGTAGCCGTTGTTGGGATTATTGGCCACCGGCAGCGAGCTGAGCTGGGCGAACGGCCCCCAGCCGGCGGCGAAGAAATCTCCCACTGGGCACTCGACCGATGGCTGCGTCTGGCGGTCCCAATAGATGCGCAGGATCGTGTCGCGGCCGAGCGGGCGGCCGGTGCACCAGAGATGGTTGAGCGCGCCCGGCCCGTCAATGGCGCCCAGCAGGCACGTCTGGCCCGGCTCGATGCGCACCGACGGTGAGACCTTCCAGCCCTGGCCCAGGTCGCGCGCGGCCGCGGCGCCGGTGCCCGCGGTGGCCATGCCGCCGCTGCCCGGGGCGCCCGAGCCGTTCTCCGGGCTGATCGAGCGCGAACGGGCACCCGAGACACGGGACAGCGCACGTAGGTCGAGCATTGTCTCGGCCAGAGTACCCTACGTCCATGGCCGACGTTGTGCGCGCTGACCAGGTTGGCAGCTTGCTGCGGCCGGCGAGCCTGCTCCAGGCGCGGGCGGCCGCCGCCCAGGGCCAGCTCGAGTTGGCCGCCCTGCGCCAGCAGGAGGACGCCGCCATCCAGGACGTCCTCGTGGGCCAGCGCGACGTGGGCCTGGCGATCTTCACCGACGGTGAGCTGCGCCGCGGCTCGTGGATCACCGACATGGCCGAGGCCGTCGACGGCTTCGTGCCCCAGAGTCGGACCATGGCCTGGAAGGGTCCCGGCGGCGGCACTGAGGCCAGCACCTCGAGCGTCGTCGGCGGCCGGCTCCAGGCGCGGCGGCGGCTGACCGCCCACGAGTCCGACTTTGTGCGCCAGCACGCCCCGGGCCGCGTCAAGATGACGCTGCCGGCGCCGTCCAACTTCTTCGTCGCCAGCTGGAAGCCGGGCGTGAGCGAGGCCGCCTACGCCTCACGCACCGAGATGGCCCAGGATGCCGCCCGCATCATCCGCGCCGAGATCGAGGCGCTGCTCGACGAAGGCATCGACTACATCCAACTGGACGCGCCGTTCTACAGCGCCTTCATCGACGAGGGCGAGCGCGAGCGCCTGCGGTCGAGCGGGCTCGACCCGGACGCTGGCCTGCGGACGGCGGTCGAGATCGACGGCGTGTCGATCAACGGGCTGCACCGTGCCGGGGTGACGCTGGCCCTGCACGTCTGCCGCGGCAACTCGCGTAGCCGCTGGCTGGCCGAAGGCGCCTACGACGCCATCGCCGAGCCGCTGCTGAGTAGCCTACCGGTCGACGCGTTTCTGCTCGAGTACGACGACGCCCCGCGCGACGGCACCTTCGAGCCGCTGCGCTTCCTGCGCCCACAGAGCGTGGCCGTGCTCGGCCTGGTGACGACCAAGCAGCCGGCGCTCGAGTCTGCCGAGGCGCTTAGCCGCCGCATCGACGAGGCCGCCCGCTACGTGCCGCTCGACCGCCTGGCGCTCAGCCCGCAGTGCGGCTTTGCGTCGGTCGCCGCCGGCAACCTGCTCAGCGAAGCCGACCAGTGGCGCAAACTCGAGCTCGTCGTGCAGACCGCCGGCCAGGTCTGGGGCTGAGCGCGCCGAGAACTCGCGCCGTCGTCAGCGAGCGCGACCCGCCCGGGCGGCCGTCTCGCGGCGGTGGCAGTTCGCGCCCAGGACGCGGCACTTGTCGATCTCGGCGAGCAGGTCCGCCCACCCGCCCAGCGAGGCGATCACCGTCACCTCGCGCAGCTTGGTGGTGAGGTGGTCAAAGTCGAGGACCACGGGATCGTCCTCGCCGCATAGCGCGCACGGGTGCTCGCGCAGGTAGGCCAGAATCACGGTGCGATTGCGGTGCCGGCGCGCCAGCCGGCTGCGCGTGCTCTTGATCCGCTCGTAGTTGGCCGTGCCCCGTCGCGGCAGCGGCGGCAGTACGAGCGGCTCGAGGCCAAGCAGCTTGCGCCAGCCGAAGGAGCGCGCCGTCCTCCTGCGGTGGCAATTTGCGCACACGACGTCGCACTTGGCAATCTCCTCGAAGATCCTGTGCCAGGAGACTGCTTGCCGAACCAGGTGGCTAACGTCGTCCCTCTTGGAAGTCGGATCGCGGTGGTCGAACTCGAGCACAGCGAAATCTTGGGTGCCGCAATCAAGGCAAGCGCTCTGCGATAGACAGTCG
>Ga0213876_10002453_pt1 | contig 10892 bp, 10 predicted proteins | sample BarmaccomBMRX_R9_FD_160113 | JGI IMG/M metagenome (GOLD analysis project Ga0213876, IMG submission 160113) | Root-associated microbial communities from Barbacenia macrantha in rupestrian grasslands, the National Park of Serra do Cipo, Brazil - RX_R9 | ecosystem: Host-associated > Plants > Roots...
GACGACGACGACGCCATCCGCCAGATGGTGGAGCGGGTGCTGAAACGCGAGAAGTTCCAGGTCGACAGCGCCCGCGACGGATTCGAGGCGATCGAGAAGCTCGCGCGCAACGAGTACGGCACGGTCCTCCTCGACCTCATGATGCCGCGCGTCGACGGCCTCGGCGTCCTTCGCTACCTCGAGATGGAGCACGACGCGCCCAAACCGTGGGTGATCGTGATGACCGCGAACCTGCAGGTGGCGGCCGAGGCGGCGGATGCGCGGCCGATCTTCCGGGTGCTCTCGAAGCCTTTCGACATCCGCCAGCTCGTATCCCACGTGAAAGAATGCTGCGCCGCCTCGGACGACGAACGCGGCGAGATGACGGCCTAGCCCATGTCCCTAGTGATCACACTTCTCATCATCGCCGTCGCCCTGGTGCTCGGGCTCGCGCTGGCATACCTGCCGATGCGCATCCTGCTCGGGACGATGGCCCGCAACATCCGCCAATTCATCCAACGGCAACGGGACCGCCGCGCACAAAGCCGCGAGACGCCCGACCGCCGCAAGGCACCAGATCCACTGAGCTGAGAATGTAAGACGTGAGGACGGGCTGAAGCCCGTCCTGGAACCGGCTGAAGCCGGTTCCCACATTACGTCGCACTACTGCAGCGCGGTTTCGATCGCCTCACCATCCGCCCGCCCTGAAACCGGCTGAAGCCGGTTCCCATGTTGAGTCGACGTTTTTGTTGCAGCGCGGATTCGATCGCCTTCACCATCCGCCCGCCTGGAACCGGCTGAAGTCGGTTCCCACGTTACGTCGCGCTACTGCAGCGCGGTTTCGATCGCCTTCACCATCTCCGCGTCGGGGCCGGTCAGCGCCTCGTACTTTTTCCAGACGATCTTGCCGTTGCGGTCCAGCAGGACCGACGTCGGGATCATCGACGTCTGGAGGACGTTGGCCATCTTCCCTTCCGGATCGAGCACGACGGGGTACGTCATCTTGTGCTCGGCGACGAACTGCTTCACGTTGTCCGGCGCGCCTTCGTCGAGGCTGACGCCGATCACTTCGAAGCCGCGCGCGTTGAACTGCTGGTGGACTTTCTCCAGCTCCGGGATCTCGAACACGCACGGGCCGCACCACGTGGCCCAGAGGTTCACGAGCACGACCTTGCCCCGCGTCGACGCGAGATCGAACGGCTTTCCGTCGAGCGTCGTGGCCGTATAGGCAGGCAATGTCGAGCCGACGTCGACGCCGCTCGTCGCCGGCGTCTGGGCGGGCGGCGGGGGCGGCGCGGTCGTGCCGCGCGCCGTGGCGGTTGCGGCCGTGGTCGTCGTCGCGGTCTGGGTCGGGGCAGGAGTCTCTTTTTTCCGGCAGCCGGCCGCGCAGACGAGAGCCGCAGCAGCCAGCAGAATCATCGATTTCCGCATCACGGGTTGACCACCTTCAGCGTCGCCATCTCGATCGATTTGTCGGTGCTCCAGGCGACGGCGACATTGTCGTTCGAAATCGCCATGCGCGGAGCTCCCATCACTTCCTTCGCCACCGAAATGGGCGGCGAGGCGGCAGCGCGGCGCGTGAGGCGGCGGGCGAACAGCTCCTTCCCTTCCGTCCACGTGACGACCGCCGAGCCGTCCGCGAGCAGGCCGACGTCGACATGGCCGGTCGTCGTTTCGCCTACGTCGACGCGCACCGGCGTGGACCACGTCGCGCCGCCATCGCTGGAGAACGCCGCGTTCACGCGCGGCTTCCCTTGCGAGCCGGTGAACCACGCGATCACGACGTCTTTGCCGCGCGCGTCGAGCTGCGGCCCGTTCACCGGACAGCCACGAATCTCCCAGTTGTCGGCGTGCACGCTCTTCGGCTCCGACCAGGCGGTGCCCGTCCAGCGGACGACGGAGATGTCGCGGATCTCGTTCGCGGAGCGGTCGCGGTACGCGATGATCGGACCGACGTCCGTCATCGCCATCCCCGTCTGGCAGCAATCGCAGATGCGTGGATCGAGCAGCGTGTCGGTCGCCTTCCCCTTCGCGTCGACCGTGGCGAGATGCAGTTGCATGTCGCCCTTCCCCTCCATCCCGCCCTCGAGTCCGCGGCCGTCGAGCCACACGGCGTAGAACTGGCCATCTTTGCGGCCGACGAGCGAGGCGAAGCCGAACTCGGAGACGAGATCGGGGTGAGGCATCAGCGGCGCGCTCCAGGTAGCGCCGCCGTTCGAGGAGCGCGCGAGGCGGAGCTGGCGACCGTGCGAGCCGCTCTTCTCCTGCCAGGCCGCGAAGAGCCATCCGCCCGGCGCCTCGGCCACGGAGGGGAACGTCGCGTTGCTGATGACGAGCTGCTTCGTGGCGACGATGGTGCGCGGCTGGAACCAGCGACCGTCGCGCCACGTGGCGAAGTTCAGGGACGAGGTCTTCTTGTCCGTCCAGCTGACGACGAAGCCGCCGGCGGGATCCGCGACGACCGAGGGCGTCGACGGATTGCCGTCGAACGGCACCTTCACCGGTTTCACTTCGAGAGCAGCCTGCGCAACGGTAGTGCCGGCCGCGAGCGCCGCGGCGAGGATGAGCAGTCTCAATTCGGTTCTCCTCTCCCCAAAAACGAAGCGCCCCGCATCATAGCGGGGCGCAGGTGGAGACTCGATGTGAGGTACGTTACTTCTTTTCTTCTTCCGGCTTGCCCTTCTTGATGACCTCGGGCTCGGCGGTGCCGGCAGCACCCTCGGCCGGGGTTTCCTCGGCCTTGGCGTGCGTCACGCCGACGACCACGCGCTCCGGATCGTCGAGGACCTTGACGCCTTCCGGCAGTTTGAGGTCCGAGATGCGGAAGTACTGGTGGCCGGTGAGCGACGTGACGTCGATGTCGATCGTGTCCGGGATCTGGTTCGGGAGGCACTCGACGTGGAGCTCGCGCACCTGGAAGTCGAGGATGCCGCCGTCTTTGACGCCGGCCGCGGTGCCGACGGTGTGGACCGGGACGGTGACGCGAACCTTCTCGTCCATCGCCACGCGCACGAAGTCGATGTGCGTCATGCGCCGGGTCATCGGGTTGATCTGGATGTCCTTGATCATCGCGTGGCGCTGCTGGTCACTCCCCGTCATCTTGAGGAGGAAGATCGAGCGCACGCCGTGCTCGCTCTTCTGAATCAGTTCCGAGACCGTCTTGCGGTCGACGGTGATGGCGACCGGCTCGCGGTGGCCGCCGTAGACGACCGCCGGGATCTTTCCGTTCTGCCGAAGCTTGCCCGCGGATTCCTTGCCCGTACCTTCGCGGCGCACAACTTCGAGTGTCAGCTCAGCCATGGTGGAGATGCTCCTTCGACAAATTGAAGACTCGCCGCAGAATCGCCGTTTAAACCGCTTTATTCCCGTGGTTTGTGGCCGATTCGATGTCGAACAGCCGGCTCACCGACTCCTCGTTGTGGATGCTGTTGATCGCCTCCGCCAGCAGCCCGGCGATGGAAAGCGTTTTCAGCTTGGGACACTCCGCCTCTTTGTCCGCCATCGGCATGCTGTTCGTGGTGATCACCTGCTGCAGCGTCGAGGCATTGATCCGCGGCAAAGCGTGCCCGGACAGGACGCCGTGCGTGCACGAGGCGGAGATCGACTTCGCGCCGTGCATCTGCAGCGCCTCGACGGTGTGGATCAGCGTGCCGGCCGTGTCGATGATGTCGTCCACGACGAGCACATTCCGCCCCGCCACGTCGCCGATGATGTTCATCACCTCGGTCTGATTTTTTCCTGTGCGGCGCTTGTCGATGATCGCGAGCGAGGCCTGGAGATGCTTGGCGTAAGCGCGTGCCCGCTCGACGCCGCCAGCGTCGGGCGAGACGATGGTGAGATCCGGCAGGTTGAGCGTCTGCAGATGCTTGACGATGACCGGCGCCGCGAAGAGGTGATCGACCGGGATGTTGAAAAAGCCCTGGATCTGCGACGCGTGCAGGTCGATGGTGAGGACGCGGTCCGCGCCGGCGCGGGAGATGAGGTCCGCCACGAGCTTGGCCGTGATCGGGACGCGCGGCTTGTCTTTCCGATCCTGCCGCGCGTAGCCGTAGTACGGCAACACGGCCGTGATGCGGCTGGCCGAGGAGCGCTTGAATGCGTCGAGCATGATCAAGAGCTCCATGAGGTTGTCGTTGACGGGCGGCGACGTGGGCTGGATGACGAAGACGTCCGCGCCGCGGACGTTCTCGTCGATCTGCACGTAGTTCTCACCGTCCGAGAAGCTGTAGAGCGTGACCGTCCCCGGCGATGCGCCGAGCAGCTCACAGATCTCATTGACCAGGGACTCGTGCGCGCGGCCGGAGAAGATTTTCAGCTGGCGGCTCAAAGCGGGGGGATTATAGAGGCAGTTGCTGGTTACTGGTTGCTCGTTGCTCGCGCTGATGACCGTTCCATGCACTGCCGCGCAAGCAACGTCAGAGGTTGAAATCTACTGATGGGCAAACTTCTCGAACGCGCGATCGAAGAAGCACGTGAGCTTCCGGAAAGCGAACAGGAAACCATCGGTGCATGGCTCCTAGCGGAGATCGAATCGGGACGCAGATGGGACGAGGTGTTTGCACGGCCGGCCTCCACGGCGCTCGAGCGAATGGCCGCCGATGCGCCGCGAGGATGAAGTCGCTGATAGCTCGCTACTCGCGCTGATGATAGTTTCCTGCGCTGCCACGCAAGCAACCAACAACTAGCAACCAGCAACCATCTTCACGCCGTCGCCGCGGCCGACATCTGCCAGAGCCCCGACGCATCGAACATCCGCAAAGTTCGCGTGCGCGAGGCGCCGCCGCGGATCGCGATCGTTGCGGCGTGATCTTCGCCCACCGCAATGTGCTCGAGCTGCCATTCGTCGGGGGAATCGACGATGCCGTGGAACGAGATCGACGGGCGCTCGGCGAAGTCGAACGAGATCGTGAAGCCGTCCAGTGGGAGCAGCAGGCCGAGGCCGCGGGCCTTGAGGTAGGCCTCCTTCGCCGTCCAGAGCTGGAAGAAGCGGCGCGCCCGGCGATGCTCTTCGAGTGCGAGGAGCTCCGCCTGTTCCCGCGGCGAGAAGAACCGTTGAGCGATCGACTCCACGCGGAACTCGCGGTCGATCCGTTCCACATCCACCCCAACCTCGGCGCCCCTGACGACGAGGACCGCGATCAGGCTGGACGTATGGGTGACGCTGAAGGAAAGGTCGAGGCCGCCTGGCGACGCGACGCGCGGTTTGCCGTGGTCGGCGCGGTCGAACTTCCACTTCGCCGGATCGACGTCGGCGTACTGCGAAAGCGTCAGGCGGACGAGGGCTCGGGTCACGGTGAACGCCCGCCGCAAATGAGGGTAGCGGAGACGCATCTGGCGCGCGTTCTCCTCCTCATTCATCACGGCGGCCGCCATCGCGACCTGTTCCGGCCCGAGCTGATCGGGCCGCAGCAACCAAAGATCCGCCTCGCCGTCTCCGAGGCTCATGTAGGGCATCCTGTTGAAGGAGTGATGGGGGGCGGGATTTCCCTACCCCCAAAACTGATGGATGGCGGGCTCGGCTACAAAACTTTCTCGATCGTGATCGGCAGATCCCGCACGCGTTTGCCCGTCGCGTGAAAAACCGCGTTCGCGATCGCCGGCGCGACGCCGGTGATCCCGATCTCCCCGATCCCCTTCGCGCCGATCGGATTCACGTGCGGATCTTCCTCCTCGACCATGATCACGTCGATGGGCGGGATGTCCGCGTTCACCGGCACGAGGTACTCGCCGAAATTCACGTTCGTGAACGAGCCGATGCGTTTGTCGAGATGCGTCTGTTCGAGCAGCGCCATGCCGATGCCCTGGACGATGCCGCCGAGGTATTGGCTGCGCGCGGTCTTGGCGTTGAGAACGCGGCCCGCTGCAAAAGCGCTCACCATGCGCCGCATCCGCACCAGTCCGAGGTCGGGATCGACGGAGACTTCGGCGAACTGGGCTCCGAACGCGTGCGATGCGTACTTCGCCTCTTCCGGATCGGGCTTCGCATCGACCTGGGCCTCGACGCTCGGCAGGTAATGGCGATGCAGTAGCGCGCCGTAGCTGTCACCGGACGCGAGCTCCTGCCCGCCGTTCAATTCGACGAGCTTGCGCTTCAGCTCCTTCATCACCTGATAGACGGCGGTGCCGACGCTGGCCGCGGTCATGGAGCCGGCGGAGATCGGCGCCTGGGGCAGCGTCGTGTCGCCGTACTCGAAGCGTACCCGTTCGTAAGGAACGCCGAGCGTTTCGGCGGCGAGCTGCTGCATCACCGTGGCGGTGCCCATCCCCATCTCGTGCGTACCGATCGCGACGACGACGTTGCCATCGTCATTCATCTTTGCTCGCGCCGACGCGGGCGAACGATGCGCGGGATATGTCGCGGTGGCCATGCCCATGCCGATGAGCAGGCGGCCGTCGCGCATCGAGCGCGGCTCGGGAGTGCGGCGCGACCAGCCGAAACGCGCGGCGCCTTGTTCGTAGCACTGCTTGAGCGACTTGCTCGACCACGGCTTGTGCTCGATCGGATCTTCGTCGGCGTGATTAATGACGCGCAGGCGGATCGGATCGATCTTCAGCGCGTACGCCAGCTCGTCCATCGCCGACTCGAACGCGAAGAGGCCGGGGCTCTCGCCCGGCGCGCGCATGTACGTGCCGCTGGAGACGTTCAGCTCGACGATCTTGTTCGCCACGCGGATGTTGTCGCAGGCGTAGAGCATCCGCGTCGGACGGGTGAAGCGTTCGTTGTAGTCCGACACGCGGTTGCCCTGGCTCACGCCTTCGTGGATGACGGCGACGAGCTTGCCGTCGGCGTTCGCGCCGAGGGCGACGCGCTGCTCGGTCTCGGGGCGATGGCCGTTCGTGAAGAAGAGCTGCTTGCGCGGCAGCCACAGTTTCACCGGGCGCTTCACTTCCTTCGACGCGATGGTCGCGAGCAGCACGTGCGGCCACGTCGAGCCTTTGCTGCCGAACGCGCCGCCCACGAACGGCGAGAGCACGCGCACGTTCTCGCGCGGCACGCTGAACGCCTTCGCGAGCGTGGCGCGCGAGGCGAAGATGTTCTGAGACGAGTCGTGGAGCGTGATCTTGTCGCCGTCGAAGTGGACGACGACGGAGTGCGCCTCCATCGGGTTGTGATGGTGGTAAGGCGTCGTGTAGGTCTGGTCGACCTTCACCGCCGCGGATGCGAGCGCCGCATCGGCATCGCCTTTGTTCGCCGGTGGCGCCTGCGTCGAGCCCTTGTCGGTCGCCTCGCCACGCAACGCGCGCATGTCGGTCCGCGCCGGCATCTCGTCATAAGTGACTTTGACGAGCGTCGCCGCGTGCGTCGCCTGCTCCAGCGTCTCGGCGACGACAACCGCGATCTGCTGACCGAGGTATTGGATCTGGTCGGTGGCGAAGGGGATGAGCTTCGGCTCCGCGAAGTTCCCTTGTTGCTGTTGCTGCTGTTGTTGTTGTGCCTGCTGCTGGCCGCCGCCTTCTTTTCCTTTGCCCTGCGTTTCCGTTTGGGCCTTGGGCGCGGGCGGCGGCGTGAGGTTCAGCTTCGGCGCGTTGAGATGCGAGAGCACGGCGAGGACGCCCGGCGCTTTCTTCGCTGCCGCCGCATCGATCGACTTGATGCGTCCGGCGGGAATCGTGGCGCTGATGACGACCGCGTGGACGATCTTGTCGAGATTGTGCTCCGCCGCGTAACGCGCGCCGCCGGTGACTTTCGAGCGGCCGTCGATGCGATCGCGCCCTTCGCCGATCATCGGGATGTCGTTCACGCCGCACCTCCGGCCAGGTCCGTCAGCGCGCGGACGAGCGTCCGTTTCGCCAGCTCGATCTTGAAGTCGTTCTGTCCGTGACCCCTCGCCGCCTTCAGCTCGGCGTCGGCAGCGCGATGGAAGAGATCCGTACTTGGTCGTTGTCCGACGAGCGCCTGTTCGGCGGCTTTCGCTCGCCACGGCTTCGTCCCGACGCCGCCCATCGCGACGCGCGCGGAGCGGATCGTGCCGCCGTCGAGCTCGAGGCCCACGGCGGCCGAGGCGAGGGCGAATTCGTACGAGGCTCGGTCGCGGACTTTGAGATACGAGGAACGCCGCGCGTGCGGCGCGTCGGGGATGAAGACGGAGGTGATCAATTCGCCGTGCTTGAGCGCGTGCTCGCGTTGCGGCGTCGCGCCGGGCAGGAGGTGGAAGTCGAGAACCGGCACCTGCCGCTCCCCTGCCGGACCGCGCAGAGTCAGGACGGCGTCGAGCGCGGCGACGGCGACCGCGAGGTCGGACGGATGCGTCGCGATGCAATGCTCGGAGGTGCCGAGGATGGCGTGCATGCGGTTCTCGCCATCCAGAGCGGAGCAGCCGCTGCCGGGATTGCGCTTGTTGCACGGCGTCCAGGTCAACTCCCGGAAGTACGTGCAACGCGTACGCTGCATGAGGTTGCCGCCGATCGAAGCGGCGTTGCGCAGTTGCGGCGACGCGCTGAGGAGCAGCGCCTGGGAGATCGCCGGCGCGCGGTCCTGCACGAGCGGATGCGCCGCAACGTCGCTCATCCGGGCGAGCGCGCCGATGCGGATGCCGCCGTTCACCGCCTCGATCGCCCCGAACGCGAGGCCGTTGATGTCGACGAGATGCGCCGGCTGCTCGACGTTGCACTTCATCAGGTCGACGACGTTCGTGCCGCCGGCCACGAACTTCGCTCCTTGCTTCGCGCCGGCGGCGAGCGCGTTGTCGACGTCTTTCGCGCGGGCGAAGTCAAAGGGTTGCATTGCCGCCTCCGTTCTTCGCCGCTTCCTTGACCGCGGCGAGGATGCCTTCGTAGGCGCCGCAGCGGCAGATGTTGCCGCTCATCCATTCGCGGATCTCTGCGTCGCTGCCGGCATGCCCTTCCTTCAGCAGCGCCACGGCGGAGCAGATCTGGCCCGGCGTGCAGTAGCCGCACTGGAATCCGTCATTGCGGATGAACGCGGCCTGCACGGGATGCAGCCGGCCATCGGCCGCGAGCCCTTCGATCGTGGTGATCTTCTTTCCCTCGTGCATCACGGCGAGGGTGAGACAGGAGTTGTAGCGCCGGCCGTCGATGAGGACTGTGCATGCGCCGCATGCGCCCTGGTCGCAGCCTTTCTTCGTGCCGGTGAGGTCGAGATTCTCGCGCAACGCGTCGAGGAGCGTGGTGCGCGGATCGAGGCTGAGCTCGTGCACTTTGCCGTTGACGTCCAACGCGACTTTCGTGGCGTTGACCGGCGCGGCCTTCGCGCCCTCGGCCGCCGCCGGCGCACCCTGGACGAGCGGCGCGACGAGGACGCCCGCCGCCGCAGCAGCCGAGCCGAGCATGAACGCCCGCCGCGTATGCCCCGCGGCGCGTTCGTCTTCTTCGTCGGGAGGGGTGTAGCAGGGCGGGAGAGTCATGCGGGCGGAGATGCAAACCGTGCTCCCGGCGGGCACGGCCCGCTGCGTTCGTTGGCGAAGCCTTCACGAGGCTTCGCGTACTCGCGGCCATCGCGCAGCGGCTTCCGTCGAGACGGCGACGGTTTGCACCGGGCAACGTGGGGGCGGGCTTCAGCCCGCCCCGGAACCGGCTGAAGCCGGTTCCCACGTTTTCAGGCGTTCACCGACACGTCGCCCGCCACCCGCCGCAGCTTCTTCCGTTGCTGCATCTCCGTCTCCGTGACGCGTTTCACGCCGTCGCCCATCGAGCGTTCCACGTCGCGGATGTTGCCGACGAGGCGCACGAAGCCGACGATCTCCACCGACGCGGCCTGGTCGGTGCCCCACATCGCGCGGTCGAGCGTGATGTGGCGTTCCACGAACGTCGCGCCGAGCGTCACGGCGGCCCAGGTCGGGGCGAGGCCGGTCTCGTGGCCGGAGTAGCCGATCGGGCACGTCGGGTACATCGTCCGGAGCGTGTCGATCATCCGCAGGTTCAGGTCTTCGAGCGGGCACGGGTACGACGACGTGGCGTGCGCGATCATCAGGTTGTCGGTTCCGATCGTGTCGACCGCGGCCTGGATCTCGTCGAGCGTCGACATACCGGTCGAGATCATCAGCGGCCGGCCGGTCGCCTTCATCTTCTTCAGCAGCGGGATGTCGGTCAGCGACGCCGACGCGACCTTGTACACGGGCGGCGCGAACTGCTCCAGGAAGTCGACCGACGGCTCGTCCCAGCAGGAGGCGAACCACTGGATGTTGCGCTCCCGGCAATAGCGGTCGATCTCTTTGTACTGATCGAGGTTGAGCTCGATCCAGCGCTTGTACTCGATGTAGCGCATCTTGCCGTTCGGCGTCTGGCGCTCGATGTCCCACTGATCTCGGGGCACGCAGAGCTCCGGCGTCCGCTTCTGGAACTTCACCGCGTCGGCGCCGGCCAGCACCGCGCCGTCGATGAGGCGCTTGGCGACGTCGAGCGAGCCGTTGTGATTGATGCCGATCTCGGCGATGACGTAAACCGGCTGCCCTGCTCCGATGATGCGATTCCCGACCTGGACGGATGCGCTCATGATGTCTCCTCCGTTGCGGTTTGTGATGAGCCACTCCGCGAACTCCCGGAATGCCGCGCGGCCGCCGGGCCGCGCGCAGCGATAGTGGACGGCGTGCAGAATCTGGCGCTGACAGTCGGCCGGCGCGCTGACGAGTCCGTGCGGAGCGATCGCTTCCATGATGGCGAGGTCGTTCACGTCGTCGCCGATGTAAGCAATCTCCTCGAGTGCGAGCTCGTGCTCTTCGAGAATCGAGGCGAGCGCCGCGCGTTTGTCGAAGACGCCGAGGTAGGCCCGGACTTTCAGCTTCTCGGCGCGGCGCAACACGCTCGCCGACGTCTCGCGAGTAATGAACGCCGTCTCGATGCCGGCGTTGCGCAGGCGCTCGACGCCCATGCCGTCGCGCAGATCGAAGCGCTTCGGCAGCTCCCCTTCCGCGGCGTAGAAAACGCCGCCGTCGGTGAGCGTGCCGTCGACGTCG
>Ga0213876_10002454_pt1 | contig 10891 bp, 16 predicted proteins | sample BarmaccomBMRX_R9_FD_160113 | JGI IMG/M metagenome (GOLD analysis project Ga0213876, IMG submission 160113) | Root-associated microbial communities from Barbacenia macrantha in rupestrian grasslands, the National Park of Serra do Cipo, Brazil - RX_R9 | ecosystem: Host-associated > Plants > Roots...
CCACGCATCCTGCGCGAAGAGGAATAAATCCGGCCCCGAGATGACGCGGTAGACCGTGACGAGCGTTTCTTTCGGCCACCGCGCTTTGAGAGCCATGGCGACACCGGAAGCCAGCATCCTGCCGCCGTCGGTCCAGTGCGGATCGATGTATTGGCTATAGGGAAGGCAGGCTTCGGCGATGTTATCGGCATCCGCCGCGAAGGTCCGCGATTTCGGGTTAAGCGTTGCCATGGGATCGAATTGCGCGAGAGGCGGGCACCATTTCACGCCGGGCAATGTGGGCAGCAGGTTGAAGGGATCAATGCGGCAGACCTTCTGCCCGAGCCGCCGTTGTCGGTATCGTGCCGTGACCGCGCAAGCTTGCCCCTTCGGATCAATGACAAGACAGCTCCCGGCAAAATCCCCGAGCATGTAAGCCAAGGTGCAGGTGAATTTACCCGACCGCGCGGGAGCGCATAAAAAGCCGTGCGCATGGCCGGGATAATAGAGTTTTTCGCGGCATGCCCGGTCCCAGAACATGATGCGGATGCGGCTTTTGTGGCTCATGGCTTGCCTTTCGGAGCCGCCAGCAAAAGCCGTTGTAATTGCCGGGCTTCGGGTGTTTCGGGCAGGGCCACGCGGTTGACGCCCTCGACACCGGCCACGGCCAGCGCCCCGACTGTTGCCAGCAATTCGCGCAGCACTGCCCCCGCCGTGTTTCTGAATTCGACATAGACGCCGCCGCTTAGGCTCGCCATGCGCTTGAAGACCGGCTTCGCCGCTATTGAATTCTCATCGCGGTCCGCGCATTCGTGAAACACGAATAGCGGTATGGATTTTCTGCCCAGCTCTTGCGCCTGGCCGCGCAGCTCGCCGGGATCATCCTCGCAGTGATCGCCGACGAACACCACGCCCGAGACCGGCTCAGGCTCATCGAGAGCGAGGCGCAACACGCGGGCAATTTGCGTACCTCCCGTTTCGCAAGACAGCCGCCGCATGGCTTGCGCCAGCACTGCCGGATCGTCGTGCCATTGGGTTGCCCGGCATTCCGAGCCGCGATAGTAAACCAGCTTCACCGCGACCGCGCCGAGGGCCTTAATAGCGTCGAACATCGCGGTAGTCGCAACACGCGCCTGTTTCAGGCTGTGTTCCCGGCTTCCGGTGAGATCAAGCGCAAAGATCAATCGACCCTTGCCCCCGCCGTGTTTCTTTTCCAGCCGGGCCAGCGCCGCATTCATCAGATGCCGCTCTTTATCGAGGGCCATTTCAGCCGCCCGCCGTGTTGCCAGTTCGTTGTTCATACGCGCGTTACCCTCCGGCTCGTGATTTCCGCCCCTGTTCTTTCACCCGCAGATCGCCATAAGCGCGAATTGCCTTCCTGAAAAATTCAAGTTCTGCTTTCGGGTCTTTTACTTCACCCCACAGGCATCGATCCGCGAGATGTTCGATAGTCAGCCGGAACATTGTCTCGGCGTCGATTTGCATGGGCTTCGTTTCCTGCATGTGTCACCTCGAACGATCCACGCGACCGCCCCAGACGCCGCCCGACCAAGTGGATTTGTTTTCCTGTTCCTGCCGCCGCTGGAAGTAGCTGGGGTTCTTGTCGATTTCCGGTTGCGGCCGCGTTGCCTGTTGCCGCGCCACTTCGGAGTTTTCAGCAGCCCGAGAGCGCAGCGCCGCCATATGGTCCGCGAAGTCTTGCGCCATAAAATCAGAAGCCGCGCCACTGGCAGCAGTGATAGAGGAACCCCACGTATCCCGTAATGCCCACGGCGTGATGCGCCGAGATACAGGCCCACAGGTACACGATGATGTTTTGCAGCAGAAAGAATTGCGCCGACCGGCCATACCACCGTTGCGCCGCTTCCTTCACGCTTTCCCAATCCATATGCACTCCTTTCAAAAACCGAGAGCCGTCACCGTCAGATGCAGCGTCCCGAAGACAATCAAAATCAGCGCCACCACCAGCAGCGCGAACGGAGCAACGCCCCCGCCGTGTTGCGGAACACTGCTCGAAAAAGAAACACGGGGCGGGGCAGCAGGGGAGGGAGCCGACGCGCGGGATTGTTGCTGTCCCGACCGGCGCGTTACGGCCATCAGCTCCTTGCGCAAACCTTCCGTCGTTTCTTCCTGCTTTTTCAGCAGCTCGGCCAGCTCGCGGACATTGCGCGTCCGTTCCGTCAATTCCTCACGCAGCGATGCCGCCTGTTCCAGCGCCGCCTTTATCTCCGGGCTTTCTTCCCGAAGCGGCTGCAACTGCGCATCGAGAGCCTGTTTCACATCGGCCCTTTCCAGCGCATCGACTAGCCGAAGGTTATTCATCGCCACCATGCGCCGCAGCGCCCGAGCCGCATTCATCGCTTCGGCTTCGGACGGATTGGCGATTTCAAATCGCGCCATCAAAGCCGCGAAGCGTTCCGGGCAAAAACCGTTACTGGCAGCGCCGGGCATAACAACGTGTCCCTATATCCAGCCCCGCCGCTTGGCATCTTCACGCCGGGCCGGGCCAGCCGATCCATATACGCGCGGATAGGGAAAGCTCATTTGCTCGTGCCTCTTCTGCTTCTCGCGCTTTTCGCTTTGCGCCATCGCCGCCACGATCACGACAGCGAACAAGAGACCTCCCAGCGCGGCCCCCATGGCGCAGCCGATCAACACGATGAACAGGAACGCCAGAGCTTGTATCAGCCCGGCGTGTTTGTTGCCGTAATCGGCCCGGATCGGCACGCCAGCCGCTTCGCCATGCATCACCGAGGCCAGCATGAATTCAGGACTGCCGCGACTGACGCCATGCCCCCAGCACTCGCCGATTATCAGCGCCACGGCGCGATAGGTGTCCTCAGTACCGAAGATGCTTTTGATTTCCCGTTGCGTGATAAGAACCTCGCCGCCGCTCAGCGTCTTCACGCGCCACGGATAAAACCAACTAATTTGCGCGTCATCACCGAAAGCGGCCCGCACCATTTCCTTCGTGATCCGTTTGCGTTTGCGCTTCGCCATCAGATCATTCCTTTCCGCCGCAGGAAATCCAGTTCCTTGCTGTCTGTCACCGCAGAGCTTAGAACCTGCCGCAGCATCAGCCCGAAGCCGTCACCGTTTTTCGCCGCGTGATCGACCAGCGCCGCGCCAACGATGCGGAACAGGCGGGCATTTTCCTTTTCCTCGCGCCGCCGCAGCTTCATTTGCTCAGCGGCGAGCTGGGTGCGTATGTCGCGCTCTTTCTGTTTCAGAAACTCGATCCGGCCCATAGCGCCTCAGTCAAAGAACCCGTCAGGGCCATTGCGCCAGCCATAGGTTCCATCCGGCCCCGTTAACCAAATCTCGCGATTGTGACGCGCGGCCCATGGCTCATCGAAAATCTCTGTGGATTGGCAATCGGTTGAGCCATCCACGCCGGGAGCCGATCCGGTAAGAACGGCCCCGGCCTCTTGTGCCTCAAGGCTTGGTAAAGCCATGCGCGGCACCTCCTTACGAATTTTTTTGGTGATTTCCCGCGAAACACGGGGCAGCATGCGCGGATGCAACCGAAGCCCTATATCGACGAGCAGACCGGCCAGCGTTTTTATAACGTGGAACAGGCTACGCAAATTGTTCAGGGCGTATCTCAAGGCACGATGTGGAACTGGGCCAAGAAGGGCGTCACCAGTTTCGGGCTTGAACTCGATGTGCGAGAGGAGCCGCTGATTCACGATCCGCGCGGATATCGCCACAACGCGAGAACCCACAAGGAAACGCGGATGCTCATTCCCGAGCAGAAGGTCTTGGCGCTCAGAGAGATTTTGCAGTCCGTAGGGCGCGACCGGCCAAGCCATGCCGTTACCGACTGTGAGCGGGACGCGCTGAGAGTGGCGACCCGTAAGCACCGTTCTCAATTGGCGACCTTGCAGCACGACTAAGCGACTTCCCGCGCTTCAGGCCAGTATAGCGCGTTTTTGCAGAAATAAAGCAAAACGCAAAAATTTATATATAATTATTCGTAACGCCTCTGTGCTGCAAAGGCGAGCATGTATCATGCCTGACGCCATAAGTTTTCCTAAAATAAACATTGTGAAGAATTTATCGGTTGACGAGATTCAGCCCAGACCCAGAGACAGAGCCGACAATGCCCTGATGCGCCAAGTGGCGCGGATGTACTACATCGAAGGCAAGACCCGGCAGACGATTTCCAAAGACCTCAGCCTTGACCCGCGCAAGACCTCATGGCTTCTGGATATGGCTTTCAAGCTGGGCGTTGTCAGGATCGACATACGCGGTGAGACCGATGCGGAAGACCTTGCCGCGCGGTTCCAGAAAAAATTCGACTTGAAAAGGGTACTCATCGCGCCGCCCGGACCGCCGATCAAAACCGCTCAGGATGCGCCGCTCTATACGCCGCTGTTACGTAATCTCGCGGTTCTCGCCGCCGATTATTTCGACGAGCTGGTAACACGGCAGGAGCAGGACAATCCCGGCCAGCCGTTCAGGGTAGGCATATCGGGAGGCGAGAGCCTTTATCAATTCGTAAAGGCCGTTCCTGAGAAGCTTAGGCCCCAAGTCCATGTGCATGCAACTTCGGTTGTCGCGCATGGGCAACTGGAAATGTCGGGCAGCCATGTGGACCCCTCGACCAACTGCACAAATTTGTGGACGAAGGCGGGAGGGTTGCCCGGCCAGTGCCATTACACGACGATGACGCCCTACGATACCGACGCGAAGGGGTTGCCCGAAGCGCGGAAATTCATCAAGCGGGAATTGAAGCGGCTTACCGGCAACCGGAAGATTGAGGCCGTTCTGACCGCCGCCCAAAATATCGACGTTGCTTTTACCGGCCTTGGGACACTGACGCCGCCGCCCGGAGCCGATGCGATCCTGATGAACCGGCTAACCATGATGAGCCTGTTGCAGCCCAATATCACGCTGAAAGACCTTGTGAAGGAAAACGCGGTTGGCGACCTGTCCTATTGCCTGTTCGATGAAAACGGCAACTCAAATGATGACTGGCGGTTTTTTCCCATGGTTGGCGATTTCTCGGAACACAAGGGTCTCGATTTCTACCGGCATATGTGCGACCAGCGGAAAACCGTCATTGCCATTGCCGGGCCTTACAAGTTGGAGCCGATCAAGGCCGCGCTGAAAGGCAAGCTGATAAACGTGCTCATCACCGATGAACACACGGCGCGGGAGATTTTAGAAGGCAGCTAAGCCCGCAATTTGCTTTATGCAGCATTCCGGCATTTCCGCAGGACAGCAGCAACCCAATGCCCCCGCCGTGTTTCACCGCGATCAAGGCGCGATAGCGCCTTGTCGCTTCGCAGCGGTTCAAAGCCGAAAGCCGGGCCGCGATGCGTTCCGGCTTTCTCGTGTTTCGCAGCCGGATCATTCCGCAGGTGCAACGCGAAAAGCAGTTGCCGCCGCCGTGATTCTTCGATTCACTTTCCGGCATGGCAACGACACCTGCATATGTAGAGCAGCGGACAAGCTGTGTCGTGGTGGCCACCGCGGATCCTTCGGATGCCCGGTATCCACACGACGCTTGGCAGGGCTTTCAGCCCGTGCACCCGACCAGAGGAGGCGCTTCGCCCTCCGTCTGGACTCCTCCCGGAAACACGAAAGGAGCATAGCCGCGCGATGAACCAGCAGCCGAACAACAGCAGCAATCAGCCGCAGCCCGCAAAGCGGAGCGGCAGACGCAACGGCAGCGAGAAACGCCGCCGCAGCGTCATGAACAAATTCCGCAGCACACCGGAGGAACGCGCCGAGATGCGAACCAACGCCGCCGCCGTTGGTCTCAAATTCGGCTCGTTCATGCGCAGTCTTGCTTGCGCCAAGCCGACCACGCGGGCCATGCCCGCCGTGTCGCCCGACCGCGCGGCCATCAATGAATTTCTCGGGCGCGTCGGGAAGTACGAAGGCAACCTGTATCAGGTGGTCCGGCGCATGAATTTCGGCGACCCGCCCGAAGTCCGAACGCTTCGGGAGCTGGCCGACGAAGCCCGCGCGTTTTTAGAGGCCGCGCGGATCGTCCTGAAAGGAGCCTGACGCCGTGATTATCAACAACGCCGCTTCCCGGAGCGACGTTGATTTTTGGACGAAGCATTTACAGAACACGGAGCAGAACGAGCGGGCCGAGCTGAAAGAGATACGCGGCCTTCGCGCCGATACTCTGCGCGAAGCCCTTGAAGAGATGCAGCGGCAAGCCCGCATCAATCCGCGCGTGAAGAATTTCCTCTATCACGCGGACTTTAACCCCTGCCCCCATGAGCATCTGACCGAAAAGGACCGCGACCGCGCCTTTGAAATCTTCGAGGAAGAGCGCGGCATTCCCCCCGGTACCCCACGGATCGTCATGGAGCATGTCAAAAACGGTCGCAAGCATTGGCATGTGATCTGGTTCCGGCTCAACGAAAACGGGCGGCCTTTCCGGGACGGGCTGGACGCCAAGGTTGCCCACACCGCCGCGCGGGAGATCGAGAAGGAATTAAACCTTGAGAAGGTTATCAGCCCTCTGACCCGCGAGCCGGGCCAGCCCCGGCCACCTCGCGCACCGGAGCCTTGGGAGATGTATCGAGGCATGCAATCCGGCATCGATCCGCGCGACGTGACAGCGGAAGTCACAGCATTACGGGAACAGAGCGACACCGGCAGAGCGTTTCAAGCCGCGCTTGAGCAGCACGGCTATCAGCTCGTGACCGGCGACCGTGGCTTGCTCATTCTCGACAGCGCCGGAAAGGAACATAGCCTTGCGCGGCGATCCGGCATGAAGGCGAAAGAACTTAACGAATTCATGCGCGACGTGGACCGCAGCGCCCTGCCCACCCTCGAACAGGCGAAGGAGCTTTATCAGGAACGGAAAATTGCCGGGCTTGAGGCCGACCGCGAAACCGTGCGTTACGAGATCGAATGGGAAGAAAAACTCGCTCAGGCCGCGCTTGAAAAAGAGAAGATCGAGGGACGGTTTCTCGCGCCGGAGGATCGGGAGAAAGAAGCACGGGCGGGGCATCAGCCTGAGCCGCAGGAGCGGGCCGCGATTGAGAAAGAGAATGTAATCCGCATGTATCGAGGGATAGGCGAGAATGTGGGGCCTGCACACCAAGGGAATGAATTACATTTCTCAACCGATCAGGCGCGCGCGGCGGCATTCGGCAAAGTCTATTACGTCGATGTAACCCGAGAGGACATGGCGAAATTTGAGCCCGCGCACGGCCAACGCTTCCAGCAATTCCAGACGATTGCCCAAAACGATTGGGTAACCGCCGACCCGGATATAATCGCTCGCCTCAAACCATTACAAAGCGCCCCCGCGAATGCGCCGGAAATGGAGAAGCAGCCGAACTGGAACCGCGACCGCGCTAATCAGTCTTGGGAAGACGCGGTGATAAACGCGGCCATCGAGCAGGAAAAAATTGAGCGGCAGTTCGTAGACCCTCGCGCCGGCAGGACCGGCGCGGGCCACGAAGCCGAGATGGAAGCACGGGGGGGCAGGGAGAAAAAACAGAAGCCACCCACGAAAGGCCCGGCGCTGCATATCTGGAATGCGATTCAGTACAGCGACAGCCCCGCCGCATTTGCCGCAGCACTCCGGGAAAAGGGCATTGATCTTGCGGCCCCCACGAATGACGAAGCCACCCGCAGCCGCATTGCCGCCGCGTATCCGAAACAAATCGGCAATTTCATGCCGGAGTACCGGTCAGGTGAGGTTGTCGCCATCACCGAACGCGGTCAGGTCTGGCAATTGAACCCACGCACGACCGGCAAGACACGGGATGAGATCGAGGCGTTTTTAGAACCGCTCAAAAATGAGTTGCAGGGCATCGAGGCCACGAAGCAGATGCAGCAGCGCCGCCGCGAGGAAATCCACTGGCCGACCATGCCGCCGCAGCCGGAGCCGATAACGACATCACCGCGCTATCACTTCGAGGATGCAGCCCGCGATATTGCGGAACCCCGGCCCAATGAGCAGCCGCAGTCAAAGCCCCGATCCGGCGACATCCGCACCCAGAAAGCCGAACACGCGGCCATGCTGGACGAGCGCACGAAGAAAGGAGCCAGCCAGCCCAACGCCAAAGCTTTCGCCGAGGAGCTGGAACGGCACGGGCTTGCCTTCGCCAGCGTCACGGCAGACGAGGCATACCGCAGCCACCGGGAAGCGGAATTTGCCAAGGCCATCGGCAACTATGCGCCGCGTTTCAAGGAAGGCGAAATCGTTGCCGTGACCGAGCCGGGCCTTCAATATCACGGTGACGGCCAATGGAAGGAACCGCCGCGCGTTCATAAGCTGGACCCGGCCAAAGCGGAAAAATATCTGGCGTTGCTGTCGATTGACCGGAAGCAGTTGCAGGGGATCGACGCGACCAAATCCATGCTGGACGCCCGCGCGGAGCAACGTGCGGCGAAGTGGGAAACCATCCGCCATGAGAAGGCCACCAACATTAACGATCTTGCGCCGCAGCGATCCGCGCGGCAGCCGAAGGCCCCGAGGATCACCGCCGCGCCGTCCCTTGCTTTCGGCGCAGTCGGTAAATCGCTCGACATCGTAAGCAACATTTTCGAGAGCATCCTTGCGCCGAAGCTCACCCCGGAACAGATCCGCCAAGGCGAGATAGCCACGGACAAACGGAACGCCGAGGCCGAAAACAGCGCGGAGTTTGCTAACCATATGGCCCAGCTCGCGCAGGAGCGGCAGAACCGGCAGAGCGAACAAGCGGCCCGCGACCGGCAACGGGAGATCGAGCGAGACCGATAGGAGCTGGGGAACTCGGGAACGCCCCCGCGATGACCAAAGCCCCGCAGCGATCCGCAAGGCCCCCGGCTTCGCATCAAAGCTCAGGGAGCAATTCCGGCAGCTCGTGAACGCGATCACGCCCCCCGCCCCTGCCCCGCAGCCGAAACAGCGCCGCCGCAAGCGCAGCGATGATACACGCGGCTTGTTTAAAAAGCTGGCTATCAAAGTCGTCATCCCTGCCGTTACGGGTGTGATTTTCGCGCTTGGCGATTTCAACTGTTTCGCGCCGCCCGAGCCGCTTGATGAAACCCAACGCCGTCTTATGCGCGACCGCAACGCCCAACAGTGGCAGCACAATCAGGCTTTCCGGCAAGACCGATCAAGCTATCTTTCCCCGCGCCTGTAACCGTGTTATGAGCCGTATTCATGGACCAGATGAAACCCCGCAAGTTTCCGGTTGTCGTATGGACACCGTTTTTCGACCGGGGTAAATTCCGGTACTGGAAGAATGTCGGACGCGGCGCATGCATCATCGGCAAGGACGGCTTTCCCCGCACCGAGTTTTATAACGATGCACATGCAACGGGCGGAAGTATTTGGACCCGCGTTTTACCGGAAGGAGAAACACCAGAGGGACAGCCCGGCGATAACGAAGAACAACCGCAGCGCCCGCAATCGGGCCATCCTTCGGACGATGAAAGCGACCTCTAGCCCCCGCCCGTGTTTCATGCGGCGAAGCCGCCCAAAATTTTTTTTGCGCCCGTAGCTCAACTGGATAGAGCATCGGTCTTCGGAACCGAGGGCTGGGAGTTCAAATCTCTCCGGGCGTGCCATCCTCTCTTTCCCTCAAAGGCCCGGTCATGCTACAAATGGCCGGTAAAATGACGGAGAAGCCCCTATGGACTTGCACACGGTACAGGAGATCGAACGCGCGATAGACGCCCTTACCCCGCAGCAACGGGATGAACTCTATTCATGGTTCGACCGGCATTATTTGCGCCCGGTTGATGTTCAGTCCGAGACCGCCGCCGCCGAGCGAAGCAGCAGCGTTGTCGCGGAAATGCGGGCTTTGCGTTCTCATGTCAAACCCGACCCCGAGGGGTGGACCACTCGCGATTACGTTAACTATGGCCGTCATTGATGCCCGGCCTTGTCGTCGATGCCTCGATTGCCCTTGCATGGGCCTTGCCCGATGAAAGCAGTTCCTATGCCGACGCCGCTTTAGCGGTTGTCGAAAGAGAAGGCTTGCGCGTTCCTGAAATCTGGGCGCGGGAAATCGCCAATGGCCTCGCGGTTGCCTATCTGCGCAAGCGGATCACGCCCGCCGATGAAACGGCTTTCCTCGCCGCGCTGTCCCGCCTGAATATCGAGGTTGAACGTATCCCGGCTTTGACCGTCATTCGGGATGGAACTGCAGCCGCCGCGCGTTTCGGGCTTACGGCCTACGATGCGGCCTATGTCGATCTTGCGTTGCGCGAGAAACTGGCGCTTGCGACCCTTGACGGGGCAATGCGCAAGGCCGCCGAACAGTCCGGGGTTGCTCTCTTCCGGTAAACCCCCGACAAAATGGGTCCATTTCGCCCGAAGCACCGCGTTCCTGATTGCCGCTTTCGCCGTGACCCACAGCACGGACGGGGCGAAGGCACTTTAGCCGCCGCCGCTTGCTGTCAATGACGCTGTTTTGGCTCCCCCACTTTTGCTGATAGGCGCAAAAGCGGCCCCCCCAAAAAGCTATGACAGCCGCGCTCAGTTGCGGCGGCAGACGTGCCCTCTTTCGCCCCCGCCGTGGGGGTCACTCAAACGAAAGAGGCCATCATGTCAGACAGCAACACAAAGAAAATCGCGGAACTCAACGACCTTTGCCGAACTGCTATGGGCGTTGCGGGCCGTCTGGTCCAGACAGCCGGTATCAGCGCCTTACCGATGCAGGATCAATCGGCAATCCGTGAGAAGGTCGAAACCTTCGCTACCTTCACCCCGGACAATGACCCGTATGGAGAGCGCGACTTCGGAGCCTTTGACCATAACGGCCATAAGATTTTCTGGAAGATCGACTATTACGACACCACACTGACCAAAGGCAGCGAGGACCCGAGCGACCCGAAACAGACCGTCCGGGTTTTAACGATCTTGCTGGCTTCGGAATACTGATGTTCCCTGCCCCGCGCCGGTTCGCCCGGTGCGGGGTTTCTCTTCCCTGCCCTTTCTTTC
>Ga0213876_10002455_pt1 | contig 10890 bp, 8 predicted proteins | sample BarmaccomBMRX_R9_FD_160113 | JGI IMG/M metagenome (GOLD analysis project Ga0213876, IMG submission 160113) | Root-associated microbial communities from Barbacenia macrantha in rupestrian grasslands, the National Park of Serra do Cipo, Brazil - RX_R9 | ecosystem: Host-associated > Plants > Roots...
TCAGCAGCCAGCCCATCAGCTTGAAATAGATCTTGAGTTGCATCCAGCCCAGCCTGAACTCGCCCTGGTTATCGGACCGCAATGCATTGCCTATGCCCCGGCTGAACTGGAGCAGGAAGATATTGAACAGCACGGCCAGCCCGGCGGTCATGATCGCGGCGAAATAGGCGCCGCGGGCGAACTGCATTACCATACTCGCCGCGGAAGATACCAGCCCAACAAAGGCCACAATCTTGGCCCATAACGCTACGGTACCGATTTCGGCGCGCAGCTCAGGTGTTACAGTCAGTTCCTTTATTTCTTGCGTATCCATAACCGGTAATTAAATAAGGTTTTTGACGATATTGAGGATCATTCCCATCACTCCTATCACAGCGCCGATGATCAGGTAATATTTCAGTGAACGCACCCCGCTTTCCAGCGCCTGCTGATCTTCCGAATAAAGAGCGCGGCGGGTATGACTGGAAAACCGGTACAGAAAATATGCGCTCACCATACCGATCACAAGCAGGCATCCGATGCCCGTTAACACAGCCCCCTGGTTGAGATAATCGAACTGCCTGTATGAACGCGTGGGGAACCGCTGAAAGAAGGCCTTGAGCATGGAAAACCCTATCATGGCCAACAGGCCGAAAGAAATGAGCACCATAAAAACAATGGCCAGGAACTGCGCCCACCCTGCGGTTTGTTTTAATTGCACCCTTATTTCGGGATCGATACTGAGAGCGTCCTGCGGGTTTAGTTGTTCTTCCATAAAAATGGTTTTCGGGGGGGCACCGTGGTTTGAAGATACGGTTTCCGGACAAGAAAACGAACTGTAGATGAGAGCCTGCATTCACTAAAAGAAAAACGAAGCAAAGAAGAAAAAAAGGCAACCTCTCTTTTTCTTCTTTGCTTCGTTCCTCTTCTACGGAAACTTCTTAAGTTTAGTAAGCCCTCGCAAACAGTACCCGCTGTGTAGAAGGATTGCCGGTAAGTATGCATTTACCATCCTCGGCCGGGTTATCGAGCGGGATACAGCGGATAGTGGCTTTGCTCATTTCCTTGATCTTATCTTCGGTTTCCGCAGTGCCATCCCAATGTGCAGATACGAACCCACCTTTGGTATCGAGCAATTGCAGAAATTCATCCCAGGTATTGGCAGGCGTAATATGTGCATCGCGGTAGCCCCTGGCCTTTTCAAAAATAGCGCGCTGGATCTCTTCGAGCAGGTTCTGGATATAGGCTTCGATGCCGTCCAGCCCTACGCTTTGCTTTTCCTTGGTATCCCTTCTTGCTATCTCGGCAACATTGTTCTCCAGGTCGCGCGCGCCAATGGCCATGCGCACGGGAACGCCTTTCAATTCATATTCGGCAAATTTCCAGCCTGGCCTTGCATTGTCCGAATCATCATATTTCACCGAAACGCCTAATGCTTTCAGTTTTTTTACGATCTCATGCACTTTAGCGTCGATCAGCGCTTTCTGGTCGGCCCCTTTGAAAATGGGAACGATCACCACCTGTACAGGCGCGATGCGGGGCGGCAATATCAACCCATCATCATCGCTGTGCGCCATTACGAGGGCCCCGATCAAACGGGTGCTCACACCCCAACTGGTGGCCCAAACATAATCGAGTTTATTATCGCGGTCGGAGAATTTTACGTCGAATGCTTTGGCAAAGTTCTGTCCGAGAAAATGTGAAGTGCCCGCCTGCAATGCCTTCCCATCCTGCATCAACGCTTCGATGCAGTAAGTGTCTTCCGCGCCTGCAAAACGCTCATTCGGGCTTTTTACTCCTTTGATCACCGGCAGCGCCATCCAATTCTCCGCAAAGTCGGCGTATACATCCAGCATCTGCCTGGTTTCTGCAATCGCTTCTTCAGCCGTAGCATGCGCGGTATGCCCTTCCTGCCACAGAAATTCTGCCGTGCGCAGGAACAGACGGGTACGCATCTCCCAACGCACTACATTGGCCCATTGATTTACCAGGATGGGCAGATCGCGGTAAGACTGGATCCATCCCTTGTAAGTATTCCAGATGATCGCTTCACTGGTTGGCCGCACCACGAGTTCTTCCTCGAGTTTTGCTTCCGCGTCCACGATCAGTTTGCCTTTGTTGTTGGGGTCTGCTTTCAGCCGGTAATGTGTAACCACCGCGCATTCCTTGGCAAATCCTTCAGCGTTCTTTTCTTCGGCTTCAAACAGGCTCTTGGGCACGAACAGGGGGAAATAGGCGTTCTGGTGACCCGTATCCTTGAACATCCTGTCGAGCACATCACGCATATTCTCCCATAAAGCAAAGCCATAGGGTTTGATCACCATGCAGCCCCTTACAGCGCTGTAATCGGCCAGGCTGCCTTTGATCACCAAATCGTTATACCATTGTGAATAATCCTGTTCCCGGGTTGTCAGCTCCTTGCCCATATCTGATTTTAACTATTCTTTAATAAACTTTATGCTTACAGCCGTTAGTTGGCAGAGTATTTGCTCCCAAATGGACGAATGCATTTAGGCGCAACGCAAATGTATGTAACTTCACATTACCTAACCATCAATCTGCTGTTATGAAACCTGCTCTACTCCTCTCGGTTCTCGGCATCACCTTTCTTTCCAGTTGTTCCACGGCATTTAAATCAGGTCAAACGCCTGACGATGTATATTATTCACCCGGCCGGGAAATAGCGGCGGCCAAAGAAGATGAAGTACGCAAGCAGGACCAGGCGGCTTATCAGGAATACATCAGCAGCCAGGATGATCGTTACCTGCGGATGAAAGTGGCCAATCACAGTCGCTGGAGTTCGCTGGACGATTATGATTACTGGTACGACAGCAGGTATGATTTCAGCAATTACAACAACTACTCCAGCTACAGGCCTTATAGTTTCTGCTACGAGCGCAATGCCGGTTATATCGGCTCGCCATACAGCAGCTACGGCGGTTATGGATGGAGCATGCCTTATCATACCATCATCGCATACAGTTCGCCAAAATACGCAGGCGGATCTACCAGCGGCAGCAATATCAGCGCATATCGCAACAAGAGCTATAACAACAGCAATTACGGCTACAAGGATCCAAAAAGCGGCGCGTTCATTTCCACCAGCAATACCAGCAATTTCGGCAGTCTGCTTAAACGCGTATTCAGCAGCGGCTCGTCCTCATCGGCCAATAATAATTCAGGCAGCAGTTTCGACCGGCCGGCGCGTACGTTCAGCACTACTCCGACCCCGACCAACAGCTCCAATACAACACCATCCACCAGCAGCAGTGCCGGCGGACACAGCGGCGGGTACAGCAGCACCGGTTCCAGTACAAGCACTGGCCGTGGCGGCAGGGGCTAATCTATCCATAATGCACTTAAACGGATCATCCGAAGCGTAAAAAAAAGCTTCGCAGCTATACTCATATCCAAACCTGTTTGTATGAAAAGATATTTGCTCTATATAACCTGCTTCATCTGCAGCGGACTTGCCGCACAGTCGCCCGACGAAGCACTGCGCACCGCCTGGTTCACCCAGAATGGTACAGCGCGCAATATGGCTACCGGCGGTGTGATGGGTTCACTTGGTGGTGAGATCACCGCCAATCATGTTAATCCTGCGGGCATCGGCCTGTTCAAGACCCGCGAATTTGTGCTCACGCCCGGCTTCGCTCTGAACAGGAACAAGCTCAGCTATCGCGGCACCGATACTGCCAATAGCAAGGACAATTTCAACCTGGGCGCCACCGGCGTTATTTTCGGCGGCATCAACCAGAACAAGAACAGCAAATGGACCAGCAGCGCGTTCGCGATCTCCGTTAACCAGCTGGCCAATTACAACAACCATATCCAGTTCAAAGGATTCAACAATTTCAGCTCTTTCACCGAGCAATACCTCGAAGAGCTGACCAGGGACCGGGCAGATACCAACGCCGCGTTGAGTAATTATATTTTCGGGTCTTCGCTTGCTTTCAGGACTTATCTGATCGATACGATCAGCGGACCCGGCGGTTCTGTGGCGGGATACCAGAGCCTTGTGCCTATTTCTACCGGCGTTAATCAATCCTACGATGCTACTACCCGGGGCGGATATCATGAGATCGCGTTGGGACTGGCGGGTAATATGGAAGACAGGCTCTATGTGGGCGGTAGTCTTACCATCCCCATCATCAGTTACAGCCGCGATATTATTTACAGCGAAACGGATGCAACTCCCAACATCGGCAACCAGTTCAAATCTTTCGAATACCGCGAAACCTTTAGTTCCCGCGGTGTGGGAATTGGCGCCAAGCTGGGATTCATTTACAAGCCGCAGGAGTCATGGCGCTTCGGCTTTGCTTTTCATACGCCCCAGTTAATGACCTTCAATGATCAGATCAGGTCTTCGATCACGGCAAACACGGAAAGCTATGCCGGTATCCGCAATGAAAGCAGCGATAAACTGAACAGCAACAATCCAGGCAAAAGAAAATATGATCTGGTCACTCCATGGCGCGCCATTGCAAGCATCAGCTATGTATTCAGGGAAGTGAATGATACGCGCAGGCAAAGGGCGTTTATCAGCGCCGACCTGGAATATGTGAACTACCGCGGTGCCCGTTTTTCCGCTACCGATAAAGAAACAGACCAGGACCTGAAAACCTATTATACCACCATCAACGATGTGATCAAGGAAACCTATAAAGGGAATATCAATTTCCGGATCGGCGGCGAACTGAAACTGCATACAGTGATGTTCAGGCTGGGCGGCGCTTATTACGGCAGCCCTTATGCCGACGATAATCTCAAGGCCAACCGGATCCTGGCTACCGGCGGCATTGGCTACCGCGATCATGGCATGTTCATCGATCTGAGCTATGCCCACACTTTCAACAAAGACGTGCAGTTCGCATACCGCCTGAATGACAAGCCAAACACATTCGCCGAGCAGAGCGGCAGCAGGGGAAATATTGTGCTGTCGGTTGGATTTAAGTTTTAACCATCAGGCTTTGTTCGAAACAGAAACGGGCTGCATCATTTTCGATGCAGCCCGTTTTTTATTATCCCTCTGCGTAAACTCTGCTTCTCCCTTTCTCTGCGGTTAAATTGCACCGCAGAGAAAGGGAGAAGCAGAGCTGACCCGCAGCGTCTATTGCAGTTGATCCAGACTCAGGCCCTGGTTCACTTTCACTTCGGTAATATTGAAGTCGATCTTCACCGGCCCCTGTTCTATCAGCATTTTCACGGGTATCTTCACCCCGTTATAGGTTTTATATTCCTTGATATAGGCAGTTGAAGCCGAGCCTTCCTCCGTTTTGGATTCTTTTACCCGCAGACCGGTGGCAAGATCGTAGTAGTGGTTCACCGTTATTCCTTTAGGCGATACCGCTTCGAGCACGTAAGCATCTTTTCCGTCTACCTGCTCAATACCTTTTACGGTAAGCTTATAGCCCTTTTTGAGCAAATAAGGTTCCAGGAACAGGGAAGCGCCTTCATCGAGTTCCTCACGCTCCTTGTCTTCCAGCGGAACGTCCTGTCCCTGCTGCGACACTTTGTAAACATCCTTCTTCTTCATTTGTTTCGCAACCACCATTCCCCCGGCTGTCAGCGTCTGCACATAACCGGAAGGCGGAATATATTGCTGGCTGAAGCCCAAAGATTGTCCCATCACACTGGCCGTTCCCGTCATCGACAGGTCTTTGATCGCTGCCATCGCAGCTTCTCCACCCTGTGCGGCGATCGCTTTATTAAGAATGCTCTCTGCGGTAACGCCCGCACCCATCTGTTTGGTTACAGGTGCGGCTTTGGGATTACCGTACACGTCGAAATACCGTACCTCCCCGTATTTCTCCAGCCCGGGTGCGATCTGTTTTGCATTGCCCACAATGATGATATGCATATTGCCGGGCATTACATAATTATCTGCCATTGCTTTTACGGCGGCAGCATCAACGGCTGCCAGGTTCTTCAGGTAATTCTGGTAATAATCTTTAGGCAGGTTATAGCGGGCCACATTGAGCGCAAAACTGGCGATGGTAGCCGGCGTCTCAAGCGAACGGGCAAAGCTGCCGCTCATTTCATTCTTGGTGCGACTGATATCATCGGCGGCCACCATTTCATTACGCATGCGGTTGAACTCGTACAGGAGCTGCCCGATAGCGCTGTCTGTTTTTTCATTCCGGACCGAAGTGCTGGCCATAAAATAACCAACCTGCCGGTCTGAATGGATCTGCGAATAAGCGCCGTATGTGAATCCGTATTTCTCGCGCAGGTTCTTATACAGGCGGCCGGATGATCCATTGCCCAGCAGGTTATTCATCACCGAGGAAGGAATGGCATTCGGCGTGCCGGGTTTCAGCGCTATCGGCGTCATGATCCGGATCACACTCTGCACTGAACTCGGCCGGTCTACCACGGCGATATAGGTCTTTGCAGGAGGCGCGGGCATCGGATACGTGGCGCCCGGAACAACTCCGCGCTGCCAGCCGCCGAACTGCGTCTCAGCCAGCTGGCGTGCTTCTGCGGCTGTGATATCTCCAACAAAGATCAGGTAAGCGATATTCGGTTTCCAATAGGTGCTGTAGAATTTACGGATATCCTCAACCGTTACACGCTTTGCGGTTTCTTCGGTCTCTACCTCACCGTACGGGTGGTCTTTTCCATACACCAGGCGATTGGATACATTGGAGGCGATCACATTCGCATCCTCATTGTTCTGTGCCAGTCCCGATAGTTCCGTTTTCCGGATCTTTTCCAGTTCATCTGCCGGAAAGGAAGGGCGCAACACGATATCGGCCATCAGGCCGAATACTTTAGGGAAATTATTCTTCAAGGAAACTGCATTGACACTGAGCGCCGAAGTGTTAATGGTGGCGCCGAGATAATCGATCTCCTCATCCAGCGTGGCCTTGTTCATTTTGGAAGTGCCGCGGCGCAGCAGTTCGCCGCCCATGCTCATCATCCCGGCTTTATCGCCTTCCACAATGCCATCGCGGTCGAACGTGAGCGTGGCCGATACACGCGGCAGTTTGGTATTGGTTACTACAAATACTTTCAGTCCGTTGGCAAGGGTAAAACTGGCCGGTTCCGCTACCTTGATCAGCGGCGCTGCACCGGGCGTCGGGGCCTTGCTGCGGTCTACCTGCGCCAGCATCGCCACCGGCAATGTGATCAATATCGAAAGAAATATCTTTTTCATGTTCTTTTGTTTAATGAATGAGTACTACTTGCCTTTCTGGCCTTTCGGTACATAATAAAGCACCACACGATTGTCTTTGTTCAGGTATTTTTTAGCCACGTTGAGCAGGTCTTCCCTGGTTACTTTGTTATACCTGTTGATCTCGGTATTGATCAGGTTCGCGTCTCCGAAATACACTTCATAATTGGCCAGGGTTTCTGCGATGCCCGCCATTGTTGAATTGCGGGTCACGAAATCCGTAGTGATCTGGTTGCGCACTTTCACGAATTCCCTTTGGCCAACTAAGTTTTCTTTTACGCCATTCACCACTGCGTCGATCTCACGTTCCAGATCGGCCGGCTTTACCTGCATATTGGCGATGCCGTACGCGATAAAAAGACCCGCGTCCTCCAGCGCAAAATTGAAAGCGCCAGCCTGTACGGCCAATTGCTTCTCATCCACGATCACTTTGTTCATGCGCGATGAATTACCGCCTGACAACAAAGTCGATAACACATTGAATGCATAATATTCCTCGCTGCCCTGTTTGGGTGAGCGATAAGCTTCTACCACGGCAGGAAGCTGGATATTGTCTTCGATCACATCCCGCACTTCACCGCCCAATGGAGGCTCAACCACCGATGGGCGCGGTATCGGACGGGTGCCGCGGGGAATAGAGCCGAAATAGGCTTCTATCTTCTGCTTCACTTCCGGGATATCGATATCGCCGGCAATACTCAGTACACAATTATTAGGCACATAGAATGTCTGATAGAAATCCTTAAAATCTCCGAGTTTACCTGCGCTCAGATGCTCCAGGCTGCCGATAGGCTGCCAGCGATAAGGATGCACCCTGAACGCTCTTTTGAAGATCTCACCGATAATGGTTCCATAAGGCTGGTTATCGATGCGCTGTCTTTTCTCTTCCTTTACCACTTCTTTCTGCGTATTCACACCGGCGTCTTCGATCTTGGCATGCAGCATACGCTCGCTTTCCAGCCAGAGACCCAGTGCATACTGGTTGCTTGGGAATAGCTCAAAATAATAGGTCCTGTCCTGCGTGGTATTGGCATTGTTGTAACCGCCGGCATTGGAAGTGTACTTATCAAACTCGCCGCGTTTGATATTATCGCTCCCTTCGAACATCAGGTGCTCGAAAAAATGCGCATACCCGGTATGCGCTGTATCCTCATTCTTGGAACCCACATGGTATAAGGCCGAAACGGCAACCACCGGCGCCGTCCTGTCCTGATGCAGGATCACCGTTAGCCCGTTGGGCAGGGTGTACTTCTCAAATGCAATCTTCGGCGCCTGGGCCTGCAGGCCTGTAGCCAGCAGCAGGGCAGGCAGCGCCCCTAACCATTTTGTCATAGCTGAATATTTAGTGTCAGAACAATACTGCAATATGCTAAATCTATCACGAATTAAGCGCCCGGAAAAATTAATACGGTGCAAAAATGATAACCGGTAACTCAGGCATGCACCAGGGCGGCAGCGAGGGACAGGTTCTCCGCCGAGGGGGCCATCCAGCGGATCTCGGGATCTTTTCTGAACCAGGTCATCTGCCGTTTGGCATACTGGCGGGTGTTGGTTTTGATATCCGCAACCGCCTGCTCCAGGCTGCAATGACCGTCAAGGTATCCGAACAGCTCCCGGTAACCCACGGTCTGCAGGCCATTATGTGAACGATAAGGCTGCAGTGCTTCCACTTCTGCCAGCAATCCGTCCTCCATCATCCGGTCTACCCGTGTATGGATGTTCTCATGCAGCCGCTCTTTGGCCAATTCCAGCCCTATCTTAATGATCCGGAATGGACGCACCGCTTTGGTGCGGCTCCGGTATTGCAGGATGGAACTGCCGGTGGCATTCAGGATTTCAAGGGCCCGCATCAATCGCTGCGGGTTCTGTTGTTCCGCCACCTGCCAGAAAGCAGGGTCCTTATGCTGCAGTTCCCGTTGCAGCCAGACCAGTCCGTTGCGCTTGTAATTTTCAACGATCTCCTGCCGCACTGTTTCAGCTACTTCGGGCATGGGATCGATCCCTTCGCAGAATGCTTTAATGTACAGTCCTGTTCCCCCAACCATTACCACAACAGGATGATGCCGAAAGATCTCCTCCGATCTTTCCAGCGCATATCTTTCAAAGCTGCCGGCATTCAGGTCTTCCGTTACACTATGCGAGGCAATGAAATGATGTTTCACCGCGGCAAGTTCCTGGTCTGAGGGCCTGGCTACGCCGATCTTCATCTCGCGATAGCACTGACGCGAATCGGCCGAAATGATCTCGGTGCCGAAATGCTGCGCCAGGCCGATGGCAAAACCAGTCTTACCCACCGCTGTGGGACCTGCAACAACAATTACGGTAGGTTCGCTCATCGTGCTAAAAGTAAAACGCTTTTACGGTTTTGCCGTTCCTCTGCAAAACCATAAAAGCGTTGTAGCTGCTGTTTTAAAAATCATCCTGTCCTTCGTCGGCGGCGCCCACGGCTTCATCGGCGTCTTCACCGCCTTCTCCCTCGGTACCGAAGCCTTCGGCCGCTTCGGAGAGATCATATTTCTCTTCGATATCGGCAAACTTATCTCCCAGCAGGCTCTTGGTGCCGTATTGCTGCGGGCCGATACCCTCCACCCGCGACACGGACGGATAGCTCACTTTGGCGCTCTCTTCCTTGCTCACATTGATCAGCTCAACAAGAAATACCCAGTGTTTTTCAAAATCGTATTCGTAAACGAATTTCTGGTTTGTATCCCTGATCTCCGTACCGATCGGAACCTCCGCCATGATCAGCGGTTCCACCACATAAGGTTTGTCGTATTTCTCGAAACTGATCTCGCGGCCGCGCTGCCAGTTATCGTTGCTGCGATAGAAAGTGGCTTTATGCTTCGAATCGAATTCGTAGGCTTTCAGTATCGTGAAATGCAGGTCCTGGAAGTTCTGCGTATGCCTGATCACGATATCCCTGTAAACTGCGTCGTCCTCTTCAAGATAGATCCGGAATTTTAGAATAGCCATTCGGGAATGATTGTTTTTTGTTCGTGTAATGCGGATCGTACAGCCGGGCTGTCGGCCCGGTACATTAAACTTAGCGTCTAAAATACAATTTATTCAACTGCCTGCAAGTTCAGCTCAACTGCTTTCTCGAGCATAAACCTGTAAGCCGCTTCAAACTCATTTGGTATAACGCCATCCAGGATGGCTTCGCGGATCGCATCTTTGATGATGCCCACCGGTTTACTCGGCGACAGGCCGAATTTCTGCATGATCATTTCGCCCGTGATCGGCGGCTGCCAGTTCCTGATCCGGTCTTTTTCTTCCACCGCTTCCAGCCGCTGCCGCACCAGTTCAAAATTCTGCAGGTATCGTTTTACTTTGGCGGCGTTCTTGCTGGTGATATCGGCATTGCAAAGCATCATCAGCGAATCGATATCCTCACCCGCATCGAACAGCAGCCGCCTGATGGCGCTGTCTGTGATATTGTCTTTGGTAAGACTGATCGGACGCAGATGTAACAGCACCAATTTCTGTACCAGCTTCATTTTCTCATTGAGCGGAAGTTTCAGCCTTGTGAATATCTTAGGCACCATCCTGGCGCCTACTACCTCGTGGCCATGGAATGTCCAGCCATGTCCTTCCTCGAATTTCTTGGTCGCCGGCTTACCGATATCATGCAGCAAAGCCGCCCACCGCAACCAGAGATCGTCTGTCTTTGAAGCAATATTGTCGAGCACCTGCAGGGTATGGTAAAAATTATCCTTATGCCCTTTGCCGTCCAC
>Ga0213876_10002456_pt1 | contig 10885 bp, 11 predicted proteins | sample BarmaccomBMRX_R9_FD_160113 | JGI IMG/M metagenome (GOLD analysis project Ga0213876, IMG submission 160113) | Root-associated microbial communities from Barbacenia macrantha in rupestrian grasslands, the National Park of Serra do Cipo, Brazil - RX_R9 | ecosystem: Host-associated > Plants > Roots...
TCGACTTCGTCGTCGAGTCCGACCGCGCCCAGCTGAGCGAGGTCGTCCAGCGGGTGCGGGACGGACGGCTGCGGACGAATACCGCCAGCGTCTCGACGCTCGATGCCGCCGTCGCCGTCTTCAACTCGACCGCACGACGCTCTGGAAAGACGATCATCCGCGTTCGTCCGTAAGGCGGTGTGCGCCCGCCCGGCGACGAGGGGCGACGCGGATCGTTAGGCGGCGTGCGTACGCTGGGATCCTCGCGCGCGGGGCGCCCAGCAGGCATCGCTTCCATCAGGGGAACGCCCCGACGTTAGGCATGCGACGACGCGCGTCCGGAGCCGCGGTCACCGCCGGAGCGCCGCGTCCACCCACCCGATCGGGTCGGCCACGCGCGCCCAGTCGACGCGCACGTCCGGGGCGATGCCGCGGCCGCGCATGCCGCCGGCCGGCAGCGAGGCGCGCGCCGTGATCGTCGGATAGCCGAGGTACCAGCGACGCTCGGCGGCGGCGATCGGGACGACGTTCACGCTCTGGTAGTCGAGGGCGCCCGCGGTCGGCTCGCCGAACACGGTCGCGCGTTCGCTCCGCAGCGCGTCGAGCACGAGCACCTCGGCCGCGCTCACCGTCCCGCGATCGATCAGGACGCCGACGCGCGGCGGGCCCACGACGAGCGTGTCCGGCGACGCGTCGTCGCGCGGATCGGCGGGATCGCGCAGCGGCACCAGCTCGCCCGGGTGCGCCCGCATGCGTTCGAGCAGCGTGCGCACGAAGCGCGACGTGTCGGGGCCGAAGGCGCGACGCGCGTAGGCCTGCTGGTCCGGCGACGCGAGCATCACCGCATCCCCGCTGTCGAACGGCGTCGGTCTCCGGCGCGCGCTGCGGAGGTAGGGCAGCAGCCCGTTCGTCATCCACGACGACCCGCCCTCGTTCCCGCGCAGGTCGACGATCAACCGCTCGGCGCCCTGCAACGCCGTGGCATGCGTGGCGAGCAGCGTGTCGAGCGCGCCTCGGTACGTCGGGTCGTGCGACGGGATCGACACGATCGCGGTGCCGCCGCGCAGCACGAACGTGGCGCGGTGCACGTCGGTCGAGTCGAGCAGCCCGCGGTCGGTCGGCGCGACCGGATACGCCTTCCCCCAGATGCCCGGCGAGAGCCGCAGCATCAGGCGCTTGTGGATGCGGCCGACGAGCGTGCGGCGCCCGTAGTCGCGCGTGGAGACGTCGGCGTCGTACGCGCCGTCGGGGCGGCGCGTGAAGCGTGCCCGCACGGCGCCGACCGGCCAGCTCGTCGAGTCGCTCACGAGCACGACGGCCGCGTAGCGTCCGCGCGGCGCCCCAGGCTCGGGCACGACGGCGAGCCGCAGCGGCCCGTCGTACCAGATCCCCTCGATCGGGTCGAGTCGCGCCGCTCGGCGCGCGAGGTCGCGCCGCACGGCCGCCTCGTCGAGCGCGAGCACGGGGACGGCCTCTCGCCGCCGCCGCGCCTCGGCGCTGTCGATGCGGGTGCTCTGGAAGACGAACAGGTGCGGATCGGCGAACGACGCCGTGAGGGCATTCAGGACGGGGAAGCAGCCGTCGGGCGCCCTGCGGTCGGCACTGGCGCGCAGCGAGTCGAGCGCGCGGTCGTAGGCGAGCCGCCGCGGGCCCACGATCTCGAGCTGGACGCCGGCGTAGTCGGCCGCGATCCGCTGGGCCAGGGAATCGAGGTCGGCGCGGCACGACGGGGGCGCGGGTGCCGCGGGCGCCGCGGGCGGCTGTGCGTGTAGGCCCGTCGCGGTCAGGACGACCGCGAGCGCGGCGAGCGTGGGCACGATCGGGAGTGGCATACGCGCTGGGACACGGTCGGCGCGGCGGTCGTTGCTCGCCCCGCGGTCCGCGCGTGACGATCAGGGCGCGGCGGCCTGAGACGCCCGCGCGGCGATCCCGTCCAGCACGCGCTGCAGCCCGAACGCGAACGCGTCGTCGCTCCCCGTCGCGGCGAAGCCGCCCGCCGCGGCGACCCGCGTGAGCGCCGGGAAGCGCGGGTCGCCGAGCGCCGCCTCGAGCGCGCGCGCGAAGTCGGCGGCCCAGCGCGCCGTCGTCGCCGCGCCGACCGCGAGCTGCGCGGTCGCGCGGACGTGCCCGTCCACGAGCATCACGGCCGGCACCAGCTCCGTGTCGGGGAGCCCGCTCCCGGCGAGCGCCGCCAGCCCGGCGTCGAGCCAGCCGAGCCAGTGCGGCCCGATCGGCACGCGCCGCTGCGCGGTCTCGATCAGCCACGGGCGCGTCCGGAAGCGGGCCAGGCTCGCCTGCGCCCACCGCGCCGTCTCGGCGCGCCAGTCGCCGGTGCCCGGCGGCGGCGGGGGCCCGAGCGCGGCGTCGGTCATGAGGTCGAGGAGCTCGTTCTTCCCCGGCACGTACCGGTAGAGCGCCATCGGCGTGACGCCCAGCCGCGCGGCGACGCGTGCCATGGTGAGCGCGCCGATCCCCTCGGCGTCCGCGACGGCGATCCCGGCGCCCGCGATGTCATCGAGCGAGAACGCCGGCTTCGGCCCGCGGGCCGGCTGCCCGCGCCCCGCCCACAGCAGCTCCACGCTCCGCCCGTCGCTGTCGCGTTGCTTGCCCATGACGCGGGGAAAATCTATGTTCCGGTAAACAGTATATATCATACACTGTTTATCCCGTCCTCCATGACCGACGAACGCCGTGGGCCCGTGCGGCCCGCCGAGCGCCGCCTGGCGCCCGATCTGACCCGCGGGGCGATGCTCCTGTTCATCGCGCTCGCCAACGCGCCAGGGCTCGCCCCGGGCGGCCCGGCCACCGCGGCTGCCGCGCGCGTCGAGCGGGTCGCGAACGTCCTGCTGACGCTGTTCGTGCAGGCGCACACCTATCCGGTGTTCGCGATCATGATCGGCTATGGCCTCGAGCAGATCGCGCGGCGCCAGCGCGCCGCCGGCGCGACCGACGCCGAGGTGCGCGCCGTGCTGCTCCGGCGGAGCGGGTGGCTGATCGCGTTCGGCGCCGTGCACGCGGCGCTCCTCTACTTCGCGGACTTCCTCGGCGCGTACGGCATCATCGGCGTCGCCGCGACGCTCTGGCTCGTCGGCCGCGACCGGGCGCAGCGCGTGGTGCTCTGGCTGTGGGCGGTATCCATCGTCGAGCTGATCGTGCTCGCCGCGCTCGTGATCGTGGGGCTGGCGCGCGGCGGCGCGCTCGCGGCGCTGCCGGGGGGCGTCCCCGCGTCGACGCTCGCGCCGGACTACGTCGCGTCGATCGGGGCCCGGCTGCGCGAGTGGCCGATGCACACGCTCACCGTGGTCCCCGAGATCTTCATCGTCAGCCTCGGCATGTGGACCGCCCGACGGGGCCTGCTCGACGACCTCGCCGCGCACCGCCCGCTGCTCCGCCGCATCGCGGTCGTCGCGCTCGGCGTGGCGGTCGCCGGCGCAGTGCCCCTGGCGCTCGTGCACGCGGGCGCCGTGCACGCCGACGCGCGGACCGTCACGTACATCTCGCTCCTGCACAAGGTGAGCGGGATGTTCGGCGGGCCGGGGTACGTCGCGCTGTGCGGCCTCGCGGCGCTGCGGGTCGAGCAGGGCGCGTCGGCGCTCGCGCGGCGCGTCGCCACGTTGCTTGCGGCGTTAGGCGAGCGCTCGCTCTCCGGGTATCTGTTCCAGTCGCTCGCGTGGGTCACGCTGCTGCCGCCCTACGCGCTGTCGCTCGCGTCGCGCTTCGGCAGCCCGCTGCTCACCGCGCTCGCCGTCGCGGCGCTGACGTGGGCGACGAGCGTGCTGGGCGCCGCATGGCTGCGGCGCGCCGGGCGTTCCGGGCCGGCCGAGGCGCTCCTCCGCCGCCTCGTCTACGGGCCCGCGCGGCGCCCGAGGCTCGCCGCGGCGCCGGTGCGTTAGGCGGCCGCTTCCGCGCCGCTGCCGCGCTGCTGATCGCGGCCGGAGCGTCGGGGGGAGACGGGAGGTGCGCCGCGATCCGATGCAGGGCCCCGCTCAGCGGTTCGCGCTCGGGTTGGCGATCAGCCGCGACCTGGCGCGCCGCGTGCGCGGCGACCTCACGGCTGCCAGCGAGGTGGGCCGGGGCTCGACGTTCACGCCGGTCCTGCCGCGGGCATCCTGATACGCCGACCAGTGCGCCCGCAGCGCGTCGCGCGCGCTGCACTCGTACAGCGATTGCTGGCGTCGCACGACCGAGTCGGTGATGATCATGCGGTCCGGTTGCGGTGGTGTGGCCGGGTGCTGCGGCGGTCCACCGAATCCATGCATGCCGCGCCTGTGCGCCGCGACGTCCGTCCGGTCGGGGCTGCGATGTCGCACGGACGGGATCCCGTTCGAACGGACAGGGTCGCATCCCGGCGATCCGTGGCTCGTGCCGTCGGAAGAGCAGGTGTCCACGGATTGCACAGATTCAACTGCCTAACAGAAAGCAGGATCGGCGCAATCTGTGCAATCTGTGGATCGTGCCGTTCGAGGAGCGGTCGGTGCCTAACGGCGCCGGTGGAACCACGCGGCGGCGGCGGTGCGGGTCGTCACGCCGAGCTTCGCGAACAGGTTGCGCAGGTGGAACTTCACCGTCGTCGCGCGGAGCCGCAGGGAGGCCGCGATGTCGGCGTTGCTGCGTCCGTCCGCGAGCAGCGCGAGCACCTGCTCCTCGCGCGCCGTGAGCGCGCCGGGATCGCGCGTCGCGAACCCCGACGACGGCGCGCCGCGCACGAGCCAGCGCCGTGCCGCCTGCGGGAAGGCGAGATGCCCGGCCGCGACCTGGCGGATGGCGGCGAGCGTGCCGTGCGGCGCGTCGGTCTTCAGCGCGAACCCGTCGGCGCCGCCCTCGATCGCGGCGCGGAGCGCGGGCGCGTCGCCGAACGCGCTCAACACCAGCACGCGCACCGGCAGCCGCGCCTCGCGGACCGCGCGGAGGCACGCCAGCCCGTCCACGCCGGCCATCTGCAGGTCGGTCACGAGCACGTCGGGGCGCAGCCGCCGCACGGCGTCCAGTGCACCGGCACCGTCGGCGGCGGTGCCCACGACGCACAGGTCCGGCGCGGCCGCGAGCAGCGCGCGGAGGCCGTCGAGCACCAGCGCGTGGTCGTCGGCGAGCACGATGCGGATCGGCGCGCTCATCGCCCGCCTAACGACGTGCCGACGTCGATCGGCAGCCGCACCCGGACCAGCGTCCCCGCGCCGGGCCGGCTCCGCACGGTCAGCGTGCCGCCGAGCATCGCGGCGCGCTCGCGCATGCCGCGCAGCCCGACGTGCCGCTGCTGCTCGGTCGCCTCGGGGCCGACGAGCGGCGGCGGCTCGAACCCCTGCCCGTCGTCCTCGACCTCGAGCGACAGGCACGCGCGCCGCACCGAGAGCCTGACGGTCGTCGTGCTCGACCGCGCGTGCCGGCGGATGTTCGACAGCGCCTCCTGCAGCACGCGATAGACGGCGATCTTCACGATCGGCGCGACGGCGGGCAGGTCGGCGGCCACGTCGAGCGCGACCTCGTGTCCGGTGAGCGCCTCGTGCTGCACGGCCAGCTCCTCGGCGAGCGTCGCCACCGAGTGCGCCGTGAACTCCGGCGCGTGCAGCGTCGTCACGATCTGCCGGATGTCGCGCAGCGACGCCTCCAGCAGCGACTCGGCGAGCCCCAGCGGCCCCGCGCACGAGGCGGCGGCGTCGCCGAGCCGCTCGCGCAGCGCAGCGAGCTGACCGAGGGCCGCGAACAGCGACTGGACCGGCCCGTCGTGGATGTCGAGCACGACGCGCTGGAGCTCCTCTTCGGTGACGGCGAGCAGTCGGCGCGCGGCGAGGTCGCGGTCGCTCATGCTGACGGCTGGAGTGTCAACGTGTATTGACAACATAGCGCGTCATTCCCACCTTGCACCAGCGACCCGCATCGATTCTCACTCGCCCGACCGCCCGCGTGGATCCGTCTCCGTCGATCGTCCTCGGCACCCGCGGCAGCGCGCTCGCGCTCGCGCAGACCGGCCTCGTACGCGACGCCCTGCTGCGCCACGACCCGAGCCTCGCCGTCGCCGTCGAGCGCATCGTCACCACCGGCGACCGCATCACCGATCGGCCGCTCGACCAAGTCGGCGGCAAGGCGCTGTTCGTCGCCGAGATCGAGAGCGCGCTGCGCGACGGCCGCATCGACGTCGCCGTGCACAGCGCCAAGGACCTGCCCTCCGCGCTCCCCGACGACATGCGCGTCGTCGCGTGCCTGCCGCGCGCCGACGCACGCGAGGCCGTCGTCTCGCGGTCGGGGCTGGGCCTCGACGCGCTGCCGGCCGGCGCGGTCGTGGGGACGAGCAGCCCGCGGCGCGCCTGTCAGCTCCGCGCCCGTCGCCCCGACCTCGTGCTGCGCGACGTGCGCGGCAACGTCGACACGCGTCTCGCCAAGCTCGCCGCCGGTCAGTACGACGCGCTCGTCCTCGCCGCCGCGGGCCTCGCCCGGCTCGGGCTCCTGCACGTCGCGACCGAGCTCGTGCCGCTCGACGTCATGCCGCCGTGCGCCGCCCAGGGCGCGGTGGCGCTCGAGGTGCACGTCGCCAACGCCGCCGCCGCCGCGCGCGCCGCAGCGCTCGACCACGCGCCCACCACGTGCGCCGTCGCCGCCGAGCGTGCGTTCCTCGCGACGATCGGCGGCACGTGCAGCACGCCGCTCGCCGCGCACGCCACGCTCGACGGCCCCGTTCTCCGCCTGACGGCCATGATCGGCGCGGCCGACGGACGCATGGTGCGCGACGCGCTCGCCGGGCACGCCGCGGACGCCGAGTCGATCGGCCGGCGGCTCGCCGCCAGGATGTTGAAGCGCGGCGGCGCCGAGCTGCTCGCCGCCTCGGCGCCGAGCGAGCCTGCGCTGGCGCATGGTGCCTAACGGGCTCGGGCGCCCGTGACGCTCGCGTCGCCGCCCGACGCGTCCGAGGTGGTGCACGGCGGCGACCGTCCGCGGCGGCTGCGCACCACGCCGGCGCTGCGCGCGCTCGTGCGCGAGCATGCGCTGCGCGTCGACCAATGCGTGCATCCGCTGTTCGTCACCGCCGAGCGTGACGTCGTCAGGCCGATCGCCAGCATGCCGGGCCACGCGCAGCGTTCCGTCGACCGGCTGGCCGAGGAGCTGGATACGCTGCAGGAGTGTGGCGTGTCGTCGGTGCTCCTGTTCGGGCTGCCCGACACGAAGGACGATGCGGGCACCGGCGCGTGGCACGCCGCCGGCCCGGTGCCGCGCGCCGTCGCCGAGATCCGGCGGCGGGCGCCGGGCACCGTCGTCATCGCCGACGTGTGCCTGTGCGAGTACACGGCGCACGGCCACTGCGGCCTCGTGTCGTCCGGGTCGGGCGAGGTGCGCAACGACGCCACGCTGGCGCTGTTAGGCAGGGCCGCGGTCGCCTACGCCGACGCGGGCGCCGACGTCGTCGCGCCGAGCGCGATGATGGACGGCCAGGTCGCCGCCATCCGCGACGCGCTCGATCGCGCGGGGCACACGCAGGTGCCGATCATCGCCTACTCGGCGAAGTACGCGTCGGCGTACTATGGCCCGTTCCGCGACGCGGCCGGCTCGACGCCGGCGTTCGGCGATCGACGCGCGTATCAGATGGATCCGGCGAACGCACGCGAGGCGTTGCGCGAGGTGGCGCTCGACGTCGCGGAAGGCGCCGACGTCATCATGGTGAAGCCGGCCGGCACGTGTCTCGACGTCATCCGCCAGGTACGCGACCGCATCGACCGGCCGGTGGCGGCGTACCAGGTGAGCGGCGAGTACGCGATGATCAAGGCGGCCGCCGAGCGTGGATGGCTCGACGAGCGCCGTGCGGCGCTCGAGTCGCTGCTCGCCATCCGCCGCGCCGGCGCCGACATCATCGTGACCTACTTCGCGCGGCAGCTCGCCGCCTGGCTGGCCGAGGGAGAGCGTTAGGCGGGTAGTCGTCATCCTGAGCGCAGCGAAGGATCTAGCCTGCGCTACGTGTGATGTGCGTGGCGAGTCCTACCAGCGATGCGCGTCACACGGGCTGCCGAGTAGATCCTTCGCTGCGCTCAGGATGACTGTGGGCCGTCACCGGTGCCAGCGCTGCGCCACGTGCCACAAGTGCAGCACGAGCGACGCGGCCATCGCCGCCGCGAACCACTCGGCGCGTCCGCCGGCGACCGTCACGCGGAGCGCGAGCGCCATCGCCAGCCCCGCGCCCAGGAATGCGGTGACCTCCGTCGGCGGCATGCCGCGCCCGGTGGCCGCGCGATAGGCGGTCAGGCCGAGCCACTCGGCCACGAGCAGCGCGATCACCACGTCGAGAAAGCGCAGCGTCAGTGCGGCCGCCGTCACGACGACACCGACCGCTGGCGCAGGCCGAGGACCCGCGCAGGCGTCGCGGACATGCGGCGGCTCTCCTGCCACGCCGATACCACGATGCGGAGCTTCGTCGCGACGCCGGCGTGGGCGCGGGCGTGGAGGCAGTCGTGGTTCATGCGCTCGATCGCGTCGAGGATGGCGGCGTAGCCGCGCGCGCAGACGAGCGCGCAGCAGCGCGCGTCCGCGGGGATCAGCGTGAGGCCGGGCTCCGCGGCCGCGTACAGCGACCGCGCGCGTGCGACCTCGTGCGCCATCAGCGCGCGCCATCGCGCGTCGTGAGACGGGATGGTGCGCGCGAGCACCTCGTCGCGCGCGATGCCGAACGCGGCGAGATCCTCGTCGGGCAGATAGCAGCGGCCGCGCGTCGCATCCTCGCCGACGTCGCGCAGGATGTTGGTGAGCTGCATCGCGACGCCGAGCGTGCGGGCGTCGACGAGCGCACGGCGGCGAGCGGCGGGATCGGACGGGAGCCCGAACACGTGCGCGCACATCGTGCCGACGGTGCTCGCCACGCCCTCGCAGTAGCGTGCGAGCTGCTCCCACCGTGCGATGGGCTGGGGATCGACGTCGGCGCGCAGCGTGTCGAGCAGCTGGTGCATCGGCGCCGGCGGGATCGCGAACCGCCGTGCTGCCCAGGCGAGCTCGCGGAACGCCGGCGGGCAGGCGCGGCCGTGCAGCGCGTCGAGCAGCGCGTCGCGGTGCCGCTCCAGCGCACCGAGCACCGCGATCGGATCGCGCGCTGCGGGCTCGTCGACGATGTCGTCCGCGACGCGGCAGAACGCGTAGACGGCGAACGCGGCGCGGCGCTTCTCGGCGGGCAGGAAGCGGCTCGCCAGCGCGAACGTGCGCGCGTGGCGGCGGGTGAGCGTCGCGCACAGCGCGGCGTCGTCCGACGCGGCGCGCATCACTGGCCGCGCATCCGCAGGAAGGGGTCCCAGAACGGCAGCGTCGCGTCGACGCCGAGCATCGCGTGCTCGACGACGGCCAGGGCGAGCAGCACGGCGAGCAGCGCGGCCGCGTGTCGCTGGAAGCCGTCGCGCGCGCGCCATGCGCGCACCGCGAGCCACGCGCCGAGCACGGCGAGCGCCACGATCGTGACGGGAAGGAGCGTCGTGTTCCGGGCCGGGCCGAAGAACGTGCGCAGTCCGGTCAGCCGATCGGGGAGCAGCTCGGCGCCGGCGTGCTGGACGCCCGCGAACACGTTGAGCTTCGCCGTCTGCAGCGTCGCCCAGAAGACGAGCAGGGCCCACAGCGCCACGCGGTTGGGCCGCCGCCACACGAGCCACGCGACGCCGGCGATGACGGCCAGTGCCACCACGTCGGCCCGCCAGGTGGCGGCGATCGCCTGGAGCGCCAGCGCCACGCTGCGCGGCGGCCCGGCCGGCGGTCCCGCCTCGGCGACGCCCCACCCCAGGTAGAACAGCGTCGCCGTCCACCACCAGAGCAGCGCGGCGGCGAGGAACGCGCGCCGCGCCGCGGCGGCGGTGCGCACGTCGCGGGTGCCTAACACGAGCCGCATCGCGACGATGGCGAGCGCGCTCGTTGCGACGAGGCTCGCCAGCCGCGCCAGGTCGCCGCGCTGCATCGCGAGCGTGAGCCCCGTGGCGCCCCACCAGAACGCGACCACGAGCAGCGCCGAGCGCGCGAGCGGCGCGGCGATCACCCACGCCGCCGGCGGGCTGACCGGCTGCCTAACGGACATGCCGCGCCGCCTCGGCTGCGGATGCGATGTCGCGCGCGTCCGCCGCCGGCATGCGGACGTGACGGGCGCCGAGCGCGCTCGCGAGCGCGGTGCCTAACGGCTCGGGGCGCGCCGCGGTGTCGACGAGCACCGCGCCGTCGACGAGGGGGCGGAGCGTGGCCGCCGCCGCCAGCGCGTCGGACTCGGCGCGGGCGCGGCCGCCGCGGCCGTCGCGCGCGACGTTGGCCCGTGCGTCGGTGAGGAGCACGACGACGACCTGCGCCCCCTCCCGGCGGGCCGTCTGCGCCACCTGCGCGGCACGATCGAGCGCCGTGGCGAGCGGAGTGCCGCCACCCGCCGGCAGCGCCGCGACGGCGCGCCGCGCGCGGGCGAGGGCGTGCGTGGGGGCGAGCACCAGCTCCGCGGTCGTGCCGCGAAACGCGATCACGGCCACGAGCTCGCGCCGCGCGTACCCCTCGGCGAGCATCGCCTCGACGGCGCCCTTCGCCTCGGCCAGCCGGTGCAGCGCCGCGGAGCCCGAGGCGTCGACGAGAAAGATCGTCGTCGTGCGCGCCGGCACGACGCAGCGGCGCACGCGGAAGTCGTCGCGCCGGACGGCGATCGCGCCGTTAGGCGCCGTGTCGGGGCGGCGCAGGCGCTGGAGCGGCGCGGCGGCGCGCAGCGTGGCGAGCAGGTCGAGGCGCGCGCCGCCGCGCGGCAGGCCGCGACGCGTGCCGACCTGTCGCCCGCGTACGCCGGCCACGCGGTCGGCGCCGGCGCGCCCGCGATCGCCCGTGCGCACGCGGGCGGCGTGCGCGGCGGCCGCGGCGAGCAGCCCGGCCGGCAGCGCGGCACGCACCGACTGCACGACGAGATCGGTCAGCGGGCCGACGCCAGCCT
>Ga0213876_10002457_pt1 | contig 10881 bp, 7 predicted proteins | sample BarmaccomBMRX_R9_FD_160113 | JGI IMG/M metagenome (GOLD analysis project Ga0213876, IMG submission 160113) | Root-associated microbial communities from Barbacenia macrantha in rupestrian grasslands, the National Park of Serra do Cipo, Brazil - RX_R9 | ecosystem: Host-associated > Plants > Roots...
GCGGAGGGAGTTTTTGGGGTGGGCGGGGGCGGCGGCGGTCGCGGGGGTGGGTGTGCCGTCGGTGTATGGGAATCTGGTGGAGGCTTGGGCGTATGAGGTGACGGAGACCGTCGTTAAGGTTAAGGATTTGCCGGGGAGGTTCGAGGGGTTTCGGATCGCGCAGGTGTCGGACGTGCACCACAGCCGGCTGGTGCCGATTGAGGAGGTGCGGCGGGTCGTGGCGTTAGCCAATGAGACCCGCGCGGACATGGTCGCGCTGACGGGCGATTACACGACCAGCCTGCCGAAGTACGTGGAGCCCTGCGCGGAGGTCTTGAGCGAGTTGAGGGCGCCGGAGGGCGTGTGGGCCGTGTTGGGGAACCACGACCACAGGACGGACGGGCCTCTGACGCGGCAGTCCCTACTGAGACACGGCATCCAGGTTTTGACGAACCAGAACACGGAGCTGCGGCGCGGGGCCGACGTGTTGCAGTTGGCGGGCGTGGACGACTGGGGGTGGGGCATGGCCGACTTCGCGCGCGCGCTGCGCGGCGTGGACACGTCGCGGCCGTCTTTGCTGCTCGCGCACGAGCCGATGGCGCTCGACGTGCCCGAGACGCGCGGCGTCTCGCTCATCCTGAGCGGGCACACGCACGGCGGGCAGATTAATCTCCCGGGGGGCGTCGCGCCGGCCAGGTACGTGTTCGAACACCTGAGGTACCTGCGCGGGAGGTACGAGAGCGCGGGGACGCAGCTCTACGTCTCGCGCGGGACGGGCGTCATCGGCGTGCCCGTCCGCCTCGGCGCGCGCCCGGAGGTCGCCGTCATCCAACTGCAAAGAGCCTAGTCGATTTCGGAATTCAGTCCGTCCCCACGGTTTGACTTCGGCGCTCAAGCAGCACCGTGTCGCGCCAACGTCCTTTAAGTTTGCCGACGCGCTCGCGCCGCCCGACCTCGCGGAAGCCGCACGACTTGTGCAGCGCGACGCTCGCCGCGTTCTCGGGGAAGATGCCCGCCTGTAGCGTCCAGATGCCCTCCAACTCCGACTCGCGCACGAGCGCTTCCAGCAGGACACGCCCGACGCCAAGGCCCCTGAAGTCCGCCCCGACGTAGACGCTCACCTCCGCCACGCCCGCGTAGACCTTCCGCGCGGAGACGGGGCTGAGCGCCGCCCAGCCCGCGACGCGCCCCCCTTCGGCGAGCGCGACCAGGCGGCACGCGCGCAGGTGCGAGGCGTCCCAACGCTCCCAGCCGGGCGCCTCCGTCTCGAACGTCGCGTCGCCGGTCGCGAGCCCCTCTTCGTAGACGGCGCGCACCCCCGGCCAGTGCTCGGGGAGCATCTTTTCCACGGCGATAGTCATAAGAATCGTCGGGCCGAAAACGAGGGGCGCGTGCGTAAGGCGCTTAGTTGTTTTGCGGCGCGTCCTCGTCCGTCTCGTCGTCGGAGTCGCCGGGGGGGCGGTTGTCGGGCGGGGGCTCGCCCTTCTCCGCGCGGAGGCGGAGGATCGAGCAGTCGCCGTCGGTGTAGACCTCGTCGAACCAGCCGCTGTCGAGCGCGTCGTTGAAGAAGTCCTCGTGCTCGTGGTCGGTGAAGACGTAGCGGGCGCAGCGCTTCTTCTCCCCCTCGCCGAGGCAGAAGTTGTCGCGGATGGTGGGGCCGAGGTTGGCGATCTCTTCATCCGAGAGGTCTTTGGCGATGGTGAGCCTGCCGTGCAGTTCGGCGAGCTTCCTGTCCTTGTCGAGCAGGTAGGTCGGGTCGAGCCCCGAGACGTAGGCGAGGTGCGGGTTGTAGAAGAAGAGTTTGGGGAAGTCGTCCCAGTCGGTGTTGAAGATCAGCTCGCCGGGCTCGGCGTTCTTCGAGAGCCACTCCATGCCGCCCTTGTACATGTCCGGGCCGGCCATCCCCGCGATGTCCTGCGCGGTGATCTTCGCGTACCAGACCATCGACGCCACGAGCAGCACGAAGGCCGTCGAGACGAAGACCAACTCCCACGCGCGCGCGTTCTCGACCCGCGCCGGCGCGGGCGGCGCGTCGAGTTCGAGCGGGCTCTCCTCGTCGGCGGGCTCGCGCCGCGTGTAGCGCTCGCGCGCGCGGCGGACGAGCGGCTCGGCGGCGAAGGCCGCGAAGAGAACGGCGAAGGGCGGGAAGTACTCGGCGAAGCGGCGCCAGCGCATGTTGGCGAGCATCAGGAGCGTCGAGAAGAGCATGAGGAGGAAGGCGCGCTGCCTCCCCTCGCTCGCCGAGTCCTTGAATGACAAATAGCCGACGAGCATCGCCGCCAGCGCCACGCCGCAGTTCCCGAGGAACTCCCAGGTGGTGTACGCGTACCACTCCGACCCGACCGCCGTCGTGAAGTCGCCGGCCGTGACCTTGATGACGAGGTGCTCGTAGAGCAGTCGGAAGTTGTGCGGGAAGTACGGGTTGATGACGAAGCCGAGGAGCGAGCCGCCGATGACGAAGGCGAGCGGCCTCCACTCCAGGCGCCGCTCGCTCCAGAGGATGACGAACGTCCACATCGCCGCGAGCGCGCCGAGCAGCACGAACATGTCGTAGGTGAGCGCGAAGACGAAGGCGAGCGGCAGGAGCCAGCGGTACTTCCTCTCGAAGAGCAGGTGGAGGCCGATGACGAACAGGACGATGGAGACGCTCATCGCCTTGCCCATGTTCATGCGGTAGAGGAAGGGGCCGGAGCTGCCGATGACGGCGACGAGCCACACGAGCGGGTAGCTCACGCGGTTGCGCACCAAAAGCCAGTAGCACGAGAAGACGGCGAGGCACGCGAAGAGCCACGTCCCGATCTTCGCGCCCGTCTGAAAGTCCGAGAAGAAGGTGAAGGGGATTTGCAGGACGTGGAAGAGGAAGTGGTGATCGACGTAGTCCTTCGGGTTGAGCGTGGTGAGCGGCAGCGCGTCGAACGAGGGCGGGAAGTGGCCCGTGCGCATTCCCTCCCAGAGCATCCGGCTCCAGCGGAAGTGGTAGTAGGCGTCGTAGTCGCCGCAGCAGAGCGAGCCGGTCTTGAACTGCAAGTACCAGAAGACCGCGCCGATCAGCAACGCGCCGACGACGAGCAGAGTTGCGCGGCTGTTCAGAAAACCGACCAGCCCCGCGCGCCGCGCCGGCGCCTCTTTCACCTCGACGACTTCCGCGGCCCCCGCCGGCCCCGCCGCCTCCGCGGGGAGCGCCCCGCCCTGTATGTTCTCCATAGTTCCCTCGCTAGTTTGCACGGACGCGCCCGGGAGGATTTAACGGGCCGAATCGAGTCAACGAAAATAACACGAACGCGCGCGGGCATGAAGCGTTGAAGGCGTGAACCGTGAACCGTCAACCGTGACAAGATAAAACCCGCTCTTACTTGTCACGGTTGACGGTTCACGGTTCACGCCTTCCTTTGTTTTAACCACAGAGCCTGCGGACGGCGTCGAGGAGGTCGGAGGGGTTGATCGGCTTGTGGAGGAAGTCGTCGAAGCCGGCGCGGCGGGCGCGCTCGCGGTCTTCGAGGTGCGTGAAGCCGGTGACGGCGATGAGCGGCGTGGTCTTGTAGTCGGGCAGCGCGCGCAGGGCCTCGGCCAGTTGGTAACCGTTCATGCCGGGCATGCCGATGTCGGAGATGACGGCGTCGAAGTGGCCGGCGCGGGCGGCGTCGAAGGCTTCGGGGGCCGAGAAGGCCATCGCCACCTCGTAGCCCGCGTGGCTCATCAGGAGGGCCAGCAGCTCGGTCACGTCGGGCGCGTCGTCCACGACGAGCACGCGCAGGCGCACGGCTCCCTCACTGCCGTCGAGGTCGGGGCGGGCGTCGGGCTCGTACATCATCTTGAACGCGGCGCACGCCCCAGACGGGCGCCGGACTTCCCCCTTGCTTGTAAGTAGGAACGATGAACTGAAAACAGGGCGTCAGGCTTTCAGCTCATCGCTCATCGTTCCTTCCGCGTGAGCTGCTCCATCCGCTCGGCCAGCTCGGCCGGGTCTACGGGCTTCGGGACGTGCGCGTCGAAGCCGGCGGCGAGCGCGGCCTCGGCGTCCCTCTGCGCGGCGTAGCCCGTCAGCGCCAGCGCCGGCACCTCTCGCAGGTGGGGCAGCTCGCGCAGGCGCGCGATCAACTCGTATCCGTCTATTCGTGGGAGGCCGATGTCGGAGACGATTATATCAAACCGCCCCGACTCGGCAACGCTGAGCGCCTCCTCGGGCGTCGCGCAGGCCGCCGCGCTGTAGCCGCGCGACTCGAAGACGACCTTCAACATCTCCAAAGTGTCGGGCGCGTCCTCGACGAGCAGGACGCGGCAGGTACCCTCCGCGCACGGCTCGCCCTCGCCCGCCGCAAGGTCGCCGGAGCCGCGCGGCGCGCCGCCCGACTCGACCGCCGGGAGCGAGACCGTGAAGCGGCTGCCGCGCCCCTGCCCCGCGCTCTCGACGACGACGGTTCCGCCGTGCGCCTCGACGAAGCTCTTGACGAGCGCCAGTCCCAGCCCGAGCCCGCCGTGCACGCGCGTCGTCGCCATGTCGGCCTGCCGGAAGCGCTCGAAGACGTGCGGGATGAACTCCGCGGTGATGCCCTGGCCCTCGTCCTCGACCTCGACGCGCGCCGCGCCGTCCGCCCCGCCGACGCGCACGCGCACGCGCCCGCCCTCGGGCGAGAACTTCACCGCGTTGTGCAGCAGATTCCAGAAGACCTGCACGAGGCGCGTGCGGTCGCCGCTGACGACCACGGGCGCGAGCCCCCCGGTCTGGACTTCGACCGAGACGGAGCGCGCGTCGGCCTGCGGCCGGACGGTCTCGGCCGCCTCGCGCACGACGCCGGAAAGCTCGACCGGCGCGCGCTCGATCCTCATCTTGCCCGAGAGGATCGAGGACATGTCGAGCAGGTCGTTGATGAGGCGCGCGAGCGACTGCGAGTTCTTCTCGATGACGCGGACGCCCTGCGCCACCTCCGCCTCGCCGAGCCGCCCCGAACGGATCATGTGCGTCCAGCCGAGGATGGGCGTGAGCGGCGTTCTCAACTCGTGGGAGAGGGTGGCGAGGAACTCGTCCTTAGCGCGGTTGACCTCCTGCGCGCGCTCGTAGAGGAGGTGCAGCCGCTCCTCCGCGGCCTTGCGCTCGGTGACGTCCATCGTCACGCCGCGCATCCCGACGGGCCGGCCGCGCGCGTCGAGGACGACGCGCGAACGCGCCTCGACGTGGACGGGGCGGCCGTCCTTGCGCACCCAGCGGAACTGGCTCGCGCCGCCCTCGCCGCTCTCGAAGATGGCGCGCGCCTCCGAGCCCGCGCGCTCGCGGTCTTCGGGGTGGACGATGGAGAGCCAGAAGTTGGGCGTCGAGAGCCACTCCTCGACCGTGTAGCCGAGCATCTGCTCGACGTAGTCGCTGACGAAGTCGATGCGCGGCGAGCCTTCGTCCGGCTCGCCCCACGCCTCCCAGACGACGCCGGGGACGTTGGCGACGAGGTTCTTCAGGCGGCCGCGCTCGTGCTCGACGAGGCCCGCGAGCCGCGCGCGCTCCTCGTCGCCGCGCTTCTGCGCCGTGATGTCGCGCGCGATGGTCGAGGCGCCGACCAGCCGGCCCGAGGGCTCGCGGATGGGCGAGATGATGAGCGACACGTCGATGGTCGAGCCGTCCTTGCGCAGGCGCACGGTCTCGGCGCGCTCGACGCGCTCGCCGCGTTTGAGCCGGGCGAGGATGTCTTCGAGGTCTGTGCGCAGCTCCTCGGGGACGATGAAGGAGATGTGCCGGCCGACGGCTTCCTCGGCCGTGTGGCCGTACATGCGCTCGGCCGCGGCGTTCCAGCTCGTGACGATGCCTTCGAGCGTCTTGCCGATGACGGCCTCGCTCGAAGACTCGACGATGGCGGCCTGGAGCGCGCGCACGCGCTCGACCTTGCGCTGCTCGGTCACGTCGTGGAAGACGAGGACGACGCCCGACGTGCGCCCGCGGCCGTCGCGGATGGGCGCGCCGCTGTCTTCGACGGGCACCTCCGTCCCGTCGCGCGCGACGAGCAGCGTGTGATTCGCCAGGCCGACGATCTGCCCCTCGCGCAGAACCTTTGCGACCGGGCTCTCCACGGTCGCCCGCGTGACCTCGTTGACGATCTTGAAGACTTCGGCGAGCGGATGCCCTTCGGCCTCCGCGAGCGGCCAGCCCGTCAGGCGCTCGGCCACGGGGTTCATGAAGCGGACGCGGCCCGCGGCGTCGGTCGCGATGACGGCGTCGCCGATGCTGCGCAGCGTCGTCCGCAAAGACTCGCGGTCGGCGCGCGCGCGCGACTCGGAGCGCGCGCTGCGGTCGGCCAGCGCCGCGATGAAGAGCGAGACGGCGACGAAGACGCCGGTCTGGAGCATGTCGGAGAAGTCGAGCGAGAACGAGTAGGGCGGGCCGAGGAAGAAGTAGTCGGCGGCGAGCGCCGAGAGCGCGATGGTCAGCAGGACGGGGCCGCGCCCCGCGTAGAGCGCGACGACGATGACGGCGACGAAGTAGAAGATGAAGGGGACGGCGCCGCGCTCGATGCCGGAGGCGGCGTAGAGCGCGGACATCCCCGTGGTGGCCGCCGCGGCCGCCGCCACGGCCAGCGCGTAGCGTGCGGGCGCCGACTCGCTCCAGCGCCGGCTCGGACTCTGCGCGCGGTGGGGGCGGGGGTCGGACATCTCTCTCCCTTGGCTCGTCCCCGGGCGGGGGCCAACGCCCGGACTGCCAGGATGCGTCTGTCGTCGGGGGTTCTGTTGCTTGCGCCGACAACCTACTGCTTTTCGCCGCGGCAAGTCAAGAAAAGGGTGTTAAGTGTTGGGTTTTAGGTGTTGGTTAAAAACCGATTCTTCCCCAACACCTAAAACCCGGCACCCGACACCCACGCCGCCATTTGCTTTTACAGACCTCCGACCTCTAACCTCTGACCGCTATGTACCCGGCAGGCAATCTGCACATCACGGCGCCGCACGGGCGGCTGGAAGCCATCCTGAAGGAGCCGCGCGGAGGGGCGGCGCGCGCCGCCGCGCTCGTGCTCCACCCGCACCCACTGCACGGCGGGACGATGCACAACAAGGTCGTCTTCCGCACGGCGCGCGGGCTCGAAGACGCGGGCGCGGCGACGCTCCGCATCAACTTCCGCGGCGTCGGCCACTCCACCAGCGAGCACACGGGCGCCCGCGGCGGCGAGCAGGAGGACGCGCGGATTGCTTTGGACTATTTAACGGAGAAGTACCCAAGCCTCCCCGTCTTCCTCGCCGGCTTCTCCTTCGGCGCGCGCGTCGGGTTGGAGGTGGGCACACGAGACGAGCGCGTCAGCTACCTCGTCGGCGTCGGCACCCCCGTCAGCATCCCCGAGCGCGACTACGACTTCTCCTTCATCGAGGAGTGCCGCAAGCCCCTCCTCCTCGTCCACGGCGAGCGCGACGAGTTCGGCTCCGTCCCAGACCTCCGAGCCCTCGCCGCACGCCTCCCCCCCGAAGCCCGCGTCCAAATCAGAATCATCCCCGGCGCCGGCCACTTCTTCGACCAACAGCTCGAAGACCTCCGCCGCGCCGTCGCCGACTGGGCCGGCGAGATGCTTGGGAATCCGTGAACCGTAAACCGTGAACCGTGACAAGAAGGAGCCTGCCTTCACTTGTCACGGTTTACGGTTTACGGTTTACGGCTTTTTACGGTCGGGCTTCCGCCTCTTTATACATCCGGTCGATCACGTCTTTGTACTTCTCGTTGACGACGCGGCGTTTGACCTTGAGGGTGGGGGTGAGTTCGCCGCCGCCGATGGTCAACTCCTTTTCGAGGAGGGCGACGCGCTTGACGCGCTCGAAGCGGGAGAGGTCTGCGGTCACCGAGTCCACCTGGCGCTGGAGGAGGTCGATGACGCGCGGGTGGCGGCAGAAGTCGGCCGGCGTCCGGCAGTCGAGCCCCTTGTGCTGGGCGTAGGAGCGGAGCATCTCCCAGTCGGGGACGATGAGGGCGGCGGGGAACTTGCGCCCGTCGCCGACGAGCACGACCTGGCTCACGAAGCGCGACTGCTTGATGCGCTCCTCGATGGGCTGCGGCGCGACGTACTTGCCGCCCGAGGTCTTGAGCAGCTCCTTCTTGCGGTCGGTGATGCGCAGGCAGCCTTCGGCGTCGAGCGCGCCGATGTCGCCCGTCCTGAACCAGCCGTCTGCGGTGAAGACCTCGCGCGTCGCCTCGGGCTTGTTGTAGTAGCCGCGCATGACGTTGGGGCCGCGCGTCTCGATCTCGCCGTCCGCGGCGAGGCGCACCTCGACGTGGCGGATGGGGCGGCCGACGGTGCCGATGCGGTTCTCCTCGGGGCCGTTGACGCAGATGACGGGCGAGGTCTCCGTCAGGCCGTACCCCTGGACGATGGGCAGCCCCGCGCCGTAGAAGACGAGCCCCAGCTCTTCGGGCAGCGCAGCGCCGCCCGAGCAGAAGAGGCGGATGCGCCCGCCCGTCGCCTCGCGCCACTTCGAGAAGACGAGGGCCGACGCGACCCTCTGCTGCAACTTGAGAAGGGGACTGACGGGCCTCTTCCAGACGGTCGCGTCGGCCCAGCGCTTGCCGACGCCGACGGCCCACATGAGCAGCGCCGTCTTCACGCGCCCGCCCTCGGCCGCCTTCTCCTTGATGCGCGCGTAGATTTTTTCGAAGAGGCGTGGGACGGCGACGACGATGGTGGGGCTCACCTCGCGCATGTTGTCGCCGACGCGGTCGATGGCCTCCGCGAAGTAGACCTGCGCGCCGTGGTGCAGGTACATGTACATCGCGCCGCGCTCGAAGACGTGCGAGAGCGGCAGCACCGAGAGCGCGACATCGTCCGGCGTAAACGCCAGGCGCTCCGACGTGGCCGTCAGGTTCGAGACGACGTTCGAGTGCGTCAGCATCACGCCCTTCGGCTCGCCCGTCGTCCCCGAGGTGTAGATGATCGTCGCCAGGTCTTCCGCCGAGACCGCGCCGGAAAGCTCTTCGAACAGGCGCGGCCGCTCCGCTTCGAGCCGCGCCCCGCGCGCCTCAAGCTCCGAGAGCGTGAGCGCGCCCCCGCCCGCCTCGCCGGAGAGAAGGACGACCGTCGAGAGCGACGCGCACGACGAGAGCACTTCGCGCACGCGCTCGTAAGCCTCCCGATTCTGCACGAAGAGGAGGCGCGCGCCCGAGTCGCCCGCGATGTAGCAGACCTGCTGCGGCGCGAGCGTCGGGTAGAGCGGCACGTCAACAACGCCCGCGAACTGGCACCCCAAATCCGCGACGACCCACTCGGGCGAACTCTCCGAGAGGATGCCCGCGCGGTCGCCGCGCCGCAGCCCGAGGGCGTGCAGGCCGAGCGCGACGCAGCGGGCGCGCCGCAGCAGCTCCTCGGAAGAGAGCGGCCGCCACTCGCCCCCGCGCTTGTAGTTGAGCGCGTCGGGCCGCGCCTTCAGCGTGAGCGCGCGCAGCATGATCTCGTTGACCGTCTCGGGCGCGCGCACGCCCGTCCGCCCCGCAGAGCGCGCGCCCGCCGTCAACGTCCCCGTGGCCTCCGTCTTCAAGCGCTCACACCCCCGAGGAAGATGTCCAGCACCTCGTCGGCCAGCGGCGCCAGCTTGTAACGGCGCTTCGACAGAATCCAGTTGGTCGCCATCTCGTCGAGCGCGCCGAAGAGGACTTTCGCGACGAGCTTCGCCTTGAGCCCCTTGCGGAAGACGCCCGCGGCCTGCCCCTGCTCGAAGACCTCGCGGATGAGTCCGAGGTATTCGGCGAGCCCCGCGGCCGAGAACTCCTCCATGAACTTGGTCGTCCCGCGCAGCTCGACCTGGAAGACGACGGCCAGGTCGCGGTCGGCGCCGAGCCGTTCGAGGTGGTGGCGCGCGATGCGGCGCAGCTTCTCGCGCGGGTCTTCGATCTTCGCCAACTCCTCGCGCCCGGCGCGGACGGCCTCGCCCGTGTTGCGCTCGAAGATGGAGCGCAGGATTTCCTCTTTGCTCTTGAAGTAGAGGTAGACGGTGCCGTCGGCGACGCCGGCCTCGCGCGCCACGTCGGCCACCTTCGAGTTGAAGTAGCCCGAGCGCGCGAAGACCTTCGTCGCGGCGCGCATGATGGTCTCGCGCTTGTCGCCCGCCGGGGCGGCGGATAGGGAACGTGCGGTACGCATCTGGCTCAAGGGTCTCCGGGGCGCTCTCGCGTTGGATTCGCTGAATGGCTATTCATTCAGTCACAACGCCCCTAGCCTACCCTTCGGAAAGGCAAAAGGCAAAAGGCAAGAGGTAAAAGGCAAAAGTTGTAAGGCGGCAGCGCCGTGCGGCCCCCGTTCTGAATTTTTGCCTTTTGCCTTTTGCCTTCCCGTCAGGGCCGGGCTTCCGCCTCTTCGTTCTCTTCGGCGGGTTTCTCGCGGCCGTTAAGGTTGAGTGAGCCGGAGCGGATGTGGATGTCGCGCTGCGGGTTGGGGATTTCGATGCCCGCCTCTTTGAAGAGGCGGTGGATTTGGTAGCGCAGTGCGCTCTTGATGACGAGGTGGCGGCGCGGCTTGTCCGACCAGACGAGCAGGCGGAAGTTGAGCGAGGAGTCGCCGAACTCCGTGAACTGCACGGTCGGCTTCGGCTCTTCGAGGACGAACTGGACGCCCTCGGCGGCGCGCAGCAAAGTCTCGGTGACGTGCTCGGGGTCGGCGTCGTAGGAGACGCCGACGGGGACGTCGATGCGGACGCGCCGCTCGCGGTTGTGCGTCCAGTTGAGGAAGTTCTGGTTGACGATCTTCGAGTTGGGGACGATGGAGGCGATGTTGTTGTTCGTCACGACGACGGTCGTGCGCAGGTTGATGCTCCGCACCATCCCCTCGGTCAGCTTGCCGTCGGGGCCGGGGATGGTCACGAAGTCGCCGACGCGGACGGGGCGCTCGAAGAGGATGATGAAGCCGGAGGCGATGTCGCCCGCGATGAACTGGAGGCCGAAGCCGATGCCGATGGAGA
>Ga0213876_10002458_pt1 | contig 10880 bp, 9 predicted proteins | sample BarmaccomBMRX_R9_FD_160113 | JGI IMG/M metagenome (GOLD analysis project Ga0213876, IMG submission 160113) | Root-associated microbial communities from Barbacenia macrantha in rupestrian grasslands, the National Park of Serra do Cipo, Brazil - RX_R9 | ecosystem: Host-associated > Plants > Roots...
GACGAGACGCTGTGGTCGCGCATCAAGGACGGCCTTTCCGACAGCCGCACCTGGTCGTCGATGTTCTACTTCATCCTGAAGCTGCCGCTGGGCATCGCCTACTTCACGGCGGCGGTGACGGGCCTTGCGCTCTCGCTCGGCGTGACCGGCACCAGCATCTATGCGCTGGTCACCAACGATGCCAGCCACATCCACATGGACGGCGTGCCGTGGCTCGACCACCTGCTCCATACCGCCCCGGGCCTGATCGTCTTCGCGCTGCTGGGCGTGCTGCTGTTCTTCGTGGTGCTGCACATCGCGCGCGGCATCGGCTGGCTGCACGGCCGCATCGCCGAGCTTCTCCTCGTCCGGCTTTAAGCCCCCTTCCTGCCGGACACACCCTGCGCCGCGGATCGACAGATTCGCGGCGCTTTTTTTGCTTGGGACCCCGCATGCGTCCCGTTAACCCCACGGATCGTTAAGGCCGCGGTAAGGGTTGACGCGCCTAATAGCCTTTGCGCTATAAGGAGTTGCTGCCGGTTCGCCGGGCGCATGACTAGTGGGGGCCTGGGCTGGGGGGAAACCTTCGGCTCGACATACCAGGAGCCGATGTGGAGCGACGCAGCCAATTCACGATTCTGAGCGCGGCCAACGACTGGCAGAAGTCCGCCCGCACGGCCGCATCCGCCCTCGGCAGCACCGACGGCCGCTGGGCGCTCGTCTCGACCTCGCTGACCGCGATGATCGCGGGATCGATCGCCTGGCTCGCCATCGGCACCATGCCGCCGATGAAGGGCCATGGTGCTAACGCCTCAGGCCATTCGACGTTCCTTCCCTATACGCTTTTCCAGCGGCTGACCCGCTCGGCCGACGGCGCCTATGCCTCGATCGCGCCCTTCGGACCCGCGTCAAACAGCCGCCCGAAGGCCCCGCCCGCGCCGGTCCTCGACCAGAGCGACGACGAGCCGAAATCTCCCAGCATCGAGACGCGCACCGTCACGCTCGATTCGGGCGACACGCTGGCCGGCGCGCTCGAGGATGCGGGCATCTCGGGCGACGACGCCACCGCGGCCGTGGCCGCGCTGGTCAAGGTGTACGATTCGCGCGACCTGCGCGCCGGACAGTCCTTCGACATCACCTATTCGACCGACCCGGCCGCGGTGCACGAGGCGGAGCAGTCTTCGCAGTTCTCCACCACGACCGGCGAAGAGGACGACGCCGACGCCAACGGCCCGATCGAGCCCGCGACGACCACGCCGGTCAGCCACCTCGTCTCGATCTCGTTCTCGCCGTCGGTCGAGCAGGACATCACCATCGCGCGCGACGCGTCCGGCGCCTTCGTCGCCAACCAGACGACCAAGCAGCTCGCCCGGCACGAGCACCGCGCCGGCGGCACGATCGATTCCAGCCTCTATCTCGCGGCGCGCCAGGCCGGCATCCCGGCCGACATCGTCGTGCAGATGATCCACGTCTTCTCTTATGAGGTGGACTTCCAGCGCGACCTGCGCCCCGGCAACACCTTCGAGGTCTATTACAGCTATTACGACACGCCCGACGGCGAACATGCGCGCGCGGGCGACGTCAGCTATGTGACGATGAACCTGGGCGGACGCACGGTCACGCTCTATCGCTACCAGCCCGATCCGAAGGAACCGGCGGACTACTTCAACGCCAAGGGTCAGAGCGCCAAGTCGATGCTGATGAAGACGCCGGTCGACGGCGCGCGCATCTCGTCGGGCTTCGGCATGCGCTTCCATCCGGTGCTGGGCTACAGCCGCATGCACAAGGGCATCGACTTCGCCGTGCCGGTGGGAACGCCGGTGATGGCCGCGGGCTCGGGCGTGGTGCAGATTGCCGGGCGCCTCGGCGGCTATGGCAACTACCTGCGCATCAACCATCAGAACGGCTACGGCACCGCCTACGGCCACCTGTCGCGTCTGGCGCCGGGCATCCATTCCGGCAGCCACGTGCATCAGGGCCAGATCGTCGCCTATAGCGGCAATACCGGCATGTCGACCGGCCCGCATCTGCACTACGAGATCCTGGTCAGCGGCGCGCAGGTCAATCCGCTGAAGGTCAAGGTCGCCACCGGCCGCCTGCTTTCGGGCAAGGAGCGTCAGCTGTTCATGAGCGAGCGGCTGCACATCGATGCGCAGCTGGCCGCCATGAAGCTCGAGACCAAGCTCGCCGACGTCTCGACCGACCTCAGGCAGGCCAAGGCGAAATAGCGCCGCGGCGCATGGAAAACCCGTACGAGAAGCGCGACCTGCGCTTTCGCAAGTTCAAGAAGCGCGACCCTTCGCTGAGCTTCGGCCGCTACATGGCCGAGCGCATGCATGCCAGCCTGGCGCGCGGCGATATCGGCAATCCGGACGGCGCCATTTCGGTGGCGCTGGGCGAAAGCTTCTGGAGCGCGGGCGAAGCGAGAGCCAGGACGCTGCTCGCCGCCATAGCGCCGGTGCCCACCGACAAGATCATCGACTACGGCTGCGGCGCGCTGCGCATCGGCGCGCATTTCATCCGCAGGCAGAATCCGGGCTGCTTCCTGGGCCTGGACCTCATCGACGGCTTCTACGAATTCGGCAAGCAGGCGGTCGGCGCGGCGCTTCTGGCCGAGAAGGCGCCGCGCTTCCACCTCATCGACGAGGCGGGCATCGCGCTCGGCGAGGCCTTCGGCGCCGACGTCGTCTACAGCAACGTCGTTTGCGTGCACGTCCATCCCGACGAGACGGCGGAGTATTTCGGCAACCTCCTCAGGCTGACGCACAAGCCGGGCGCAAGGCTGGTGTTCAGCGCCCGTATCTCGCCGACGCCGGTGCGCTTCGAGTTCGACGGCTGGTCGTGGCCGCTGGCGTTCTATCGCGACGCGCTTTGCGAGCTCGAGCTCGTTCGCACCGTGCTCGGCAAGCCCAGCACGCGCAACGGCTTCGAGACCCAGCCGATCGATTTCGAGTTCCGCCGCCGCGGCTAGCCGGCGAGACGCCGGGCCAGCGTCTCCAGCGCGGGCGCGATCGCGTGCATGTGGCGGTAGTGCAGGAGCTTCTGTCCGATCAGCTTCAGACGCGCCTCGAACGGCACGATCTCTCCCGGCGCGATCAGCGGCGCCTCGGTCGAAGGCACGTCGAGCCGCTGCACCTCGAACGACATGCTGACGCGCGAATGCGGCGCATGGGCCAAGGCCTTGCCGCCCCAATGCAGCACCGCCTGGTCCCAGACGATCACGTCGCCGGGCGCGGCTTCCAGCACGCGCACGTCTTCCTCGCGGAAGCGGAAGGCGTTCTCGGTCTCGGTGCCGTAGTCCCGGTCGGCGGTCTTGGGCACCAGGCGGATGCAGCCGTTGTCGCGGGTGGCTTGGCTGATCGCGATCCACGCCGTCAGCGAGATCGGCGAGCCGTCGGGACGCAGCGATTGGCGGCCGCGGTCGCGATGGATCGACCAGCCTTCGTTGCGGCGCTTCGGATCGACGTCCCAGGCCCAGAAGTCCGGCAGGAACGTGTAGCGGCCGAGCAGATGGCGGAAGAGCGCATCGAGCCGATAGTAGGGCCGCCAGAACTCGTCATAGACGAAGACGAACACGGCATCGAGCCCCACTTCCGACAGGCGCCGCGCGACGGCTGCCATCGCGTCCCACGGTGCATCGAGATCCAGACCGGGGAGATGGACATAGCCCTCCGCGTCGATGCCGGCGGCGGCCTCGGCCCGGCGAACCTCCGCGACCGCGCCTTGGGGCGCCAGATACTGCGCATCCGCGATGTGGAACGCCGGCGCCAGCGCGCGCCAAACGTCCTGTGTCGCAATGTCTTCGAGATCCGGCCCCATTGGAACAATTCTCGGCTCAAGGCCGCGATCTTGCAATTGCATCGAATTTGAACCGTCGGGTTTACGGGATATTCAAATCGCGCAACCTATGGTCGCGCCTTCGAAAACAGGGGGGGCTGGTCATGCCGCGTTGGACCGTTTCATTCGCGATGGCGCTCGGCGCGGCGCTTTCGGCCTGCTCCACGGAATACAGCGTCGCGCCGGTCGCCCAGGACGGACAGCAGATCCGCTATGCGCAAGGCCGCGCGACGACCTATTCCGAGAAAGCCGCAGGCGCGATCCAGGTGACGCCGCTGGGCCTGAACGACCGGATGCGGCCGGCGTTCGAGATCGCGGCCTTCAACAAATCGCCGGGACCGTCGAACTTCGGCGTCGAGAACGTGACGCTCGAGCTCGCGAACGGTTCGCTCGACAAGGTGTTCACGAGCAACGAGCTCGTCCACGAGGCCAAGGTCGCGGCGCAATGGGCCGAGGCCGCGACCATCCTGGCAGGCGGCCTGGCGGCCGGCGCGGCGCAAGCCAATGCCTATTCGACGACCAACGGCGCGATCTCCACGCCCTATGGCGGCGCCACGTTCTACGCCCGCACCTACGATCCCGCCGCGGCCTATCTCGGCACGGCAAGCGCGGCGGCCGCGACCGGCTATGGCCTGCAGCGCATCGAAGCTTCACTGGATGCGACCATCGCGAACTACCGCAACAACATCCTGCAGACAACGACGGTCGACAGCGACCAGACCACCGGCGGCGTGGTGGTCGCGGACGCGCTGTCGTCGTCGGATTTGCCGGAAAACATCGTGCTGCACATCCGCTGGAACGGCGACGAGCACGATTTCCGCTTCGTGGTCGCCGAAGGGGCCGCGCCGGCGGCGGCGCCGGCCGCTCCCGCATCGCTGCCGCCGGTTTTCACCGACCGTCAGGAGCAGGCGCAGAGCGGCGCTGTTCCCGCCGCCCCCGCTTCGCCGCAAGCGCAGCCGGCGCTCGTCAGCTTCGAGCAGTGGAACCACAAGAAGAAGTAAGGGACCGCAGCGCTATTCCACCGAGATGATCGTCGCCTGGCGAAGCTTGAGCTTCCAGGCGCCGTTCTCGCGGCCCCAAACGTCGGTAAAGCGGCGGCGCACGGTCTTGCCGGCGTGGAATGCCTTGCCCTTGGGCACCATGACCTCTTCGCCCATGGTGACGACGTAGTCGCCCAGCTTCGCGCGGCGCTCGACATGCTGCTCGAACGAGGAATAGGCGATCATGCCGGCGTTGAAGAGGCCGATGGAGTCCTTGCCCTGGATCACTTTGTTGTGCGGCGCATGCACCAGGCAGTCGGGCGCGAAGGCTGCCGCGAAAGCTTCGGCGTCGTCGGCGAGGATGCGCTCGGTCAGCCTTCGTTCGATCTCCGCGACTTCGGCGATATCCGGATCGGCGATGTGGACGGTCATGAACGGCCCCTGAGGTGTCTGAACCAGATGTAGGCACCGCAGGCAGCCGTTCAAGGCCTCAGTGCACGGCCCGGCTCGGCGCCTGCTCGATGTCGAGCTCATCCGGCTCCGAGCCGAACTCGACGCCGTTGACGATGAGCCCATTCGTGCCGGCGCCGACCGTGATCTTCGAGCCGTCGCCGATCCTGCCCTCGAGCAGCATCTGCGCCATCGGGTCCTGGAGCCGGCGCTGGATCACGCGCTTCAAGGGCCGCGCGCCATAGACCGGATCGTAGCCCGCATTGGCAAGCCACTCGCGCGCCTTGGCGTCGAGATCGATCTCGATCTTGCGGTCGGCGAGCAGCCTTTGCAGGCGCTCCATCTGGATGTCGACGATCCTGTCCATATTCGCGCGCGTGAGGCGGTGGAACAGGATGATCTCGTCCAGCCGGTTCAGGAACTCGGGCCGGAAATGCGCGCGCACGGCCTGCATGACCTGCGCGCGAGCCTGCGGCGTCTCTTCGCCGGCGAAGAACTCGGTGCCGAGGTTCGAGGTCAGGATGATCACCGTGTTCTTGAAGTCCACGGTGCGGCCCTGCCCGTCCGTCAAACGACCGTCGTCGAGCACCTGCAGCAGCACGTTGAACACGTCGTGATGCGCCTTCTCGACCTCGTCGAACAGGATCACCTGATAGGGCCGGCGCCTGACCGCTTCGGTGAGCACGCCGCCTTCCTCATAGCCGACATAGCCGGGAGGCGCGCCGATCAGGCGCGACACCGCATGCTTCTCCATGAACTCGCTCATGTCGATGCGTACCATCGCGGTGTCGTCGTCGAACAGGAACGACGCGAGCGCCTTGGTGAGCTCGGTCTTGCCGACGCCGGTCGGGCCTAAGAACAGGAACGAGCCGATCGGACGGTTCTGGTCCTGGAGCCCCGCGCGCGCGCGGCGCACGGCGTTGGAGATCGCGCGCACGGCCTCGTTCTGGCCGACCACGCGCCGTTCCAGCGACGATTCCATGTGCAGCAGCTTCTCGCGCTCGCCTTCCAGCATCTTGTCGACGGGAATACCGGTCCAGCGCGAGACGACGCCCGCGATGTGCTCCGGCGTCACCGCCTCGTTGACCAGCGCGGCGCCCGTCTTCTCTTCGATCTCTTTCAGCTGCTTCTCGAGGCCCGGGATGACGCCATAGCTGAGCTCGCCCGCGCGCGCGAAATCGCCGCGGCGCTGGGCGACGTCGACCTCTTGCCGCGCCTGGTCGAGCTTTTCCTTCAGGCTCTGCACGTCGTGGACGGATTTTTTCTCCTCCTGCCAGCGCGCGGCCAGAGTGCGTGCCTTCTCCTCCAGCTCGGCGAGCTCGCCCTCGAGCGCCGCGAGGCGGTCCTTCGACGCCTTGTCGGTCTCTTTCTTCAGGGCCTCGCGCTCGATCTTGAGCTGGATGACGCGCCGGTCGAGCTCGTCGAGCTCCTCGGGCTTGGAATCGACCTGCATGCGCAAGCGCGACGCCGCCTCGTCCATCAGGTCGATGGCCTTGTCGGGCAGGAAGCGGTCGGTGATGTAGCGGTTGGACAAGGTCGCCGCCGCGACCAGCGCCGCGTCGGTGATGCGCACGCCGTGATGCACCTCGTACTTCTCTTTCAGGCCGCGCAGGATCGAGATCGTATCCTCGACCGTCGGCTGGTCGACGAAGACGGGCTGGAAACGCCGCGCCAATGCGGCATCCTTCTCGACGTGCTTGCGGTATTCGTCGAGCGTGGTCGCGCCGATGCAGTGCAGCTCGCCGCGCGCCAGCGCCGGCTTCAAGAGGTTCGACGCATCCATCGCGCCATCGGCCTTGCCCGCGCCGACCAGCGTGTGCATCTCGTCGATGAAAAGGATGACCTTGCCCGCGGCCGCGGTGATCTCGTTCAGCACGCCTTTCAGGCGCTCCTCGAACTCGCCGCGGAACTTGGCGCCGGCGATCAGCGAGCCCATGTCCAGCGCCATCAGGCGCTTGTCGCGCAGGGATTCCGGCACGTCGCCGTTGACGATGCGCAGCGCCAGGCCCTCCGCGATCGCGGTCTTGCCGACGCCGGGCTCGCCGATGAGCACGGGATTGTTCTTGGTGCGCCGGGAGAGCACCTGCATGGTGCGGCGGATCTCCTCGTCGCGGCCGATGACGGGGTCGAGCTTGCCGGTCTTGGCGAGCTCGGTCAGGTCGCGGGCGTATTTCTTGAGCGCGTCGTACTGGTTCTCGGCCGTCGCGCTGTCGGCGGTGCGGCCCTGGCGCAGGTCGGCGATGGCCTTGTTCAGCGCCTGCGGCGCGACGCCTGCGGCCTTGAGGATCGGCGACGACATCGCGAGCGCGAGCAAGAGGTACTCGGCGGTGACGAAGCTGTCGCCGGCCTTCTTCGCTGCCTGCTCGGCGCCGTCGAGCAGCCGCGCGGCCTCGGGCGAGAGATAGACCTGGCCCTGCCCGCCCTCGACCTTGGGGAGCTTGGCGAGAGCGCGCTCGACCGCGTCGCGGACCTGCTCGGGCCGTCCGCCGGCGGCCGCGATCAGCCGCGCCGCCAAGCCCTCTTCGTCGTCGATGAGGACCTTGAGCAGATGATCCGGGGTGAATTGCTGGTGGTTGGAGCGCAGCGCCAGACCTTGGGCGGATTGCAGGAACCCGCGAGCACGCTCGGTGAATTTCTCGACGTCCATATGAGCCTCTCTAGCCTCCGGTGCCTCGCCCTTGGGGCCGATCCACCGAATCCAAAACGCAGAATACCGCCCCCAAGGGCACGGTTCAGGTGTATGTGGGTTCCGGGTTCGTGCTCTTCAAGGGGAAAGGCCGTGGATATCCAGGGCGCCTGCCATTGCGGGCGGATAACTTACGAGGCGCGGATCGACCCGGCGCGGGTGGTGCTCTGCCACTGCACCGACTGCCAGACGTTCTCGAGCGCGCCGTACCGGGCGAGCGTGCCGGTGCGCCCCGAGAACTTCCAGCTCAGCGGCGAGCCGAAGTCCTATGTAAAGACCGCCGCCAGCGGCAACGCCATCGTCCAGGCCTTTTGCGGCGGGTGCGGCACCCCGCTCTATTCGCACCGCCGCAACGACCCGCCCTATCTAAACCTGCGCCTCGGCGCGGTGAAGCAGCGGGCGGAGCTGCCGCCCCGCCTGCAGGGCTTCTGCGAATCCGCCATGCCCTGGGCGTTCGACATCACGCAGGTGCCGAGACCGGGATCGTCTTCAAAGACCTGAGCGGCGAGAACAGGACGAAGATCGGCGCCGCCGCCATGCCCGCGACCGAGATCAAGAGCGCTTCGCGGATGCCGATCCAGCCGCCGAGCAAGCCGCCCAGAATCGCCCCCAGCACGGTCACGATCCCCGACACCGCGCTGAACAGGCCGGCGGTACGGCCCAGCACGGCGCGCGGCAACACGGCTTGTCTCAGGCTCGTTATCGGGATCATGAACGCCGCCGCGAAGCCGTCGCCGCCGAGCTGCGCGATCATCAGCATCGTGGTCGCCCGCCACACCGGCCCCTGCGCCAGCGGCACCAGCAGGAGCGACGCGGTATAGACGAAGCAGCATCCCCAAATCGTCGGCCCGATGCCGATGCGTCGCGTGAGCAGGTTCGACAGGCTCGCGCCCAGCAACGCGCCCACGCCGCCGCAGGCGATGGTGATGCCCATGAGCGCCGGCGACAGCCCCAGCACCTTGATCCCATAGAGCAGGTATAGAGGCGCGAAGAACGCGCCGAAGCCCGAGAACACGACGGTCATCCCGAGCAGTGGCCGCACCAGCGGCTCGTCGAGCACGGCCCGCAGGCCCAGCCCGATGTCCTCGTGCCATGGCTTGCGCGTCTTCTCGGCCGGCAGCTCGCGCACCGGCACGGCTAACAGGAACAGCGCCGAGACGAGATAGGTGAGCGCCGTACCCAGCATCGCGAAGGGCGGCGTGAAGAGCTGGAACAGGATGCCTGCGACCGCCGGCCCGCCGATCTCGGCGACGGCTTCGGTCAGCCCAAGCTTTGCATTGCCGTCGAGCAGGTGTTCGCGCGCGATGAGCGACGGTAGGAAAGCGTGGTCGGCGATATCGAAGAACACGCTCGCCGCGCCTGCCAGCGCCGCCACGAGATAGAGCTGCGGCATGGTGAGGACATCCATCCATGCCGCGAGCGGCACGGTCGCGATCAGCGCGGTGCGCGCCAAGTCGCTCGCGATCATCACGCGGCGGCGGCTGCGGCGGTCGACGATGCCGCCCGCGAACAATCCGACGACGGCGCCCGGTCCGCGCGCCAGTGCGGCCAGCACGCCCAGCTCGGCGGGCGTGGCACGGATCGACAGGATCGCCGACATGGCGAAACCCTCGCGCGCGATGCGCGAGCCGAAGGACGAAACGGTCTGGGCGGCCCAAAGCCGCAGGAACCCGGCATGGCGCCACAGCGCCCCGGACGGTGCGAAATTTTGCAAGACAATCTCCAGCGAACAGATATGCGCGAGCGCTCGCGGCGATGCGCGAACGCGGGCCTTGGTCCTCGAAAGGCGAGGACTAGAAGCTAGCGAGCCCCTTCATGACGGCCACCTGTTCTGCCGGACGAAATCCCGGCATTGGAGATCGGCTTGACGCTTACTCTTCGCCCTCGTCTTCGTCACCGACGAGACCGGCGGCGCCATCGACGAGTGAGAAGGACGGTCCGGGCGGCTGCGGCGCGCCCTGGATATACGGTTGCTCGCCGGAACCCTGCGGCGGCCGGTACTGGCCGTTGCCGTTGCCGTTTCCGTTGACGCCGGCTTGCTGCTGCTGTGCCTGCTGGGCGGCGAGCTGCTGCGCCTGCTGGGCCTGGACCGCGCTCAGGATGCGGAAATAGTGCTCGGCATGCTGGAGATAGTTCTCGGCCATGACGCGGTCGCCCTGGGTGTTCGCGTCGCGAGCGAGCTGCAGATACTTCTCGTAGATATGCGCGGCCGAGCCGCGGACCTTGATGTCCGGCCCGTTGGAATCATAGGTGCGGTTCGGGTTGAACGAGCCGCCGCCACCGCCACCGCCACCACCACCACCGCCGTTGTGACCGTTGTGACTGCCTTGCGGCCTGCGGCCGCCTCTACGAGAGCGTTTCACTGCTATCCCTTCATCGTCATGTTCCGAACCGCGGCCGCCGCACGTTGCCGGCGGCAGGACTTTGGCAGTTCGGCGTTCGCTTTCTGGCCACGGACCGGCGCGCTAAGCGCGCTGTAATCCCCCTGATGCCCGGGTCCGTGCCTGCGCCGGGAAACTAACGAGTCCCCCTGTTACTTCCAAGGGTTTTCTTGCGCGCCCCTAAGACTTTCGTCCTACCACGCATCTTTCTACCCCTGCCAGGTCGGACGCTATTCCAAGGATTTCAAGGCCCAGGATGGCGCTGACCTCGGCCCCCTGCCCGGCCCCGATTTCCAGGAATACCAACCCTCCGGGCTTCAATAGGCATCGGATCGCCGGCGCCAGGGCCCGGTAGGCATCGAGCCCATCCGCCCCGCCGTCCAGCGCCCTGACCGGCTCATAGAGCCGCACCTCGGGCGCCAGACCGGCGATGTCCCCGGTCCTGATATAGGGAGGGTTGGACAGGATTACATCATAGGCGCCGTCGATTTCCGTGAAGTCGCATTCCACGAGCCGCGCATTCGCCCCCTGCTTTTCGACATTCCTGCGTGCCCAGGCGAGCGCTTC
>Ga0213876_10002459_pt1 | contig 10878 bp, 11 predicted proteins | sample BarmaccomBMRX_R9_FD_160113 | JGI IMG/M metagenome (GOLD analysis project Ga0213876, IMG submission 160113) | Root-associated microbial communities from Barbacenia macrantha in rupestrian grasslands, the National Park of Serra do Cipo, Brazil - RX_R9 | ecosystem: Host-associated > Plants > Roots...
CGTGAGATACGGCGCCATTTATCCCCCCACCTTCGCGGGGGTGATGGTGGAGGAAGCGGAATCGGACGCGGACGGGAGCGCCTTGCGAAGCTGGCGGTAGGCGGCGTCCGCGAGGCCGTGCGCCCACTGCGTGGGAGTCTCGGCGGCGAGATGCTGGTCCATGAGCCCCGTGAACATGTCCTCGCCGCTGCCCCCCTCCATGGCGCCCTCGCCCTGCGGCACGGTGTCGCGCATGGCCTTGTAGAGCTGCTGCACGAAGACGCCCTCGAGCTGCTGTGCGGTCTTCTTCAGGCGGGCCTCGTCGCCCGTGTCGGGCGAGCGAGGCGCGGGGAGCGAGGCACGCGGACCGATCGGCATCGTCATCGCACCACCACCTCGGCGGCCAGCGCGCCGACCTCGCGGAGGGCCATGAAGATCGCGGCGATCTCGGGGGCCGGCGTCTGCACGGCGTGCAGCGCGGCGGCCACCTTCTGCACCGACGTGCCGGGCGCGACGCGCACGTCGCCCGGCGTGCTCGACGTGTCCGGGCCGGCCTTCGCGCCCGGTGCCGTGGGCGTGGCCGCGCCGACGGCGCCGACGGTGAGCGTCACCGCGCCGTGGCTCACCACCGCTTCGCCGATCGTGATGTCGCCGCCGGCGACGACGGTGCCGTCGCGGCCGTCGATCACGAGGCGCGCCACGCGGTCGGGGCGCACGGCGAGGTCGCGCACGCGGGCGAGCGCCATCGCGCGGTCGCCGGTGTCGGGGAGCGTGAGCGCGACGGCGCCCGGGTCCTCGACCACGGCGGTCTTCGCGCCTAACGCCTGGTTCACCGCGGCGGCGATCTTCGACGCCGTGCCGACGTCGGGCTCCTTGAGCAGGAGACGCGACGCGCCCGCGAACGCGGGGCGCGGCAGATCGGACTCGAGCTGGCCGCCGGTGGGGACGCGCGCCGTCGTCTCCACGGTCGGGGCGGCGTAGCGGTCGCGCGGGTCGGCGGCCTCGCTGATCACCATCGGCCCCTGCGCGGCGGCGAGCGGCCGGCCGCCGGCCTCCGCGACGAGGGGCGTCATCCACAGGACGCCGCCGCGCAGCGACCGGGCGTCGCCGAGCGACGAGACGTGCACGTCGAAGCGCCCGCCGGCGTGCAGGTACGGCGACACCTCCGCCGTGACGAGCACCGCGGCGACGTTGCGCGTGCGCATCGCCTCGATCGGCACCTCGACGTTGAAGTTGCGCAGGCCGTTGACGACGCTCTGCACCGTCATGCCGCCCGCGCCGCGCGAGCCGCCGGTGCGGTCGCCGGTGTTGTCGAGGCCGACCACGAGGCCGTAGCCCACGAGGCGGATCGGCGCCGCGCCGTCGGCGATGGTGAGGTCGCGGATCTTCACGTCCTGCGCCTGCGCGGTCGGGGCGAGCGCGGCGAGCGCCGCCAGCGTGCCTAACGTGAGCAGCGCCGCCGACGCGCGCGAGGTGCGCGACTTGGTGCGCACGCCGTCGGCCAGCTCGGCGACGACCATGCCGACCGCCTGCTCGATGCGCCGCTTGGCGCGCCCCGACGGGATGGCGACGAGCGCCTCGAACGGCGTCGGGCGGCGGGGCGGCATCGCCGGGATGGCGGGCATCGGCACGGCCGGCGTCTCGGCGTTAGGCACGGCCTCGTCGGCGAGCGACGTGCCCATGGCGAGCGCCACGCGGCGGCGCTGCGCGTCGCGCGCCCGGCGCATCTCGAGGGCGCGCGCGTCGTACTCGGCGAGCTGCCGGCCGAGCGCGGCCCAGTCGCCGGCGGTCTTGTGCGGCGCGGGGGCGCGGAACATGTCCTGGAGCAGGCGGGCCAGCGCGTTGCGTGGGGCGTTGCGCGGCGCGCGAGGGCGAGTAGTCGTGCGAGGGCTCATGGCCAGACGATGCTCACGACGCGGGAGAGGATGCCCTGCTTCGCCTTGCCGAGCCCACCGGGCGAGGCATAGGTGATCTGCGCGTCGGCGACGCGCGACGACTCGATGACGTTGGCGGCCGAGATGTCCTGCGCCCGCACCCAGCCGGTGAGCGTGATGTTCTGCTGCCCCTTGTCGACGTCGACGAGGCGGGTGCCCTTGAGCTGCAGCGTGCCGTTGGCGCCGAGGGCGACGATGCGCACGCTCATCTCGCTCTGGAAGCGGTTCTCGCGGCGCGCCTCGCCGCGGTCCTGCGAGTTGCCGTTGTTCTTGCTGTTCAGCCCCCCGCTGATGGAGCCGGTGAGCGCGCCGCCGGGCTTCTCGATCGAGACGCCGAGGTCCTTGGTGCGGCGCTGCGTCGCCTGGTCGTCCTTGATCGCGCTCGTGATCGTGTAGTCGTCGACGAGGATCGTGACGATGTCGCCGACGGCGAAGTCGCGGCGGTCGGAGAGCCACGAGCGTAGCCCGGGGCGCGCGGGCGCGGCCGGCGCCGCGTTAGGCGCGGCGGCGGCGTTGGGCGCCGCGGCGTTAGGCGTCGCGGCGGGCTGCGCCCGGAGCGCGGCGGGCGCGGCGAGAACGAGCGCCGAGAGGAGCGCGAGGCGAGGCGACATGGCGGGGTTCAACGGATCTGGACGAGCCCGGGCGCCACGACGACGCCCTCCAGGCGGCGGCGCACGTCCACGTGCACGGTGACGTGGCCGCCCAACGGCGCGGCGTTCGTGGCGGTGCCGTTCAGCCGCACCTCGATCCCCGCGTCGCGCCACACGACCGCGACCTTGTCGCCCGACTGGATGGCGTTGGGCGGCGCGACGGCCGGCTCGCGCAGCACCTCGCCGGCGGCGATCACGCGGCGGGTCACCCAACCGACGACCGGGGATCGGGACTCGGGACTCGGGACTCGGGGGCCCCTGACCGAGTCGAGCGGCTGCATCGCGATGTCGTCGGCCGTCAGCACGGCGCCGCGCTCCAGCGGGCGCGCCGCGACCTGCACACGCGCCGGCTTCGGCTGGGCGCCTAACGGAAGCACGGCGACGACGAGCGCCAGGAGCGACCCGATCATCGAGTCCCGAGCCCCGATCACCGTCATCGGACGAGATTGTTCGCGATCTCGAGCATCTCCTCGGAGTTCTTGATCGCCTTGGAGTTGATCTCGTACGCGCGCATGGCGGTGATCATGTCGACCATCTCCTGCACGATCTCGACGTTGCTCGACTCGACCGCGCCCTGCACCGTGCGGCCGAAGCCGTCCTCCTGCGGAAAGCCCGTCACCGCCTCGCCCGACGACGCGGTCGCGGCGTACAGGTTCTCGCCCTGCGCCTGCAGCCCGGCCGGATTGGAGAAGCGCGCCAGCTCGATGCGCCCCAGCTCCTCGGGCTGCGTCGACTGGCCGCGCGTCGCGCTCACGATGCCGGTCGACGAGATCGTGATGCCGGTCGAGTCGCTCGGGATCTTGATGTTGGGCGTGATCGCGTAGCCCTGCGACGTCACGAGCACGCCCTGGTCGGAGATCTGCAGCGTGCCGTCGCGCGTGTACGCCGTCTGCCCGCCGGAGAGCTGCACCTGCAGGAAGCCCTCGCCCTCGATCGCGACGTCGAGCGGCCGGTTGGTCGTCTCCAGCGCGCCCTGCGTGTGCAGGCGCGTGACGCCGACGAGCCGCGTGCCGCGTCCCACCTGCACGGCGGGCTGCGTCTGGCTCTCCGGCTGCCCGACCACCGACGCGCCCTGCATCGTCTGATACAGCAGATCCTCGAACTGCGCCCGGCTCCGCTTGAAGCCGGTCGTGTTGACGTTCGCGAGGTTGTTCGAGATGACCTCGGTGCGGGTCTGCTGCGCCATCATGCCGGTGGCGGCGGCGCGGAGAGCGGGATTCATTCGGGATTCGGGACTCGGGACTCGGTGGTCGGGGCTCGTGACTCGCGACGCCGGACTCGATCACCGAGTCCCGCGTCCCGAGTCCCGGCAGTTACACGGGCTTTCCGATCTCGGTCACCGCCGTGCCGCGCACGGCGTCGATCGTCGTCACGGCCTTCTGCACCGAGGCATAGGCGCGCTGCACGGCGATCATGTCGACCATCGAGCCGACGGTGTTGACGTTGCTCTCCTCGATGAACCCCTGCCGCACGACCCCCTCGCTCGGCGCCACCGGTCGGCGCGCGGCGTCGGGGACGAACAGGGTGCCGCCCTCGTGGGCGAGCTCGGCGCCGGCGCCGCTCCGCTCCACGCGCAGCCGGTCGACCGGCTTGCCGTCGACCTTCACGGCGCCCGAGGCGTCGATCGCCACGGTGCCCTCGGGGAGGGTGATCGGGCCCTTCGCGCCGAGGAGCGGATGGCCGCTCGCGTCGACGAGGCGCCGCCTGGCGTCGAGCTGGAGCGAGCCGCCGCGGGTGAACCGCTCGCCGTTCGGCGTGTCGACGACGAGGAAGCCGTCGCCCTTGAGCGCGAGGTCGAGCGGGGCGCCGGTCGGGCGCATCGTGCCGGCGGTCATGTCCGTCGCGGCCTGCGCGACGGGGGTCGAGCGGCCGAGCATCGTCGCGAACACCCGCTCGCCCTTGAAGCCGTCGGTCGACACGTTGGCCAGGTTGTTCGACGCGACCTCCTGGCGGCGCTCCCAGTAGTGGAGCGCGCTGGCGGCGCTGGTCAGTCCGGTCGGACGGGGCATCGAGGCAGGGGAGGAGCGAGGAGCGAGGAGCGAGGAGCGAGGCGGGCGGGGGGCGCTGCTCTGGAAGGCAACCCGTGGACCGTCTCCGTTCGGGGTCGTCATGGCGGGTTAACTCCTTTTCCGGCAACGCATTACAGGTGCGGAGGCGCCGCCGCTCCGCGACCACGGAGCCGGCAAGAAGTGCCGGTCCGGCGAGAGTTGCCGGCCGGATGCGCGCGGCGCTACCAATCCGTCCGGGCGGACTCGGCGTACTCGAGCCGTCCGCGCCCATCCACCGACCCGCCTCCGGCCGTGCGCATCCGCTCCCTCCTCCGACGCCTGGCCGCCGCGCTCCTCGTCCTCGGCCCGCTGGCCGTCGCCTCGATCCCGTACTGGCTCGCCCCGCGGACGATGGCCCAGGTACGGGTGCGCATCGGGGCCACGGAGTATGCCGCGCTCGTCGCCGCCGCGGCGGTCGTCGCCGGAGTCGTCGCAGCGTGGCTGGTGCGCCGGCCGGCTGGGCGCCTGCTCGCCGCCGGCGCCGCTCTCGCCACGGTCGCCCTGACCGCCTACCCCGCCTGGACCGCCGCCCGCGCCGTCCAGGCGCCCCTCGCCACGATCGATGCGCTCGCGCCGTCCTCCGCGTCCTCTGCGTCCTCCGCGGTTCCAATGAACGCCGTGCGCCGTTCGCCGCTCTCCGTGCGCACCGCCCTCCTCGGCCTGCCCGCGACCCCGGACGTCGCGACGCGCCACGTGGCCTACGCCGCCGCCGACGGCTCGCCGCTCGATCTCCGGCTCTTCCGCGGCGCCGCCTGCGCGACCCGCCCGTGTCCGACCGTCGTCGCGCTCTACGGCGGCGCCTGGATGGGGGGCGACGCGACCCAGGCCGCGGACACGCACCGCTACGTCGCCAGCCTCGGCTACCTCGTCGTCGCGCTCGACTACCGGCACGCGCCCGAGCACCCGTTCCCCGCCCAGCTCGACGACGTGCGCCGCGGGCTGGCCCTCGTCCGCGACTCGGCCGCCGCCTGGGGTGGGGACGCCGAGCGCGTCGTGCTGTGGGGGCGCTCGTCGGGGGGGCATCTGGCGACGCTCGCCGCATGGGACACGGCGCCCGGCCCGCTCCCCGTGCGCGTCCGCGGCGTGATCGACTTCTACGGCCCCTTCGACCTGGTCCGCGGCTACACCGACCTGCCGCACCCCGACCCGATCGGCGTCCAGCGCGTCCTGCGCGCCTTCACCGGCGGCACCCCCGCCGACCGGCCGGCCGCGTACCGCGCCGCCTCGCCCGCGTCGTACGTCCGACCGGGGCTGCCGCCCACGCTGCTCGTATACGCGGCCCACGACCACCTCGTGAAGCCCGAGTTCGGCCGGGCCGAGGCGGCGGCGCTGCGGGCGGCCGGCGTGCCGGTGGTACACGTGGAGCTGCCGTTCGCGGAGCACGGGTTCGACTTCGTGCCCAACGGGGCCGATGCGCAGGCGGCGTTGGAGGTGGTGCGGCGGTTCCTGGAGGTGGTGATGCGGTGAGCACGGCGTTCCGCCGCCGCCGTTCCGCCGACGCCGTCGTCGGCCCATGTTCCGGCCGATGCCCGTCCTCCGCCCCCTCCTCCGGGCTACCGCCCCGTGGCTCGCCGCGGCCGCCTGCGCCGCCCGCCTCCACGGTCAACCCGGCCCGCTCCGCCCCGCGCTCGGCACCGTCCGCGACAGCGCCAGCCGCCGCCCGCTCCCGGGCGCCGTCGTCCTCCTGCTCGACTCGCTCGGCCGCACCGTGAGCCGCGCGACCACCGACGAGGCGGGCCGCTACCGCGTGCCGGTGTCCGCCGACGCGCGCCGGATGCGCGTCCTCCGCCTCGGCTTCCGCCCCCAGGAGCGGCCGCTCGCCGTCGAGGCGCCGGGAGAGTTCGCGCTGGTCCCCATCCCCATGCTGCTCACCAGCGTCCGCGTCGCGGCCGCGGCGAGCTGTCCCGCGCGCGCCGACCGTGGGGCCGCCTTCGCGCTCCTCGAGCAGGTGCGCGCCGGGCTGCTCGCGACGGTCGTCGCCCGCGCCCAGCGGCCGGCGCGGATGACGCGGCTGCTCTACGAGCGACGGTTCGACGGCGGCGGCGACCGCATCGCCCATCAGTCGGTCAGCCTCAGCTTCGCGAACGCGGCGGACCGGTCGTTCGGCGCGGCGCGCAGCGGCGCCGCGTTCGTCGCCCAGGGCTTTCTGGACCAGGCCACGAACACCTACTTCGGCCCCGACCCGGAGACGCTGATCGACGAGGGGTTCGCCGCGGGCTACTGCTTCCAGCTCGCCACCCCGGACCGCGGCCGGCCGGGGCAGGTCGGTCTGGAGTTCGCCGCGGCCAGGCCGCGCGACGGGCGCATCGACATCGCGGGCGCGTTGTGGGTCGACACGGTCGCCCGCTCCCTGGGCGACCTGGAGTTCCGCTACGTCGGGCTGGACCGGCGCGTCGCGGCGCTCTCGCCGGGTGGCCGGCTGTCGTTCCGCGACCTGGCCAATGGCATCACCGTCATCGACCGGTGGTCGATGCGACTGGTGAGCGGCGAGCTGGCAGCCGGCGCGGACGGGCCGTTCTCCCGATCGACGTCGCGGCTCCACGTCACCGAGGTCGGCGGCGAGCTCGCCACCGCCGCGTGGCCGAACGGCTACGCCTGGTCCGCCCCCCTCGGCACGCTCCGCCTCCACACGGTGACGCACGACGGCCGCTCCGCCGCGGGCACGGTCGTACGGCTCGACGACACCGACTACGAGGCCACCGCCGATTCAGCCGGCGTCGCGGAGATTCCCCACCTGCTCCCCGGCCCCTACGCCGTGTCGATCGCCGACCCACGCCTCGCGGCGCTCGGCGTCCCCCTGGCGACGCCGCTGCGCTTCGTCGCCGAACGCGACTCGGTCGCCACGCGGCGTCTCGAGGTGGCGACGGCCGAGGACTTCACCGCGGCCCGCTGCCTCTCCGACCGGTCCCGCACGAAGACGGCGGACACGTCGGGCACCGGCTGGCTGCTCGGCCGCGTGTCGACCCCCGACGGGCGCGCGGCGGACGGGGCCCGCTGGACGATCCGCGATCGTGAGGGCTCGCTGCTCGTCGAGGGTGGCCGGGTGGGAGGCGATGGCCTGTTCCACTGGTGCCGGCTCGCGCGCGGGACGCCGATCGTGGTGGAGGCGAGCCAGGGGGGACGGCGGGCGACGGCGAGGGCGTATCTGGAGGAGCGGCTGACGATCGTGCCGCTCGTGCTGCGCGATCCCTGAGGTCCCTGACCGGCGAACGGCGTCTGGAGGACGCCGTCGTCTCGTTCAGGCCAGATGCAGCGCCAGGGCTACGGCATCGCGCGACAACCCCGTCCGCCGCGCGATGTCCGCCCGGCTCGCCCCCGTCTCCGCCAGCGCGCGCACTGTCGGCGCGCTCACCACGCGCACCGCCGGCCGCCCGCGGCCGAGCCGCCCGAGCCGCCCGAGCCGCCCGCGCACCTGCGCGACGCGCGCCCCGACCGCTGCCGCGATTCGGATCCGCCCTGCGTCGGAATGACTCGCGGACTCGACCGATTCGGCGGCAACGTGCTCTCGGGGGGGGGCCCCCGCCGCCACCGCCTCGACGTCGATCGCCTCGACGACGATCGCATCGACGTCGACCGCCACGCGCACGGCGACCGCGCGCGCCGCCCGCCACAGCGCCACCGCCCGCACCGCCGCGCCGCCCGCGACGATCGCCGCCGCGCCCAGCCCCAGCTCGGCGAACACCGGTCCCGTGCCGTGCAGGCTCGCCGTCAGCCGCGCCCAGGCGTGCGGCGCGTCCATCCGGCTCAGGTCGAGCGCCGTGGCCGCCAGCCGCACCGGCGCGCTCGCCTTCACCCGGTCGAGCCCCGCCGCGTGCGCCGCGCGCGCCAGGGCGCCCAGCGACAGGCCGATCCCGGTCGCCGCCACCGCGCCGCCGACGGCGCGCGCCACGGCCCGCCTCACGCGACGCGCTCCCGCAGCGGCTTCAGCTCGCCGCGCAGCTTGCCCAGCGCCTTCGACCGGATCTGCGACACGCGCGACTCGGTCAGCTCGAGCACCGTCGCGATCTCGTGCAGCTTGAGCTCCTCGAAGTAGTACAGCGACAGCACCACGCGCTCCTGCTCCTTGAGCTTGAGGATCGCCTCGCGGAGGATCGCGACCTCCTGCTCGTGATTGAGCTTGTCCTCCACGCTCGATCCGTCGTCGTCGGCCGAGAGGAGGTCGAGCGGCGTCGGCGCCTGCGACTCGCGGTCGCCCGGGGCGCGGTCGATCGGCACGTGGTGCGCGCCCTCGATCTCCCCCTTCCACCGCCACAGCGTGTCGAGGTCGACGCCGAGGTGCTCGGCGGTCTCCTTGTCCTCCGGGGCGCGGCCGAGGACGCGCATCAGCGTCTCGCGCGCCGCGGCGATGTCGCGCGACTTCCGGCGGATCGAGCGCGGCACGTGGTCCTGGCGGCGCAGCTCGTCGAGGATCGAGCCGCGGATGCGCGGCGCCGCGAACGTGCTGAACGCCAACCCGCGCGACGCGTCGAACGACTCCAGCGCGGCCATCAGCCCCATCGTGCCGGCGCTCACCAGCTCGTCGAAGTCCGCCTTCACGGCCAGCGTCCGCGACATCTGCCGCGCGACGTGATGCACGAGCCCGAGGTGCTCGGTGAGAAGCTGGTCGCGCGCCGACTGGTCACCGGCGGCGAGCCGCGTCCACAGGTTCTGCTGGTCCATGCTCGAGGAGGCGGAAGCGGTAGGCATCGTACGAGGGGCGCCCGAGGCGGGGTGGGCTGCTGCGGGCCGGGCGTCGCGAGAGGAAGTCATCGGAGCGCTCCGGCGCGGGCGAGAAGAGGGGAGGACGCGTACGGATTGGCGGGACGTGCGGCACTGCTGTAACCACTTGCGGCATTGCTTGCGGCATTGCTTGCGGCACTGCGGGGCGCGGGGCGCGAGCCCCCGCCGGCGAGATCGTCGAGCAGTCCATCCACGAGCGCCTGGGCGGCGACCGCGGCCGGCGAGCCCGCCGCGGCGTCCTGCAGCGGCATCCCGGCCCGAAGCGCCGCCTCGAGGCAGGTGTCGTCCGGAAGGATCCCGGCCAGCCGCACCGCCGCGCCGAGGAACTCCAGACACGCCTGCTCGATCTGCGCGAAGCCGTGACGCGCCGCCGTCTCGTCGTGCCGGTTGACGACGACGTCGGTGGCGGGCGATCTGGCCGGCGCTGCATCGCTGCCGCCGCGCGCCGCCTTCATCAGCGCGTACGCCGCCGCCAGCGACACCGGGTCGGTCCCGGCGACGACGAGCAGCCGCGTCGCCGATCCGCCCAGCGCGTCGCAGCACGCGCATACCGTGTCGAGCCGCGACCCCCCGTCTACGACGACCAAGTCGTGCCCGGGGTAAAGCGCCGTCACGCGCCGCAGCAGCGCCCGCCGCTCGGCCGGCTCCGCGGCGGCCGCGCCCGTCACGCCCGGCCCGCCAGAGACGAGCGACAGCGTCGCGCTCACCGCCACCGGCAGCGCGCCGACGTCCACGCCCCCGCGCAGGTCGGCGATCGCCGGCGCCGGCGCGACGCCGAGCAGGTAGCGCTGCGGCCCCACGTGCTCGTCGGCGTCGACGAGCAGCACGCGGCGCCCGGTGGACGCGGCCGCCAGCGCGACCAGCGCCGCGACGACCGACGTCCCCGCGCCCCCCTTGCCCGACCCGACGACGACGACCTGCGGGCCGGCCTCGGCACGCGGCGCCGGAGCGGCGGCGGTGCCGACGGCGGAGCGCGTCAGCATGAACGACCGCATGGCGTCGAGCTGCGCGCTCATGCGGCGGCCTCGGAATCGGCGCCGAGGGCCTGCAGCAGGCGCGGCACGCCCACGGCGAGATCGGTGGGGATGGCCTGGCCGTCGGCGATCCAGCGCACCGGCAGGTCGAGCCGCGCCGCGAGGTCGGCGACGCCGCTCTCGCCGGGCACCTCGTCGAGCTTCGTGAGCAGCACGTGCGACGCCGCGCCCGCGTCGCGCACCGCCTCGGCGACGTCGCCGCGCGTCGTCGCCGGCATCACGAGGTGCGTCTCGTCGGGCGCGATCGCGTCGAGCAGCGCCTGCCACTCCGCGTCGCCGCCGGCCTTCGGCCCGCGCCCCGGCGTGTCGACGATGACGACGTCGCAGTGCGCCAGCCGCGCCATCGCCGGCGCCACGTCGGCCGCGTCGTACACGACCTCCAGCGGCAGCCCGGCCACCTGCGCGTATGTCTCGAGCTGCGCCACCGCGCCGGCGCGGTACGTGTCGAGCGTGATGAAGCCCACCCGGCGCCCGCCTAACGCATCGGGATTGATCGCGAGCTTCACCGCCGTCA
>Ga0213876_10002460_pt1 | contig 10874 bp, 12 predicted proteins | sample BarmaccomBMRX_R9_FD_160113 | JGI IMG/M metagenome (GOLD analysis project Ga0213876, IMG submission 160113) | Root-associated microbial communities from Barbacenia macrantha in rupestrian grasslands, the National Park of Serra do Cipo, Brazil - RX_R9 | ecosystem: Host-associated > Plants > Roots...
CGGCGCCACGCTGATCACCGTAACCGTGTTGCCCGGTGCGTTGTTGGTGACATACACGTGGGTGCCGTCGGGACTTATCGCTGGGATCGCCCAGCACCCAGCGATGTCGGCCAAAGGCGCTATGCGACCGCCACCGCCCACATCACGTCGGGAATATCGTTGGCAAACGCGCAGACTAGCAGCGGGTCAGGATCAAAGGCCGCAAGAAGGGCGCCGTTGTTGTGTCACGTGCAAAGAGTAGGGGCGTCGCACTGATTACCTGGGCAATAGGTCGAGTGCGCGGCGTTTACCAGGGTTCCCACGTCTAACAACGTCACGCCCCTGGCGTCCAAGTGGGCGTGAATATCGTCGGCAATCTGTTGTGGCGTCCAACCCCAAGTGAGGTCGTAGCAAATGAGGTGCGCCTCCCCGATCAGTGCCTCTTCCTTCCCGGGCGGCCAGGTGAGGCCGACGGCGCGCAGTTGTGCGAGGTATGCGTCGTCAGCGGGATTGGCAGTCGCAATCGCGGCGCTACTAACCAGGACAGCGCCGACCAGCACGGGGATGCTCAGTCTGGCCAGGCAGCGGAGTGCGGGCATTCGGTTGCCTGCCTTTCGGGTTGGCGTTCGCGAGGCGTCAGTGCGGACCCAAAGCAGCACAAATTGGAGAATAGCGATGAGTGACAACCGACTCGATGGCGCCTCCACGAAGGGCTCAACTATTCAATCGCTGAACGGGCGTGCACTTGTCGACGGCGAATGAACGCTCCTCCGTCAAGGACCCAGCGACATGTAGGTCCGACGCAGGCAATGTCAACGGCGTTCGAAAATTGACGTCGACGACCGAATCCCGCTGCAGGCGTTCATACTTCGGCGCACCTTCGAAGCCAACGCTCACCTTCACAGCCTTCTTCGAGACGCGTATCACCCGAGCGATCACGTTGATCGGCAAGGCCTTCGAGCGCGATGACGTTGTGCCGTGAGCGCTGCTATTACGGGCAGTAAGCCGATTCTGCGGCGCTGACGGCGGCTGTGGCGTCCTGGTACGTAGCGTTGGTGAACTTGGTCTGGACGACTTTTGCCAGGTCGTCGGGAGTGAAGCCCTGGCTGCGATCCGCGCAGATGGCGTGCCCGAGCGCGATCATGTTGTCCTTATCACCAGTGAAGCCCAGCTTGCCCATTTGAGCCAGATATGAGTCATCGTCGGCGACGGCGATACCGCTACTCATAGTGAGAGCGGCTGCAACGATGGCAGGAATACACAGCAGGCGCAGTCTGCGAAAAGACATCACGCTCGCCTCCATTTCGTCGAGTGAGAAGTGCGACCGCATCATTATGCGGTCCGCAACGCCGGAGCGCGAACCCTTTTGAGTATTCAGCCGGCAAACAAGTCCCGAGTGGCTCCGCAGTGGATCTGAAGTGGGCAGCAGTCCGCCCTCCGGCGAGGGGGTGCGCCCCAGCCGATAAAGTTGCAGCATCAGGTCGACTCTTCTTCGAGCTCGCGGCAGAGACCACCATTCCGGTGAACTGCATCCGAAAAACGGCTTTACCGGGGCCTGGTTATCTAGGTCGATCTGTGCGATCTACCACGGTGGGCCTACACCGCGCAAGATCGCTGCACGTGCGTTCACAACGCCGCCGTGACCGTTGATCACCAGCCGACCGTGCGCAACCGCCGTATTGGCAGAAGCGGCCCTGCGGCGTCGCGGCCACCGTGACCAGAGTTCAGGACAGCAGCCACGCCCGGATTGGAACATTTACGGATTGTTTCTGGGAGACTGTGTGATTGGGTGGCTTCACCTGCAGCGCGCAGCGCGTGAGCCTTGAATGCGGAGGCAGCGATACTGGGCACATGGGGCATTGAGCGGAAGCGCAGATCCACCTTCTTGGTGACGGCACCGCTGCCGAAGACTACGATTTCGTAAGCGCCGCCGGAGAACCGCATGAACTGCCCGGGAACGACCGCTTCATAACTTTTGAGCAGATCTGCGGTGACCGCGACGGCGCCCTGTGCGCGGCTACCCATTAGCGAATCCACCGGATCCAGGAACACCGGTTTCAGCCCGAGGATCAGTAGCGGCCGCACATTGTGTTTTTCGGGAACATAAACATTGACCTCCCAGCCGTCCAGTGCCCGATCGGCTAACCAGCCTCCGGCGACAACCACGATTTGGGCGACCGAGGAGGCGAGTACATCGAGTCGGAGCCGGGGTACGGCCTCGGCCTCCGCATCTGCTTCCGCGCGACTCCTACGGCCGCGTCGTCGATCGGCGCTCTGCCGCGAGTTATCAGTCATGGCCGGAGCCTTTCGAGGGTGAAAACTGAGCTGGGGGTGCGATTAACTACGAACGACATCACCGGTCGATGAAGATGTCCATAATCGGATTGGGGCCTCCGCCGTAGCGCGAGAAATCCTCGACACCGGACTCTCGCAGCACGTCGACGTCGATGAAGCACTGACCGGTGCGCGGTGGCCGGGAAAGAATCTGCACTGCGGCGTCAGCCACGATGTCGGGACTGCGAGACGAGGTCAGCATTTTCTCGCCTTGCGCCGAGTTGGCGACCGCGGCGGTGGCGATATACGTCTGAGGCCACAGGCAATTGAACGCGATACCGGCTTCGGCATACTCTTCAGCCCATCCTAACGACAACAGCGTCATGCCGTACTTGGACAACGTGTACGCCGGATGGGCACCCAGCCAGTATGGGTTCATATTCAGCGGGGGCGAGATGGTCAGCACATGGGCGCTCGATGATTTGCGCAGATGAGGCAGGGACGCCTTCGTCAGCAGGAACGTGCCACGGATGTTGATGTCTTGCATCAGATCGAATTTTTTGGCTGTCAGTTTCTCGGTCGGTTCGACCGAGATCGCACTGGCGTTGTTGAGGCAGATGTCGACGCCGCCGAAGCGGTCAAGCGCGGCATCGACGACCCGTTGAACGTCCTCTTCTCGACGGACGTCGCCAACAACTGCAACGGCTTTGCCGCCCGCGCGTTCGACCTGGGCCACCGCGGTGTAGACAGTGCCCGGCAACTTGGGATGCGGCTCGGCGGTTTTGGCGAGCAGGACAACGTTTGCGCCGCGGCGTGCAGCACCAAGCGCGATGGCCAGGCCGATGCCGCGGCTGGCGCCGGACACGACCATGGTGCGGTCAGCCAACGATCGATTCTCAGGCACGTAATCTCCTTTAATAGTTTGGTGCACAGCCAGTTTCGCTAGCTGTTTGCGATCCGCACGGGAACGCTGGCGTAGCCGTTGACGCTGGTCATCATGGTCCGCTTGAGGTTGGCGGTGTGGACTTCGTAGTCGGGCATGAAATCCAGGAGGTGGTCGATAGCGATGGCGCTTTCCAGCCTCGCCAGCGCGGCACCCAAACAGCTGTGGATGCCGTAGCCGAATGCCAGGTTTAGAGCCTGGCCTCGGTCTCGATTGATGTCAAAGCCGTCCGCGTAGGTGAAGGCACGTTCGTCGCGGTTGCCGGAGGCCCCTAGCAGCATGACGGCGCTGCCCTGAGGGATCACGGTGCCGTGCAATTCAACGTCTGCCATCGTGTAGCGGCAGTCATACTGCACCGGACCCTCGTATCTGAGCAACTCTTCAACTGCTGCAGGGATTTTGCTTCGGTCGGCACGCAACTGCTGCCACTGATCGCCATGGTGAGAAAAGACCACCGCCGCGGTACCGAGTAGTTTCGCGACGGTTTCTGCGCCCGCACCGCCCAGGAGTGTGCAGAAGCCGGCGATTTCGACGTCGTTGAGGCTGGTTCGCGTGCCATCTTCGCGATCCACTTCGACAGCAATCAGGCGGCTGATCATGTCGTCGGCGGGTTCCGAGCGACGTTGCTGGATAATCTCGTAGTAGAGGGCGCCGGTTTTGATCATCGCATCGATCCCGGCTTTATTGATGGTCGTTCGTCCGGGTGGGCGCTGCAAAGCGGTCTCCAGCCAGGTCCGTACATTCTGGCGATCCTTCTCCGGCACTCCCAGCATGGTGGTGATGACTTCGACCGGGAATAGGGCCGAAAAGTCCTCCACCACATCGAAATTGTTGGTGTTGGCCTGCGCCAGGTACCGCGTGATCTTCTCGCGGATGAGAGGCTCTTGCGACTGGATGGCGCGCGGAGTGAACACCTTGTTGACCAACCCGCGCATGCGACGATGGTCTGGCGGATCCATCCAGATGATTGACTGGTTATGGGAGTGTTGGCCCGATTGAATCTCTTCGAGCGTCACACCTTTTGACGAGGAGTAGGTTTCGAAGTCTTTGAATGCCGCGGCAACGTCGCCATGGCGACTGAGCGCGTAGAAGTCGTAACGCTGACTGTAGTAGACGGGTGCCTCGTCCCGAAGGCGCTTGTACGTTGGAAAAGGATCGGTGAAGTGCTCGGCGGAAAACGGATCGAATATTAATTCTGAGATCGTCATCGCACCCATGCTTTCGCCGCGTTATGAGTTGGCCGCCAGCGGTACAGCCACAGCGAAATGCCCTGCCTCCGCGTCTGGAAAGCATGTGGAAATGGGATCGCCGCGCGGGAATGAAAACTCAACATGCGAACCCCAGAATGTGCTCGTCGAGGTCAATGCCGCGGGTGCGTTTCCAATAGTCGACCGAGCCGAACGGGCACAGCACGTACACGCCGCCGTCGGCCGACTTGTACCACGAGTGCTCGATAGAGGGATGGCCCCACATGAGCGTGGACACCTCGGCCTGCAGATCGTCGTTGTAGCTTTGATAGGCCGCCGGTGTGGGCTCGATGGTTTGTGCTTGGTGTTCAAAGATGTTGCGCAGCGCTTCGCCGATGTAGCGCATTTGGCACTCCAGCATGAAAATCACACTTCCCGCGTGCGCCAAACCCGTTCCCGGACCGGCCATCATGAAGAAGTTAGGAAAGTTGGGAATCGAGATCCCGTTGAAACCGGCCGGTTTGCCGTTCCATACCTGCGATAGCCGCGCTCCGGTGCGCCCAACGATCTCGATCGGCCACAGCACCTCAGACGCGCGGAATCCGGTAGCCAGGATGATCACGTCGACCTCGAAGCGACCCCGGCTTGTTTGGACGCCGGATTTGTCGATTTCGATGATTGGGTCGCGCACCAGCTCGACGTGGTCACGCTTGAGACAGCGCATCCAGCTTCCGTTGTCCTGCAACATTCGTTTGGCCATCGGCGGGTAGTCAGGCAACACCTTGGCGGCCAGTTGCGGGTCGTCGCCGACTTGTTCGTAGATCCACTTGGCGAATACATCGCGGCGTGCCGCGCTGGCCGCATTGGCGGTGTGCGGAAAGTCCGGCCAGTCCGGATCGGCTCGGACCAGTTCCAGCAATTTGTCGCTGGACTGCCACATCAGCATGAAGCGGTACCACCGTGAGTACCCGGGTAGGTGGCGCATGGCCCAGCGCTCACCAGTTTTGACGTTTTCGTGGTAGCGCGGGTTGGGCGCCATCCATTGCGGGGTCCGTTGAAAGACGATGAGCGAATCGACGTCGTCGACGATCGCGGGTCCGATCTGGAAACCGCTGGCCCCCGCCCCGATTAGCGCCACCCGCTTACCACGCAGATCGACCGAGTGGTCCCACCGCGCCGAGTGAAACACAGGTCCGGCAAACTGCTCCAAGCCGGTCAACTCCGGGATCAACGGCCGATTCAAGATACCTACCGCAGAGATCAGCGCATTAGCCGACAGCATTTCGACGGTCCCCTGCCGATTGCGGAGCGTCACCGTCCAGCGGGCCGCGCTGTCATCCCACTGCGCGTTGTGCACTTCGCTTCCCCACTGAACGCAACCCCCAATACCGCGTTCGTCCATGATCTTTCGGAAGTAGCGATGCAGTTCGGGCTGGCGGGTGTAGTAGTCGGTGAATTCGCAGTTTGGTTCAAATGAGTACGAGTAAAAATGACTGGCCACGTCCACGCGGCATCCGGGGTAGCTGTTTTCAACCCAAGTTCCACCAACATCGGCGTTCTTCTCGATGATCCGATACGGGATTCCCGCTTCCTGAAGCCGTAGGGCTGCCAAGAGGCCGGCGGCGCCGAAACCGATGATCAGCACCGAAAAATCCGGTGGCACGGTCGTGCTCCCGGACAACACAATGGATCGCGGATCTTCCGCCGTCAAATCCATTTCCTCGGCGTAGAGCGCAGCATTCTCACCGGGGACGGGTTCGCATGCGATCCAGTCCATGACTTCGTTGATGACCTCTGGGGTCAGCGGCGGCGGATCCGGGCAGCCGGCGTCACGCCAGGCGCAAATCGCTTTGAAGGCGTCGCGGCGAAGTTGCCCCTGTTCGTCGGCGGTCAATCGGCCCTGGAATTCGTTCTGAAGGAACTCACGCGGTCGGATCGGGCCTCGCACATAGGAAGGGTCACCGGTCATCTGAACGATGGAGGCGGTCAATGCGGACACCGAAAGGTCTTCCAGCGCTGCGGCGATCGCGTCGTCGGCATCGGCGACGCGCTCGGGGCAAAGGTGTCGGTTGTGCATCAGTCCCGCTTGCAGTAGTGGCACTTGCTAGTGTTATACGTGGCACTATAGAGTGTCAGGAGTGAGAGGCTCGGTTATTCTCAGGGACATGGGCTCAACGACGCCGACCAGTCTGGCCGAAGCCAAACGGCAGGCCGCTGTCGAGCACATCCTGGCCTCCGCCCGGCGGCTCGTGCTGAGCAACGGCCTTGATGTGACAATGGATCGGCTCGCCGAGGTCAGCGGAGTGAGCCGCCGCACTCTCTTTCGCCTTTTCGCCACACGGGAGAACTTGCTAGCGGCCGCCTTCGAAGCCGGGATGATCGGCTACCGTCAGCAGCTTCCCGCATTTGACGGCGACCTACCGGGCTGGCTGCGTGCTACCTGCGACGCGGCGCACCGGATGAATGCCACCATCGGGCCTGGTTTCTTCGAGTTGGCTTCGCGTGCCGATCTCCCGCCAGAGCTTGCCGCAGCCGAACAGCGCCGGCTACAAGAATTCCGCGGAGCGATGTCGGATATCGCTCGAACCTTGTGGCGATCGGCTGGCGCCCACGAAGATCCGCCCCAGACGCTCCGGACCACGGTCATGGCGCACTTGAGTCCACATTTCACTGCGGCGCTGACAGTCGATACTGGCGAGAACTGGCAATCGGCCGCCGAGCTAGCGTACGCAGCAATTGAAGGTGCGCTCGATTACGAGACAAAGCTGCATGGACTACACCGTCAGAAAACGTAGGGGAGTCTGTGGTTGCTATCTGTAGATCGGACGCGGCGTTGCCGTTCGGTCGACGATCGCAAAACGCAAGCACACTAAACACATAGAAAGAGAACACCTTGGGCATCGTGACCACCAGTTCGGAGACGACGTTTTCCCAGGCGCCCGACGTTGTCTATGACTTCGTTACGAATCCCGCGAACTGGACGAAGACCTACCCCGGCAGTAGCTACGTGGGTCCGCTGGACAAGCTGCCACTCAAGGTCGGCGATACCTGGGACGAAGGTGGACCCGACGCGGGCCACATCTACACATGGCATCTTGCAATGGCGACGCGACCGCGACTATGGGTGTTCAACTCCATCGGAGCCCTGGGCCATGGGCCCGACGGCACGGGCGGGATGCCCGGCAGGATCACGGTCCAATACCACTTCACACAGCCCGGGCAAAACATCACTCTCTTCACCCGGACGATGACAATCGAAGCCTACAAAGATTGCCCACTACCCGATCGGCTGTTTCAGATAGTCAACCCCGCCAACATTGACAAGTACCACGCCGCGATCGCCCGCGAACTCACACAAACCGCCGCGAACAGATAGCGCAAACCCGCCCCGTCACAAGTCACCGCCGGCCTCGCGTCGGGGTGTGGTCCGCGGTGCTTGCGATCACTTGCCCTGGAGCGACTGGCCGCCGTCAACGACGAGCTCGGCGGCAGTGATGAATGAAGCCTGATCGGACAGTAGGAACGCGACGGCGTCGGCGACCTCGATCGGCGTGGCAAGCCGACCCATGGTGGCCGACGCAGTCAGCCGCATTTGAGTCTGTTCGTCGAGCATGGGCGTGTCGACTGCTCCCGGGAAGACGGCGTTGACCCGAATTCCGAGCGGGGCCAGCTCAGCGGCAGCGACCTGGGTGAGCCCGCGCAGTGCCCACTTTGACGATCCGTACGCCGCGTGATTGGGAAAGGGCCGCAGCGCGCCAACGCTGCAGGTGTTGACGATTGCGGCGCCCTCGGCTGAGCGCAAGCTGCCGAGGGCTGCTTTGATGCCCAAGAACGGGCCCAGACAATTGACGCGCCAGGCGAGCTCGAATCGGTCGACCGTCTCGTCTGCAATGCCCGCGCGATGTAACACCCCGGCGTTGTTGACTAGTGCGGTCAACGTTCCGAAGCGGGTGCACACTTGCGCGACGGCTGCATTCCACTGGTCGTGGTTTTTCACGTCGAGCGGCAGGGCAATTGCATTGGGATTCTTGAGTCCGGCCACGAATATTGCGAGTTCGTCGGCCAGAAGGTCGCAGGCAGCCACTTTGAAGCCCTGGTCGAGCAGGACCCGCACTATCGCGGCGCCTTGGCCCCCCGCGGCACCGGTGACCAAGGCTGCCTTTGTCACGAGTCGTGTTTGATCGGGACTTCGGATAGGCCCGTAGCCGTGAGGAATTGACAGTGGCGGCGTCGGAAGAGCCAGTTTCCGTCGAAGTTAACGAGGTCGTCGTCGTACATAGCGGGTCGCGTCTCGCGCGTAGTCGAGTCAACGAAGAGCACCTGGGTGCGTGCGGTTGCGTTAGGGCCTTCGACACTTACGACGGATGCACCGGTCAGGTGAAGGCCCTTTGGGGCACGGGTGAACATCTGGCCGATCTTCTCGCGGCCCACCAATGTCTTTCCGAACACTAGGTATTCGGCGTCCTCGGTGAACAAACTAAGGCAACCGTCGATGTCGTCGGAGTCGAGCGTCACTGCGTATCTGGCGATCAGGTCCAGGATGGCCTCGCGGTCGGTCATCGGCACCGTGCTCCTTCCTTCGGCTCTACCAGGACCGTGCGAGGCCCAGCAGTTGTGTGGCAAGTACGTTGTGGATGATCTCCGATGAGCCACCGGAGATGGTCAGCGCCCGTGACCACAGGAATGCCTGCTGCCACCGCCGGTAGACGTCGCGGCCGTCGTCGCGGAGGCGGCCCGTGCACGTGAGATTCATCGCGTATTGGCATAGTGCGACATTCAGTTCGGTGTAGGCGAGTTTGGCGATCATGCCGTCGGCGGGTACGTCTGCATTTTCAGCGACCTTGTCGACGGCAAGGCGGGCGACGTGCTGTGTCCCGACCACGCAGGCTTGCAAATCCGCCAATTCCTCGCGGATCACCGGGTTTTCGATAGCCAGTCCGTTCGGTTGGACGATTACCCGGGCCAATTGGATGAGGTCATCGAACAACAGCTGCAGCATGACGGCGTTGGCGCCCACGTAGGCTCGCTCGGAAGCAAGTCCCGAATTCGCCACGCCCCAGCCATGGTTGAGTTCGCCAAGCACGCTTTCTGCGGGAAGGATCGCGCCGTCGAAGTAGACCTCGCAAAACTCCGCGGACCCGGTCATTTCGCGAATTGGCCGAACGTCGATGCCTGGGGTCGCCATATTGACGACGAACATGGTCAGGCCGGCATGTGGCCGGGGGGCATCGGGGTTGGTGCGCGCGAGCAGAACTCCCATCTGTGACCACTGGGCGTCGGTCGTCCATACCTTCTGACCGTCGATGCGAAACGTGCCGTCTGGCCGCGGTGTGGCTTTCGTGCTAAGGCGGGCTAGGTCGCTGCCGACCCCTGGTTCGCTGAGTAGTTGGCACCAGATGTCCTCGGCGGAGCGGATTCTCGGCAGGTAGCTGTCCTGCTGCTCGGGCGTGCCGAAGGTGATGATCAGATGCGCTGCCAGCATGACTTGGTCGATGGGTCGCGGTGCTCGGGCACGTACGATTTCCTCTATCACGATGGCGTCATGGTAAGGCGTGTGGTCGGGACGCCCCCCGTAACGGGCGGCCCAGGATCCTCCCAAATAGCCAGCGGCAAACAGATCGGCATACCACCGTCGTATCGCGCGTTCGGTGTCGGCGTCGCGCGGTACGCGAAGGCCGTCATACCACAGGCCCGACGGGGCGTGGAGACTGATGAAATCTCTTACTTGCCTACGATATTCAGCTAGCTTCTCATCGACCACCGAGGACTTCACCAACCCGCCGCCCTCGCCAACCGTGATCCGGGACGGCCGAAACCGCCTCCCAATGTTGTGTTCTGAATGGCCCGATTCAGATAGAAATGGTGCCCCCACTCCCACGTGAATCCGATGCCGCCGCAGAGTTGGATGCAGTCGCTGATGATCGCCATGCCCCGTCCCCAGAAGTGCGTTTCCGCGATTGCCAGGTGTAGATCGAGGTCATCGGCGCAGCGGTCAAATGCCTTCGCAGCCTCCGCGATCACACAACGCATCTGCCGTAGGACCACAGCGTGATCAACGAGGCGGTGGGCGACGGCCTGGTATTTCCCGATCGGCGATCCGAAGGTGGTTCGTTGCTTGGCGTATTCAGTGGTCTTGTCCAGGACGCGTTGGACGCAACCGAGTGTGTCTGCGCAATACAGCAGGCTGCGAGCGGACCGCCCATCGCGCACTGCCCCCACGTGCGTACCGACGAGCGGTTGCGGCGCGGTGTTGAGTTTCAAACTCACAATGCGACGGGTGTTATCGGTCGACGGTGCGTCGGTGTGGTCTACCTCGCCGGCCCGCACGAGGTTGATCACATCGCTTGTGGCGACGATCAATAGGGTCTCAGCGGGTACCTCAACCATCGGGTCAAGACAACCCTCTTCGGTGTTGTATGCGAATGCTGCTGCGGGCATGGCATCGGTGTCGATGTCCAGTTCAGCATCGCTCAGGCGGCGCAGAACCACGG
>Ga0213876_10002461_pt1 | contig 10866 bp, 7 predicted proteins | sample BarmaccomBMRX_R9_FD_160113 | JGI IMG/M metagenome (GOLD analysis project Ga0213876, IMG submission 160113) | Root-associated microbial communities from Barbacenia macrantha in rupestrian grasslands, the National Park of Serra do Cipo, Brazil - RX_R9 | ecosystem: Host-associated > Plants > Roots...
TGCCAATGACGCCATTCGTCACTTGAAGTCGCTTGGCGCGGCGCAAGGTGATGTTCTCGCCGATCGTCGCGACCGCATGCGAGATGGCATCCGCCACGTTGCCGCCGCCCGGATATTCGGCCGTCTTCAGCGCCTCGACATCGTCGGCCTTCTCGAGCGCGATCTTGGCGATGTTGCGAACAAGGGCTTGGAAGCTCTCGTTGCGCGCCACGAAATCGGTCTCGGAATTGACCTCGACGACGACGCCGCGATCGCCGTGATGCGCGAGCGCGACAAGCCCCTCCGCCGCGACACGGCCCGATTTCTTCGCCGCCTTGGCGAGGCCCTTTTTGCGCAGCCAGTCGACCGCGGGCTCAATCTCGCCCTTGGTTTCGTTGAGCGCCGCCTTGCAGTCCATCATGCCCGCGCCGGTCTTGTCGCGGAGCTCCTTCACCATTGAGGCGGTAATCACAGCCATCGCAGCTCAGCCCTTCTCTTCAATCCCATGACGTTCGCGCAGGGCGTGGATGCCCGCGCCGAGCACGGCCTGCCGAAGCCCCAGGATAATCCATCATCATGACCGGCCTTGGCCGGTCACGCTTTCCCCAATGAAAAACCATTGGGGCCATAGTCATAGCCGACGCATTTGCGGGGATCTGACGCCTACCCGGCCTCGCTCAAGCTCTTCGCCTGCTCGATCCAATGCTCGCGCTCGATGCGGCCCGAAAGCTTGAGCTCGTGATCGAGCGTGTTTGCATCCTCAGCTGACATGGCGCCGATCTGCCAGAAATGGAAGATGCCGGCATCGTTCATCTTCTTCTCGATCTCAGGCCCGAGCCCATGCAGGTGCTTGAGATCATCGGGCGCACCGCGCGGCCCGACGAGACGCTCGAAGACCATCTCCTGGGGTTGAGGTTCGGCTTCGGTCGCGGAGCCCGCCTCCGGCAGGCTCTCGGCGACCGGAGTCTCCGCCGCGCCCGCGTCGATGCCGAGGTCGCCCTGGTGGCGCGAGATGCCGTCGATCGCGGCGCGGGCCGCGAGATCGCAATAAAGCGAGATGGCGCGGCCCGCATCGTCGTTCGCCGGGATCGGGAAGGTGATGAAATCGGGATCGCAATTCGTGTCGACGATGGCGACGACCGGAATGCCGAGCTTCTTGGCCTCCTCGATCGCCAGCTGCTCCTTGTTCGTGTCGATCACGAAGATGAGGTCGGGCGTGCCCCCCATATCCTTGATGCCGCCGAGCGTGCGGTCGAGCTTGTCGCGCTCGCGCGAGAGCATCAGGCGCTCCTTCTTCGTGAGGCCTTGCGCACCGGCCGCCAAGGTCTCCTCGACCTCGCGCAGCCGCTTGATCGAGTTCGAGATCGTCTTCCAATTGGTGAGCATGCCGCCGAGCCAGCGCGCATTGACGAAATATTGCGCCGATCGCCGCGCGGCTTCGGCGATCTGGTCGGAAGCCTGCCGCTTCGTGCCGACGAACAACACGCGCCCGCCGCGCGCGACGGTGTCGCTGATCGCCTGCAGGCCGCGATGCATGAGCGGCACCGTCTGGCCGAGATCGATGATGTGCACGCCGTTGCGGATACCGAAGATGAAGCTTTCCATCTTCGGATTCCAGCGATGCGATTGATGGCCGAAATGGGCGCCAGCTTCCAAAAGCTGGCGCATGCTGAAGTCGGGTATCGCCATGATGTCTCAAGCTCCGGTTGAACCTCCGCGGTCAAAGGCCAAACATTGGCCACCGGATCGAGCCCTTAAGGCTCTTGACCGACCGCGTGCGGGATGAATGCGCCGATATAAGGGGGAGCGCGCTTTCGCGCAACCTCGATGTTCGGGGCTGAACGGCGGAGCTTTCGGCCGACAACGAGGAATTTCTCGATTTGGAGCATAAGGGCTTGGTATTGGAGAAAAAACTTTGGGACCAATGACCCGCCGCTATTGTGCGAACGCGCGCTTGCGGGTAAATCCTCTAATCGCGGTTCGAGTCGACGGCCTTGTTCTGCCGGCTCCCGCCGGGCTTCTCTGCCCTTCCTTCCTTTGATTTTGCACGTCAATTCGCAACGCGTCGCCCGATCTATTTGGGGCGAGGCGATACAATGCGAGCCGAATAAGGTGAGCAAAATCAGGGGCACGGCAAGCGGGGATGGCTTCCACGGTTTTTCGGGTCGGGCGGACGCAAGCGCGCGGAGCTTCGCACGCCGCAGGCGTTTCGCGCGCCGGCGAAGCCGCGAGAAACTCCGGCGCACGAGTTCTTCTCGCCGTCATGCTAATCGGCCTCGGGCTTGGTCTGGCCTTCCTTCCCCTCCCCGCCTTCGCGCAATTCATCTGCGGCGGCAGCACGAACGGTGGGGAGCCTCAGGGCGCCCAGGGCGCAACTGCTGGAGCCGGCGGCGCGGGCGTCAACGCGGCGAACTTGGCATGCGGCATCAACGCAAGTGCTAGCGGGGCCAATAATACCAACGAGAACGTCACCGCAATCGGCAACAACGCGCAGGCGGGAAATACTATTGGAAACGGAACGGGAACCGATTCAACGGCGGTCGGGGCTCAGGCGACCGCGAATGCCGGAGCCGCGACCGTGGTCGGCGCGCTCTCAAATGCACGCAGTGTAAACAGCACGGTAATCGGAGCTGGAAGTTCGGGCGGCGACGTGGGAGGCCTCAGCACCGGCGTGACCGTCGTCGGAGCAGGAGCGAACGCGGGAACCGGTGCCAATCAAGCAAATGCGACTGCCATTGGATTCCAAAGTCAGGCAAACGCTTTTGGAGGAACGGCGCTCGGCGAAGGCAGCGTGGCTAATGGATTGAAAGAGGTGTCGATCGGCATTGACGCCAACAACAACGTGGATCCCAATCTAAGGGGCGGAGGTGACGAGAGCGTCGCGATCGGAGATAGTGCCGCGTCAGGTATTCGCAACATTAATACGCAAACGACGGCTGTTGGCTCCAATGCGGCAGCGGGCAATAACCCGAATGTGATCTCGACGGGCGCCACGGCGATCGGCGCCGAGGCGAACGCTCAAAATATGAACACAACGGCTGTCGGCCTCATTGCCAGTGCTTTCGGCGCACGATCGACTGCGCTCGGCGCGATTTCGCAAGCCAATTTCGACGATACAACCGCGATTGGGGCAAACACGATCGCATCGGGGACAAAAAGTATTGCGATCGGTTCCAACGCCAATGCCGGCGATACAAGCATTAGCGGAGCTAGCAACCCCGTTGGCAATCAGCTTGGTTTTCAAAATGCCAACAACACGGCGATCGGCACCAATTCTCAGGCTGGCGTCGTCTCACTTGGGCAAACCAATAACACCTCGCTCGGTGTATCAGCCGCTGCCAATGGGCAGATGACCACAGCCGTCGGCGCGAGCAGCTTCGCAGGGGGCAATAACAGCGCCGCCTTCGGAGCTGGAAGCGCGGCCGGCGGATTGTCGGCGAAGGTCGACCCCAACTCCGGTTTGCAGATTCCCTTTAGTACCTCAAACACGACCGCGATCGGGGTCGGCGCTCAGGCCGGTTCGACCGCCGACGGACAAAACAATGCGACCGCGCTCGGCCAGGCCGCTCAGGCGAACGCCCTGAACGCCACGGCACTGGGCCAAGGAGCGGTCGCGAATTTCGCCGGCGCGACGGCCATCGGCCAGGGCGCGCAGGCGAATTTCGCGAATTCGACGGCGATCGGACAAGGTGCCATCGCGAACGCGATCAACTCCGTCGCGATAGGCCAAGGCTCGATCGCGTCTCAGCCGAACACGGTCTCGGTCGGGGCGCCGGGCGCTGAGCGGCGCGTCACCAATGTAGCCGCCGGCGTCAACCCGACCGACGCGGTGAATGTCGGCCAGCTCGAATCCGCGCTTGCGGGCGGCCCCATCGTAGGGGGTGGCGGCGTCACGCCGGCCGCTATCACGGGGCTACAGAATCAGATCAACGGGCTCGCGGCGCTCACTCGACGCTTCCGTGACGAATCCCGCCAGGGCGTCGCGGCCGCTGTCGCCATGGGAAGCGCGCCAATGCCTTCGGCGCCCGGCCGCACCACTTGGTCCGGCAATACGAGCCTGTTCAACGGAGCCGTCGGCGCTGGAGGCTCCGTCGCGCACCGCTTCGACACGACGATCCCCCTCGCCGTGACCGCCGGTTACGCCTATGGCGGCAACAAGACCCACGTGGCCCGCGTAGGTTTCGAGGGGGAGTTCTGATGCGCTACCTGGGTTAGAGAATGTTGGAATCCAGCCTATCGGCGCATTCTTTGAACGCCGAACACTAAGGCCAAAATCGATTTGGCTCCTCATGCGCCGGTCGTCACGGTGCCGACACCAAGGTTCACCTGGTGTTCGGCAAATTCCTTATTGACCGCCTCGTTTTTGCTCTTGGATATCTCCACGCCGGCATTGTTTCCGTTTATGGAAAGCATCATTGCGGTTGCCTTATTGCTTTTTTTACAATTTATATATTTTACGGCTTTGGTTTTGTTTGTTTTTCAAAACCTCATTCGGAAACGAATATTTGGTTGTGCACTACTCCACGTCTGTATCGTGACTTTGGGCCCGTTCATCACCTATGCAGCACCGATAGAAAGAAAAGTACATTTATCAAATACATTTCTCTATATATTCAATACAGAAATTTTACAAACTGATTTGAGAACTTATGACCAATATGTCACCACGACCGAGCCGAACGTCATTTTGTCTCACGCGGATTGGGGCGAAGGTTGTCGGTCCGAGCTGATCTACGATCCCCACGGTGATCTTCTTCCATCCAAATTCGTGGATCACGAGTTAAGCGTGTACCACATCACGCCGAGCGTGGTCTCGCGCTTTACATGTTGATGCAACCGAAACGATCGCCAACCGAAACCCGATCGTGTTTCTTCACTTCAGCCCGATTGCGACCACCACACAGCCGCCGCCTGCGCTGGGCAGGAGGATGTCGCGCGCGCCCGATTTCGTCTCCACTACGGGCAGCGCCTGAAGCGTCGCGACCGTGCGGCCCTCCTTGATGAGGTTGGCCTGCACGATGCTGCAGGCTTGCGCGGTCGGATAGATCTGCACGGTCTCGCCCTCGCAGCGGCCGGAGCCGACGGGCGCCGCGAAGAGGATCGCAGCCGCATTGGGCGCCGCCTTGTTGGGATAGCTCAAGCCCACGGTCGATTGAAAAGCGTTGTCGTTCGGCGCCGAGGTGACCCAGGTCGAGATCGCGGTATGGGCCGTGTCGATCACGCTGCTTGCCTGGTTGATGATCGTGTCCATGCAGGTCGTGATCTTGGCGCCTTGCGCGTGCAGCACGGGCTGAAGCTCACCGACGGTATTGGGGTCAGATTGCGGGGTCGGCGCCCCCGGGGACGCGCCTGACAGAGGCGACGCTGCGCTTCCCCCTGATGCGGGCGTGCCGCTTTCCGCCTGGGGGCTCGCGGGAGACGATGGCTTCGGCGCCACAGGCTTCGGCTTCGCGGCGGGTTTCTGTGGGGGCTTCGCGCCGGTGTCGGCATTCTGCGCGAGCACGAGCGCGTTACTCTTGGCGGTGAGGATGCCCGCGAGATCAATCCCGGTCGCCGCCGATCCGGAATGGCGAAGGAAAAAGCTCGACGAGGCGAGAAGCACGCCGATGCCGGCCCCGATCCAATTCCATTTCGACCGCATCAGTTCCTCCCGGTCGACGCCGCTCGCGGTCTCATTCTAATGCATGAAGGCTCGAAGTGGAATCGCTCGGCTAAGTGCAATGGCGTTCCAAGGAGGGACGGAAGGTGGTCAACCCCCTCTTCACGTCATGCGCTCACTCGGTACGAGCATCCACCCTTATCCTGGACCAGCGAATAAAGGCTTGGATGCCAATCAGCAAAGGTGAACGTGAAACGGTATGAGCCACACGTGACGCTAACGAACTCGCCCGCTCATTCTGCATTACGCAGCCCCGAATGACGAGGTGACATCCTTTCCGCCTCTACTCGAATAAAGCCTGCCGCTTGCGTGTTCCTTTTGCCTGTCAAGCTCGGGAGGACCTCATGCGACCCTTGCACATCTTCGGTCGAAAGCTCGCTCCGTTTTCCGTCGCGCTCGTGCTCTGGCTCGTTTGCGCGGGCTCCATGGCGCTTGCCATGGGCGGCGCCGGCGGAGGGGGCGCGGGCGGCGGCGGCGCGGGCGGCGGCGGGGGTGCGGGCGGAGGAGGAGCTGGCGGGGGCGCCGCCGGAGGCGGCGGTGGCGGCATGGGCGGGAGCGATGGCGGTGGCGGAGGGGAAGGCGGCGGCAGCGCGCGGATCCTCATCCCCCAGCAGACGATATGCGCCAAGGGATTGGTCTTGGATCAACGCAGCAATCGCTGCGTGAAGGGATGATGAGGGAAGAAGTGGATCGCGAATGGTGAAGCGCCAAATTGCGCTCATTCCTTTCACCCTTTCCTCTCATAATTCTCCGCTTGCAGGGCTCACCCATTTCCCTCGAACCTATTTCCTTCCAGCTTTTTTCATTCAGGAGACCGCCGTTTCCAGGGCGCGCTCCGGCAAGGACGCGAGGGCGTTGAAGCGGTCGAGATCGGCCTTCGGATCGATGAGCAGCATGGCCGCGAGGCCGCCGGCGGTGATCAGCAATCCGGCGAGCTCGAAACCGGTGGCGAAGCCCGCTCTCGGATTGGCGCCCACATCGACGAGCATGCCCATGACAAACGGGGCGAGAAGTCCTGCGAGGGTATAGAAAGCGTTGCTGATGCCGAGCATCGCGCCCCGCTGGGCGACAGGGCTGATCTCGCCGATCAAGGCGGGACCGAGCGTGTAGATCACGCTTCCCGAGGCGAACGCGGCCATCACGAGGAGAATCTCCAGAGGCGCGCTCGTGGCCAGGGGCAAGACGATCATCGCGAGGCCCGCAAACGCGACGCAAGCTCCGCCCAAGAGGCCGCGCGCATTGCGGCTCGAATGACCGCGAGCGAGAAGCCGTTGCGAAAAAGCCCCCATGCTTGGGGAAAGAATGATCTGCGTGAGTGAAGGCAATGCCACGATCCATCCGACCGCACTGGCGCTGAACCCTGCACCTTTTGTGAGATAAGCCGGCAGCCAGACGATCGCGAGGGTGAGCGCCCAATAGGCGCTGAAGCCGGCGATCAGGACGCCGATCGCGCTACGCGATGTGAGCAACCGCCAATAAGGGACGCGGCTCAGCCCTGCCCCGCCGGCATCCGAAGCGGTCTCGCTCAACGGACCTTCCTCTCCGACGAAAGTCCAGACCGCAACCCAGAAGAAACCGACGATCGCGAGCACGCCGAAGGCTGCGTGCCAACCGAAGTTGATGATGATCCAGGTGAGCGCCGGCGCGGCGACACCCGTGCCGACCGCAGCCCCGATCGAGACGAGGCTCGTTGGGACGGTGCGCCGCCCATTCGCGAACCATTTATAAACCGCGTGCAGCGCGACCGGATAGGCGGGGCCTTCGCCTGCGCCGAGAAGCACGCGAGAGGCGAGCAAAGTCCCAAAGCTCACCGTGAACATCATCGGGAGCTGGGTGAGCGCCCAGATGAGGGCCGAGATGGCGAGCACCCATTTCGTCTTCACACGGTTGACGAGAAAGCCGACGAGCACGGCGGAAACCGAAAACAGAAGGAAGAAGGCGCTGCCGAGCTTGCCGAACTCGGTGTTCGTGAGCTGGAGCTCGGTCATGATGGGCACGGCCGCAAGGCCGATGACCGCCTTGTCGGCGAAGTTGATCAGCATGAAGGCGAACATCATGCCGACGACGATCCAGGCTTTTCGATCCCTTGCGAGCGCGTCCATCTTCTCCCTCTTCTTTCTTATCTTTTCTGTTATTGGAAACGCGCCGCGCCGATGATTTCCGGCTCCCTCAACTGAAGGGCCGCCCTTTCGCGGCGTAGACCGCGGCCGAGCGAAAGAGGTTCTCGGACATGAGGCCCTCTTCGGCGTCGGCGCGTCGTTCATAGAGCGCGGCGACGCCCTTTTGCACCTCGCTGTCGACAGGCTCCGCCTCGAGCGCGTAATCGGCGAGGTGACAGGCGAGCCGAAGATCGCCCTCAGTCGCGAGCGCCTGCGCGCGTGACAAAAGCACTCGCGCACCGCCCGAGAGGCGCGCGATCTCGGATGCAACCGCAAAGCGCGTCGCCGGCTTCAAATCGCTCGGACGCCCGTTCCACCACCCGCCGTAGAAGCGCACGATGTTGCGCACGATGTACTCGCCCTCATCGTAGATCGGGCGAAGCCAGGGTGACGATGAGTGCGGCAGCTTCACCATATGGACGATGTCCGTGTGCGGCGGCGCACCGTCGGCCATGGCCGCCAGGGTGCGTTCGACGATCGCCTCCAGATATTCGGCGGTCTCGATGAGGATGCGGCGGATCTTGACCGGATCGTTCACCACCGGCCCCCCATGGCCGGGACACAGCGTTTGGGCTTCGAGAGCCGCCATGCGGCGAAGCCCAGCCGCCCACTCCCACGGATAGCGCTGCACCTTCTGCGGATTGCCCGTATTGGGGAGGGCGTTGATGACGAGATCGCCCGAGCACAGCACTTTGCGCGTGGGGCACCAGACGAAGCTCGAATCGTCGGTCTCGGCGCGGCAATGCTGGACCTCGAAGGCGACCCCGCCGACCTCGAAGGCGAAGCTTTCCTCGTAAAGCGTGTCCGGCAGAAGCGCGGGCGGGACGAAGCTGTCATATTCCTCACCGGCGCCGGCGCGCTCGGGGCTGCCGCCGAACTGACGCGCGTTGATCGCCGCGTTGAAGCGGCTCGTGAGTGCGTATCGCGCAAAGCGTGCCGGCATGTTTCGCTGCGCGATGATGCGCGGGCGCGGCTGGCCCGGAACGAGAAAAGCTTCGAGCCCATAGGCATGATCGACATGGCCATGGGTGAAGATCGCGGTGTGGATGGGCGCCGACGTCTTTTTGCGCAGCATCGCGGCGAGCACCGGGCCGAGCGGCGCCATGCCGCTGTCGACGAGAACGATGCCTGCGTCGGTCTCGAAGCCCGTGACGCCGCTGAAGCGAGACTGGAAGAAGGTGCGCTCGGCCGCCTCCATCGGGCCGCCCGACCAGAAGAAGCCGGCTTCATCCGGCGATTTGCCCCGCATCGCCTTGAAGCGTTCCGACGTCTTGTTGCTCACGCCTGCTCCTTGCCGGTCTTGCGCACGATCACGGCATCGACCGCGACGGCGCCCTTCGAAAGAACCAGGAAAGGGTTGATGTCACAGCTCACAATCTCGTGCGCATGGGCGAGCGCGAATGAGGAGAGATCGACGATCGCGCGCGCCACCGCGTCGATGTCGGCGGCTGGACGCCCGCGGGCACCTTCGAGAAGCGTGAACCCCTGGAGCTCGCGCAGCATGGCATGGGCCTCCTCGATGCCGACCGGCGCGAGGCGCAACGCAATGTCGTGGAGGATCTCGACGAAGATGCCCCCGAGCCCGACCATCACCACGGGCCCGAAGACAGGATCGAAATTCGTGCCGAGCACAACCTCCATCCCGCTCTCGATCCGCGGCGCCAAGAGGCAGCCTTGGATACGCGCCTCGGGATGGGCGCGGCGCGCTCTTGCAAGCAGCTCGCCGAAGCCGCTCTCGACCTCGGCTTCACTTGCAAGGCCGAGAAGCACGCCGCCCATGTCGCTCTTGTGAAGGATGTCGGGCGAAGCGATCTTCAGCACCACGGGAAAGCCGATCGTTCGCGCCGCCTCGACCGCGCTTTTTGCGTCGGTCGCGAGATGGGCTTCGACCACCGGAATGCCGGCCGCGCCGAGCGCCCGAAGGGCTTCGGCTTCTCCGATCGGACCGCCCGGCAAGGACGGGAGACTACGCTTCTCGCCGACCGCCGGTTCGCAGACGCGCCGGGCGAAGAAATGCAGCGCTGCGGCGGCGCGCACGGCGCGGGTCGGGTCCTCGAATGAAGGGATGCCGAGCGCGCCGAGTTCGTCACGAAATTGCGGTGTCGAGAGCCCTGCCGAGATCAGGCACACCTGCGGGTGACGCTCACGCAAGCTCGCATAGACGCCCGTCAGCATCGGCGCATGCTCGGGGTTGCGCGGCAAGGCGCCCGTGAAGGCGACAAGCGCGCCGAAGCCGCCTTCCGCGAGCGCGAGTTCGAGCCCACGCTCGAAAAGCTTCGGATCGGCCACGACTTGCCCCGTGACGTCGATCGGATTGCGTGGCCCGGCATAGGGAAGGATCTCGCGCACGCGCGCTTGGGTCGCCTCGGAGAGCGGCGTCACCTCGAGCCCGAGATCGGTTGCCGCATCGGCCATCAGCACGCCCACGCCGCCCGAAACGGTGACGAGGCCAAGGCTCGAATTGAGCGGCGGCTTGCCGAGCGCGCAAGCAACGCCGACATCCAGGAACTCCTCGATGGTTTGCGCTCGATAAACGCCGTATTGGCGAAAGACGGCGTCGAACACGGCATCCGACCCCGCAAGTGTCGCCGTATGCGAGGCGGCGGCCGCCGCACCTGATGCCGTGCGGCCGACCTTGATGGCGACGACGCGCTTGCCGTTTCGCCTTGCGGTTTTCAGCGCCTCGACGAGCGCCGGGCCGTTTCGGCAACCTTCGAGGTAAAGCAAGATCACATCGGTCGAGGCGTCGTCGGCGAGAAAGCTCACGCATTCGGCGATGTCGACATCCGCCTCGTTGCCGGTGGTGACGCAGTAGCTGAAGGACAGGCCGCGTTCGCGCGCGAGACTGTAGCTCAAGCCGCCGAACGCACCGCTCTGGCTCGCAAGGCCGATCCGGCCCGCGCGTTTCTCGGTGAGAGCGAAAGCCGGATGGAAGCTCGCGACCATCCCCTCGGCAAAATTGACGACGCCGAGGCAGTTGGGGCCGAGCACGCGCATCCGCGTGCGTCTCGCCAAGGCCGCGATCTCGAGCTGGGCCATGGCGCCCGCCGTGTCGACCTCGGCAAAACC
>Ga0213876_10002462_pt1 | contig 10864 bp, 4 predicted proteins | sample BarmaccomBMRX_R9_FD_160113 | JGI IMG/M metagenome (GOLD analysis project Ga0213876, IMG submission 160113) | Root-associated microbial communities from Barbacenia macrantha in rupestrian grasslands, the National Park of Serra do Cipo, Brazil - RX_R9 | ecosystem: Host-associated > Plants > Roots...
GAACCCGCTCGACCAGGCAGGGCGGGAAGATCGGGAAGCGCTCGTCGCCGCACATGCCCGCGGTGTGCGCGATCTCCGCCTGCCGGGCCTTCATCATCCGGTCGAAATTCCAGGTGGCCGAGGGGACGATGTCCTCCTTGATCTGCCAGATCGCATTGGCGATGTCGCCGGTCACCTCGATCTGCGGGAAATAGACCGGATCGACCGCCGCGGTGTTGGTCGAGACGTGGATCACGTCGGCGCCGCCGCGATGCATGAAGAAGGGCGGCTTTTCGATGACGTCGTGGCCGATATTGACGATGACGTCGGCCGCCTCGATCGCCTTGTGGCAGAAATCGCCGGCCGAAAGCGCCGCGCAGCCCAGGAACTTGGGATGCTTCTCGTCGATCACGCCCTTGCCCAATTGGGTGGTGATGAACGGGATGCCGGTCTTCTCGATCAGCTGGAGCAGCATCCGGCTGGTCATCTTGCGATTGGCGCCGGCGCCGATCACCAGGATCGGCGAGCGCGCATCCTCGAGCTTCTCGACGGCGGCGCGGACCGCTTTGGCGTCGGCGGTCGGCCGGCGCACCAGGCTGCGCTTGAGCGGCGTCGAATCGGTCTGCTCGTCGGCGACGTCCTCGGGGAATTCGATATGGGTGGCGCCCGGCTTCTCTTCCTCGGCGAGGCGGAAAGCCTCCCGAATCCGGCTCGGGATATTGTCCGCGCTGGCGAGCTGGTGGGTGAACTTGGTCACCGGGCCCATCATCTCGACCACGTCGATGATCTGGAATCGGCCCTGCTTCGATTTCTTGATCGGCTTCTGGCCGGTGATCATCAGGATCGGCATGCCGCCCAGCTGCGCATAGGCCGCCGCGGTGACGAAGTTGGTCGCGCCCGGCCCAAGCGTTGCCACGCAAACGCCGGTCTTGCCGGTATGTCGCCCGTAAGTCGCGGCCATGAAGCCGGCGCCCTGCTCGTGCCGGGTCAGGATCAGCTTGATCTTGTTCGAGCGGGAAAGACTGTCGAGGAAGTCGAGATTCTCCTCGCCCGGCACGCCGAATATATATTCGACGCCTTCTTCTTCGAGGCACTGGATGAACAGGTCCGAGGCTTTCGTCATTCGCTTGCGCTCCGATCTTGGCTGAGGCCGGCGGCGACGCGGAGCCGAGCGAGGACGCCCCCTGCCCGCGCCGAAAGCCTAGCTCTACCGGGCTTTGTTTCGGCTGTCATCAAGCGCTTGGCGCTCGGTTTGCGCCTTGCATGGAATGGGCGTTCGGCCCATAGTCCGCCCACTTCTTAACCGCCAAAAGACGGTCTGGAGGACAGATGGGGGGCCGCCGCAACTTCGCGATTTTCCTGGGCGCGTTCGCCATGCTGGCCGCGTTCGTTTTCGCCGTCGCGCTGGCGCCCCGCGCCACCGCGCAGAACCCGCACGTCAGCGGCGGCGCCTATGTCGGCGTCGCCACCTGCGGCGGCACCACCTGCCACGGCCGCAACGAAGGCGACGGCGCCGTCGTCCGCCAGGACGAGCTTCGGCTCTGGCAGGATCCTGCCACCGCCGCCGGCGCGCACAGCCGCGCCTGGGACGTGCTACGGGACGAACGCGCGCAGGTGATCGGCCGCCGGCTCGGCATCGGCGATCCGACCACGGCGCCGGAATGCCTGGGCTGCCACGCCACGCCGTCCGGCCCGCGCGGCCTGCGCTTCCAGACCTCGGACGGCGTCGGCTGCGAAAGCTGCCACGGCCCGGCCTCGAACTGGCTCCATAGTCATTATGCGGTCGGCGGCACCCATGCCGACAATGTCTCCCGCGGCCTGGTGCCGCTCGAAAACCCTCGGGTTCGCGCCAGCCGCTGCCTCGACTGCCATTTCGGCAGCGCCGGCGAAGGCCAGTTCGTCACTCACCGGATCATGGCCGCCGGCCATCCGCGGATCAGCTTCGAGCTCGATCTCTTCTCGACGCTCCAGCAGCATTACAATCTCGACCAGGATTACGGGCAGCGGAAGGTCCGGGCGAGCTCGACCCAGGTCTGGGCGATCGGCCAAGCGATGGCGCTCGACCGCGCGCTCTCTTTGTTCACCACCGCGCGCGGCACCGAGGGGATGTTCCCCGAATTCTACTTCTTCGACTGCCACTCCTGCCATCGCCGCATCTCGGACGATCCGCGCTTCCGCCCCGCCGCGGTCGCCAATCCGGCGCGGCCGATCCCGTCCGGCATGCCGCCGTTCAACGACGAGAACATGATCATGCTCTCGGCGGCGGCGCGGGTGGTCGCGCCGGGCCTTGCCGCGCGCTTCGAGCAGGCCAGCCGCGACTTCCACGCCTCGATCGACCGCGACCGCCCGGCCGCGATCGCCGCCGCGCAGCGGCTGCGCTCCGCCGCGCAGGCGCTGGCCGACGCGTTCAGCAGCGCCCAGCTCGGCACGCCGCAGACCTTCGCGATCATCGACACGATCACCGCCAACGCGATCCGCGAGCGCTTCACCGATTATGCCGGCAGCGTGCAGGCGGTGATGGCGACCGACACCCTGCTGTCCGCCCTGGTGAACCAGGGGCAGGTCTCGGCCGGCGCGGCGAGCGGGATCCGCGCCGACATCAACGCCGCCTATCGCGCGGTGCACGATCCCAACGACTACGATCCGGCCGGGTTCAGGGCGAGCCTGGGCCGGGCGGCAGCGGCGATCAGACGGTTGAGATAGAGTAATGAAGCGTAGCTTATCGGTCCTCACCAGCTTCTCGCTGATCCTCGCATCATGCGGCGGCGGCCCGTCGCAAAGCGAGAGCCAGGCGCCCCAGCCGCCGACGCCCACGCCCACCCAGGCGGTGTTCCAGACGCCGACGGCCGAGAACCTCACCGTCGCCGACATCCAGTCGATCATCGCCCACGGCGTCGGGGAGGCGCAGGCGCAGGGTCAGCCCTCGGGCTTCATCGTCATTGACCGGGTCGGCAACGTGCTCGCGGTGTTCGTGATGAACGGCACCAACCTCACCCTGCGCACGCCGCCGGCGCCGAACGGACAGAACAGCGACCTCGAGAATCTCAACCTGCCCGCCCCGGCGGCGCTCGCCGGCGGCATCTCGAAGACGCTGACCGCCGCTTACTTCTCCTCGATGGGCGCGGCCTTCTCGAGCCGCACCGCGAACGACATCGTCCAGGAGACCTTCCCGCCCTCGGCGAGCACGCGCGGCCTGGAAAGCGGCCCCCTGTTCAGCGTCCAGTTCAGCCAGCTGCCCTGCTCGGACGTCTCGGCGCGCTTTCCGAGCCGGGCCGGCACCCATCGCGGCCCGCTCGGCGTCGGCGCCGATCCCGGGGCCTTCCCGCTCTACAAGAACGGCGTCGTGGTCGGCGCGGTCGGCGTGATCGGCGACGGCGTCTACGGCTTCGACACCGAATATACGGACAACGACCACAGCAAGGAGGAGACGATCGCGCTCGCGGCCACCACCGGCTTCGAGCCCAACGTCAACATCCGCGCCGACCATATCAGCGTCGACGGCACCCTGCTGCGCTACTCGGACGCGACCCCGGCCGACTTCCGCTCCAACGTCAACGCGCCGCCGAGCTTCGCCTCGATCAACGGCAGCGCCGGCAACCTCGTCGGCGTGCCGGGCTATAACGATCCGGTGATCGTCGCCGGCACCGCCTACGGCACCGAGGCGTCCGGCGTCCGCCCGGCGACAGCGGCGGAGTTCAGCGTGCCGGAGGCCTGGGTGCTGTCGGACGGCGCGGGCAACCAGCGCTATCCGGTGAAGGGCGGCACCGACGGGGCCAACGTCACCCAGCCGCTCACCGCGACCGAGGTGCGCAACCTGCTCGAGCAGGCCTTCCTGGTGCAGCGGGCGGCGCGCGCGCAATTGCGCTACCCGCTCGACAATCGCGCCCAGAACACGATGGTGGTGGTCGACACGAACGGCGAGATCCTCGGCCTGATCCGCGGCCCGGACGCGCTCGTGGACGCGATCGACGCGGTACCGCAGAAGGCGCGCACCACCGTCTTCTTCTCCAGCCGCTTCGCCGCGCCCGACCTCACCGCCAACCCGACTCCGGGTGTCGCGCCCTACGTCCAGGCGACGCGCACCTTCCTCCAGGATCCGAATGCGCTGACCGGGCAGACCGCCTTCTCGCTGCGCGCGATCGGCAACATCTCGCGGCCCTGGTTCCCGGACGGCGAACTCGGCCGGCCGCCGGGACCGCTCTCGATCCCGATCGAGCGGTTCAACATCTTCTCGACCGGCCTGCAGTCGCGGCTGATCGCCGACGACATCCTGACTCACGTCAACTTCATCCTTGGCAACAATGCCGACGTGCCGCGGATCTGCAGCCGGAGCCCGATCGTCCCGGCCCTCGGCCGCAACCGGATCAACAACGGCATCACCCTCTTCGCCGGCGGCGTGCCGATCTATCGCGGCAACCAGCTGGTCGGCGCGATCGCCGCTTCGGGCGACGGCGACGACCAGAGCGACATGATCGCCTTCCTCGGCCTCTACAATGCGTCGCAGCTGCCCGGCGCCACGATCAACGAGGCACCGGTCGCGATCCGCTCCGACCAGATCGTCGTCCCCGGCGTCGGCCCGAACGGAACGAGGCTGCGCTACGTGCTCTGCCCGTTCAACCCGTTCGTCGGCACGAACGACCAGAACGTCTGCCAGGGCAAGTGACGATCGGGGCCGCCCTCCTCTCGCTGATGGCGAGCGCGGGCGGAACGGCCACCGCAATGCCGCCGGCGCTGGATCTCCGGCTCTCGATTGGGGCGCCGGGCGTGCCGGCGCAGCCAGTGTTGCTCGCCTTGCAGGAAACGCCGGCCCCTGCGGCTCCGCCCGCCACAACGACACCGCCGCCGCCCGAGGATGAGGCGCATCCACTGCCGGTCCCGTCCGAACAGGAATTGATCAACGGCCGCCGCCGGCCGGGCGTGCCGCAGCACGATTTGCCGGACGCGGTGAACCAGGTGAACCCGGGCGCGGTGCGCTCGCCGCCGCCCGATGCCTTCCCGGTCGACCATGTGCCGATCCCGGACCGCTGGCGACTCTCGGAGACGTTGGGCCTCGTCCACACCCGCTGGTGGGACCCCTACAACCAGAACACGCTGAAGGGCGACCGGCCGATCTGCGTACCGGCGGACGAGAGCGAGGCGCGCGAGCACAGCCTCGGCTGCCGCGTCCACCGGATGCTCGGGCTCGAAGGCAGCGACTGGTTCTTCGTCGGCGCGGCGATCTCCGATACAGTGATCGAGCCGCGCAGCTTCCCGATCCCGGGCGGAGTGCAGACGACGACCGGCTCCGGCGCCGACGACGTCTTCGGCCGCGACCGCTCGATCGTCACCGCGCAGACCTTCATTTTCAGCGCGTCGCTGATCAAGGGCTCGACGGCCTTTCTGCCGCCGGACATCGAATATCGGATCACGCTCGCCGCGCAGGCCAATTTCGTCCACGTGCCGGAGCGGCGCGTGCTCAGCGTGCGCCCGAGCCGGCCGCCCAACCGCTGGGACTATGCGCTGGGCGTGCAGGAATTGTTCGTCGACAAGGACCTGCACCACAGCTCCGGCCGCTTCGATTTCTATTCGCTGCGGGTCGGCATCCAGGAATTCCAGTTCGATTTCCGCGGCTTCCTGTTCCAGGACAACCAGCTCGGCATCCGCCTGTTCGGCAATCGCGACAACAATCGCTGGCAGTTCAATCTCGCCGCGATCTGGCGGCTGGAGAAGGACACCAATTCCGGCCTCAACAACATCCTCCAGGCGCCGCGGCGCGACTGGGTTCTGCACGCCAACCTCTTCCGCCAGGATTTCCCGGTCCCGGGCTTCACCAGCGAGGCGAGCCTCACCTGGAACATCAATCGGGAGCGCGGCCGTATCGAGGTGGACGATAACGGCTTTCCGGTCCGCCCGGCTTTGATCGGCAACCTCCGCACCCGCGATTATGACGCCTTCTACATCGGCTATAACGGCGACGGCCATTTCGGCCGGCTCAATCTCACCGTCTCCGCCTACGGCCTGTTCGGCTCCGACCGGCAGAACATCTTCACCGGCCGGAACGCCCGGATCAGCGCCTTCTTCGCCGCGGCCGAGCCGAGCTTCGACTTCGACTGGATCCGGATCCGCGGCGCCGCCTTGTTCGCGACCGGCGACGGCAACCCTTACGACAATAAGCAGCACGGCTTCGACGCGATCTTCGAGAATCCGATCTTCGCCGGCGCCGACACCTCCTACTGGATCCGCCAGGCGATCCCCTTCGCCGGCGGCGCCCGCGCGGTGACCTTGAGCAGCCGCAACGGCGTGCTGATCGACCTGCGCTCGTCCAAGGAGCAGGGCCAGTCCAACTTCGTCAATCCGGGCACGGTGCTGCTCGGCGTGGGCGCCGATTTCGACCTCACCCCGCGGCTGCGCGTCTCGACCAACGTCAACCATCTCTGGTTCCAGCGCACCGAGGTGATCCAGGCGCTACGCATGCAGGGCACGGTGCGCAACGACGTCGGCTGGGATATCAGCGCGGCGGCGATCTACCGGCCGCTGGCGATCCAGAATCTCGTCTTCCGCCTGTCCGGGGCGGTGCTCGCGCCCGGCACCGGCTTCCGCGACCTGCTGATCGATGCGAACCGCGACCGCTTCTATTATTCCGTCCTGTTCAACGCCGTGGTGACCTACTGAGATGATGAGGATGCGGCTCTCCATCCTGGCGCGCATGAGCCTGGTCGCAGCGGCGGCGATCCTGGTCGCGATGCTCGGCCTGCCGCAGCTGCGCGCCTCCGTCGTCGAGAAGGCGGTGCAGCGCGATTATTCCCTGGTCCGGGCCGCGCCGGCGCCGCGCACCCAGGAGCAGGCCGACGCCGACGCGAAGAGCGCCGGCTGCGTCTCCTGCCATACCGCGAGCGACGCGCATACGATGCACACTTCGCCGGCAGTGGTGCTCGGCTGCGTCGACTGCCACGGCGGCAATCCAGCGATCCGCCGGCCCGAAGGCGCCGAGCAGGGCGGCTCGGCCTATATGGTCGCGCAGGCGCAGGCGCACGTGCTGCCGCGCTTCCCCGAGAGCTGGCATTATCCGTCGAGCGCCAATCCCGCGCGCACCTACGCCCTGCTCAACCGCGAGGCACCGGAGTTCGTCCGCTTCACCAACCCGGCCGATTATCGCGTCGTCCGCGAATCCTGCGGCGCCTGCCACATCGAGATCATCGAGGCCGCCGAGCGCTCGCTGATGGCGACCGGCGCGATGCTCTGGGGCGGCGCCGCCTACAATAACGGCATCCTGCCCTACAAGAATTACGTCGTCGGCGAGGCCTATACGCGCACCGGCGAAGGCGCCCACATCTCCTCGCCGCTGGGCTCGGCCGGCCTGACCGCGCGGGAGCGCGCGCGCGGCGTGCTCGGCGACCTCTATCCGATCCCGACCTGGCACGTCGTCCCGCCCGCCGATATCTTCCGCGTGTTCGAGCGCGGCGGCCGCAACATCAGCACCCAGTTCGCCGAAGTCGGCCTGCCCAACCCGACGGGCTCCATCCAGCGGCTCGAGGAGCCGGGCCGGCCGGACCTCAGGCAGTCGAGCCGCGGCCCGGCGACGGGCCTTCGCGTCGCCATCCCGGTGCTGAACATTCACAAGTCGCGCCTCAACGACCCCTATATGTGGTTCATGGGCACGAACGAGCAGCCGGGTGACTATCGCCATTCCGGCTGCTCGGGCTGCCACGTCGTCTATGCCAACGACCGCGAGCCGCGGCACAGCCTTACCTATGCGCGCTACGGCCGCGACGGCCAGACCGCGACGGTCGATCCGACCATTGCCGCGCTGCGCCAAGGCCAGCTCCGGCCGGGCGAGGTCACGCGCAGCGAGGCGGCCGAGACCCACGTCAACACGACGCTCGCGCCGACGCCGTCGGCGCCGGTCGATGCGAACCACGCGACGGTCGGCGAGAGCGGCCATCCGATCCGCCACGTCTTCACCCGCGCGATCCCGACGGCGCAGTGCATGACCTGCCACATGCACCAGCCGAACATCTTCCTGAATTCCTATCTCGGCTACACGATGTGGGATTACGAATCCGACGCCGACCTGATGTGGCCGGGGCCGGAGAACCGCCTCCCGGCGCGCAGCGCGGCCGAGGAGCAGGTGCTGCGCCACCAGCATTATCCGAACGCGGCGGAGGTCGTGGAAACGCTCGACCGCAACCCGGAAGGCGCGTCGCCGCGCGGCCTGTGGTCGGACGTCAACTTCCTGCGCGAGGTCTACGACCGCGTGAACCCGCTCGCCCGTCAGACCCAGTTCGCCGACTATCATGGCCATGGCTGGAACTTCCGCGCCATCTTCCGCCGCGACCGCGAGGGCAACCTGCTCGACGCCGACGGCCACGTCATCCCGCCCGGCGATCCGGACACCTTCCGCCGCGAGGGCGAGGGCTTGTTCGTGCCGGTCGGCACCAATCCCGGCCGCGCCGTCCACATGATGGACATCCACGCCCAGGTCGGGCTGCAGTGCGCCGACTGCCACTTCTCGCAGGACGCGCACGGCAACGGCTTCATCTACGGCGAGGTCGCCAACGCGATCGAGATCGGCTGCCGCGACTGCCACGGCACGGTGCGCGATTATGCCAATCTGCACACCTCCGGCCCTGCCGCGCCGCCGCACGGCCGCGACCTTTCGGTGATCCGCAACGAGGACGGCCGCCGCCGCTTCGAATGGGTCGAGCGCGACGGCCGTCAGGTCCTGATCCAGCGCTCGATCGTCGACCCGCGGCTCGAGTGGGTGGTGCGCCAGGTCCGCGACAGCGTCGATCCGACGCTGCCGCCCTGCCATGCCGCCGGCGACCAGCCGGAGAGCGGCCCGCCCTGCTTCAACATCCGTTCGGCCCGCGCGAAACTGATGTCGCGCTCCGGCGCCGAGACAGGCCGCTACACGTTCGGCCAGAGCGTGCCGGACAGCGAGCTCGCCCATCCGGACAGCGGCATGGCCTGCTTCACCTGCCACCTCAGCTGGACGACGAGCTGCGGCGGCTGCCACCTGCCGATCGAGGCCAATTACCGCACCAACACCCACCATTATGAGGAAGAGGAAACGCGCAACTTCGCGACCTACAATCCGCAGGTCGCGCGCGACGAGATGTTCCAGCTCGGCCGGCATATGACCACCAAGGGCAACATCATCGCCCCGATACGCTCGACCTCGGCGCTGATATTGAGCTCGACCAACGTCAATCGAGAGCGGATCTACGTCCAGCAGCCGCCGATCTCGGCGGCCGGCTTCTCGAGCCAGGCCTTCGCGCCGCACTTCCCGCACACGGTGCGCCGCACCGAGACCAAGAATTGCAGCGACTGCCACCTCTCCGCGAACAACGACAACAATGCGATCATGGCCCAGCTGCTGCTGCTCGGCACCAATTACGTGAACTTCGTCGGCATGCACTCCTGGGTCGGCCTGGAGACCGGCTTCGAAGCGGTGCGCGTCACCGAATGGAGCGAGCCGCAGGCGGTGATCGGCTCCTATCTCCACCGTTACGCTTACCCCGATTTCTACCGGCAGCATGTCGAGGAGCATCATCGCGAGCTGATCAACTGGACCCGCGGCACCAATTTCGACCGCCACGTCTCGGGCGAGACCAACCCGACCGAGCGGTTCCAGAACATCGTCCAGGGCACCAGCGACCGGGTCGGCTGCCTGCAGAACCGGGGCGAATATATGTTCGTCGCGGAAGGGCATGGCGGCTTCCGCGTGTTCGACGTCGCAAGCATCGCGAACAAGGGCTTCTCCGAGCATATCGTCTCGGCGCCCGTCTCGCCGCTCGGCCAGAATACCCATGTCGCCTCGGCCAATGCGACCTGCATCGCCCTGCCGACCGACCAGCCGATCGCGCCGCAGCGCAACGAGCGCATGGCCGAGACGATGGTGCCGGGGCCCAACGGCACGCAGGTCTCGCTGCGCGAGGCGAACCAGGAGCAGGCCTTCCACGCCATCTACCATTATGCGGTGGTCACGGACTCGGTCGAGGGCATGTACCTCGTCAATGTCGACACGCTCGCCGACGGCGATCCGCGCAACAATTTCCTGCGCCGCGCGGTGACCTGGAACGAGAACCATGTGCTCGACGGCGCCCGCCACGTCACCCTGGCCGGCAATTACGCCTATATCGCCGCGGCTGCCGGTCTCATCGTCGTCGACCTCGAGGATCCGCTCCACCCGCGCTACGTGACCACCCTGCCGCTCCGCGACGCCCGCGCCTCGGCGCTGCAGTTCCGCTATCTCTGGGTCACCGACGCCGAAGGGCTGAAGCTGTTCGACGTCACCCATCTCGACAATCCGGTGCCGGTGCCGGCGGCGACGGTGCCGCTGCAGGACGCGCGGCGGATCTACATCGCCCGCACCTATGCCTATGTCGCCGCGAAGGCGCAGGGCCTGGCGATCATCAACGTGACCAATCCGGAGCGGCCGGGCACGCCGATGTTCGTCACCCTCGACGGCCGGATGAACGATGTCGAGGACGTGGTCGTCGCCTCGACCAACGCCTCGGCCTTCGCCTATGTCGCCGACGGCCGGAACGGCATGAAGGTGCTGCAGCTCACCAGCTTCGCCAATTCGAACACGGTCTACGGCTTCTCGCCGCAGCCGCAGCCCGAGCTGATCGCCTGGGCCCGAACCCCCTCTCCTGCCCTCGCCGTCGCCAAGGGCCTCGACCGCGACCGCGCCGTCGACGAGACCGGCGGCCAGATCGCGATCTTCGGCCGGTTGGGCTCCCGCCCGTTCAACCGGCAGGAGATGGAGCGGCTGTTCCTCAACAGCCGGGCCAATCCCTACCGGGTCAGCGATACGGGGACGATGGAGGATTGGGTGGGGCCCATGGGTCCGGCGCCGCAGGTGGCGTCGAACCACTAACCGGCACAACCGACGAACCACTTC
>Ga0213876_10002463_pt1 | contig 10863 bp, 7 predicted proteins | sample BarmaccomBMRX_R9_FD_160113 | JGI IMG/M metagenome (GOLD analysis project Ga0213876, IMG submission 160113) | Root-associated microbial communities from Barbacenia macrantha in rupestrian grasslands, the National Park of Serra do Cipo, Brazil - RX_R9 | ecosystem: Host-associated > Plants > Roots...
TCGATTCGCTGACCGATCAGCGCGCCCAGGTCGTCGCGGTGCCGATCCTGCTGCTGGTCGCCTATGGCGTCGCGCGGGTGGGCGCGCAGGCCTTCGGCGAGCTGCGCGACGCGATCTTCGCCAAGGTGGCGCAGCGCGCCGTGCGCTCGCTGGCGCTCTCGACCTTCGAGCACATGCACCAGCTCTCGCTGCGCTTCCATCTCGAGCGCCGCACCGGCGGCCTGTCGCGCGTCATCGAGCGCGGCACGCAGGCGATGGACTTCCTGATCAACTTCATGACCTTCAACATCATCCCGACGATCCTGGAGATCCTCCTGGTCACCGGGATCATGTGGTGGATGTACGACTGGCGCTTCGCCGCCGTCACCATGGGCGCGATCGTCGGCTACATCATCTTCACCATCAAGCTCTCGGAATGGCGCACCTCGCTGGTGCGGCGCATGAACGACAGCGACACCGAGGCCAATGCGAAGGCCATCGACTCGCTGCTGAACTACGAGACGGTGAAGTATTTCGGCAATGAGAAGCACGAGGCCGCGCGCTTCGACGTGGCGCGCAAGGCCTACGAGCGCGCCGCCGTGAAGAGCCGCGCGTCGCTCTCGATGCTCAACATCGGCCAGGGCTTCATCATCTCCATCGGCCTGGTGATCGTGATGTCGATGGCCGGCCAGGAGGTCATCGCCGGCAAGATGACCATCGGCGACTTCGTCGCGGTCAACGCCTTCCTGATCCAGCTCTACCAGCCGCTGAACTTCCTTGGCTTCGTCTATCGCGAGATCCGTACCGGCCTGGTCAACATGGAGAAGATGTTCGGCCTGCTCGAAGCCGACGTCGAGGTCGCCGACAAGCCCGGCGCGCCCAAGCTCGCGCCCGGCCCCGGCGCGGTTCGCTTCGAGCATGTCAACTTCAACTACGAGGCCAACCGCCAGATCCTGCACGACGTGACGCTCACGGTCCCGGCCGGCAATACGGTGGCGATCGTCGGACCCTCCGGCGCCGGCAAGTCGACGGTGTCGCGCATCCTCTATCGCTTCTACGACGTCGCCGGCGGCCATGTGAGCATCGATGGCCAGGACATCCGCGAGGTCACCCAGGCCAGCCTGCGCGCCGCCATCGGCATCGTCCCGCAGGACACGGTGCTGTTCAACGACACCATCTACTACAACATCTGCTACGGCCGCCCCGCCGCGACGCGCGAGGAGATCGAGGCCGCCGCCAAGCTCGCGCGTATCCACGATTTCATCACCGGCTTGCCCGAAGGCTACGACACCATGGTCGGCGAGCGCGGCCTGAAGCTGTCGGGCGGCGAGAAGCAGCGCGTCGCCATCGCCCGCACCATCCTCAAGGACCCGCGCATCCTGCTGTTCGACGAGGCGACCAGCGCGCTCGACACCCGCACCGAGCAGGAGATCGCCCAGTCATTGCGCGAGGTCTCCCGTGGGCGCACCACCATCGTCATCGCCCACCGCCTGTCGACCGTGGTCGACGCCGACGAGATCGTCGTGCTGGTCGATGGCCGCGTCGCCGAGCGCGGCACGCATGTGGCGCTGATGATGAAGAACGGCGTCTACGCCGACATGTGGCGCCGCCAGGCCGAAGCCGCCGAGGAAGCCCTGGCCGAGATGCCCGAAGCCCCATCCCTGCGCGCCCAGGGCCGGCTGCTCGCCAGCGACTGAAATCTCCCATGACCGCAGCGTCTTCACCCGGCAAGGCCGGCGCTTCGGCGCTGTGGCCTGTCTATGTCGCGATCTTCGGTGCTGGCGTCATGATGGGGACGTCGATTCCCATCGTGCCGCTGGCGCTGGAGGCGCGTGGCGTCGACCGGCTGACCAATGGGCTCAGTGGCGCGATGTGGTCGGTCGGGCTGTTGGTGTTCGGGGCATATATCCCACGCTGGGCCGAACGGCTGGGCGCGGTGAAGTTGATCTGGATCGCGCTCGGCGTTTCGGCGGCGATCCAGCTCGTACAGGGCTTGACGCTCGACCTGCCCGTCTGGGCGCTGCTGATCCTCTGGACGGCCTTGCGCTTCGTGCAGGGCGCCACGGTCGGCATCCCCTGGCTGGTGACCGAGATCTGGATCAACCTCGTGGTCGAGGAGCGCAAGCGCGCGCAGGCGCTGGCGCTGTACTCGACCTTGATCGCCGGTGGGCTGGCGGCGGGGCCGCTGGTGCTGCAGCTCGTCGGCGTGACCGGCATGGCGCCGTTCGTCGCCTGCGCCGTGCTGACCCTGGCGGTGGGCCTGCCGATGCTGTTCGCGCGCGATGCGCCGCGCATCGAGCCCGAGGCCGGCGGCCGGTTGAAGGATACGGTATGGCTCGCGCCTGTCGCGATGCTGGCCGCGCTCACCGCGGGCACGGGCGAGACCGTGGTCTTCATGTTCCTGCCGGTCTACGGCGTCGAGATCGGCATCGACGCCAAGACCGCGACCTTGTGGCAGACCGCCTTCGTCGCCGGCAATCTGGTCCTGCAATTGCCGATCGGCTGGCTGGCCGATCGTCTGCCGCGGCTGGGTGTGCTGCTGAGCTGCGTGCTGGCCAGCGCCACGGCGGCGGCGATCCTGCCGTTCCTCGGGGCCTCGCCGTGGACGATGTGGCCGCTGCTGGTGATCTGGGGTGGCGTCGCCTTCGGCATCTACACTGTCGGCCTCACCATGCTGGGCCAGCGCTTCGCCGCTGGCGACATGGCGCGCGCCAACGCCGCGTTCGTGATGACCTACACCTTCGGCAGCCTGATCGGCCCGCCGGTCAGTGGCGCCGCCATGGACGTCTTCGGTGGGCGTGGCCTGGGCTGGTCGCTGGCGGCGGCCTACTGCCTGTGCGCGCTGGCCATGGTGGTCATGCATCGGCGGCGCGGCTGACATTTCGGCCGCCATCGGCTAGACCGCAGCGATGACCGCCGCCGCCTCGCGCTCGCAGGCCCCCGACGATCCGCTGCATGCCCCGCTGCTGGCCGGCGACCGCCGGGCCCTGGCGCGCGCCATCACGCTGATCGAATCGACGCGCGAGGACCATCGCCAGCGCGCCGATGCCTTGCTGAGCGTGCTGCTGCCGCGCGCCGGCCGCTCGACGCGGCTGGGCATCACCGGCATCCCCGGCGTCGGCAAGTCGACCTTCATCGAGCGCTTCGGGCTGGAGCTGATCGGCCAGGGGCACAAGGTCGCGGTGCTGGCGATCGACCCGTCGTCGAAGCGCACCGGCGGCTCGATCCTGGGCGACAAGACGCGCATGGAGCGCCTGTCGCGCGACGAGAAGGCGTTCATCCGGCCTTCGCCCGCCGGTACCACCTTGGGCGGCGTCGCGCGGCGCACCCGCGAGGCGATGCTGCTGGTCGAGGCGGCGGGCTACGACGTGGTGATCGTCGAGACCGTGGGCGTCGGTCAGTCGGAGACCGCGGTGGCCGACATGGTCGACATGTTCGTGCTGTTGCTGCCGCCGGCCGGTGGCGACGACCTGCAGGGCATCAAGAAGGGCGTGGTCGAGCTCGCCGACCTGCTGGTGGTCAACAAGGCCGATGGCGAGCTCAAGGCCGCCGCCAACCGCGCCGCCGCCGACTACGCCAATGCGCTGCGCCTGCTGCATCCCGCCACGGCGCAATGGACGCCGGAAGTGCGTACCTGTTCGGCGGTCGAAGGCCACGGCATCGCCGATGTGTGGGAGACTGTCGGCCGCTTTCGTGCCGCCGTCGGCGAGGCGGGTATCCTGAAACGCCGCGCGGCGCAGGCGCGGGCCTGGTTGTGGAACGAAGTGGGTGAGACCCTGATGAGCGCGTTGCGCACGCATCCCGATGTCAAACGCCAGGTGGCGCCGCTGGAGCGCGAGGTCGAGCGCGGTGCGCTCACGCCCTCGGCCGCGGCGCGCCGCCTGCTCGATGCGTTCCTCGGCCGATGAAAAAGCGCAGCATCACCCAGGGCCGCAAGGCCGTGACCAAGAGCATCGCGCACAAGCTCGGCGTGAAGCCCAACGGCACGCGCGGCCGCAAGGTCGATCCGGCCAAGGTTGCCGACGAAGCGTTGCCGTTCTGGCGGCGCAAGACGCTGTCGCAGATGAGCCTGCGCGAGTGGGAGTCGCTGTGCGACGGCTGCGGCAAATGCTGCGTGCACAAGCTGGAGTGGGAGGGCACGACCGAAGTGGTGCAGACCAACGTCTGCTGCCAGATGCTCGATACCCATTCCTGCCAGTGCAAGGACTACCCCAACCGCAAGGCGGTGGTGCCGGACTGCATCCAGCTCACGCCGGGCGTCGTGGCCGAGATGGATTGGCTGCCGGCGAGCTGCGCCTACCGCCTCGTGCTGCAGGGCAAGGACCTCTACTGGTGGCACCCGCTGGTCTCCGGCGATCCCGAGACGGTGCACGAGGCCGGCGTCTCGGCGCGCGACAAGGTGATCTCCGAGCTCGAGGTGAAGGACCACCGCGACCACGTGCTCGACGACTGGATGTGAGCATGCCCGGCCCGGTCCTCACGACCGAGCGGCTGATCCTGCGACCGTGGCGGGACGAGGATCTCGCGCCGTTCGCGGCGATGAACGCCGACGCCGCGGTGATGCGCCACTTCCCGGCGACGCTCAGCCGTGCCGAGAGCGACGCCATGGTCGGCCGCGTGCGCCTGCATTTCAGTACCCGCGGTTTTGGCCTGTGGGCGGTCGAGGTTCCCGGCGTGACGCCCTTCGCCGGCTTCGTCGGCCTGTCGGTGCCGCGCTTCGAGGCGCCGTTCATGCCCTGCGTCGAGATCGGCTGGCGACTGGCGATGGATTGCTGGGGCCAAGGCTACGCCACCGAGGGTGCCAGAGCGGCGCTGGCGTTCGGCTTCGGCGCCCTGAAGCTGGCCGAGATCGTCTCCTTCACCGTGGTCGCCAACCAGCCTTCGCGCCGGGTGATGGAGCGGCTGGGCATGGACCACGACCCGGCGGATGACTTCGAGCATCCCTCGATCGCCGAGGGCCATCCCATGCGGCGCCACGTGCTGTATCGCCTGCGGGCGCCTAACTGATTGATCGGGCGGGGAATTCCGGCCCCGGTGACAGCTTCTTGACCGCGCCCGCCCACTTGCGTACAAGACCCGCCGCACGCCGGCCCCTCGGGCCGGTTCTTCGTTTTTCGGGACCCGTATCATGACCCGTCGTTGCGAGCTCTCCGGCAAGAGCATCCAGGTCGGCAACATCGTCAGCCACGCCAACAACAAGACCAAGCGGCGTTTCCTGCCCAATCTGCAGGACACCTCGGTTCTGTCGGACGCGTTGGGCCACACGGTGCGCCTGCGGCTCACCCCGCGCGCCATCCGCACGCTGGAGCACAATGGCGGGCTCGACGCCTACCTGCTGGGCACCGGCAATTCCAAGCTCACCGACGAGATGAAGGCGCTGAAGCGCCGCGTCGTCGCCGCCAAGGCCCGCAAGGACGCCAAGGCCGCCGCCTGATCGCCCGATCAGCGACGTCCGAACGAGGCCCGCGCGAGCGGGCCTTTTTTGTTGCCCGGGCCTCACCCTGAGGAGCGCCCGCAGGGCGCGTCTCGAAGGGTGGGCAACACACATCGAGTCTGTTGCCCATGCTTCGAGACGGCCGCGGAGCCTGCGCCGAGCGCAGCGAGGGGCGGCCTCCTCAGCATGAGGTGGGGCTATTGGATGACGCGCAGGATGCTGTTGAAGTCGTCGCTCCACAGCCCGACCTCGGGCCGGTCGGGCAGGCCGGAGGCGATCGGCTTGATGCGGGGATGCTCGAGCAAGGACTTGTCCGTCGTCATCAGCACCCACTCGCTGATGCGTCCGCCTTCGGGCCTGGCATCGAGCATGCGGATCGCGATCAGCCCGCGCGCGCGCGCGAGGTTGAGCAGCGGTGCGCGCAGATCGAGGAAGCGGTTGCTGATGTGGAAGGCGATCACGCCGTCCTTGCGGATGTGGCGGATGTAGAGATCGAGCGCCTCTACGGTGATCAGGTGGATGGGAATCGAATCGCCGGAGAAGGCGTCGATCGCCAGCACGTCGTAGTTCTGCGGCGCCTCGCGCTCCAGCTTCAGCCGCGCGTCGCCCAGCACCGTCTCGACCTTGGCCTTGCTGTCGGCGAGATAGGTGAAATCGCGCTGGGCAATGTCGATGACCTTCTGGTTGATCTCGTAGAAGCGGATGACGCCGCCCGGCTTGCCGTAGGCGGCGAGCGCGCCGGCGCCGAGGCCGATCACGCCGATGCGCAGCGGGCGGTCGCCCTGCGCTTCGATCGCACGACCGGCGCCACCGTCGCGGCGGTAGTAGACGCTGGGCTCGTAGCGGCGCTCGGGCGTGAGGTATTGCCGGCCGTGCACGATGGCGCCGTGCGACAGGCCGCGCTCGCGCTCGGCGCCCTGGCCGGTTTCGTTGACGCGCAGCACGCCGTAGAAATTGCGCGTCACCAGCAGCGTCTGGGTGCGGATCTGCTGGACGTGGATGCCGACCGCGAAAGCAACGCCGATTAGGCCGAGGAGCAGCGGGATGCGGGCGTAGCGGATGGCATGGCCGGTGCGCTTCATCGCCAGCACCAGCAGTGCCACGAGGCCGATCTCCAGCTCGAAGTAATCCGGCAGCACCAGCGGCGCGAGGATGCCGACCAGCGCCGCGCCGACCGCACCACCCAGCGCGATGGTGAGATAGAAGCCGGTGAGATGCCTGGGCGAGGGCTTGGCACGCACCAGCTCGCCGTGACAGACCATGCAGCCGACGAACATGCCGGCGCTGAACAGGCTGACCTGCACGACGAGGTCGAAGCGCAAATTGTCGTCGAGCAGCGCCCAGCACATGCCGGCGACCAGCAGGCCGAGCAACGGCATGAAGATCGCCGGCCGGTACCAGCCCGCGCTCTCGAAGGTCAGGATGAACGTGATCAGGTACAGCGCCAGCGGCAGCACCCACAGCAGCGGCACCGCGGCGACGTTCTGCGTCAGGTGGTTGGAGACCGCCAGCAGCAGGATCGAGCCGATGGCCGCGAGCGTGGTCCACAGCGCGTAGTCGCGCGCGCTCGGCGCGGCGCCGGACTCGGTGGTGGTCTCGACGGTGGCGACCGGTGTTGCCGGCAGGCGCGAGTCGCGCCATGCGGCGAAGAGAGCGACGGCGACGAAGAGCACGTAGCCGCCCGACCACAGCCAGGCCTGCGCCTTGGTCGCCATGGTCGGCTCGAGCAGCAGCGGGTAGCCCAGCAGGGCCAGCAGCGAGGCGAGGTTGGAGAGCGCGAACAGGCGGTAGGGACTGGCGCCCGGGTTGGCGCGCGCGAACCAGGCCTGCACCAGCGGGGAGTTGGCCGACAGCGCGGCGAAGGGCAGACCGATGGTGGCGGCGAGGAAGCCGATGATGCGCAGGGTCGGGCTTTCCTCGCCGCTGGGCTTCCACGACGGATCGGCCAGGACTGGTAGCCACGCCAGGCTGACGAGCAGGATCGCGCCGTGCAGCAGCGCGCGCGGCCTCGGGGCCATGCGCCGCGTGACGAAATCGGCGTAGGCGTAGCCGGCCAGCAGCACGCACTGGAAGAAGACGAGGCAGGTGGTCCACACCGCCGAGGCGCCGCCGAACCACGGCAGGGCCTGACGCGCGACCAGCGGCTGGACAAGGAACAACAGGAACGATCCGAGGAAGATCGTCAGCGCATGAACCGGCATTGGATCGCCGTGGTGCCGTCCCGCTGATGCGGGCCGGAGGAGGGGATCGGGAGTCTACAGAATCACCGCGACTCCGTCGAGGTCACCACTTGATCAGCGGCAGGATGCTGGCGCGGTCGTCGGTCCACACGCCCCATTCCGGGTGGTCGGTGATCGGCACGACGATCGACTTGAGGATCGGCGCGTCGATCAGCGCCGGATCGCGCGTGACCACGACCCAGTCGCTGACGATGAAGCCGGTGGTGTCGAGATCGCGCGCCAGTGCCGAATAGAGGCCGCGCTTTTCGGCGGCGTTCTTCACCAGCGGTGCGAGGTCGAAGAACTTGTTGCTGACATGCACCAGGAGCGCGCCGTCGCGAATGACGTGCTTCATGTAGATGTCGATCGCCTCGATGGTCAGCAGGTGGATCGGGATCGCATCGCCGCTGAAGGCATCGATCACCAGCACGCTGTATTGCTGCGGCTCCTCGCGCGCCAGCGAGATGCGCGCATCGCCGGGCACGATATCGACCACCGCCGGCGTGCGCGTGACGAAGGTGAAGTCGCGCCGCGCGACGATCGGGACCACGGGATCGATGTCGTAGAAGCGCACGACGTCGCCGGCGCGGCCGTGCGCTGCCATCACGCCGCTGCCCAGGCCGACCACGCCGATGCGCCGCGGCGCCGCCGGCAGGGAGCGCAGCACGCGGCCGACGCCGGATTCATCGCGGTAGTAGCCGGTGGCCTGCAGCTGGCGTCCCAGCGCCATCATCTGGAAGCCGTGCAGGATCGCGCCGTGCACCAGCGAGCGCGAATAGTCGTCGGTGTCCTTGTTGGTCTCGGTGACGCGCAGAACGCCGTAGAAATTGCGCTGCACCGAGACGGTGCGCGCGCGATCCGACTCGTAGCGATCCCAGATCGCCAGGGCGCCGCTGCCCAGGACAGGCAGGATCAGCGCAGAGGCGAGGACGCGCGCGACGGTAGTCTCGATCGACGCTGCCGAGCCGATCGGCCTGCCGCGCCACGTCCGCCACCAGGCGACGATGCCGGACTCCAGTCGTGGGACGGCCAGCGCCATCGGCCCGGCGACCAGGGCGAGCACGATGCCCAGATCGTACTGGTCGTGCAGCACCACGGGTGCCAGCAGGCCGATCGCCAGGCCACCCAGCGCACCGCCGGCGGCCATCGCCAGGTAGTAGGAACCGAGCTTCTCGGGCGCCGGTCGCCGCGCCGAGACCTCGCCGTGGCAGAACAGGCAGATCATGAACAGCCCGCCGACGAACATCAGCAGGTTGGGCTTGAGCTTGAAGCCGAACGGATCGGCGATCAGCGTCCAGGCCATCGCCGTCGCCGCCATCGCGGCCGCGAGCAGCCACATCGGCCGGACATAGCCCAGCCTGCCGTCGAACCACGCGACGAAGGTCAGCAGGTAGACGGCGAGCGGCGGGATCCACAGCATCGGCACCGGCGCCACGTCGCGCGTCAGGAACTCGGTGACCGCCACCAGCAGCGCCGACGGGACCGCCGCGAGCACCACGATCATCCACAACGGCGTGGGCCGCACGTCGATGCCCATGTCCTCATCCGGCGCGGCGGGTGCGGGCTCGATGTCGTCGGCACGCTTGATGCGCCAGGTGAAGCCGACGATCAGCACGGCATAGACGGCGTAGGCCCCCGACCACACCCAGGTCTGAACGTGTAGCCCGAGATACGGCTCGATGAGGAAGGGATAGGCGATCAGTGCTGCCAGCGAGGCGACATTGGACAGCGCGAACAGCCGCCACGGCGCGGCACCGGCGCGCGCCAGCCAGCCCTGCACCAGCGGGCTGGTCGAGGCCAGCAGGCCATAGGTCGGACCGATGCCCAGGGCCAGCGAGATCAGGATGCCCAGCGCCGGATCGGTATGGCCATCGGCGGAAATGCCGCCGCCCAGGCCCAACGGCAGCGAGCCGAGGCTGGCGGCGATCAGCGCGACATGCAGCCAGCGCTGCTTGCGCCAGGAGATCCTGGCGGTGATGAAGGCGGCGTAGGCGTAGCCCAGCAGCAGCGCCACCTGGAAGAACACCAGGCAGGCGCTCCAGATCGCCGCACCGCCGCCGAAGCGTGGCAGCAGCAGGCGTCCGACGATCGGTTGCACCAGGAACAGCAGCAGCGCACCCAGCGTGACCGTGGCGGCGGCGAGAGCACGGGTCATGGGCGTTCCCTTCCCTTCCTCCGGAGGGGGAAGGTGGCGCGCGCTAGCGCGACGGAAGGGGGATGCGGAAGACGAATGCAGGAGTCCGTCTTCGACATCCCCCATCCGCCCTTCGGGCACCTTCCCCCTCCGGGGGAAGGTAAGAGATTCTCACGGTTCACGGCATCAGCTCGAAATGCAGCAGGATCGTGCGCTGCAGGGGGTTGAAGTTGTCGTCGGATATCAGCCACAGCAGCGTCTCGCCGCGCGATCCGCGGCCGGCGGCGATGCCCTCGAGATTGTCGACAGCCAGCGGCTGGTGCAACCACGCGAGTTCCTCGCCGCGCACGATGGCGTCGGGCTGGATGTCGGCCAGCTTGATCCGCTTGACCGCGATGCGCACGCCGCGCGCCGGATCGAAGGCGCGTTCGAGCAGCACGAGATTGCCGTCGGGCAGCAGCGCGATCGATGTCGGGCGATGGTCCGAATCGCGCGTCTGGTAGTGGAATTTGCGCCAGGTGGCGTCGGCATCGACGATCCAGCCGACCACCGTGCCCGGCTTCTCGGTCATCTCCTCGCTGATCAGGATCGTGCGGCGATCGGGCAGCACGACGATCGTCTCGATGCCGCCGTTGACCGGCTGACGGCGGAACTCCGGCGGCGTGGTCAATCGACGTGGTCGGCCTGCCAATCCCTGGCCGTCGCGCTCCTCGCCCGGCGGATACTGCATCACGCGGTGATCGCGCTCGAAGGTCACCAGCCAGCCGCCATCCGGCAGACGCGCCATGCCCTCGGCATCGGTCTCGATCTTGTCGACCAGATACTGGCCGTTCTCGCCGCGCAGCGAGCCGATCAGGCCCGGCGCCACGCCGCTCAGCTTGCCGTCCTTGTCGTAGCGCAGGCTGGCCACCAGCCACGAACCCTCGTCGGAGATGCTGCGCATGCCGATGCCGTCGGGCGCGATCCACAGATCCGACCAGCCGCCGAAGCGCCGGTCCTTGGCCGTCAGCACCAGGCCGCCGCGCCAGCGCAGTTTGCCCACCTCGGTGGCGGCAGGATCGTCGCTGTTGAACGGGAGGGTGCGCGCATCGATCTCG
>Ga0213876_10002464_pt1 | contig 10862 bp, 7 predicted proteins | sample BarmaccomBMRX_R9_FD_160113 | JGI IMG/M metagenome (GOLD analysis project Ga0213876, IMG submission 160113) | Root-associated microbial communities from Barbacenia macrantha in rupestrian grasslands, the National Park of Serra do Cipo, Brazil - RX_R9 | ecosystem: Host-associated > Plants > Roots...
TCCACGATCGTGGAGAAAATCCTCGGGCGTGGAGAATCCTTGTCGCGCGATTGGGGAACAGACGGCACGACCGGCTATGATTTCATGAACCATGTCTCCGCCCTGCAGCATGCAGCGTCAGGCGCACAGCCGCTTGCGCGCTTGTGGAACGAAATCAGCGGGCGATCCGGCAACTTCGAAGGCGAAGAGATACTGGCGCGCACGGAGATCGCCCAAAGCTCTTTCGAAAGCGCGCTATCTCGAACTTCGCAGGTTTTTTTCACGGTGGCGGAGGCCGGCCTGTCCACGCGCGATCTTAGCGTTCCTTCGATACGGCGGGTTCTGGTGCGCCTGTTGGAACACCTTCGTATCTATCGCACCTACCAAACCGAAACCGGCCCTGAACCCGCGCGGCAACTCTCCCAAGCCGTTGCGGCCGCACAGGAAGGCCTGAGCGGCACAGACCGTCCGGCACTTGACTTAGTTTCGGCAATCCTGGCCGGCGATGGCGATAGAGAAGGGGGCCGGGAAGCTGCTCGGCGTTTCAACCAGCTTTCCGCACCCGTCGCGGCGAAAGCGGTGGAAGATACGGCGTTCTATCGTTACGGACGGCTGCTCTCGCGAAACGACGTCGGCTTCGCCCCGTCCGTATTTTCTGTGAGTACTGCCGAATTTCATGAACAGATGCGGCAACGCGCGGATGCCTTTCCAAACGCGCTGCTGGCGACAGCCACGCACGATCACAAACGCGGCGAGGATGTTCGCGCCCGCCTCGCCGTGCTGAGCGAAATCCCTGAGGCGTGGGAACGCTCCGTTCGGGAATGGTTTGCGCTTAACGCGCATAACCGGCCTGTTGTTCTGGATCCCGGTGACGAATACCAGCTGTATCAGACCCTGGTGGGAGCCTGGCCGCTGGACCTTCGACCGGGGGACGCAGCGGGCCTGTCGGTATTCACCAAGAGAGTGCTGGCGTGGCGGCAGAAGTCCTTGCGCGAAGCGAAACTGCGAACGTCGTGGCTCGATCCCGATCCGGAGTATGAACAGGCGAACGAGACATTTATCCGCGCAGTTCTCGATCCGGCTCGAGCGCCGGTATTTCTGGAAAACTTGGCGGGATCTGTCGATCTCATCGCGGCTGGCGGAGCATTGAACGGATTGGTGCAAGCGACGCTGCGCTGCACGGCACCTGGCGTACCGGACTGCTACCAAGGAACGGAATTCTGGGACTTTTCTCTGGTCGATCCGGACAACCGCCGTCCGGTGGACTACACGGCGAGCCAGCACGCAGCCATTGATGATGTGTCACCTGCCGATCTGCTTTCTGGATGGCGTACCGGGCAGATCAAACAGCGTGTCATCGCGACGTTGCTACGGCTGCGCGCCGACAACGCCGCATTGTTCGCGCAAGGTGGCTACGTTCCGCTCACCGTGGCAGGCGCACAGCGAGATCACCTTCTGGCCTTCATGCGCCAGTATCAGGGTAACTGCGTGCTGACAGCCGTGCCGCTTCGCTTGGCAGCCGCCTGCACACAGTCCCCTTTCATCTCGCCAGAGATCTGGGGCGACACGGCTATTTTGCTTCCCGAATCCCTGCCTGCAAAATCCTGGCGCAATATTCTGCACGGCGGCCGCCAATATGGCAGCCTTGCCTGCGCCGATCTTTTCGCCAGCTTTCCAATTGCCGTTCTGGTCTGACTGCGGCCGATCAGGTAGCGACAGCGTGCAGGCGCACGCCGTTATTCTCCAGGCGCCGTGTGGTTACATGCGGGGCTCGGAAATCCGCAATGGTTCGCAGCTTGCCGGGATCCAAAAGGCGCGCGCCGCCGCCTCTCACTTCCACCAAGCCATCCCGGCGCAGTTGCTGCAATGTGCGATTGAGATGGACGATGCTGAGACCGAGCGCGTCGGCGATCATCTCCTGCGTCAACGGGAGAGGCATGTAGTTGTCGGCGGCCAAGCCAACGATAGCCAGCCGATGATAGAGTTCGAGAATGAGGTGCGCAACGCGCTCGTAGGCTGTCTGGCGGCCGATTCTAACCATTTGGTTGAGAAGATATGCTTCGTCCGTACTGGCGCTCATCAAAGAGGCTGACGTCAGTCCCGGGTAGCCATCGGCGTGGTTTACGATCGCGTCGCTCAATACGGAAGCATTGGAAATGGTCGCGCGCGTCAGGGTCACGGCGGTACAAAGCGCCACGGCTTGAGGCCGCAGGCACAGCCCATAGATATCTCCGGGGAGGATAAAGTCGAAGATTTGCCGGCGGCCATCCGAGAGATACCGTTGGCGGCAGGCCCAGCCGGCCAGCAAAAGTTTGGCCTCATGCAGTCGATCGCCTTCCCCGATAAGTTCTGTGCCGGCTGGAACCCGTTCGGGCGCCTCTGAAAGGCTTCGCAAGAGTTCTATTTCGTCATGGGCCAGGTCGGCTGCCTTCGTCAGCCGGCGAACAATTAGTTCCGCCTGATCGGGGTATTCCGGGGCAATGGCGGGAAGGCGGGACATGACGGCCGTTCTCCATACGGCAAGATGCCGCTGTTTTTTGGGCCGTTCCCGTAAGGGCCGCGCCCGGTCCTATTTGGAAACGACATCCCCCCCCAAATGTTTCAAATGGACGGATAGCTTCTTTGAGTCTGTCACGTTCGAGGCGCGGGCTATCCGGGCATTTCAGGCAAAATCGGCCGAACTGCCTGGGTTGCGGGCCGCGCTTGCAACGGCGCGCGAGGCCATCCACGCTCTTGCTCACTCTAATTGGGGCGTATCATGACGAGACCTGTTCTTCGTTGTTGGAGAGAAGGCTTAACAGCGGTAGTGCTGCTGGCATTCGCAAGCTTCAACCCGGCGCGCGCCGATGTCGTGGAGAGCGGGGCCTCCGGCTTTGCCATCCAACGCACCGTTCATGTCGCCGCCGCTCCGGAGCGCGTTTACGCCGCGCTGACAAACCCCGCAAAGTGGTGGAACTCCGAGCATACCTTCTCCGGGAGTGCCGCCAACATGACTCTGGAAGCGCGGGCCGGGGGCTGCTTCTGCGAAATCTGGAACGGCGGTTCGGTGCAGCACCTTGTTGTGGTGCAAGCCGTCCCCGGCAAAACGCTTCGGCTGCGCGGAGCGCTCGGGCCGTTTCAGGGACAGGGCATGGACGGCGCCCTCACCTTCACGCTCAAGCAAAGTGGGGAAGGCACGGATTTGACGCTCGATAACACTATGGGTGGATTCATGAAGGGGGGCATCGGCAAGTGGCCATCGCTCGCCGACGGCATGCTTGCCGATCAGATGGAGCGGCTTAAGCGCTATGTCGAAACCGGTTCGCCGGAAGCCGCCAAGAAATAGCCGTTCTACGATTTGGTTTCAGCCGCCAACTCGTCGATGCGATTGGCGAGCTGAATTAAGCCCCAGCGTCGTGCCAGCCGCGCGGCCTTGGCCCATGTTGGCTGCTGCTTCGACAGGGTTGGCAGCGGGGCTTTGCGATTCATGGTGGCAATGGCGCGAAACAGGCGCAGCCGCTGGGCCTGACCGGGAAAGCGGCCCGCTTTCAGCGCAGCTTCCAGCGTGCCATGGCGGCGCAACAGCTCAGCAGCGCCATTTGAGCCGACACCCGGTGCGCCCGGCAGCCGGTCAGACGGGTCGCCTCTCAAAGCGATGAAATCGGGCACTTGGTGTGGCCCTACACCGTAGCGTTCCCGCACCTCCGCGGGGCCAATGCGCAACATGCCGCCGCCGCGCACCGGAAAAAGGATGGTCGTGCGATCGGAAGCGAGCTGGAAGGTATCGCGATCGCCGCTGGCGATGACGACAGTGCCGCCGCGTTCTCCTGCCATTGCTGCGGCGGCGAGGAAATCGTCCGCTTCGTAACCGGCGGCGCGTGCATTGGCGAAGCCGCAGGCAGCCACGAAGGTGCGTAGATCCTTGAACTGAACGAGCAGGTCTTCATCGAATTGCCGGCCGCTCTGATAGGCCGGAAACTGGCGGTGACGGTAAGTCGGCTTGTCCAGCGTATCCCAGCCGACAAGAACGGCGCGCGGTTGTTCTTCGCGCCATAGTCGCAGAAGAATATTCGCGAAACCGAGAATGGCACCCGCCGGCGAACCATCCGCCTTGCGAATGTTTTTCGGCAGCGCGTGATAAGCGCGGTGCGCGAAGGAGTCGCCGTCAATAGCGAGCAGCGGCCCTGCGACTGCTTTTGTCCTGCTCTTGGCCACCGCCTTGGGCACCGCCGGTTTGCGGTTGGGAAGAGCCTTTGCAACGCGAGGCAACACTTTTTGCCTTGCTTCGCGCAGCGCGATCCAGACCGGCGCATGGTCGCTCGCGTTCTCCACGCCGCGCGCGTCGCGATCGATGCCGCAGTCTGACAGCCGGCTGGCCGCCTGCGGACTCAGCAGCAGATGGTCGAGCCGCAAGCCTGCGTCGCGCGGCCAGCGGTTCCGCCGGTAATCCCAGAACGTATATATAGGTTCGTCGGGATGGCGTGCGCGGATGGCATCTGTCCAACCCTGCGCCAACAATTCCTGAAACAGCCGCCGCGGCTGCAGCTGCACCAAGGCATTGTCGCGGTAGGACGTGGTTGGATAGATGTCGCGGTCTGTCGGCACAACGTTGTAATCCCCTGCCAGCACGACGGGCACATCCACTTTGCGCAGACTCGCCGCATGGGCGATCAGTCGTTGCATCCAGGCAAGTTTGTATTTGAATTTCGGGCCGGGCTGCGGATTGCCGTTCGGGGCATAGAGCGATGCGATGATGACACCGTTCACCGCTGCCTCGATATAGCGCGACTGCGTGTCGTTAGGGTCTCCCGGCAATGCCGTGCGCGTTACCACCGGCTCGCAATCGCGCGCCAGGATGGCGACGCCGTTCCACGTCTTTTGCCCGCGCCAGGCTGCGTGATATCCGGCGCGTGCGATCTCGTCTCTTGGAAAGGCTGCGTCGCCCGCTTTCAGCTCCTGCAGGCAGACAACATCGGGCTTTGCCGTCCGCAACCAGTCGAGCAGGTTCGCCAGCCGCTTGTTGATGTCATTGACGTTGAAGGTCGCGATCTTCATGGCCGGACATATGTATCAGTCTGCGCGCGCGCCCCAGCGTTCCACTCAATGTTTGGCGCCGGCCTGCCAGTAATGAATGGCTTTTATCGGCGCCCAGCCGGCCGGTGCTATCATATTGAGCACGTTGAGAGTCAGATTGTCGCGAATCGTGCACGCGGTGAAGATTTCGAGCCCGATCGCCAGCACCAATACATATTGCCACCGGGTCCGCGACGCGAAGAAGAATCCGGCCGACATCATCAGTACGTCGGACACGGAATTGAGGATGCTGTCGCCGTTGTAACCGGCCGCAAGCGCCTGTTGCCGATAGTGTTGGATCACGGCAGGCGTGTTTTCTGTCAACTCCCAGGCGATCTCGATGCCCATGGCGATCAGAAAGCGGACGCCCAGCGGCAGGTGCGGCGCCACGACGTGAAGCAAACCGAAGAAGATGAAGCCGTGAATGATATGCGAAAAGCTGTACCAGTCGGTCAGCTGCTGCGATGTGTTTGCGCTGAAAGGATCGTTCACCCAGAACAGGATTTGTCCGGTCGCCGCCAAGAACGGCTGGCCGTAAGCATGCAGCACGGCGATTTGCGTAACCACCAACGCAGCGGCGCCCGTGCCGTACCAGAGCCAGGCAGATTTCGTGCGGGTCATGGCGCTGATCAAGTGCTGGCGGTACCACAAATAACAAAATCCGGCCACACCTCGCACTTGCTATCGTCCGTCGGCACAGGGCCGATCTGTTCGCCGGCCTCTCCGGAGATACGCTCGGCCGATCAACACAAGATGGCGCGGGTCAAAGGTTTGAATTATTCGGTGAGTTTGTAGCGTGCTGTGCATTACCTGTAGCAGCGGTTAGAGAGGCGATAGTGGCGGAGGGGAAGAAGGGCAAATAGACTCGTTTCGACTATTGAAGGAGCGAACAATGGATCGGTTTCTGGGGAAGCATTCCGAACTCTTCTACGCCGCGCTTCGCGTAGTCGCAGGCTTCCTGTTCGCGTGCCATGGCGCCCAAAAATTGTTTGGAATACTCGGGGCGCAGGCCGAGTTGTCCGATCCCGAGGGGCTGGCAGCGGGAATTATCGAGTTTTTTGGCGGATCGATGATCGCGTTGGGACTTCTATCAAGCTATGCGGCCTTTATTGCGAGCGGCGAAATGGCCGTCGCATACTTCAAGGCGCATGCGCCGCGGGGCCTGTTCCCGATTATGAATGGGGGTGAGCTCGCTGCTTTGTTCAGCTGGCTCTTTCTTTTCATCGCAGCGCGGGGTGCCGGTCGCTACAGTCTTGACGCGCTGAGGGTCAGGCCCGACAGAGTGCGAACTATAACCGCGCAGAATTCAAATTGGGACACTACCCAAAACCATTCACGTTGACAGCGGCCACGGGCGAGCGGTAGTTTTCACCCGTTCGGGTTCTACCATCCCGCCTCGTTGACACTTCCCGGTGGCTCGCGGCGAACCTCGATGTCCCAAGGACCATTTCATGATTCGCGCTTCGTCGCTCACATTGTTGCATACATGTACCCTAGCGGTGTTTTGCACGGCTCTTTCCATGCCCCTGAAGGCCGAAGAGCAGGCACAGTTCACGCTGCATAGGCTCAGCAAGGACACCTTCAAGAACGATTACAGTGAGCACAAAACGGAGGTCGAGCCGCACACCTTTGCCTGGGGCTCCACCATCGTGAGCGCCTTTCAGGTAGCGCGCGTGTTCGGAGGAGGCGGGGCGGATATTGGCTTTGCGACCTCCACCGATGGCGGCCAGACATGGACCCACGGCTATCTCCCGGGCCTTACCATGAATTACAAGCATGGCAGCTTCTCTGCCGCCAGCGATCCGGCGGTGGCCTACGATGCCAAGCACGGCGTGTGGATGATTTCCAGCCTGCCGGTACAGAATGACAATCCGGAGGAAGTGGCCACCAGCATTTCGAAAGACGGAATTCACTGGGGCAAGCCCATTGTCGTAGATGCCAGCGGTTCCGACGACAAGAACTGGATTGTCTGCGACAACACCCCGACCAGCCCGTTCTACGGAAATTGCTACACCGAATGGGATTCTCCAGCGTTCGGCGACCTTATTTACATGAGTACCTCCACCGATGGCGGACAACACTGGGGAACCCCCAAGAACACCGCCGATCAGGCCTCCGGACTGGGCGGCCTGCCTCTGGTGCAACCAAACGGCACAGTCGTGGTCCCGATCGACGGCTTTGGCGCCATGATTTCTTTCCGCTCCACCAATGGCGGACAGAGCTGGAGCAGCACCTCGACGATCGGCTTTCAGGAGTTTCGCGGACAGGATGGCGGCTTGCGCAGTTCGGGACTGCCGTCGGCCGCAGTAGACGCTGCCGGCAAGATCTACGTTGTCTGGCCAGACTGCAGCTTCCGGTCCGGCTGCGCCACTGACGACATCGTCATGAGCACCTCGACCAGCGGAACGTCGTGGACGACACCGGTGCGCATCCCCATTCACGGCCTCCAGACTACCTTTGACCACTTTATTCCCGGGCTCGGCGTTGATCCCAATACTTCGGGAGCGGCGGCCCATCTGACGATGACGTACTACTACTACCCCAAGGCCAGTTGCGGGAGTGCGTGCCAGCTCTCCGTTGGCTTTACGACTTCGCAGGATGGCGGCAAGACTTGGACCGAAGGCAAGCAACTCGCAGGGCCGATGAACCTGAGCTGGCTGGCCCCTTCACAGAATGGCTTGATGGTGGGGGATTATCTCGCGGTCGCCTATTCCGACGGAAACCCCTATGGCGTCTTTGCCGTGGCCACGGCTCCTAAGCACGGGCTGCTCAATGAAGCCATGTACACGACCACGACGCCGCTGCTGCTCGCGAAGTCGGAGCGCATCAGTTCAGCCGGCGAAAAGCCAATTCCCGGCGTCAGGGGCCGTTACGTGTGGAAGTACTACGACGACGACGGCCACTACCCGATTCCCCCAAGTAAACTTCCACACCGTCGCAAGTAGGCTCCGTTCACGCCCTTCAAAGCCGGGCCGATAGCCGGCCATGTCATGCCAACGGCCCCTGCTAAAGTCGAGGGTCACGCTACGGGACCAACGCTTCCGCGGTGCGTGTCCCACTTTCAGAATTGACGGATTGTTCCGTAGTCCCAAAATTCGGGCGGCACACTGGCGGACGACTGCAAATTTCAGCAAAGTCGATTCGGGGGCCCGGCCGGTCCAGTTAGTCCAACACGAGGGGAAGCTAATGCGACGATGGACTTTTGCCGCACTTTGCGCGCTGTTTGCGACCGCGGCGCATGCGCAGAACAACATCGAGACGGTGCAGGTGACGGCCACGCGGCTGCCGGAATCGGTGGGCGATGTACCGGCAGATGTCTCCATCATAACCGGGGAGGAACTTCGGGAGCGGCAGGCACATGACCTTTCAACCGCTTTGGCGCTGACGGCGGGTGTAGAAGCACCTGCCGGTGGCGATGCTGGACCGTCCAGCGCGGTGCCATCCTTCTGGGGCTTGCACGAATTTGACGCCTTCCTGTTGGTGGTGGATGGCGTGCCGTGGGGTGGCGCCTTCAATCCGGCTATCCCCGCTCTCGATTTCAACGATGTGCAGCGCATCGAGGTGCTCAAGGGCAGCGCGCCGGTTGCTTTCGGCGCAACGTCGTTCGTCGGTGTCATTCACATGCTGCACTATCCGGCCGGACAGGCAGCAAACCAGCTTGACCTGGCTTACGGCAATTACGATTCCTGGCGGGCCGCGGGATCCATCGCGCTACCGAATTGGGGCGACTGGCGGCATTCTTTCGCCGCCGACTGGGAGCAGCGCGGGTTTGCTGACGACCGCGAGTCCCTGGACGAAGGCCATCTCCTCTATCGCGCTGAAACACAGCTAGGGCCTGGCACCTTCCGATTGGACGCCGACATCTCCCTCGTTCACGATGTGCCGCCAAGTCCGACCGTGCGCGAGGGCGCTAGACTGACCGATCTCACGCCTATCAACGCAAACTACAATCCCGCCAATGCGAAGATGGACGAGAATCGCTACCATGTGAGCCTCGGCTATCTGCTGCCGACGGCCTGGGGAGAATGGAGCACCCTCGTCTCTTACGCCCATTCCGACATTCGCGATGTCCGCGGCTTCCTGCGCGACGATCTCACAGACAGCGGTGATCCCAATGCGGATTCAGCGGACAAGCACCGGACGATTCAGGATGTCTACGTCGACACACACCTGACGCGCACGCTCGCGGAAAATGCGGAGTTGGTGATTGGCGCGGACCTCATGTACGGCCTGGGGCGGCAGAGTAGCGCCAATGGTGAGTATTTCGTTCCTCTGTCCGGCCGCGTGATTCCGCCGCCGACCACGCTTATCCATGTGGACGAGACCAACACGATTCGTGACAAGCGGGTGTTCGGCGGGCAATATGCTGAGTTCGATTGGCGGCCCATGCCGGACCTCGACATCCTCGCCGGACTGCGGCTGAACGAAACCTTCGAGGACAAGAACTCCGGCCATCTCGATGGCTTCGATCCGGCTGACAATGAATTCGCGCACGAAGAACGCAGCACCACGCGTTTGTCCGGCGTGATCGGTGCGAGCTACCGCGCCTGGAAGGAAGGCGCCGACGAAGCCGTGATCTATGCCGATTACCGCAACGCCTTCAAACCCGCGGCCATCGATTTCGGCTTCGAGTTCGAGCCCGATGTGCTCGAACCTGAGACTGCCGACAGCTATGAGGTCGGCATAAAGGGCGCGCTGGCTGGAGGCCGCTTTACCTACAACGCCGAAGCCTTCCTGCTAAATTTCTCGAATCTCGTGGTGGCAACAACGAACGAGAATGGCGCCCCGGAGTTGCGCAATGCCGGCGGAGAGCGCCTGAAAGGCTTCGAGCTGGAAACGCGATATCTCTTGGCGCCCGATTTGTCGCTGGCGGCGAACATTTCCTGGCACGATGCACGGTTCACGAATTTCGTTCTCAGCGAGGGGGGCAATGACCCTGTTGATGTCAGCGGCAATCAATTGACGTTGGCACCGCACATTCTGGCCTCAGCCGGACTGCTCTACACGCCACCGCAGGGTTTCCACGGCTCAGCCGTCGTGAACTTTGTCGGCCGCCGGTTCCTCGACGAGGAAAACGAGGCGCCAACATCGAGTTACGCCACCTTGGACATTACGGCCGGCTATCGATTTGGCCGCTATGATATGGCATTCGCCGGCAGCAATCTCACCAACGAACGCCCACCGGTAACGCAGAGCGAGTTTGGCAGCTCGTCGTTTTACTTGCTTCCCGCCCGAACCTATTGGCTGCAACTCAGCGCGGCACTTTAATGGCCGTTTTGCCTCCAGGCATGAACCGACAATTTGCGCATGCGAAGCATTTTCGAACAGGACTGAACTGCGTCAGACGCCATTGCTGATTGCTTCCCTTTTTCAGGGGGCGCATAATTTCTTGCCGCTAGGTTGCAGGAGATTAAGGATGTCGCGAAACACATGGCTGTTTGGAAGCGTCACGACGATGACGCTGGCTTTGCAGTCGGCTTCGAGCTTTGCTCAAGACATTCACATCAGGGCCTACCCGCAAGTCAAAAATGAGGTGGCTCACGATGTTTCGCCGACCCTTCGCAGTGTGCCGGGAAAAAAGGCAACCAGCATCCTTAGGCCCGACGCAAGCGGTGTTGTGGAAATCGGTCCGGAGGAGGAAAACGAGAAAGTTGCACCGAATATGCTATTTCGCTCTGACGGCGCGCTCCAGAGGAACTTGCCGCATCGCGGCGCAACCCGGGCACCGGTTTTCAGCTTCGAGGGCCTAAGCAATCAGGACAACTTCAATGTCTTAGGCATACGGGTGAACCCACCGGATCCGGTTGGCGCCGTAGGCCCCAACCATTATG
>Ga0213876_10002465_pt1 | contig 10862 bp, 8 predicted proteins | sample BarmaccomBMRX_R9_FD_160113 | JGI IMG/M metagenome (GOLD analysis project Ga0213876, IMG submission 160113) | Root-associated microbial communities from Barbacenia macrantha in rupestrian grasslands, the National Park of Serra do Cipo, Brazil - RX_R9 | ecosystem: Host-associated > Plants > Roots...
TGCTCGAGCCTGAGCTTAACATAGATCTCGGTTACCGTCATTTTCTGATGCTCATCCAGCAACTTGATGATCTGCTGCCGTAATTTATGGTTGATTGACCTGAGGATTAAAGAGGCTTTCTTGGTATGAAGGAAGTCGACCTTTATCTGGGTTTTGCCGTTGAGCAAAACAACGGATTGCAACGATTGGGTCATACAATAAAAGTTAAATTGGGGGTGAATAAACCTATTGTAACCCTATAAAGTTAACGTGTTTTTACTACATAGTATAAATTTTATAAATATTTTTTTTGTCTTATTTGGATGACTGCTTCGTGTCGAAGAACTCCTTCACATAGAGCGGCTCTGCATAGGCCAGGTCGGCAAAACGCCGCTCCTCCCAGGCCGCTTCAGCTCTTACCGCCAGATCGGCAGCATTATGCTGATTATCACTGAAATGGGCACTCGGATGGGAGAGCAGGTTTCGCAGTTTGGGCATGCCGCTGCCGAAAAAGAGCATCGTATTTTTTCCGAGCCAGTCGGCAAACGAGTTCGGCTCCAAAATAAGGGCATGGGCTGGTTCTACCGCTTCCAGCGAGTGGGAATAAATGGCGCAGAATACCTCCATCCGCCGGGCATCGATCAAGGGGCAGAGCAGCATGCCGGGGCCGGCTGCCGCTACCATTGACTGCGCCATCGCTTCCAGCGTATTCACCAGGATCAGCGGTTTTTGCAATGCATAGCAAATCCCTTTGGCGGAAGCCATCCCCACCCGCAGGCCGGTGTAGCTTCCCGGACCGGCGGTTACTGCAACCGCGTCAAGTTCGGACAGTGTAATTTTCAGTTCGTCCACCAGGCTTTGAATGGCAGGCTGTAAAAAAGCCGCGTGGTTTTTCTGATCGGTGTTCTGAGCGATGGCCAATATTCTTCCCTGGTCTGAAAAGCAGACGCTGGCTTTTTCGGTAGCGGTATCGATATTCAGGATCAGGGCCATGGGATCAGCTTTTTTTTGCGGCAGCCGCTTCCTGCAGCAAGGGTGCGATGGAATAACGTGCGTTCTTTTTGCTCAGGGCTTCGAGCAGTGCATGAATTTTATGCAGGCCGATCTTTTCACTCCATTCGAAAGGGCCGTAGGGATAATTGGTGCCGAGTTTCATGGCAGTGTCTATCTCTTCTTTGCTGCTGATGCCATCGCCCAATCCAAAATATGCTTCGTTGATGATCATCGCTATTACCCGGGCCGAGATCATTCCCGGGGTATCGGGCGCCAGCTGGTATTGCCAGCCCAATTGCTCCATCAGCGTTTTGGCGGTGTCGATCATGGAAGGGATTGCGCCTATTTCCACCAGCGGGCGTTCGAGAAACCCGTTCCAGGCATTGATGCGGATCATGTTATCCTGCAATGCATCGCGACTGGCAATAACTGCACTCACCAATACCGGTTTTGTGCTGAGGGATCCGAACACACTGCGGCCGGCATCTTCAAACTGCAGATCGAAAAACACATCGGCCTCGGGCAATGTACTGCCCGCTTCAAACCATTGCACCTGCACGGTTTCGGGTATCCCTTTTGCGATCAAAGCCTGCTTCCGGGCAGGATCTGCATGAATGAGTAACTGCATCATGTGGTTTGAACAGCAAATTTAGGTTGGCGGGTTGATAGAAATGAAGCAATTTGCCGGTATCTAAAGCAGCAGACATGGGAAAACAGATCATCAACACCATCAAAGCGCCGGCGCCGATCGGTCCGTATAACCAGGCAGTAAAAGCGGGAGGACTGTTATTCATCAGCGGCCAGGTAGCCCTTGTTCCCGAAACCGGTGAACTGGAAATGTCCGGTATCGAAGCAGAAACCCACCAGGTGATGAAGAACCTGGCGGCCATTCTCGATGAGGCGAAGCTGACTTTCGAGCATATTGCCAAGACCACTATTTTCTTAAGCGATATGGGCCTGTTTGCCAAAGTGAACGAGGTGTACGGTTCTTATTTTAAGGGTGATCATCCGGCGCGCGAAACCGTTGCGGTGAAAGGGTTGCCGAAGAATGTGAATGTGGAGATCAGCATGATCGCTGTGATCGATCTATAGGAGTTCTGCGTAGTAACGGGTGCTGAATGTTTTTGGCTGATCAGGCTGCAACAATATCAAGCCTATTCCATTATTGAAATTATCCGGCGCCCCGCTCAGATTTTCGATCGCGATACTTTTACGATGCGGCGGAATATAGATCTGCAGGATAGGATAGCTGCGATCCGGCATAATATGCAATCGCAAAGCATCATTGCCCAGCACAGCTCCGGAATCGCCGGCCAGCTCAAATGAGTTATCCAGTTCAATTCCTTTTAAAGAACAGGTTTTTTCAAAACGGCTATCCGCTATTTTTTTGCCGGTGGGCAACAGATCGGCATCGTATTCCAATTGCCCTGTGCTGTGGAACTGGAGTGTCCAATCGTCCACACTACCTCCCAATGTGAAATAGGGATGCCATCCGTCGGCATATGGTATCGCGTTTTCATTCTGATGCGATACGGTTGTTGATACTGTAAGTCTGTTCCGGGTTTCGAGTTTCCATTCAACCGAAAGATCATAGGCAAACGGATAGCCTTTGTCGGAACCGTCATAGTGCAGCGCGAGCATTACACTCGCATGTGAGGGATCGCTGTGGGTAGTTACGATCCTGAAAGGCAGGTCATAGACAAGGCCATGGATCGCATGTTCGCCCAGGTAAAATTTTTCGATCCTGTATTGCTTGCCCGACAACTCAAAAACGCCATGCCGCATCCTGCATACAAATGGACTCAGCTTTGCGCTTCTGAAACCGTTGGTGATCTGCCGGTGCGCATCTTCCACCGACGAAAATCCTTCAATAAGGTTCCAGGGCTGGCCGCTGCGGTGTACCCGGAATGCATTCAGCAGCCCGCCAAAAGCGTAGATCTCTGCCTCGGCGCCACTATCGGTATCTTTTAGAAGAATGACCGGATCTTCTTCTCTGTTCAATATTTCGGCTTCAAACGGCATAGCTGGGCTTGAGGGTTGAAAATAAGAAGATTCGCAGGATTTAATTGGTACACTTGTTTTACCGCTAAGACGCCAGGACGCAAAGTTGCGCTAAGCGAACGACCATCCTCGCGAATCCTGGCGCCCCCGCGTCTTGGAGGTTAAAATCCTCCACCCGAAAGCTAACAACCGTTAACCATTTGCTCCCAAACCTGTAAATTTGCAGCCTAGCTACCGCCATGTCATACACCCCGAAAAACAAAGTCAGGATCGTTACTGCAGCCAGCCTGTTCGATGGCCATGATGCTGCCATCAATATCATGCGCCGTATCCTCCAGGCCAAGGGCGCCGAGATCATCCATCTCGGTCATAACCGCAGCGTGGCGGAGATCGTTGAATGTGCGATTGAAGAAGATGTGCAGGGCATCGCCATTACCAGTTACCAGGGCGGCCATGTGGAGTTCTTCAAATACATGAAAGACCTGCTCGACCAGAACGGTTGCGGACATATCAAAATATTTGGCGGCGGCGGCGGAACTATCCTCCCTGAAGAAATAACGGTGCTGCATCATTACGGCATTACGCGCATCTATAGTCCAGACGACGGTCGCCACATGGGCCTGGAAGGCATGATCGAAGATGTGATCAGACAATGCGATTACAGCCTTAATGGCAATGGGGAATACAGATCGCCAATGACCTTACCTGAAGTGAAGGATGTGCGTAAGGTTGCGCGACTGATCACGAATGCGGAAAATGGCCAGGCAGTGAACGGCAAGGCAGCATCAAAAAAGATCCCGGTACTCGGTATCACAGGTACCGGCGGCGCCGGAAAAAGTTCTGTAACCGACGAGCTGGTCAGAAGATACCTGCATCGCTACGCTGATAAGACCATTGCCGTTATTTCAGTAGATCCTTCCAAGAAAAAGACCGGCGGTGCTTTGCTGGGCGACCGCATTCGCATGAACGCGATCTCCAATGGCCGCGCCTATATGCGCAGCCTGGCCACCCGGGACGATAACACGGCCCTCAGCGCCCATGTTCAGGAGGCGATCGATATCTGCAAAGCAGCGGATTTTGACCTGATAATACTTGAATCGGCGGGCGTTGGCCAGAGCGATGCGTCCATTCTAGACTATTGCGATGTGAGCCTCTATGTGATGACGCCGGAATACGGAGCGGCTTCGCAACTGGAGAAGATCAATATGCTCGACTATGCGGACCTGGTCTGCATCAACAAATTCGATAAATCCGGGGCACTCGATGCCCTGCACGATGTGCGCAAGCAATACAAGCGGAACCATAGTTTATGGACAGCAAAGGATGAAGAGTTGCCCATTGTGGGTACCATTGCCGCGCAGTTCAACGATGCCGGCATCAACCAGTTGTTTGAAAAACTGATGGGGTTGATCGGCAGTAAAACCGGCGCCGCTTTTTCCGCAGAGACGATTTCAGCTGCCGATAGCGCATCAACATCTACAAAATCACAGATCATTCCGCCGGCCCGTGTCCGTTATCTTTCGGAGATCTCGGAGAACAACAGGAGCTATGATAAATGGGTGACGGAACAGTGCGTCATCGCCACCAAACTATACCGCCTGGCCGGCGCTATCGAAGCGGTGGAATCGGCGAAACAGGATAGATCAGGACTGGACCAGATAAAAGCGCATTTCGACAAATTGCTTCATGCAGACTGTCACCGCCTGATCGATCAGTGGCCTGCTACGGTGGCTACTTACGAGAAAGATTTTTTCGAGTACAAAGTGCGTGAGAAAACGATCCGGCAGCCGCTGACAGCAAAATCGCTGAGCGGCTCGCGTATCCCGAAAGTTGTGCTGCCCAAATACAAGGATTGGGGCGATATCCTGCGCTGGCAGTTGCAGGAGAACCTGCCGGGAATGTTCCCTTATACGGCCGGCGTATTTGAACTGAAGCGCCAGGGCGAAGACCCTACACGGATGTTTGCTGGCGAAGGCGGTCCGGAAAGAACGAATAAGCGATTCCATTATGTATCGCTTGGACAGCCTGCGATCAGGCTTTCTACTGCATTCGACAGCGTTACTTTATATGGTGAGGACCCGGACCATCGCCCGGATATCTACGGTAAAGTAGGCAACAGCGGCGTAAGCATTGCCACTGTTGACGATGCCAAAAAATTATACAGCGGGTTCGATCTCTGCGATGCGAAGACTTCGGTAAGTATGACCATTAATGGTCCGGCGCCGATTGTGCTTGCTTTCTTTATGAACGCTGCCATCGACCAGCTCTGCGAGAAATGGATCGATGCGAATGGTAAATGGCCGGAGATAAAGGAAGCGATCAAAAACAAATTTAAAGCGCTTCCTCAGCCATCGTATTACGATCCCGCTTCGCCGGAACGGTTGCCGCAGGGTAACAACGGGCTTGGGCTGCAGTTGCTGGGTGTTAGCGGCGATGAAGTATTGCCTGCGGAAGTGTATGCGCAGATCAGGTCCGAAGCATTATCGCAGGTGCGGGGTACGGTTCAGGCCGATATCCTGAAAGAAGACCAGGCGCAGAATACCTGCATTTTTTCAACCGAGTTTGCCTTAAAACTGATGGGAGATGTGCAGGAGTATTTCATCAAACAGAAAGTGCGGAATTTTTACAGTGTAAGTATCAGTGGTTATCATATCGCTGAAGCGGGCGCTAATCCAATTACACAGCTCGCTTTTACTTTATCGAATGGATTTACCTATGTTGAATATTATTTAAGCAGGGGAATGCAGATCGATGATTTCGCTCCCAACCTTTCTTTTTTCTTCAGCAACGGGATGGATCCTGAATACAGCGTGATCGGTCGTGTGGCCCGTCGTATCTGGGCCAAGGCGATGAAGTACAAGTATAAGGGCAATGAACGTTCGCAGAAACTGAAGTACCATATCCAGACCAGCGGCCGTAGCCTGCATGCGCAGGAAATAGATTTCAATGATATCCGTACAACCCTGCAGGCATTGTATGCGATCTACGATAATTGTAACAGTCTTCATACCAACGCCTACGACGAAGCTATCACCACGCCCACAGAAGAAAGCGTGCGCCGGGCCATGGCCATCCAGCTGATCATCAACCGTGAACTGGGCACCGCGGTTACCGAAAACTTTATCCAGGGCAGTTTTGCCATCGAAGAACTGACAGACCTGGTAGAGGAGGCGGTATTGTCAGAATTCGACCGCATCACTGAGCGTGGCGGCGTACTGGGCGCTATGGAGCGGATGTACCAGCGCAATAAGATCCAGGAAGAAAGCCTTTACTATGAAACCCTCAAGCATACGGGTGAACTGCCGCTGGTGGGTGTGAACACTTTCCTTAACAAAAAAGGCAGTCCTACTATTACGCCCGGAGAAGTCATCCGGAGCACTACCGAGGAAAAGGAACAGCAGATCCAGAACCTGCAGGCTTTCTGGAAGCGTAATGAGTCAAAAAATAAGAAAGCTTTAGAGGACCTAAAGGCGGTTGCTGTCAATAATGGCAATATTTTCGCTGAGCTGATGGAAGCGGTAAAATATTGTTCGCTTGGTCAGATCACACATGCCTTGTACGAAGTAGGAGGCCAGTATCGCCGGAACATGTGATCCCGCGACAAAACATTACATTAGTGTTCTAAAAAACAAACGAATGAGGGCAAGGATTTTTATGACGACTGTCATTTGTACGATTGCGCTGGCTGCAACCGCGCAGAAGAAATTTGACAGTACGATGAAAGTGGGTAAGGCCGGTTTCAGGGTTTTCTGTGCCAATAAGAATCCCGAAAAGAATATTGCGACCATCAGTCCTGTTGGGTTTGATAAGGATGCGCACGAAGTATCTTTCGAGATCAAGGGCCGGGTTACAAAAGCAGAAGTGGATGATCTGAACGGCGACGGATTCCCCGACCTGGTAGTATATGTATACAACGGCGGCGATAAGCGTACCGGCACGGTGATCGGCGTCAGCTCCGATAAGAACCAGGGATTTGGTCCTATTTATTTCCCAGACATCACCGATGATATGAAACTCCGGGTGGGTTATGTCGGATATGATGAGTTTACGCTGATGGAAGGAAACCTGATGCGGCGGTTTCCTGTGTATTCAACAGCAGACTCCGCCAATATTAAACCTACCGGTGTTATCCGGCAGGTGATGTACCGCGTCGTACCCGGCGATAAGCCCGGCATTCAAAAATTCAAAGTCACCCGCAGCTACGAGTTGGGAAAGCCCAATAACGGCTAACCACCTGTCTTCATTAAATTATTGTTGCTACCGCAAATTCCAAAAGAGGCATTGTATCTTTAGCATCTCCATGCACGAAGATTATGAGAAAATTATTTAGCCTCGCCGCCTGCGTCATTGCTCTTTCCGGTTTTTCCCAAACGCTTCAGCAGGTAGAAGCCAATAAAGTGTTATTACCGAATGGCTGGTCCCTGACGCCGGTAGGCCGTAGCCTGAAACTCGGCGATCTTCCATTGAACATTGCGGTAAGTAAGTCCAGGAAACTGCTGGCTGTAACCAATAACGGGCAAAGTGTCCAGAGCATCCAGCTGATCGATCCGGTCAGTGAAAAACTGATCGACAGTATCGTAGTTGCAAAATGCTGGTATGGACTCGTGTTCAGTGATGATGAAAAAAAGCTGTACGCCTCTGGTGGTCACGATAACTGGATACTCGAATATGGGGTCCAGGGGAGGAAACTCGTGCTGCTCGACAGTATCCGGCTCGGAAAAAAATGGCCCAATAAGATCGGGCCGGCAGGTATTGCATTGGATGACCGAAAAAAATTATTGTACACAGTTACACGGGACGATCATAAACTGTATACGGTTGACCTGGCATCAAAAAAAGTTGTTGGTGAATTCGATCTGGGCGGAGAAGCGTATACCTGTACCCTTTCGCCGGATAACAAGGAACTTTACATCAGTTGCTGGGGTTGTGATAAAATATATGTCTACGATACAGAGAAAAAGACAGTGGCTGCTGAAATCCCGGTCGGCGATAACCCCAATGAGCTCTGCCTTACGGCTAACGGAAAATTTCTTTATGTAGCCAATTCTAACGATAATTCTGTTTCCATTATAGACGTACTGCAGCGTAAAGTGATCGAGGTGTTGAATGCCGCGCTATATCCTGATGCGCCCAGCGGTTCAACTACCAACGGATTGGCCTTGAGCAAGGATGAAAAAACCTTGTATATCGCCAACGCCGATAATAATTGCCTGGCGGTATTTGACGTGTCTAACAAGCCCCAGAGCAAGAGCAAAGGATTTGTTCCTGTTGGGTGGTATCCCACTAACCTGAAAGTGATCGGCAACAAAATATTCGTCGCCAACGGAAAGGGATTTTCTTCTATGGCGAATATGAATGGACCGAATCCGTTCGGAAATAAGCAGGAAGTATGGTACCAGGCCGGTGATCCCAATAAGCCCAAAGGTGTTCAATATATCGCCGGTTTGTTTCAGGGAACGATGAGCATTTTCGAAGAGCCCACCGAGCAGCAGTTGTCGATATACTCACAGGTCGTTTATCGGAATACGCCTTACAACAAAGTGAAAGAGTTGCTTGTACAGGGCGAAGCGGGTAATCCGGTACCGCGCAGGGTGGGGGAAAAAAGTCCTATCAAATACGTTTTTTACATTGTTAAGGAGAACCGTACTTATGATCAGGTACTCGGCGATATGAAGGAAGGCAACGGCGATCCGCGGCTGGTACTGTTTGGCGAAAATGTAACCCCGAACCTGCATGCACTTGCACGGGAATTTGTGCTGCTGGATAATTTTTTCGTGGATGGCGAAGTGAGCATGGATGGTCATAATTGGTCGATGGGGGCTTATGCTACCGACTTCCTGGAAAAGAACTGGGTGAATAGCTATGGCGGCCGGGGGGGTACTTACGATGGCGAGGGCAACAGAGAAATTGCAAATAATAAAGGCGGATTTATCTGGGATCATTGTAAGAAAGCCGGCGTAAGCTATCGTACTTACGGCGAATTTGCAGACGGCAATAAAGCTAATCTGCCTTCATTGAACAATCATTTCTGCCCCTACTATACCGGTTTTGATATGAAAGTGCCCGACACGGTCCGATATAAACAGTGGAAGCGTGAATTTGATTCGCTGATAGCTGTAAATGCCGTTCCGCAGTTTAACAGCATCCGGTTTGGGAATGATCACACAGAAGGATTACGGAAAGGAAGACCAACGCCTTATGCCCATGTTGCCGATAACGATCTGGCAGTTGGGATGTTTGTAGAGTACCTGAGCAAAAGCCCTATCTGGAAAGAATCGGCTGTCTTTATTCTCGAAGATGACGCGCAGAATGGCGCCGACCATGTAGATGCCCATCGGAGCACAGCTTATCTCGCCGGCGGTTTTGTAAAGCGTGGATTTGTGGATCATACCATGTATTCGACGTCTTCGATGCTGCGGACGATGGAGTTAATTCTCGGGATTCCTCCTATGACACAATATGATGCTGCGGCGCAACCGATCTGGCGCAGTTTCAACAATACCGCCGATCCGAGAGGCTTTGTTTCCAGGCCATCTAATATTAATCTGAAGGACAGGAATACTGCAATGAATGAATGGCAGAGGCGCTCTGAAAAATTCGATCTTACCAAAGAGGATCGCGTGCCTGATCTGGAATTCAATATTGCTTTATGGTATGGGTTGAAGGGTGATCATATACCTTTTCCTGGCCCTAAAAGAGCTGCTTTTTTCAAGCCGGTAAAGAAAGCAGATAAGGATGATGACTGATCATCGTCCGGAAAGAATAACGATTTTTGACACGGCCCGATCTATGCCGCTGTCGTCGCGTACGATAACCAGGTAAACTCCGCTGGCCGCTTTTTCGCCTTTGTAATTGCGGCCGTTCCAGATCATCTGCCCTCCTAACGCCCTGGCCTGAAAAACCAGCCTGCCATTTAATTCGGCAATCTTGACCATGGCGTTGTTGGTCAGCCCCCGAATGGCAATACTGCCACTATAACCTGCCGGAACTGGATTGGGGAAAGCCAGGATGTTATTGTTGTTGGCTACAGGATCGGTTGAAGTACTTCTGAAACTGCAGATCCCATTGAATGTTGAAATGAATACTTCACCTGTGGCGGGATCAACTGCGATTTTTCTGACATCGTTGCTTAGCAGCGGACTGTTTTCTTCTGTGAAGCGATAAATGATCTTTTCGCCATCTTCTGATACCAGCCAGACACCGTTCTTGGTGCCGATCCATTTCCGGTTAGCTCCATCGATAGCCATGCATTGCACGGTTTCGTCTTTGAAAAATAGCCCGGCAAAGTTACCCTGTTGAACAACCGGGAGTATGGCATCGCAGCTCTGTGGTGAAAAAACAGAACCGGCGCACTGAATAATGCCGATACCCCGGTCGGTTCCTACCCAGATAAAGCCATTTTTTTCTTTCAGGATACAAAGAACGTTGTTGCTGGGCAGGTTGCCATTTCCCGGCCCCTGCCGGTAAAATTTCCAGTGGTCGTCATTGATATTGTCGATGCTTTGACCATAGTTAAAACAAAAAAGTCCGTTGTCTTTAGGGCTGACGATCCAGATCTGATTGTAGTCGTCTACCAGTATCTGGCCAACTGCGTTTTCGAGATGTGTGAACGGGATGGTGAATGCCCTCCAACTACCATCGGCTTTACGGACATGCAGCTCCTGGGAAGCGCCGTAATTGCTCACCCAAAGGTTGTTATTCTGGTCAAATGCCAATCCGCTTACACGATAGCTTCCGGGGTCACCGATGGCTGGCTGGAGCGTACTGTTGTTTTGCTTAAAGATCAAAGGGGTGCCATTCGGTTTGAAATTCACAAGTCCCCCTCCAAAACTTCCGGCCCATAAGCTGCCATCTGATGGATCGGCGGCAAGCGCGATAAAATCAAGCAC